>WNFB01000631.1_pt1 | contig 28914 bp, 34 predicted proteins | sample 5400501 | NCBI WGS metagenome assembly WNFB01 (sample SAMN13153341, study PRJNA577476) | soil metagenome | isolation source: 200 cm saprolite under Douglas fir tree site 2 hole 1 | place: USA:California | collected 2015-04-18
CCCGGCGGGATGTAGTTCGACACCAGGGTCGGGATGCCGATGCCGAGATTGACGTAGAAGCCGTCGCGCAGCTCCTTGGCCGCGCGCGCCGCCATCTGTTCACGGGTCCAGGCCATGATCGGTTCCTTTCCTTACGCTCGCGGCCGGGTCGTGCGCTGCTCGATGCGCTTCTTCGGGTTCTTGACGTGCACGATGCGCTGCACGAAGACGCCGGCGGTGATGACGTGGTCGGGATCGATCTCGCCGGGCTCGACCAGCTGCTCGACCTCGGCCACCGTCACCTTGCCCCCGGTCGCCATCATCGGGTTGAAGTTGCGGGCGGTCTTGCGATAGACGAGGTTCCCTTCGGTATCGGCCTTCCAGGCATGGACGATCGCCAAGTCGGCGATTAGGCCGCGCTCCATGACGTATTTCTCGCCGTCGAACTCGCGCACCTCCTTGCCGTCGGCGATGATCGTGCCGACGCCGGTCTTGGTGAAGAAGGCGGGAATGCCGGCGCCGCCGGCGCGGATGCGCTCGGCGAGCGTGCCCTGCGGGTTGAATTCGAGCTCGAGCTGGCCGGCGAGGTATTGCTGCGCGAAGAGCTTGTTCTCGCCGACATAGGAGGAGATCATCTTGCGGATCTGCCGGCTTTCGAGCAGGACGCCGAGCCCGGCGCCGTCGATACCGGCATTGTTGGAGATGACGGTGAGACCCTTCACGCCCGAGGCGCGGATCGCCTCGATGAGCGCGTCCGGAATGCCGCACAGGCCGAAGCCGCCGGACATGATGACCATGCCGTCGCGCAGCAGGCCGGCCAACGCAGCATCGGCGCTCGGATAGACTTTTTTCGCCATCTTGCGATCGCTCCCCGTGGAGCGGCGACGGGCCGCTCTCCTCGCCTCGACATCCTCGGGGATAGCACGGCGCCCGCGCCTTCCGCCAGCCCCTGAGCGCCGCAGGTCAGCTCTCGCGGCCGCGCCGCAGCCGGATCAGAAACAGCCGCGCGCGCAGCCGGTGCTCGGGGCGGATGTGCTGGGCGAAGCCCTGAAGCGCCCCCAGCAGCAGTCCGACATCGCCGCCGAGCACCAAACTCTTCAGCATTTTCGGGACGAGCCGCTGCGGCAGCAGGAAGCCGGCCAGCGCGCCGAGCAGCGCGAGCTTGACGCCGCGCGGCGTGCGCGGGTCGACGGCGCAGAAATAGGCGGCGGCGAGTTCCTGGGCAAAGGGCAGCGCCGCGGCCAGCGCCCGCAGCCGCGACGAGAGGCGGCGGCGCACGACGCGCTCGAGCGCGACGAGGCTCCTGGTCTGGTGGACGACGACATTGGTGCCGGTCATGGCCGCACTATGCCGCCGGGCGGTGAGAGTCGCAATCACCCGGCCGATTTGCTATGCCTCGGCGCAATAACGGGGAGGGTCTCATGCTTCTCAAATCACACGCGGCCATCGTCAGCGGCGGCGGCTCGGGTCTCGGCGCCGCCACGGCACGTGCCCTCGCCAAGGAAGGCGCCAAGGTCGCGGTGCTCGACGTCAACGAGGACGGCGCCCGCAAGGTCGCCGCAGAGATCGGTGGGACCGCGATCAGATGCGACGTATCCGACGGGCCGAGCGCCGAGGCGGCCGTCGCCAAGGCGCGCGAGGCGCATGGGCCGGCGCGAATTCTGGTCAACTGCGCCGGCATCGGCATTGGCGTGCGCATCGTCGGCCGCCACGGGCCGCACCCGCTCGATCAGTTCATGCGCGTCATCAACGTCAATCTCGTCGGCAGCTTCAACCTGATGCGGCTGGCCGCCGCCGACATGCAGAAGCTCGAGCCGCTGGCGGATGGCGAGCGCGGCGTCATCATCTCCACCGCCTCGGTCGCCGCCTACGAGGGTCAGATCGGCCAGGCCGCTTATGCCGCTTCGAAGGGCGGCATCGTCGCGCTGACGCTGCCGGCGGCGCGCGAATTCGCGCCCATGGGCATCCGCGTCAACACAATCGCGCCCGGCCTCTTTGCGACGCCGCTGATGGGCAGCCTGCCGCCGGAGATCCAGCAGAGCCTCGGCGCCAGCGTCCCCTTCCCGCAGCGCCTGGGCAAGCCCGAGGAATACGCGCAGCTGGTGCTGGCGATCATCGCCAACCCGATGATCAACGGCGAGACCATCCGCCTCGACGGCGCGCTCCGGATGCAGCCGAAATAGCGGAAGCTCACGGCGTCCTGAGCCGGTCGCGCGGCGGGGCGATCTCGTCGATGGTGTGGGCGAGGCGCAGATCGAGGTCGGACAGTCCGGCGACGTCATGCGTCGTGAGGATGATCTCGACGCGATTGCCGACATTGAACCATTCGGGATGATGGTCCATCTTTTCGGCCAGAAGCGCCACTTGGTTCATGAAGCCCCAGGCCTCACCGAAGGTGCCGAAGTGAAAAACCTTGCGGATGGCATCGCGGTCCTCGACCTCGGTCCAGCCATGCAGTTCCCTGAGCGCCGCCATGCGGGCCGCTCCCGCCAGTCGCGCGACCATCTCTCCCCTCCCGATAACGGCTCGTTCCGGGGACAAGTGGCGGATCGCGCCGCGGATATCAAGCGGCGCGCGGGAGCACGGCCGTGAGCGGGACGCCGAGCGTGCCACCGTCGCTGGCCGACCTCGAGGCGCTGGCCGAGCGCGGACTGGCGACCATACCGGCGGCGCTGAAGCGGCATCTCGGCCGCGTCGTCATTCGCGTCGAGGAATTTCCCGACGCCGAGACCGAGCACGAGATGGAGCTCGACAGCCCGTTCGATATTCTCGGCCTCTATCGCGGCGTCGCGCTGCCGCGCAAGAGCGTGATGGACGCGCGCGCCGAGCCCGACATCATCTTTCTCTACCGCCGCCCCATCCTCGACTACTGGTGCGAGACCGGCGAGGACCTCTACGACCTCGTGCGCCACGTGCTCATCCACGAGATCGGCCACCATTTCGGCTTCAGCGACGACGACATGGAGCGCATCGAGGCGCAGGACTGAGGCGAGCCGAGCGATGTCCGACGACGATGACATGGACGAGGTGGTGGCGGCCTTGCGCCTGCAGTTTCTCGCGGCGTTGCCGGGCCATGCCGACGCCATCCGCCAGGTGTGGCGCAGCCTCGGCGGCGGCGAGGGGACGAGCGCGCGCCGCGAAGCCGCCGGCGATCTCCTGCGCCGCGCCCACCGGCTCGCCGGCGGCGGCGCGATGGTCGGGCTCGCGGCGATCAGCGACGCGGCGGCGCCGGTCGAGGAGATGCTGCGCGCCGCGCTCGAGAGCGGCGAGACGCTGGTGCTGCCGGCCGCGCTGGCGCCGCTGGTCGCGCGGCTCCTCGCCACCTGCGATGCGGCGAGCGGGGCGGAGCCCGTCTAGGTTTCGCGCAGCTCTTCGGTCGTCTCGGTTTTTTTGAAGCCGCGCCGCGTCATCGCGCCCCAGGCCTGTGCGCCGCGCAGCCATTGGATGAAGCCGCCGACCCGCCAGATGTTGTTGAGCTGGCGGTAGCCGAAATTCTCGAGGACGGCGGCGAGCGTCAGCACGAATAGATCGCGGGCGCGCGAAAAGCGGCGCAGCTCGAGCTCTTCCAGCATGAGCGAGCCGACGCTGATGCAGATGCCGAAAACGAAAGTGAGCGCCAGGTAGGCGACGAGGAATTCGAGGCTGAGCGCGCCGGTGGCCCAGAACAGCGGCACGAGCAGATAGCCCACCATCTCGCAGGGCGGGCCGAGCACGTCGGTCAGCAGCGCGTTGCCGAGACCGAGCATGCCGACCCGGCCATAGCGGCGGTTCAGGATCATGTCGCGATGCCGGTAGAGCGTCTCGAGCGCGCCCCGCTGCCAACGCATGCGCTGTCGCGCCAGCACGCGCAGGCTCTCGGGCGCCTCCGTCCAGCACACCGGCTCGGGAATGAAGCGGATGCGGTAATGCTGCCCGTGGTCGTGCATCCAGCGATGGATCTTGATGATGATCTCGAGGTCCTCGCCCACCGTGCCGTGCGTGTAGCCGCCGACCTCGACCGCCACCGAACGGCGGAAGATGCCGAAGGCGCCGGAGATGATCGTCAGCGCGTTGAGCTCGCTCCACGCCAGCCGCGCCATCAGGAAGGCGCGCAGATACTCGATGGTCTGGAACAGCGGCAGGATGCGGCGCGGCAAGCCGGTGCGGACGACGCGCCCGTTCCTCACCTCGCAACCATTGACGACACGGATGGTGCCGCCGACGGCGACGACGCGATAGGGATCGTCGATGAAGGGCTGCACCGCGCGCAGCAGCGAATCGGGCTCGAGCAGCGAGTCGGCGTCGACGGCGCAGAACAGCGGCGCGCGCGACACGTTGATGCCGGCATTGAGCGCGTCGGACTTGCCGCCATTCTCCTTGTCGATCACCAGGAGATTGCTGTGGCGCGGCGAGCCGTACATGCCCTGGATCGGCCGATGCTTCATCGCCTCGTCATAGGGGCGAACCATGGGCTTCAGATCGAAGGCGGCGATCAGCGCGTCCATCGTCCCGTCCTTCGATCCGTCGTTGATCACGATCACTTCGAAATTGGGATACTGCAGGCTCAGCATCGAACGGATGCTTTCGCCGATCGTCGCCTCCTCATTATAGGCGGGCACCAGCAAGGCAATCGGCATCACCACGTCGCTGTAGTCCCACCACAAGGCGCGGCCGACGCGCGGCGGTGGGCCGTGGCGCAGCGCGCGGTAGGCGAGCACGAGCTGCGCCAGATAGATCAAGCTCTGCGCCAACCCCTGGCAGATCACCAGCCATGCCGTGATCACTGCCACGGGCTGCAGCAGCGACAGGATGTCGATGACATTGGAATAGACGAGATCGAGGACGTCGCCGGTCATGCCGCCGGCTCCTTCTCGGCCAGGAGCAGGTCCGAGACACGGGCGGCGCGACCGCCGGTGTCCGCCGCCACCGCCTTCAGCATGGCGCGGCCCTTCTCGCCGAGCGCATAAAGCGCTTCGGCGGCGCGGAAGCGCACCCACCACTGCTCGTCCGCGAGCAGCTCGGCGAGCTTCGGCAGCGCCGGCAGGAAGCCGATGCGCCCGACGCACGCCGCGGCCTGCGTCCGCACCCACCAGGCCGGGTCGGCGAGCGCGCGCAGCGCGCAAGGACCGGCGTCGGGATAACCCAGTTCGGTCAGGGCGCGCAGCGCCGTGGCGCGCACTTCCGGCGAGGAATCGTCGAGCAGGCGCGAGATCGGCTCGACCAGCGTGCCGTCGCCGCTCTGGCCGAGCGCGTCGAGCGCCAGCTCCTTGATCACCACCGAGCGCTCCGACTGCAGCAGTGCGACCAGCTGGTCGTTGAGCGTCGGGACGAGCTGGCGAAAGATGTAATAGAGTAGGCGCGAGTTGTGCTCGGCGGCGAGGCCGAGCTTGTCGACAAGGAGCCGGACCGAGCGGATGGCGCGCAGCTCGGCGAGCGAGCGCGCCGCGGTCAGCCGCACTTGGTAATCCGGATCGTCGAGCGCCGCCTCGAGGGATAGCGCGACATGCTCGGCGGGGCCGATGGCGAGCCGCGCCGCCACCGACCGGCGCGTGCGCGTGTCGCCAGTGATGAGACGCCGCCGATTGAACTCGACAATCCCGAGCGAGCCCGCCAGGGCGGCGAGACGGTCGCGCTGTTCGCCGCGCACGACCTGCCGCAGCTCCGCGATCAGATCCGCGGCAATCTCCGCGCGGCCTTCGGCGGCACGTTCGATCGGAGCCAGCTCTTCGTCGCCGTCGAGCCAACGGACGATGCCGCGCATGATTTCGTCGCGCCAAGCGGCGTCGCGGCCCTCGCGGCGCATGAGAAAAAACCGCCGCAGCACGAGGATGAGCATGCCCAGGACGGAGAGGAGCGCCAGCGACAGCGAGCCCCACCAGATCAGCCCGAGCAGGCCGCCGCCCATGCTCAGAACTTCACGCCGGCACCGAAAGTAACGGCATGACGGATATAGCCGTTCTGGCGGTCGTCATGGACATAGTCGAGATGCAACGTGACCGATGGCGACACGCCCCACGCGACGCCGCCGAAGGCGCTCCTGGTCTGCGCGGTGACGTTGTTCTCCGTGTCCGGCGCGCGGGCATAACCGCCATAGACCGTCACTGCGTCTGTGATCATCCAATCGGCGCGCGTGAAATAACCGCCGAGGTAATGGCCGCCGGCGACCCAGCTGTTGATCGCCTTGCCGGTCAGCCACACGCGGCCCGAAAAGAGATATTGCTGTACCCCTGGGCTCGCCATGCGCACGAAACCGGTGCGGTACAGCGAATCCTTGGCGTCGAGGATCAGCAGCGTGCCGCCGATAGTGTCGCCGCCCTTCGATACGCGCACGCTGCCGCCGCCGAGCACGGTCCAGCGCTCGCGGAAATGCGCATTGGGCGTGCCGCCGCCATAGAGATAGCCGGTCAGGACCTCGCCGAAGCGGTGATCGACGCCCGCCTCGTAGTAGGCGTCGATGGTGCCGAAGCGCTGGCTCACATCGGCGCGCCCGTGCACATCGGTTCCCGGCGCAAGCCGGTAGGTCAGCTGGTTGAAGCTCTCATACCAGGGCTGCACCGGACGCCGCGCGAAATGGCTCCAGGACAGCAGGCTGTCGAGCTGGAAGCGCGGCGCCGGCTGGCCTTCCTTGCGCGCGAGGCGCTCGGCAATTTCGGGCGAGTCCGGCGCCAGCGCGTGCGCGCGCCCATAGAGCGCACGTGCCCCGGCCAAATCGCCTTGCGCCGCTTCGACGTCGCCGAGGGCGAGCAGGCTCTCGAGGTCATCAGGGTTCTCGGCCAAGGCGGCGCGGAACTGCTGCTGCGCCCGCGGCAGCGCGCCCTGGTAATAGGCAAGCCGGCCGGACAGAGCCAGCGCATCGACATTCCTCGGTTGCGCCTTGAGCACGCCGGCAACATCGCGCTCGGCACCGGCGAAATCGTGGCGATAGGCCTTGATGCGAGCCAGCGCCAGAACGATGTCGCCATCCTTGGGCGCCAGGCGGTGCGCGCGCTCCAACACCTTCTGCGCGTCGTCGTAGCGCCCGACAAAGCCGTAGACCATGCCGAGCAGCGTCAGCACCTCGAGGTTGTCGCGATCGATGCGCGCGGCCGCCTCGAGCTTGTCGATGGCGCCAGCGAAGTCGCCGCGATTGCGCGCGGCGGAGGCTTGGTCATAGAGCGACTGTGCGACGGGATCGGCGGCATCCGCGGTCTCCGCTTCGGCGAAGCCCATGGCGCACAGCAAAGCCGCTATCGAGAGCAATCGGCAGCCGTGTCTCACCATCGACGAATCCGATCTAGGCGATGGGCAGGAGATTGCGGATGCGCATGATCAACTCCTCGGGCATGAACGGCTTGACCAGATAGTCGCGCGCGCCCGAGGACAGGGCGGCGACGATGTCGCGCTCCTGCTTGCGCGCCGTGAGCATGATCACGGGAATGCCTGCGGTACCGGCGTCCTGCTTGAGGCGATGCAGCACCTCGAAGCCGTCGAGTTCGGGCATCATCGCGTCGAGGACGATGAGGTCGGGCCGCTTGGCCGCCGCCTGCCGCAGCCCCTCTTCGCCGCTCTCGGCCGAAGTGACTTCGAAGCCGCGCTGGCGCAGCTTGTGTTCGATTAAGGTGCGAATCAGCGGGTCGTCGTCGACCACAAGTATCGAAGACATGCCAACGTTCTAGGCGTTAATGGTTAAGGAATACCCGAACGCCAGTATTGTGGTTGTCCATACTTAACTATATTCAGAAGAGCCCATGCAGGGCGATTCCAGCAAAAGAGGGCCAGGGCGCGAAGGCTTGGCCGAGCGCTGGCAGCAGCTCCGACAAGGCGGCTTCGCGGCCGTGGAAGGACAGGCTGTCCGCAGCGATATCGCGGTGAGACGCAAGAGCATAGGTGGGTCCTGACGGATTTTCCGCCGGCGCGTTGAGCAGCACCAGCGCCTCGTGGCCGCCCAAAGGCACACGCCAGAGCTGGCCCTGCGGCGCCCGCCGGAAGAGCCGCCGCTCCTCGGCGCCGAGCGGACCGAATTCGAGCCCAATATGCACGGAGCGATGGTGAACGGTGCCCCAGGCCAGCACCGGCGCGGCGTAGCGCTCGATGTCGTCGGGGCGGGTGCGGTAATCCATCAGCGCTACGCTGCCGACGACGCCCGCCAGCCGCTCGCCCCAGCGGTCGAGCGGGAACCAGAAGGGGATGGCGGCCTCGACCGGCATCCGCGCCGCCGCGCCCAGCGCCGCCAGCGTGTCGAGATAAGCGGCGATCCAGCGGTCAGGCGCGAGCGCGTAGCCGGGCACAAGATAGGGCTCGACGTCGAATTGGACGCCGCTCAGCCGCGCGCCCGCAAGCTGCGACCGGTTGAAGGCGGCGAGCACGGCGGCCCGCCCGCGGAACTTTTCCCGCTCGGACGGCAGGACGGCATAGGGATCGCCCTCGACCGCCCAGACGGCGATGCCGCGCGCCGCCGCAGCGCGAATGAAGGTCGCCAGGGCTTCGGCGTCGGCAACCGATCGATCATGCGCCATGGTGACGCTGACAAAGACACGGTCGACGCCGAGTTGCCCGAGCCGGTCGAGCAGCGCAGCCGGCCGGTCGCGCCACAGCGCTGGCTGCCACGCCCAGGCGGAACGCTGCGGCGCCGCGGTCCGCGCCGGCGGCGCGCCTTCCAAAGACAGCCGTGTCAGCGTCAGCGTGCCACGACCGCGGGCGGGGCAGAGCACAGACCAGCTCAGGGTGGAGGCGCGGTCCAGCGTCGCCGGCACAGCGGTGCGCGACCAGCGTGCCGATGCCGATCCTGGCAGCATCACGAGGGAGATGGGCGTGTCGCGCCGGCGCGCCGCCGCGTCGGCGGCGGCGACGACAAAACCGGGATCGCCGCGCGCGGCGATCACGAGCGTGAGCCCCGGGATCGGCGGCAGCGCCGCCGGATAGGCCACGGAAAAGCCCGCCGGCCGCTCGCCGGCGCGGCAGGAGAGCGTGATGTCGCCGGCGTCGTCGCCGACGATGGCGGCGCGCTCTTCGGCGCCGAACGCCCGCGGCGTCCATAGCGGCACCAGGTTGCGCCCCGGCGCGATCATGGCGAGCGGATGCTCGGGAGCCTCGTTACCGCTCTCGATCTGCGCGATGACCAGCTGCCCCTGCGGGCCGCGGCTGCCTTGCAACGCCAGTGTCTCAGCCGCGCCGGCCGCCGCGGTGGGCGGCAGCAGCGCGATGGCGGCGATCTCGCTTGCGGCGAGTGGCAGCGTGATGCTGGCGCAGCCGTTCTGATGCGCCTGCGCGTCGAGGCGTAGCGTCACGCTCCCGCCGAGGGCATCGCGATAGACGGTGGCAAGCGCCGCCTGTTCCGCCGTTGCGCCCGGACACAGTGAGAGCGTGCTCGTCGCCTTCGCTGGGGCAGCGGCGAGCAACGTCGCCGTCAGCAGCGCGGCCGCCACGCCGGCGGCGCGCGGCCGCGCGGCTTCACCGCTTGCCATCGGCGATCTCTTCACCGTGGCTCCGCGCCCACAGCGCGCGCAGCGTCTCCGCGAGCGTCTTCGGATCGAACGGCTTGTCGATCACGCCGATGATGCCGAGCCCGCCGCGCGGCGCCAGCTCCCGGGCCTGCACCTTGGTGGTCATGAGGGCCGCGGGCGTGCCGGCGGTCGCCGGCAGAAGCCGGAGTGCGGCGAGCGTAGCCGGCCCGTCCATGCCAGGCATCATCACGTCGAGCAGGATGAAATCGGGCGCGAAGGCCGGGGCCGCTTCGATCGCCTCGGCGCCCGAGCCGCAAATGAGCACAGTGAAGCCGCCGCGTTTCTCCAGCGCCGCGCGGGCGATCGCCTGAACCAGCGGCTCATCCTCGACGCAGAGGATTTTTCTCAATGGCGGGATGGTCATGCCGGGCGTCGGACCTCATGGCAAAGCCGGAGGCACGATTCTGCGTCAGCTTTCGAAAGGAATGCTTACCCGTGCGATGCCTGGACCAGCGCCGCCACCCGGCGGCGCAGCTCGGGCAAGACCTCTTCGCCGAACCACCCATTGCGTTTCTCCCAGCCCGTCGTACGCCAGCTTGGGTGCGGCAGGGGGAAGCATTTCGGCACATAGTTGCGCCACGCCCGCACAGTCTCGGTCATGCTCCGCTTGCGGCGGCGGTCGAGGTAGTAGTCAATCGCGTAGGAGCCGACGAGCAAGGTCAGCGCGATCTCGGGCCAAGCGGCCAGGATACGCGCGTGCCAGAGCGGCGCGCATTCCGGCCGCGGCGGCCGATCCCCGCCCTGCGGGAAGCGGCCCGGATAGCACATGCCCATTGGCAGCACGGCGACACGGCTCTCGTCATAGAAGGTGTCGCGGTCGATGCCGAGCCAGTGGCGCAGGCGGTCACCGCTGCGGTCGTTAAAGGATAACCCGGTCTCATGCACCCGCGTGCCCGGGGCCTGACTGACGACGAGCAGCCGCGCCGAGGGCAGCCCGCGCAGCACGGGACGTGGCCCGAGCGGCAGATGGGCGGCGCACACCTTACAGGCACGGACCTCGCCCATCAGGTCGGCGTAGACAGACCGGTCGGCCATCGGGCTCGCGCGCATGGCTTCACTCTACACCGCGCGTCAAGCCCCTGGGACGGGCGCGCCCTGCGGCTTCGCGAGAAATTAACGGCTGGGATGCCAGGCTTCTGCGTGATGCCGCCTTCGCGGCTCGGAGCCGTCGTGACCGCCGAGTCTCAGCCCCTGGTTCTTCTGGTCGAGGATTCCGAGCCTCTGGCCGAGCTTTACCTCGCCTATATGCGACGCGAGCCGATCGTCCTGCGCCATGCCGCGACACTGGCGGCGGCCAAGGCCGCGCTGCTTGCGCTGCGCCCGGCGGCGATGCTGCTCGATCTTGAGCTGCCCGACGGCAGCGGCCTCGCCCTCATCGAGACGGCGCGCGCGGCCGGGTTCGATTGCGCCGCCATCATCATCACCGGCCACGGCTCGGTCAATGTCGCGGTCGAAGCGATGCGCGCCGGCGCCTATGATTTTCTCGTCAAGCCGCTCGATGCCGCGCGGCTGCTGACGACATTGCGCAACGCGCTGGAGCGCCGGCGGCTGGCGCATATCGTCGAGGCGCTCGGCACCGACCTTGGCGCAGCTTCCTTTGAAGGCTTCATCGGCGCCGACCTGTCGATGCAGGCGATCTATCGGGTCATCAACCTCGCCGCCAATAGCCGCTCGACCGTGTTCATCACCGGCGAGAGCGGCGCCGGCAAGGAGGTCTGCGCCGAAGCGATCCACCGGCGCAGTCCGCGTCGCAACGGCGCCTTCGTCGCGCTCAATTGCGGTGCGGTTCCGAAGGAGCTGATGGAGAGCGAGATCTTCGGTCATGTGAAGGGCGCCTTCACTGGCGCGACCGCCGACCGCGACGGCGCGGCGACACGCGCCGATGGCGGCACGCTGTTCCTCGACGAGCTGTGCGAGATGGACCCGGCCCTGCAGGTGAAGCTCTTGCGCTTCGTCCAGACCGGGGCGGTCCAGCCGGTTGGCAGCGACACGGTGCGCAAGCCCGATGTCCGCATCATCTGCGCCACCAACCGCACGCCGCTGATCGAGGTGGAGGCAGGACGGCTGCGCGAGGATCTCTATTACCGGCTGCACGTGCTGCCGATCGAGCTGCCGCCGCTGCGCGACCGCGGCAGCGACGTCCTGCTGCTCGCGCAGCATTTCCTCGCCTCGTTCAGCCGCGAGGAGGGGCGCGGCTTCCGTGGATTTGCGCCCGACGCCGAAGCTCGGCTGTGCGCCTGCCGCTGGCCCGGCAACGTCCGCCAGCTGCAGAACGTGATACGCCAGGTCGTCGTTGTCCATGACGGTGAACTCGTGACCGGCGCGATGCTGCCGCCCGATTTCGATTCCGACCGCCAGGGCGAGGGCGAGCGGGCGGCATCGACCGAGAGTGTCGCGCGCGCCGGGCCGGCGGTGGTCGCCCGGCAGAAGGAAGCGATCGTGCCGCTGGCCGAGCTCGAACGGCAGGCGATCGAGCGGGCGATCGAGCTCTGCGGCGGCAACATGACAGAGGCGGCGACGCGCCTCGGCGTCAATGTGTCGACGATCTACCGCAAGCGGCAAGGCTGGTCGAAGGCCGCTGAATAGCCCGCCGGCTCCTCGATGGGAAGGGATGGCATGATGCCCTGGCATTTTGCACGGGTGCTCCGCGCTTTGCCTGCCGCACCATCATCAAAGGGGAGAAAAACCGCGAAATTGCGCCGATATCGATCTGGCACAACTTTTGATAATGCAGGGGTGCTCCCCATTGGAGGCGCCCCGCATGACCGCCCAGATCATCTCACTCGTCGCTTACCGCAACCGCGATAGCGCTCCTGCCGAGCCGGCCGCCGCGCGGGCTGCACCCGGATCGGCCGCCGCGGCGGCACCGCCGGTCGCCGCACGCTTCGCTGACGACCGCGGCGAGGCTCTCGCCAAGTCCGGCGAGTCCACCATTGTCGCCGCCACCGCCGCGCTTAGCGTCGCATGCCGGAACATGGCGGTGAACCTGGCGATGCTGATGACGCATGCCGAGGCTGCCTGTCATTCGATCGGCGATATCGGCGATACCGCCGAGGCGCTCATCCAGACCGGTGCGGACCTGCGCCAAGTCGCCGACGGCTTCAAACAGGATCACGACCGCATGTCGACCGAGCTCTCTGCCGCGGGGCTGCTGGCCGGCGGCACGCCCTAAATCGGCCGCCTTCCCTTTCCTGCAGCGCCGAGGCACGGCGGCCGATCAGGCCGCCGTGCCCCGCGGGCGTTCGCGCTCAACAGAATTGACCTCGTCCGACACCGTGGTGCGGTGCATGTCGCGGCGATACTTGGTGTCGTCGTAGCGCCGGCCGCGATGCATCGTGCAGCGATCATCCCAGATGACGAGATCGCCGACACGCCAGCGGTGCTGATAGACGAATTGCGGCTGGGTGGCGAAGGCGATTAGCTCCTCGATCAGCCGCCGTCCGTCCTCGAGCGGCCAGCCGATGATGTGCGAGGCGTGCGAGGCGAGGTAGAGCGTCTTGCGGCCGGAGCTGGCATGGCGGCGCACGACCAGCTGCGGCACGGGCGGCAGCTCGCGGCGGATATCCTCGTTGAACTCGGTGAAGCCGATGAGCGCGCGCGAGCGGAAGATGCTGTGCTCGGCGACGAGGCCTTCGAGCGCCCGCCTCCTCTCCTCGGGCAGCGCGTCATAGGCGGCGCGCAGGTCCGCGAATTCCGTCTCGCCGCCTGCGGGCGGGATCTCACGCGCCGAGAGCAGCGAACAGCGCGCCGGCACGTATTTGAACGAGCTGTCGGTATGCCATAGCTGGTTGCCGCGATTGAACAGCAGCCGCTTGTCCTCGGCCGACATGACGCGGCCATCAGGATCGAGGTTCGAAATGTCGGCGATCTCGCGATGCGGCAGGCGCGACTTCTTGCTGCCGGCGTATTCGGGGCTGGTCTCAAGCGGGCCGAAAAGGCGGCTGAAAGCGATCTGCTGCTCATCGCCGAGCGGCTGCTTGGGAAATACGAGCACGGCATGCCGGTTGAAGGCCGCGTCGATAGTGGCAAATACGTCCAGCGGCACCGGCCGGCCCAGGTCGACGCCGCGGATCTCGGCACCGATATGCGGGTGCAGCGGCGTGACGGTGATCGCCATCGGTTTCCTCCCGCTTACGGGTCAAAACTATGAACTCCCTCGGCGGCACGATCAATCGGCTCGACGGGAACGTCAATCCTGGGCCGCCTGTTATCGCCTAAGGGGGTCGAAGACTCGGGAGGAACGCGCGTGCTCGGCACCATCCTGCTGATCATTCTCATCCTGCTGCTGCTCGGCGCCTTGCCGACCTGGCCCTATAGCGCCGGCTGGGGTTATTACCCGAGCGGCGGCGTCGGGCTATTAGTGGTGATCCTGATCGTCCTGCTCGTGGCGGGACGAATATAGACCCGCGCCTCAGCGCGTCGTGTCGGCCAGCAGTCGCTCGACAAAGTCCGGCACGACGCGCGTGGCGGGACCGTAGCAGCGCTCGGCGAACAGCGTCGCCCCTTCCGACGGCTCGAGGTTGAGCTCGACGGTGTGCGCGCCGCGCCGCCGCGCCTCTTGCACGAAGCCCGCCGCCGGGTAGACGTTGCCGGAAGTGCCGATCGCGACGAAGAGCGCGCAGCGGCCCAGCGCGTCATAGATCAGATCCATCTCGAGCGGCATCTCGCCGAACCAAACGACGTGCGGACGCATGCCGCCCGCGTCTCCGCAGGCGAGGCACGCCGTCTCCAGCGACAGATCCTCGGCATGCCCGCACACCGCGCCACAACCGCTGCAGCGCGCCTTCAGCATCTCGCCATGCATGTGCACGAGCTTTTCCGAGCCCACGCGCTCATGGAGATCGTCGATGTTCTGTGTCACCAGCAGGAAATCACCGGGCCAGCGCCGCTCGAGATCGGCCAGCGCGCGATGGGCGGCGTTGGGCCCGACATTGGCGGACACCAAGCTGCGCCGGCGCGCATTGTAGAAGGCATGCACCTTGGCCGGATCGCGCGCGAAGGCCTCAGGCGTCGCGACATCCTCCAGCCGCACCGTGGCCCAGATACCGTCGGCGTCGCGAAAGGTGTCGAGCCCGCTTTCCTTGCTGATGCCGGCGCCGGTCAGGATCACGAGAGGCGGATAGTACATCGGGCTTTGGGCACCGGTTTGTGGAGGCGCCAGGGCTAGCGTGCCGCAGCCGCGCGATCAAGCGACTGCAGGGCGCCCCGCCGTCGAGCGTCCCGAGGCCGGTCGCATGGCCAAAAATGTTCGGTCCTTGCTCTTTCATTCAATTGACGGTTTGGCGGGCGACATCTAACGTTGGCAATTGGTCTGCCGTGGCCAATCAAAAAAGTACGTTTCAAGGGAGTGAGACATGCACACATGGAAGACATGGACCAAGGCATCGGCCTTGGCCCTCGGGCTCGGCGCTGTCGTCGCGCTCGCCTCCGCTCCGGCCGCGCAGGCCGATTCGGGGCCGCCGCAGTACAAGGTCGACCCGTCCTGGCCCAAGCAATTGCCCCGTAACTGGCTCATCGGCCAGGTCGGTGGCCTCGCGGTCGACAGCCACGACCATATCTGGATCCTCCAGCGCCCGCGGACGCTCACCGCCGACGAGGCGGGGGCGGCGCAAACCCCGCCGCGGTCGCAATGCTGCTTCCCGGCCCCGTCGGTGATCGAATTCGACAAGCAGGGCAATATGCTCCAGGCCTGGGGCGGGCCCGGCTCCGTGCCGGATTGGCCGGCCACCGAGCATGGCCTCTGGGTCGACAAGCAGGGCTTTGTCTGGCTCGCCGGAAACGGCGGCGGCGACCGCATGCTGCTCAAATTCACGAATAACGGCACATTGGTCGCGCAGATCGGCCATGCCGGCGACACCAGCCCCGAGAACAACACCGACACCACCAGGCTGGGGCAGGTGGCGAGCATGTGGGTGGACGATGCCGCCCACGAGGTCTATATCGCCGACGGCTATCTCAACAAGCGGATCGTCGTCTACGATTCCGATACCCTCGCCTTCAAGCGCGGCTGGGGAGCCTATGGCAAACCGCTGGCCGCTATCAGCAACCTCCCGGCGCCCGGGCCCTATAACCCGTCCGCGCCGCTCGACCAAGACTTCCGCAACCCCATGCATTACGTCGCCTTGTCGAAGGACGGGTTCGTCTATGCCAGCGACCGCGTCAACGACCGGATCCAGGTCTTCACCAAGCAGGGCGCGTTCGTGAAGGAGTTCTTCCTCCGCCCGCAGACGCTCGGCAACGGGTCGACCTGGCAAGCCACCCCGTCGGGCGATTCGAAGCAGACCTATCTGCTGGTGCCCGACGGCGAGAACAACGTGGTGTGGATCCTGAACCGCGCGACCGGGGCCGTCGTGTCCAGCTTGGGGCACAATGGCCGCAATGCGGGCTTCTTCCACTGGGTGCATGTCGGCGGACTGGACTCGGAAGCGACCTTGTACCTGGGCGAAGTCGATACCGGCAAGCGCGTCCAGAAATTCGTGCTGAAGGGCGATGACGACCGCGACGACGAAGGGGATCGCGACGACCGGCACTGACAACTCGCCTGCCGATCGAGATTGATTGATTGTTCGCGCGGTGGCCGGCACCCTCCGGCCACCGCGCCCTTTTTTTTCGACCCACCCCGACCCCTCTGCCGATCAGTCGCAACGCTTCAGCAGCACGGCGAACATCTTCGCCGGCCGGTCGCCATCGTTACGGACGTCGTGCGGGATCAAGCCGGGCAGCCAGTAGGCCTTCCCAGGCTGCAGCACCTGATGCGACAGTGGGCTGTCCAGCGTCAGTTCGCCGTCGGCGATGATGCCGACTTCCGCCTCGATCCCCTGGTGCGGTCCGGTGCCCGCCCCGGGCGGCAGCGAGGAGACCTCGACGCGCACAGAGGGGTTGTCCAGAACCGTCTGAGGCGGGACGGTTTGCGCCGCCAAGGCGAGAGGAAACACGCCGACCGCGAGGGTCGCAACCAGCACCAAGGCTCTCATGTCGCATTCTCCTTTCGAGCGAGTGACCGGGGAAGGTCGCGGGTGTCATCGGCCGCGCCGATGAAGCTCGCAGGCGCAGCCGCTGCGCCGGAGCTCGCCTCGACGATCGGTTGCGCGATGATCCAGAGGCTCATCATGGTGTAGCCCACCATGAGGACGAGCATCGGCAGCTGGCTGCGCGTCGCCGCGCGCCGTGTCGCATACTCACGCAGCGCGACGGTATGACCGACGGCGACGGCGACGACATGGCCGAGCACGATGGCGATCACCGCCAGGTACCACGCAAAACGCGCATCGACGATGCCAATGTCAGGTCGGTAATGCGCCGTGCCCAGGAGGTTCCAGCCGAAACCGAACGGATCCGAACCCAGGCGGATGATCAGCTGGCCCTGGATCAGCAGGTAGGTGAGGTCGTGCGCTAGATGGTAGGCGATGGCGATCGGCACCAGCGACAGCACGAACAGGCGCGCCGTGGTCGCAGCGGCGAGCTCGCCGCCGGCCGCGACCGCCATCCACCAGGCAAAGAAGCGGTAGACGAGGATGAAGGCGACGGCGAACAGTGCCAGCCCGACCGTGCCGATGACGGCGAGGCGCGTGGCGCCGGGGCCCGACAGCTCGTTGTAGAGCGCGTTCTCGAATGACGCCCAAAGCGGGGTCGCGGTGAAACCGTCGAAGGTGACGGTGGAAAGCATCAGCAGCACGAAGACGACCATCGACGGCGTGATCTCGCTTGTCCGCAGCAAGCCGACGCCGAAGGGCCGCAGGTTCCATTCGCGCTCGCCCGGGGACGCGCGATCGAAGCAGTCGCTGCAGTTCATGCAGTTCTCGCCGCCATCGCCCAATTCGCCGCCGGGGCGCTGGCACACCCGCGCGCCGGTGCGTATCTCGGTCGGCGCGAACCGGGCAAGGATGCCGAATGCCACAGCGAAGGGATCGCCGTTTTGCAGCCACACCGTCCGCCCGACCAGGAACATTGCCGCCCAGGTCACGAAGGAATAGCCGATGACCAGGAGAGCGAGCTGGGCGGGGATCGCGCGGCCGGTGAAGACCAGCTCGGTCCACGCGAAAGCGGCGAAAAGCGCGATGGCCGGCCACGCGCCCAGGCGCGCCGGCCAGCGCAGGTCGAGCGTCGGCCGCGGTGCGCCAGGGGAGCGCCGCGCGGCCGCCTCGACCCATGCGAATGCCGCGGCCCAAGGATTGATGACCGCCCATACGTTGCCGACCAGCGCCGATAGGTAGGCGAACCCCACCCACCACACGATCCAAATCGCGGTCGGCGCCAGGTTTCGCGTCGGCGTCTGGTCGCCGAAAAGTCCGGCGGCGACGACGACGAGCAGCAAGGTCAGCGACAGGATTTGCGCCACGAGGCGCGCGCGCCGAGCAGCGACAAGGCGCGCGATCGGCCATCGCAGCAGGTTGAGGCGTGGATAGCGCGCGCCGCTCGGCCGCCATCGCATGAAGAGGCCGATGGCGACGAAGGAGAACGCGACGGCAGCCGCGGCTCCCGCGATCCAAAGCCCGAGCGGCACGGGGAGGTCGTATCGCTGGCCGAAGCCATGCGCACCAGCGGTACCGGCGGCGATCGCCATCAACACAACGCCGACGGTGCAGCGAGCGAGCAGATGCAGGCCCGTGACGCCCAGCGGCGCGAGCCTCACCGCGGCCGGACCTCGAGATAGCCGATCACCTTCTCGTCGCCGCGGCGGTCGCCGTGCACCTCGATCGGGAAGCGGCCGGCGGCCCGCGCGGTGAAACGCAGCGAGGCGGTCGCGCCCGGCGCTAGCTTCTCCTCGAGGTCATAGCCGTGCAAATGAACCTCGACCGGCTTGTCGCTGGTGAGGTGCAGCGTCAGCTCGTCACCTTGCGAGATCGCGATCAGCCGCTGGTTCTGCGGCAGCTCTCCGTTGCTGATGACAAGGTCGATCGACAGCGATTGCGCGACGGCTTGCGCACCGATGAGACACAGGGTCATCAACGGCGCGGCGACACATGTCGCGATTCGCTGCTGCAGGCTCACGAAGGCCCTCGGCGATCCTTCGTCACGGGGCGCGCATCTGTCGGATCTTGCTGTTGACCTGCTCGACGGCGCGGCGCAGCGCGGAGAGGTCGCTCACCGGAAGGTACAAGCTCGGCACCTCCCAGACTTGCTTCAAGGCCAGACGTGGCAGATCGCTCGAGGACCACGCCTGGATGTAAACCACCGAGTCATCGCGAATCCGGATGACGCCGATGCGCATGGTATCGCCGTGAAATTCGAGATCGCTGACCTCCGCCGCCGAGCGCGCAGCGGCAGGACCAGCTGCGCCGGCCATGTCGGCGATCGTTCCGGCGAGCTCGGGAACGTCGGCCTCGTCCACCAGCGCCATCCCCAGCGAATAGGTCTGGCCTTGCAGCCCGGCCGTCACCGACAAAGCGACGCGCATCGCCAAATGCTGCTGATTCATCCGCCCCAAAGGATAGGCGCGCAGCAACTCGAAGGCGACCTCGCCCGCCCGCGTCGTCGTGGCGGGCATGCCCGCGCTGCGCGGAAAATCGGGCGCCTTCGTCGCCGCGACGGGAATGGTGGCGATCGGGTAGGTTTCCCTGACGCAAGGGGTGCAATTCGACAGCACGAACGACTCATAGTGCGTCAGGATGGCGGTGGCGCCCGCAGCGGGCGCCGGAACGCCGTCCGCCCGCGCGCCGCGGCTGGCGATGGCGACGAGCGCCAGCGCCAGCGCGGTGGCCGCCAGGCATTGGAGCCCCGCCGCGGCCCCGCTGATCCGGCGCGCGATCTGTTTCAGCCGGCCGCGGACGGGCGGCCGCAGCAGCGAGATCGACCCGGCAATGGGCATGCAGCCTTTCGAACGTTCCGGCAATTGCTTGACATCTTATATTTTGCCGGCCCTCCCGCGGCAACCCGATTCCCGCTCTGGCGTCGGCTTCCGCAGGCCCGGCATCGGCTCTTGCCGTCAGCGCGGCGGCAACTCCTCAAGCCAGGCCTCAAGGCATTGCGCGCTGCGCGGTGCAAGCAGCGGCGCCCAATGCCGGGCCTCGGCACGCAGCACCGGCACGGAAAGGCCGGGAGTTGCGGCGACTTCGCAGGCATGGCCAATATACCAGCGCTCGAGCCCGGCCGCGGCCGCCTCGAGATGGCATTGCAGGGCAAGTCCGTGGCGTTCCCAGGCGAAGGCCTGGTTCTTGTAGCGTGGCGTCGAGGCGAGCAGGCCCGCGCCTTTCGGCAGATCGAAAGTGTCGCCATGCCAATGCAGCACCGGCGTGCCGTCGCCGAGTGGCGCCAGGCAGGATCCGCGCCCGACCTCGGTGAGCTGCAGCGGCGCCCAGCCGATCTCCTTGCCCGTGCCGGGGTAGACACGCGCACCCAGCGCGCGCGCCATGAGCTGGCTGCCGAGGCAGATGCCGAGCACCGGCCGGCCGCCGGCGAGACGATGCTCGATGACGCGCAGCTCGTCCATGAGGAAGGGGTAGAGCTCCTCCTCATAGGCGCCGATCGGCCCGCCCAGCACGACCAGGAGATCCGCCGCCGCCACCTCGGCAGCGGCGAGGTCGTCGACCGCAGCATCGCGATAGGAGATCGTCCAGCCGCGACGCTCGAGCAGCGCGGCGAAGGTGCCGAGATCCTCGAACGCGACGTGGCGGATGGCGACGGCGCCGGGCATCGGACCTGTGCCTAGAGGACCGTCAGCATGCCGGCGACCAGCGGATGGCGCACGATGTCGCGATCGCTGAGTCGAATGACGGCGATCTCCGGCACCGCCTCGAGGCGGCGCGCGACGTCGGACAGGCCGGAGAGGCCGTCGAGCAGGTCGCTCTGGTCAGGGTCGCCGGTGAGGATCATGGTCGAATGCCAGCCCAGCCGCGTCAGCAGCATCTTGATCTGGCCGTAGGTGCAGTTCTGCGCCTCGTCGATGACGACGAACGCGTTGTTGAGCGTGCGGCCGCGCATATACGCCACAGGAGCGATCTCGATCGCGCCCTCGGTCATGAGCTGGCGCAGTCGCTTGCCGCCGATGCGCTCGTTGAGCGCGTCATAAAGCGGTCGCAGATAGGGCGCCAGCTTCTCATGCAGGTCGCCGGGCAGGAAGCCCAGGCTCTCGCCAGCCTCGATCGCCGGGCGCGTGAGCACGATACGGCCGACCTTGCCGCCCTCGAGCGCCTCGACCGCGGCGGTGATGGCGAGATAGGTCTTGCCGGTGCCGGCCGGGCCGAGCGCCAGCGTCAGTGCGTGGCGCTCGATCGCCGCCATGAGCGCGCGCTGTCCGTCGCTTTGCGGCCGCACCTTGCGCAGATAGCTCTGCTCGCGCGTCGACTCGCGCTCCACCGCCAGCGGATGCCAGTTCGGCCCGAACAGCGGCGCCACGGCGCCGCCGGGTGCGTGTGCGGGAGCTTCGCGAGTCGAGCGTTTGGCCATGCCGAAATCCTTTGCGAGCTGAACAAACGAAGGTACGGGAACGCAAAACGCCTCCGCGCGGGGCGGGAGGCGTTTTTCAGGCGCGATGCCGTGAGATGACCCGGAAGGGGGCCGGGATCGGGCCAGGGCAGCACAGGCGTGAACCCAAGGAGTAACGACATCGACGCTTGCGACGATACCGGCAAAGCGGACGCCTGTCACTATGAGTTGCCTATGGCGTAGCGGATTTCGCAAGATATGGTGGTCATTCGGTCGCACCCGCTTGTCCAAGCGAAAGTCTGCCCACTCGCTTGACGGCAACCGCACGCGCGCCCGCCGACGGCGACATCTTCGACGATGACGGGCCCCAGGTTCCGAGCAAGGACCGGTCGCCCGAAGAGACGGAGGACGCGAGCGAGTCGAGCGAGGCGGGAGGCGTCGATTGAGCAAGGTCGGACGCACCCTCATGGCCGAGAAGCCTTCGCCGAACCCCGCGACGATCTGCTCGGACTGTCACGGCACCGGCCGCCTCGACGGCGGCGAATGCGTCGTCTGCGCCGGGAGCGGCGTGATCGTCGAGCGCGTCGGCGGCGCTTAGGTGCGCGACGGCGCCAGGAAGGGCGAGTAGCCGCGGAAGCGCCAGCGCAGCGGCACCGCGTTTTCGGCGCGCCGCCAATGCGTCACATGGAAGCGGACCAGCCGCTGCGCGCCGGCGGCCGCGGCGACCTCCGGCCCATCCCAGACGATCTCGGCCTCGGCCGCAACCTGCAGCGTGGCGCCGGCCGCGAAATCGAGGAAGAGCAGCCCGCAGCGCGGATTGAGCAGCAGGTTGCCGAGCGTGTTGAAATAGAAATTGCCGCTGAAATCAGGCACGGTCAGCGTGTGCTCGTCATCGCCGCGCACGAAGCCCGGCAATCCGCCGCGATGCGACGCATCGACGCCATGGCCCGATTCATCGCTGCGGCCCAGCGCACTAGCGATGAAGAAGGTGTCGGCGGCGGCGATCATGGCGCGTTCGGCTGCGCCGAGCGCTTGCCCCTCCTCGATTTGGAGCGCCCCCTGCTCGTCATGCGTCGCCGCGCGCCAATCGCGCGCTTGGATGTATTTCGGGCAATTGCCGAAGGATTGCATCACTCGGATGTCGAATCCGCTTTCGTCGACGGATTTGACCACGCCGTTGGCGCGGTTGCGCCGGCGGGTCGCGAAGTCGATGCCGACGATGCCGACGTCACGACCCGGCCGGAGATTGGCGGCGGCCGCATCGCCGGCGGGCGGTCGCGCCCGGATGCGCAACGTGGTCGCATCGGGTGTGCTGGCGAAGCCCGGCGCGCCTGCGACGATCGAGGCCGAGGGCCAGCCCGCATCATCGACGGTGCCGAGCACGAGAAACGGCAGCGCCGCGAAGAACTCGCGATGCTGGTCGGGCATGAAATCGCGCAGCACGCGCCGCCCGACCGCTTCCATCTTGTCGCGCAGGCCGAGCCGTTGCTGGATGGCGCGCTCGCCCGGATGAAACGGCGAGCCGGCGCATGATTGATCGACCATCGACACGGCGCACCTCAACGCCGGAGCCGGCGCGCGCATTGGACGCGCCGGCTCCGGCGGCACTATCACTTGGTAAGGCCCTCGGCTTTCATGGCCTCCTGCACCTTGGGCCGCGCGGCGACCCGGTCCATGTAGGCCTTGAGGTTGGGCCAGCGCGACAGGTCGATGTCCTTGTATTTCGACCAGCCAACGACGGTGAACGCGTAGGCGTCAGGCACGGTGAACTTGTCACCCATCAGGTACGGCCGCTTCCCCAGTTCCTTGTCGAGGAAATTGAACTTATTCGCCAGGTTCTCCTTGGTGATCTTCACGAACTCCTCGGGCGTGTTGGGCCGGAACAGCGGGGCGAACACCTTATGGAGCTCGGAGGTGACGAAGTTGAGCCACTCCTGCAGACGGTAGCGCGGCATTGTGCCCGCCTTGGGCGCGAGCCCGGTCTCCGGCTTCTGATCGGCGATGTACTGCACGATCGCCGGGCCCTCGGTAAGGATCTCGCCGTTGTCGAGCTTCAGCACCGGCACCTGCCCCTTGGGATTGATCTCGAGGAAATCGCCGCCCGATTTGAGCTTCTTGGTCTGCAGATCGACCTGCTCCAGGTCGAAGGCCAGCCCCGCCTCGCGCAACACGATGTGCGGCGAGAGGGAGCAGGCGCCTGGAGAGAAATACAGTTTGACCATGTGACCTCCTTTTGCGTCTATGTTTCTGTTTGTATCCGTGGCAGGTACACCTTCGTGACTATTTCGCTTTCGCCGCGATAAGTCGAGTCACATCTGCGAGAGTACGGCGCCCGAGCTGGCTCTCGAAGGCCTGCTCGGCCGGGGCGATCATGACGTCGAGCGCGCCCCCGATGTAGCGCCCGACGGTGCAGCGAGGGTTCGGGTCGTCGTGGATCGCCAGACGATGCTCGTCTTCCATGTCGACGGCACGATAGATGTCGAGCAGCGTGATCTTTCCCGCCGGCCGCGCCAGCCGTGCGCCGGCAATTCCGGCCGACGATTCAACGAGCTCGGCGCGCGCCAGCATCGACAGCAGGCGCCGAACGAAGCTCGCATTCGTGCCGACGCTGTCGGCGATGCTTTCCGATGTCAAACGCTTGCCGTCGAAATGATCGATCAGCGCCAGCGCATGCACCGCCACCGAAAACCGCGTCGCACGTGCCATACTGTATCCATATCAGATACAGCATGCGGCGTCAAGCGCCAGGCGAGTCCGCCGCTTCGCTCTTGAATGGCCGTGCCAGTAGCGCCGCGATCGCCTGATCGACGGCGGCGCCGTGATGGAGGATCGCTTCCACCGCGGCGGTGATGGGCATGTCGACGCCGAGCCGCCGCGCCAGCGCCGCCGCCGCTGCCGCCGACGTGACGCCCTCCGCCACCGAGCGCCGCTCGGCGAGGATGTCGCCGAGCGCCCGACCCTCGCCCAGCGCCACGCCCAGCGAATGATTGCGCGACTGCAAGCCGGTGCAGGTGAGCACCAGGTCGCCCAGCCCCGACAGGCCCATCAGCGTCTCCGCCCGCCCGCCCTTGGCGAGCGCGAGGCGCACCATCTCGGCAAGGCCCCGGGTGATCAGCGCGGCGCGCGCATTGTCGCCGAGCTTGCGGCCAGTGACGATGCCGCAGGCGATCGCCAGCACGTTCTTGACCGCGCCGCCGACCTCCGCGCCCGCCGTGTCGTCGGACAGGTAAGGACGAAAGCTGCGCGTGCCCAGCGCGGCGATGAGGCGCTGCCCCAGCACCGCGTCCGTCGTGGCCAGGGTGACCGCCGTCGGCAGGCCATTCGCCACTTCGCCGGCAAAAGTTGGACCGGAGAGGACGGCGACGGCCGCGTCAGGCAGGCTCGCCGCGGCGATCTCGCTCATCAACGCGCCGCTCTTCTCCTCGATGCCCTTGGTGCAGATCACCACCGGCATGCCCTTGGGGAGGTGCGGCGCAAACGTCGTCGCCAGCGCGCGCAAATGCTGCGCCGGCACCACCAGCAGCAGCGCATCCGCCGCCGCGGCTTCGCCCAGCTCCTGGGTGGCGCGGATGGCCGGATCGAGCGGCACGTCCGGCAGGAACAGTGGATTGACGTGGTCGCGGTTGATCGCCGCCACCACGTCGGCCTCGCGCGCCCACAGCACCACCGTACGCCCGGCGCGGCGCGCGGTCAGCGCCAGCGCCGTGCCCCACGCCCCGCCGCCGACGATGCCGATGCGCTCGATCGCGGCGCTGCTGTCCATGGCGCTTGCCCCTCGCCTCACCAAGATCGAGCGAAGGTTAGCGGCGGCGCGGAGCGCGCGCCAGAGAGCGGGCCCGCGCTACTTCACCAGATCGGCGCCCGCCTTGCAGGCGACGCCGTCTTGGGCGCTGGTGCCGCCGCTGCAGCCGATCGCGCCGATCATCTTGCCACCCTCGACCAACGGGATGCCGCCCTCGGAGCCGACCACACCCTGCAGCGACAGGAGGTACGGGTGGCCGCCATCGATGTTGTCCTGGAACACCTTGGTGGCGCGGCGGAAGGTGGCGGAAGCGCGGGCCTTGCCCTGCGCGATCGCCACCGAGGCGTTCTGCGTGCCGTCCATCTTCTCGAAATAGACGAGGTCGCCGCTCGGGCCGACGACCGCGATCGCCATCTTCCAATTGTGCTTCTTCGCCTCGGCCTGCGCGGCAGCAGCGAGCTGCTTCGCCTGCTCCAGGCCGACCGGCGTGCCGTAGGGAATGTCGAACGGCATCTGCTCCGGCACCGGCGCGGGCGCGGCCGGCGGTTGCTGCGCCGAAGCGACGCTGGACACGGTGGCGATGACGGCGACGCCGGCGAGCCGTCTCAATGTGGTATTTTTCATGGTTCCTCCCCTTGAACGCGCGCAGTTTTTCGTTGCGATGCTAGCGAAGGGCGCGGCCAAAGGCTACCGCTCACTCGAGCGCAGCGGCGATCCGGCTGCGGTCGGCCGACCAATAGATGACATAGGCGCGATCGATGATATCGTCGCGCGGGATGAAACCGATTTCGCGATCGCGGCTGTCGACGGAGTTGTCGCGATTGTCCCCGAGCACGAAATAGCGATCCGGCGGCACGACGAATTCATTCGTGTCGTTGCGCCAGCCGCTGTCCCCCATCTTGGCAATACGATAGTGCCGCCCATCCGGCATGCTCTCGATGTACCGGATCGCGGGATTTCCGACCCACTCGGACCGGAACGCGCCCGCGACCCGCTCGCGGGCAAACGGCGCGCCGTTGAGGTAGACCACGCCGCCGCGAAGCTGCACGCGGTCGCCGGGCAGACCGATGATGCGTTTGAAATATTCGATGCTGCGATCCGGCGGAAAATGGAAAATGGCGAGATCGCCGCGCTGCGGCGCCTCGGCCCGCGCATACCGTTTCGTCATGATGTACTCGCCCGGCTCGACGGTAGGCACCATCGACGCGCTTGGAACGGAGAACGGTCGCCAGGCGCTGAGTCGCGCGGCATTGGAGAAGAGTAGGACCGCAACAGCCGATAGCGCATATAACCAGGCGCGTTGGTAGCGCTTGAGCACGACGGCGCGCAGCCGCCGCGCTTGGCGGAACGCGTCCACCGCGGCGTAGATCGCGAGCGCGACCACCAGCGCCGCCAGAAAATACAAGACGACGATCGTAACCGGCCCCGGCGTCGCAGCGATGGTGAGCACAACGACGGCGCATAAGAGAGCCGCCCAGACCGCGAAAAACGCGAGCGCCTTGCGCGCTTCGCCGTTGTAGAGCTGACCGACGCCCAACCAGAGCAGCGACATCAGCGCGGCCAGCCAGGGACGGCGGCGGCGCGGCTCCCCTCGAAAAGGTTCTGCGTTCGTGGCCTGGGACATCTGTGCTGCGACGAGGCTATCGCGGCGCGCTTCCCGTCACAAGGCTCACGCCTTCACGCCGGCGCGCTGGCGGGCGTGGCGTCGGGATCGAGCGGCCGGCGCGGGCGTGCCGGCCGCTTCATTGCCGCGCCCAGGGGTTGGCCGCTACTGTCCCCGCCATGCTGGTGCTGGGCATCGAGACGAGTTGCGACGAGACCGCGGCGGCCGTGGTGAGCGACGAGGGGGAGCGCATCCGTGCCAACCTCGTGCTGTCGCAGCTCGCCGAGCATCAGCCGCACGGCGGCGTCGTGCCGGAGATCGCGGCGCGCGCCCATCTCGACCATCTCGACGGCCTCATCGCCCGCGCGCTGGAGGCGGCCGGCATCTCCTTCGCCGATCTCGACGGCGTCGCCGCCACCGGCGGCCCCGGCCTGATCGGCGGCGTCATCGTCGGCGTAACCGAAGCCAAGGCGATCGCGCTGGCGCGGCGGCTACCCTTCATTGCCGTCAACCACCTCGAAGGCCACGCGCTCACCGTGCGCCTCGTCGCCGACACTGACTTTCCCTATCTGCTGCTGCTGGCCTCCGGCGGCCATTGTCAGCTCCTCATCGTCGAGGGCATCGGCCGCTACCGCCGGCTCGGCACCACCATCGACGACGCCGCCGGCGAATGCTTCGACAAAGGCGCGAAGTTGCTCGGCCTCGACTACCCAGGCGGTCCAGCGATCGAGCGCGCCGCCGCTCAAGGCGATGCCACGCGCATCGTCCTGCCACGACCGATGAAGGGCCGGCCCGGCTGCGATTTCTCCTTCTCCGGGCTCAAGACCGCGCTGCGCCAGGCAGTTGCGGAGCGCGCGGCGGGTGACGGCCGGCTCGCGCCGCGGGATGTGGCCGACCTCGCGGCGGCGCTGCAGGCGGCGATCGGCGACAGCCTGATCGACCGGACCGCCAATGCCGTGGCGCTGTTCCGTGCTCGCCATCCCGCCGGCAGCAGCCTCGTCGTCGCCGGCGGCGTCGCCGCCAACGTCGCGCTGCGCCGCCGGCTCGCCGATCTCGCGCAGCGCCATGGCCTCGATTTCATCGCGCCGCCGCCGGCGCTCTGCACCGACAATGGCGCGATGATCGCCTGGGCGGGCCTCGAGCGGCTGCGCCTCGGCCTCAGCGACGGGCCCGACTTCGCCCCTCGCCCACGCTGGCCACTCGATCCCGACGCCGCGCCGGCCGTCGGCGCCGGTGTAAAGGCATGAGCCGCCAGTCATCTCCCTGCTCGCAAGCAGGCGGGCGGTCGACGCCCGGATCGGGGCTGATCGCTTGACTAGGCGAGACCGCGCGCCATATATCAGTGTACGCAATTAGCGTGCATCGGGGAAGCGAGTCATGTCAGCGAAGGTGCAGCGATGGTGAGACGCCGGACTGCGTCTACACCGCGGCAAACATTAAAATTACCAAACAAAGCCAATCTCAGCGGGCAATGGCATCTGTCGGCGCGGTCGCTACTGTCTGCCGCGGCAACGCAAGCGGGCGCGGCCGAGGCTTCCCTTGCGCGCGCCCAGCGCCTAAAGAAAGGGCATGGCACAGCCCCTCTTGCGCATCGGCACGCGCGGCAGCGCGTTGGCCCTCGCCCAGGCGGCCGAGCTTCGCGCGCGGCTGGGGCAAGCCCATGCCGAGCTGGCCGCGCCCGGCGCGATCGAGACGGTGGCGATCCGGACCACCGGCGACCGGCTCGGCGACCGCGCGCTGGCCGCACTCGGCGGCAAGGGGCTCTTCACCAAGGAGCTCGAAGAGGCGCTGCTCGCAGGATCCATCGACTGCGCCGTGCATTCGGCCAAGGACCTGCCGAGCCTTCTGCCGCAAGGGCTTTCGCTCACCTGCCATCTGCCGCGCGAGGATCCGCGCGACGCCTTCTTCTCGTTGAAGGCCGCGAGCCTCGCGGCGCTGCCGCCGGGCGCCGTGGTCGGCACGTCCTCGCCGCGCCGGCGCGCGCAAGTTCTGCACGCGCGGCCGGATTTGCGCATCGTGCCGCTGCGCGGCAATGTCGACACGCGCCTGACGAAGCTGGCGGCGGGTGTCGTCGACGCGACATTGTTGGCCGTCGCCGGCGTGAAGCGTCTCGGCCTCGCCGACCGCATCACCCGGATCATGCCGAGCGAGGAGATCCTGCCGGCGGTGGCGCAAGGCGCCATCGGCATCGAGAGCCGCATCGACGACGCGCGTGTCCGGCGCTATCTCGACGCGATCGACGACCGGCCGACCGCGGCCTGCGTCACCGCCGAGCGCGCGCTGATGGCGGCGCTCGAGGGCTCGTGCCGGACGCCGATGGCGGCGTTGGCCGAGCTTGGCGCGGGCGGCGTGCTCGAGCTGCGCGCCCTGATCATCCGCCCCGACGGCAGCGAGTGCCTGACGGCGGCGCGGCGCGGCGCGGCGGCGGAGGCCGCTTCGCTCGGCACCGCCGCCGGCGAGGAGCTGCGGCAGCGCGCCGGTCCCGGCTTTTTCGATCTGCCGCTGGTCGATGAGAAGCCGGTGTGAACCCGGGGAGAAGCCGCTATGGACCCGGCATGAAGGCGATCGTTACCCGGCCGCGCGACGATGCGGCGGCGCTGGTGCGCGCGTTGGCCGAGCGGGGCATCGACGCGATCTTGGCGCCCATGCTCACCATCCAGCCCGCGGCCCATGCGGCGCGGCATCTGGCCGAGCGCCTGACCGGCGCGCAGGCGGTGCTGTTCACCAGCGCCAATGGCGTGCGCGCCTTTGCCGCCGCCTCGCCG
>WNFB01001888.1_pt1 | contig 28901 bp, 26 predicted proteins | sample 5400501 | NCBI WGS metagenome assembly WNFB01 (sample SAMN13153341, study PRJNA577476) | soil metagenome | isolation source: 200 cm saprolite under Douglas fir tree site 2 hole 1 | place: USA:California | collected 2015-04-18
ACATTTATGAGAGAAAACGTCCCGTTTTCTCTCATCGCAGGTCGGCAAGCCGACCTGCTGCTCTCATTCCAGGGTGGTAGGTCTCGTTAAAAAGTTTCTCCTGGCGACGTCTGGCAGCCTTCATGGCGCGACTTGGGACGGCCGGGATAAATCCGGCCTGGCCACAACGCGAGTTAAGCCGATCGAAGGCCGAACCTCGATCATTTTCTGGAGACCTTCCAGCGCTGGCCCTCCGCCGTGTCAGTGACTGTTACGCCCAAGGCGGCGAGCTCCTCGCGCAGGCGGTCGGCCGTTTGGAAGTCTCTGGCTTCGCGGGCCTGCTCCCGCGCACCGAGCAGGGCCTCGGCACCCGCCGGCAAGTCCAGGCGCGGCGTGATCCGGTCGAGGTCCAACCCCAGCACCTGGTCCCAGCGGCGCAGCAGCCGCGACTTGCCGGCTCCAGCCAGGCTCGACCGCATGACCTCGGCCACGAGCGCCATGGCGGCCGGAAGGTCGAGGTCATCGGCGATCGCGGCTCGAAATCGGGCCTCGAATTCGTCAGCCTCATGCTCGCCGGCCGGAGCCTCGGCGCCGGTCGCCCAGTCTGCCACCCTTTCGCGCAGCTGCGCTAGTGCCCGGTCCGCGCCCGCCAATCCCTCGGTACTGAAACTGAGCTTGGTCCTGTACTTCGCCTGCAGCGCTAGATAACGGAAGGCGAGCGGATCGAAACCCTGGTCCGCCAGCTCGGTGATCCGAAAGAAATTGCCAGCGGACTTCGCCATCCTCGCGCCGGCGAGTAGAAGTAGGCCTCCGTGCATCCAATGGTTCACAACGCGATGGCCCGTGACGCCCTCTGACTGAGCGAGCTCCGCCTCGTGATGAGGGAACACGTTGTCCGCGCCACCGGTGTGGATGTCGAACCTCTCGCCCAGAAGCGACATCGACATCGCCGAGCATTCGATGTGCCAGCCGGGGAAGCCCGGGCCCCATGGGCTGGACCAGACCTGGAGGCGGTGCTCGCCGGCCGCCTTCCACAGCGTGAAGTCGCCCGGATGCCGCTTGCGGGGGTCGACCTCGCCCCTCGATCCGGCGAGCAGCTTATCGATGCTGTTGCGCGACAGCCGCCCGTAGGCGGGGAAGCTGGCGATGTCGTAGTACACGGTGCCGTCCACCTCGTACGCATGACCCTTGGCGATCAGGATGCTGATGAGCTCGAGCATCCGCGGGATGTATTCCGTGGCGTGGGGGTTGTGATCGGCCGGGCGGATGTTGAGCAGGGCGGCGTCTTCCATGAACGCCTTCGTGTAATAGGCGGCGATCTCTTCGGGTGACTTGCTCTCCAGTCGCGCCGAGACGAGCATTTTGTCCTCGCCGCGGTCGAAGGAGTCATCCGTGAGGTGGCCCACATCGGTGATGTTCATCACCTGCTCAGTGCGGTACCCGAGGTACTCGAGGCTGCGTCGCAGCAGGTCAGGGAGCATGAACGTGCGCAGGTTGCCGACGTGGACGTACCGATAGACAGTGGGGCCGCACGAGTAGATCCGGACGACCTCTTGCTCCAGCGGGATCAAGGGTTCCTTCTGGCGGGTGAGGGTGTTGTACAGGCGCACGGCCGTCATGGGATCGAATCTATGCTCCCAGTAATGCGTGCTCAGAAGTTGGAAGGCCGAAGCGCGAACGCCGATGACATAGAAGGACGCGTGCTCGTGCACGACCTCGGTCCTGACCTGCGCAAGGGCACCATGCTCACGGGCGAGCATCTAGACCACGTCAGGCAGTTCGGCGAGGTCCACGTCGTCGAGCTCGAGGACGGAGACCTGCACGAGGATGCGGCCGCCAGGCGGCTCGCCGCGGCCCTGTCGGGGCCGAACCTGGAAGCACGACCTCCGGTCCAGAGCCAGGCTCGGCTCATCGCGAGGAGGCGCGGCCTGGTGCGGGTTCGCGCCGAGCTGGTGGACGCGATCAACGCCCTCGGTTACGTCTCGGTCTTCACGCTCATGGACGGGCAGGCGGTGGCAGAGGGTGAGGAGGTGGCGGGCTGCAAGGTCACGCCTGTAGCCGTACCCGGACGTCTGATTGAAGAGGCCGAGCGCATCGCGCGCGAGCAAGGCCCGATCGTCGAGCTGCTGCCCTTCCTTCCGCTCCGGACCTTCGTCGTGGCCACCGAGCGCCTCAAACCGAAAGCGCGCGAGCTGTTCCGCGCGGCCGTCACCAGCAAGCTCGGCTGGTACGGGGCCGAGGTGCTCGCGGTGCGTGAGGTTGCGCGCACGTCGGCCGCGGTCGCGAGTGCGTACGCCGAAGCGGAGGCGATGGGGGCGGAGCTGATCCTCTTCGCGGGCGCGTCAGCGATCGATCCGCTTGACCCGGCGTACGCCGAGCTCACCAACGCCGGGGGCCACGTCCTGCAGCTGGGCGCCCCGATGCACCCCGGCAGCATGCTCTGGCTGGCGCGCCTGGGCGATGCGGCCGTGGTCGGCGTCGCCTCGTGCGCGGGCTTCGGCCGGTCGAGCTCGCTCGACCTCCTGCTGCCTTTCGTCTTCGCTTACGGACGGGCCGACGCCAAGGACCTGCTGCGATTGGGCCACGGCGGCTTGATCGAATCGGCCGCCGGACGGCGCTTTCCTCCCTACTCATGACCCCCGGCCTGAGGCGTGGCGTCGAATTGTTCAACAGCGGGCGCTACTGGGACGCGCACGAGGTCTGGGAGCACGAGTGGATGCCGGACCGCAAAGGACCCGAGGCGGGTTTCTACAAAGGCCTGATCCAGGTCGCGGCCGGTTGCCTGCACTACTCGCGGCGCAACCGGCGCGGCGCGGTCAACAAATGGCGGAGCGGCGCCGATTACCTGCGCCCATACCTACCGGAGCATCGCGGCATCAGCGTGGCGACGCTCGTGAATTCGGTCGACGGATTCCTCGAAGCGATGGGCGGACTGGGATGGCCCGAGCTGGTCATGCCGATAATCGCGTGATGGCCCACCTGCCGGCGGAGTACTCGCGCACAAACCTGTCGAGCGACCCCATCTACCGCTACCTGCGCATCACCAAGGGTGGGCCCGGCGGGGTGCCTGGACCGTCGGCGGAACAGGACCTGGTCGATTCGGCGTGGCTGCAGCGCCTCCGGCGCATTCACCAGCTGCAGAGCGCTTGGTGGGTGTTCGCGACCGCCGAGCACTCTCGATTCCAGCACGCCCTGGGCGCCATGCACCTGGCCGGCGAGTGGGCGCGGCATCTGTACCCTTCGCTCGCCGCGTGCTGCTCGGGCACGCCCTCGCCGGCGCTGGTCGAGGAGACGATGCGCATGGCGGGCCTCCTGCACGACGTTGGGCACGGCCCCTTCGGCCACTTCTTCGACGAGAACTATCTCGACACATGGGGAATCGACCACGAGGTCATCGGGCGCGCGCTGATCACGGGCCCCCTGGCCGACCTGGTCGGCGGGCTGGGTGCGTCACCCAACGCCGACTTCGAGCCGCGCGAGCGCATCGATCCACGCTGGGTGGCCTACCTCATCGCCGGGCCCGATCTCGGCGGCTTTGTCGCCCCCCCGTGGCTGGCCGCGTTGAAGCCGGCGCTGGTCGGCGCGTACTCGGCCGACAATATGGATTACGTCCCTCGCGATTCCTATATATGTGGTGTCGCCGCGGGGCCGGTGGACGTCCAGCGCATCCTTCACTATTCCTTTATCTCTGAGCGTGGCCTGACCCTCCACGCCCATGCCGCCGAAGCGCTCTACATGTTCCTGAGCGCGCGGCTGTACCTCTATCACCAGGTCTACTTCCACCGCACCGTTCGCCGCATCGACCTGCAGCTGCGCGAAGTCTTCCGCCCGACCGTCGAGCTGGTCCTGGGCGGCAACCCGCTCGAGCGGCTCGACGACTATCTGATGTTCACCGAGTGGGCCTTGCTCACGGAGGTCAACCGGTGGGCGCTCGGCGAAGGAGACGATCGGCAGCGGGAGCTGGGTCAGGCATGGGCGGACGTGGTGGCTCGCAAGCTCAAGTGGAGGCTCATCTACCAGGGCCACACCGATGTGGCGGACGTCACGGGGGAAGCTCTCACCATCACGCGTGAAGAGTTCGCGCGCCAGCTCCTCGAAAGGCTGCCGGCGAAGTTGAGCAAGATCGAGTTCGAGGTCGACGTCGCCGCGCAGGAGTCGCGCGCCTTCAATCCCATCACCGAGACCGCCGACATCCTTCTCTACGATCCGCTCGAGGATCGCTACCAGCAGAGCCGGGTGCTCGACCTGTTCCGGCGCCTTCCGGTCCGCATGACGCTGTTCCGGATCTTTGCCCGCGACGCGGAGCACAGCCGCGAGCTGATCAAAGCGGCGAACGAGGTCCTGGGGTCGGCCGCCGGCTAGAAGTCGTCGTCCCCGCCGTTGAATCCGCCCCCGGAGTCGTCATCGGCGCCGAAGTCGCCGCCACCACCGCCAAGGTCATCACCACCGAAATCGTCCCCGCCGTCATCGCCCGAGTGCACCGTCGCGAATGTCGATACGAGTCGCTTGAGGGCCGGCTTGCCGCAGTGGGGGCAAGCGGGGTCGGGAGACGAGAAGCTCGGCAGCAGAGCCGACGAGCGCTTGCCGCACTCCTCGCAGCGGTACTCGTAGATCGGCATCGTGAAGAATGGTAGGAGTGATCGGGCTGGAGCGCATCCGGGCAGCCGCCGACCGCGCGCGCCCATACGTGCACCGCACTCCTCTGGTGCCGGTCGATGGCGCGCTCCTGAAGCTCGAATGCCTGCAGCCGACCGGAAGCTTCAAGGTGCGCGGCTTCTTCGCGGCCGCCACGGCGCTGCCGGAGGCCAAGCGCAGCCAGGGCCTGATCACGGTCAGCGCCGGCAACGCAGCTCAGGCATGCGCTTACGCCGCGCACTTGCTTGGAGTTTCCTGCCGAGTCGTGATGTACGACACGGCTCCGGCTACGAAGATCGAAGGCGTCAAACGATGGGGCGGGACGCCCGTGCTCATGCCGCGACCTGCCCTGCTCGATTGGCTCTCGAACCAGGGCTGGGAATCAGAACCCGAGGTCTTCATCCACCCGTTTGCCGACACGGAGGTGATGGCGGGCCATGGCGGACTTGGGCTGGAGCTGGTCGAGGACGTCCCCGACCTTGCGCGAGTGCTGGTTCCAGTTGGCGGCGGCGGCTTGATCGGGGGCACGGCGTCCGCGATCAAAGGGCTGCGTCCGGACGTCGAAGTCATCGGCGTGCAGTCGGACGGCTATTCGCTGTGGACGCGGGCCATCGAGGCGGATGGTCCGGTTTCGATCACACCCGACACCATCGCCGACGGCACGACGGCGCCCTTCGACGCCCGCATGCTCCCGCTCATGAAAGAGGTCGTCGACCGCTGGCTCACGGTGCCCGAGCCTCGGCTGCGGGCCGCGATCCCAGACCTGGCGGTCGCGGGGAAGGTGGTGGCCGAAGGCGCCGGCGCTCTCGCCTACGCGGCGCTCGAGCAGCTTCCGCCGGGGCCCGTGACCGTGGCCGTGGTGAGCGGCGGCAACATCGACCCCAAGCTGCTGGCGAGTCTGCTCAGCTAGCGGGTGCGGGGGACATTCCGGGCCATGCAGTGGTCTTCGTAGTCGCCCACGGCCCGTAGCGGACCAGGCCCACGAGCATCCATATGAAGAGCGCCGCACCGGGAATCCCAACCGCGACCGAGAGCCAATAAGTCCACGAAGGCATCCCGTAGAGGTTTCCCGGAGATGCGGATCCCGCCAGCGCGCTGAACAGGTTGATCGGCAGGCCCAGGGCACCCAGTCCGAGAAAAACCAAAACGGCCCAGAACATCCATGTCCACCGCATCAAAGCACCGATCACGATGACTGCACAGATCGCCACGCCGATGACGGCGGCCGCCAAGAGCACCCCCGACATCATCGACGTCATGCTGCTTACCAGCTCCTGCGGAGGCGGCGAAACGTTCGGGTTGGCCTGCGCCTGCCTCTGAAAGCTCTGAGTGAACGCCTGCGTCATGACGCCGGACATCCAGAACGGCAGGCTCACGACATAGAGACCGGACAGCACGTACCAGGCCGCCACCGCGTACTGCATCGGCTTCGTCCATGGCGTTGGAACCCGTACGGTCGCGGGCTGCTGGTAGTGGGGATAGACGGGCGCACCCATTGGGGCCATCGGCGCCACGGGCACCCACGCGTACCCGTTCCAGCGTGAGCGGCCGTCGGGGGACAGGGTGCTGATCCACTGGCGGCCGTCCCAGTAGTAAAACCCGTCTTCCGACAGCCTCAGCTCAGGCACTTGCTTACTTTAGTGTGGCGTGAAGGCTGGACTGATCCTGGCTCGTGGCCGCATTCGCACACTGGGGCGCGACGGCCTCGTCGTGCAAAGCCACCTTGCGATCGCGGCCGGCAGGGTGATGGCAGCCGGCGGAGCCGAGGTCATGGCCCTGCGCGGGCCGCGTACCCGGGTGATCGACCTCAGGGGCGCCGCCGTGCTACCCGGGTTCAACGACGCGCACGCGCACGTCGTCTATTACGGTCTGACGCGTTTCGGGGCGGACCTCGCCGGGGCGCGCAGCGTGGCCGACATTGTCAGCCGCCTGCGGGTTCACGGCCGCACGCTCAAGCCGGGCGAGTGGCAGCAAGGCATGGGCTACCGCGTCGACGAGCTGGCCGAGAAGCGTGCGCCCCATCGGCTGGAGCTGGACCGCGCGACGCGGCGGCGGCCCGCATTCATCGACGAGCGCGGGGGGCACGCACGGGTCGCCAACTCCGCAGCGCTCGCGGCCGCGGGAATCACCGAGGCCACCAAAGACCCGCCCGGCGGACGCCTCGGCCGCGACCGTGACGGCACTCCCAACGGCCTCCTGCTCGAGTCGGCGATGAGGCTCGTCGCCGATGTGCAGCCACATTCCGCCATCACGCGTCGCATGCAGGGAATCCTGAAAGCTCAACGCCTTCTCCTTTCGAGAGGCATCACCTCTGTGGGCGCTGCGGTCAACCGTGGCTTCGCCGACGATCTCCGCGCATATCAGTTGCTCGCCGCAAGCGGGCGCCTGAAGATGCGCGTCAACGAATTCCTGTCGTGGGAGCTGCTCGAAGCCGCCGTGGGAATCGGATTGCGAGCGGGGTTTGGCGGCACCGTGGTGCGGGCGGGCCCGATCAAGGTGTTCGTCGATGGAGGTGCGGAACGCGTGGCCATGCGCTCGGGCAAAGGCGCATGGCGAACCACACCGGCTGAGCTGCGCGAGCTGGTTGGCACCGCGTCGCGCGCCGGGCTTCAGGTCGCGGCCCACGCCATCGGCGACGGTGCGATCGCGGCCATGTGTGATGCGGTTGAGTCCGCCGGCGCGCTGACGCTCCGGCACCGTGTGGAGCATTGCACCATCTGCCCGCCGGACCTTCAGCGCCGGCTCGCCCGGCTGCGGATGGTGGCGGTTATGCAGCCCCTGGCGGCTCGTTTCGCACGTGAGTTTCCGTCGGCATTCGGGGCCCACGATCGCTGGCATCTGGCAGCGCATGGTCCACTTCTTCGCGCCGGCGTGCCGGTTGCCTTCAGCTCCGACTTACCGGTCGTGCCCGACCCCAACCCCTGGCCTGGGATTCGCGCCGCCGTGGAGGACCGGGTCAACGGCATCACCGAGCTGGCGGCGCTCAGGGCCTACACAGCCACGGGCGCTTATGCGTCTTTCGAGGAGGACGTCAAAGGCACGCTCGATCCAGGCATGCTGGCCGACCTCCAGGTTTACGAAGCGGATCCGCTGACCAGGCCACGATCGCACTGGGATCGACTCCGCCCCAGAGCAGTGCTGTTGGGCGGGGTGACGGTGTTCGGTTCCTTTTAGTGGTGCGCCTGGGACATACGCTCGCCAATGCATCGGCCCATTTCCGCCGAGCGCCCTGCGGGCGCTGACGCCTGCGTTAAGGGGCCCGTCGCTTCGCATCCTCCCGCCTGCGGCGGGGACCCCAGAGGTATGCGCTCCTCCTCGCGCCACCCTTGCCTTGGCGTCGGCGGTCTGGGCCGCGCCTTGACGAGCTCAGCCCCAGACACACCACTTAGCCGGCTGGCTCCCTCGGCGAGGGGTCGGGGATCGCCATCGACGGGGACTCGACCGTCGCCGGCATCACGGTTGGGCTGCTCGCGGCGCGACGCCTTGGCGCAGTGCGGCGCACAGGAGCCTTGCGCGTGGCGGCCTTGGCCGGCGCGGCCGACTTGGGAGCGGTTGCCCTGGTGGTCCGTCGACTTGTTGCCGGCCGGCGCGCGGCGCGGCGCGTCGGGGTCGGGGCGGCCGGGCGCGCCGTCGCTGACCGCGCGATCGCTTGCACCTGCTTGCTCAACCCGTCGAGACGCTTCAACGCCTTTTCCAGGTCGACCTGGCTGGCGGTCCGGTCGAGGCGCGTACGCAGCTGCTTGAGCGCGCCCTCAAACGTCTTCTGTCCATCCTTGATGCTGCGGTCGATCTGTTTTCGGAGGTCGGGCGGCAGTCGCCGTTCGGCCTGCCGCAGGTAGGATCTGCCGGCCCTGACCGCCCTCTTCAATAACCTCGATCGTGATGACGCACGCTTCTTCGTTGCCATGCCCAACCTCCCCTGCAATGCCTTGCGGTGGCCTTAACGCACCGCGTTAGTATGAGCACGAAATGACGGTGCTGACTTGACCGTGTCCGCTCAGCGACACCTTATCAAGAAGTATGCAAATCGCAAGCTGTACGACACGCAGACGAGTCGGTACATCACGCTCGAAGGCATCGCCGAGCTGGTGCGGGATGGCCACGAGATCCAGGTCGTCGACCGCGACACCGGCCAGGACTTGACGCAGGTCATCCTCTCGCAGCTTGTGCTCTCCGTTGAGAAGCGCGGACCGGCGCGACTGGTCGATGCCGGCGCGGACGCGATCCACGACCGCGGCCAAGCGCTGCTCGACTACGTGCGCAAGACGCTCAACGTGCCCGGCGACCTGGTCAACCAGGTAGAGCGCCGCCGCGGAGACCTGGAGGCCATGGTCGACGAAGCAATCGAGCGAGCGCTGCGCAGGCTGCGTATCCCGAGCCGGCACGACATCGACCGACTCAACGAGCGCATCGACAGGATTTCGGCGGAGCTGAAGAAGCTCAACGGTGCAGGATCAACGAAGACGCGACCTGGGAAACGCCGCACCTGACGAACTAATAAATACCAGGTGGAGCCTAAGGCCGGATTTATTCCGGCCGTCACCCCCGCATGCAATTTCCAAGCCCCTCCAGGCCTCGTCGAGGAGCAGAGGGTTTCCGTAAGGGAGGGCGCGCTCCCTTGCGATTTACGCGCCGTTTGCGTAAATGAAAGGCCGCTGCGTGATCACGGCCCGGATCTCGACGTCCGCCTCGACGCGATAGGTCGCCTGCCGCACGCGCCGGTCGCCGCGCATCTGCTGCGTCATGAGGTCGGCGGTGGCCGCGAGCCGGTTGGCGTCGCCGATCACCAGGATGGTCCACGGTGGCAGCACCAGCGCGCCGTCGATGGTGACGCCGTTCGGTGTCTGCTGGATGGGAACCCCAATCGCCACCCGGTGATCGTTGACGGAGATCGCCTCCGCGCCCGCAGCGGCCAGGTTGTTGACCGCGTCTTGTAGGTCTAGCGCCTGCAGGCCTGACGCGTCGACGACCATGACGATCCCGGGGCCGTGGACCGGGATGAGCCCTTCGATCGCGCGCAGACGCGTGGCCTCGGCGGCGAGCTCCTGGTCGGCGGCGGAGCTGCCTCCCGACTGCAGAGCGGCCTTTCTCTGCTGAAGGTCGGCGGTCTCTGCGGACAGCGCGTCGTTGGCCCGATGCAGGTCGTCGAGCAAGAAGGCGAGGGTCGTCGTGTCGGTGCCGACAAGGCTCTTTTCCACCTCCGCCTGGCTGCGAATCTGCACGGTGGCCACCAGCGCGACCAGCAGAGCGATGAGCCAGATCTCGATCGCGCGTCCTGATCGGCGCCGCGGGGCCGTGGAGCGCTTAAGAGGTGCTGACATGGGGTATCTGCAGGCTCGAGTCGTAAGCCGGCAGCCTTACATCCGGCTTGCCGCTGATGGTTAGCGCGATCTGGAAGCGGACCTCGCGATCCCGAAGGTCGGGAAGAGCTGCTGGGGCGTCGAGCGCGACGACCATGCGGTCCCGGTCACCGACGGCAAGGATCTTGATCGGCGCCCTCAACGGCGGCCCCTGGTCGATGATGACCTCGCCTTCCGAGCCCGAAAGAGCGGAAAGAGGTGTGAGCCGGCGACCGTTTACGGCCACACCTTCCGCCCCATTGGCGAAGAGGAGATTGACCACGTCCTGGACGTCCTGGTAGTTGATCAGGTAGCCGATCTCCACCCCGATGGTGGGCGCCGGCGTGCCATTGCCGAGATCGACCTCGACCCCAGGCCCATGGACAGCCGTCAGGCCGGCGTGGGCGCGAAGGTCGGCGACCTGATTCTGCAGGGCCTGCGTGGTGGCCGATTGCTGAGCCGCCGCGCCCTCGAGGGCGTTGATCTCCGCGCGCAGGGTGGCGATCTGGGCACGCCACGATTGGTTGGACTTTTCAAGATCTTGGACGCTGTGCACGAGCGCCTGGTACCGAGCGACCTGGTTGGACGGGGTCAGGAGCTGGGATTTGACCTGGCCCGCGACCAGGAACCCTGTCGCCATGGCGACCGCGGCCACCACCAGGATGCCCAGGACCCTGTCGCGTGTCATGACGCAATTCTCGTTGACAAGATCAAGACGTGGTGTTCAGGCCGGGTTTATCCCGGCTGTCACCTGGCGTACACAAACCAAGCGCCGCCCAATCGTTGCCAGGAGTCGTTTCCCGCGGGGAAATCGAAGATTTCCCCGCGATGCCTCCACATCGCTGCGCGATGCCTACGTGATGTCACGAGGTGTAGGATCGAAATCCGCAAATGGCGGTCGAAACTCGCGCTTCCGCCTTCAAGACCGCGCAGCGTCGTTTTGACGCGGCGGCCGACGTGATCGGCCTCTCAGACGACGTACGTAGGGGCCTCCGTGAGGTCAAACGAGAGCTCACCGTGCACTTCCCGGTCCACATGGACAACGGCTCGGTGCGCGTGTTTACAGGCTGGCGAGTGCAGCACAACATCAGCCGTGGGCCGGCCAAGGGCGGGATCCGCTACCACCCGGACACCGACCTCGACCTGGTCAAAGCGCTCGCGATGCTCATGACCTGGAAGTGCTCCGCGGTGGGCCTGCCGTACGGCGGTTCGAAAGGGGCAGTCGCGGTAGATCCGGCCAAGCTTTCGCTGAGCGAGCTCGAGCACCTCACCCGCCGCTACGCCACCGAGATCGCGATCCTGATCGGCCCCGAGAAAGACATCCCGGCGCCGGACATGGGCACGAACCCACAGGTGATGGCGTGGATCATGGACACCATCTCGATGCACTCCGGCCACTCGGTGCCGGCGGCCGTCACCGGTAAGCCAGTCGACATCGGCGGTTCGGAGGGCCGAGTCGATGCGCCTGGGCGCGGCGCCACGTACCTCACCCTCGAAGCCATCAAGTACCTCCATGTCGAAGACGAGACGCCGACCGTCGCGATCCAGGGCTACGGCCAGGTGGGCAGGTCGGCGGCTCGCCTGCTTGGCGAGGCAGGGCTCAAGGTCGTGGCTGTCAGCGACTCGAAGGGTGGCGTTTACAACCCCAACGGCCTGGACCTCAATGCCCTCGACGAGCACCGCCAGGTCCGCGGCGGTGTTAGCGGGTTCAAGAAGGCTGACGGCATCACGAATGCGGAGCTGCTCGAGCTGCCGGTCACCGTGCTTGTGCCCGCGGCGGTGCAGGACGTCATCACAGGCCAGAACGCCGCCCGCATCCACGCCCGGCTCATCACCGAGGGCGCCAACGCGGCTGTAGCGCCCGAGGCCGACCCCATCCTCCACGACCGCGGGATCTTCTTGATTCCCGACATCATCGCCAACGCCGGTGGCGTGATCGTGTCCTATTTCGAGTGGGTGCAGGACCTCCAGGCTTTCTTCTGGGAGGAGGAGGAGATCAACACCAAGCTGCACCACATCATCACGCGCGCCTTCTACGAGATCCTGCACACGTCAGTGAACAAGCGGATCGACATGCGGCTGGCCGCGTATGCGATTGCGGTGCAGCGGGTGGCCAACGCAACGATGGTGCGCGGGATCTATCCATAATCTGGGGGTGACCCCAGCGATTACTCCGGCGTTTCCTCAGCGCGTTCTCATCACCGGGGTTTCCAACCCCCTCGGAGCCGAGGTGGCGCGGCGTCTCGCCAACCAGGTCCCGTCGCTCTTCGGCTGCGACGTGGCCGACCCGGTGAGCGCGATCGAGGAGATGGACTTCGTCCACGCGGACACGCGCCAGTCCGTGATCGGCAAGCTGGTGCGTCAGCTCCGCATCGACACCGTCGTCCACATGGCGGTCACAGTGGACTCCGCGGCCGAGGACAGGTTGGCGCACGAGACCAATGTCATCGGGACGGTGAACGTGCTCGCCGGCTGCGCGGGGCCATCCAGCCCGGTCAGGCGGCTGGTGGTGAAGTCGAGCCAGGCTGTTTACGGCGCGGCGCCGGGAGATCCATCGTTCCTCACCGAGCAGGTGGCGGGCTCCGATCGGCCCGCGTACGGTCTCAAGCGCGACCTGCTCGAGATGGAGCAGCTGGCGCAAGAGTTTTCGCTCCGTACCTCGGGCTGCAGCGTCTGCATGCTGCGTCTCGGCTACCGGGTCGGCGAAGGCACCAAGCTCGGCAGCTACCTGTCGCTTCCCATCGTCCCTATGTTTGCGGGATTCGATCCACGCCTGCAGCTTCTTCATGAGGACGATGCCGCCGAGGCATTTGTGCGCGCCACGATGGGGGCCCATGAAGGGGTGTTCAACGTCGCCGCCGACGGCATCGTTCTCCTGAGCCAGGCGATCGCGATCATGGGCGGGAAGGCCGTGCCCATCCTGCCTCCTTATGGCCGGTGGCTCGGACGCCTGGCCCTCCGTGCCGCGGGCGTCGACCTTCCGGAGCACCTGACGGACGTGCTCGCATTCGGGTCGGTGGCGGACTGTTCCAGCCTGGCTGCGGCCTTTGGCTGGAAGCCCGCGTACAACACGCGAGCGGTGATTGACAGCCTCGCCCGGGGTAAGGACGTCGAGGTGATCGAGGCCCCTTCACCACCGCAGGAGTACGAGCTCCAGGTCTACCTTCAGCGCCGCCGGCGGCGGGAACGAAACGGGCACGCCGATGCTGCCCTGGCTGTTCGGCGTTGACGGCCGAACGGACGACTGCACTCGCGAGCAAAGAGCTGCGCCGCCGCAGCCGCAAGGCCAAGGTGGTCGCGCCGCCGCGTGCCTCTCTCCTGCGGGTGCCTAAACCAATCCGCCGCCTACAGCGCCAGGCGCCCATGTACGCGATTCAGGGCATCAACGGGTTGTCCACGCGCCTGCGCGAGATGACCGGCCGCGAGGTCATCGACATGAACCGCGTCATGGAGGTCATCCAGTTTCTTTACCGGCAGGGCGAGCTTGCTCGGCGAGGCCCCAACTACCTGGTCGACGACTTTGGCTTCGACGCGGAGTGGACGGAGTCGTTCCTGTCGGTGTTCAAGGTCCTGTACCGCGATTACTGGCGGGTGGAGACGACTGGGATCGAGAACGTGCCGGCTACTGGTCGCGCGCTTCTAGTCGCCAACCACGCCGGGGTCCTGCCGTGGGACGGCACGATGATCAAGACGGCGATGTTCGCCGAGCACCCGCACCCGCGACACGTGCGTGCCCTGGTCGCGAGCCTGTTCATGGGCATGCCCATGCTCAGCTGGTTTCTGCGACGCACCGGGCAGACCGTAGGGCACCCGGACGACACGCGCCGTTTGCTCGAGCGGGATGAGCTCGTCCTTGTTTTTCCCGAAGGCGTGAAGGGGACCGGCAAGCCCTTCAAGGATCGCTATCGCTTGCGCCGGTTTGGCCGGGGAGGCTTCGTCTCCACCGCCATCCGAGCAGGAGCACCGATCATCCCAGTCTCTGTGGTTGGGTCTGAGGAGATCTATCCGATGATCGCGGACTTCGCGCCGATGGCGAGGTTGTTCGGGCTGCCGTACTTTCCCATCACGCCGATGTGGCCGTGGCTCGGGCCGCTGGGCATGATCCCGCTGCCAAGCAAATGGCGTATCCAGTTTCACCCGCCGGTGCATACGGAAACGCACCCGCCTTCAGCCGCCGACGACAACCATCTGGTCATGACGATCTCGGACGAGGTGCGCAACACGATCCAGAAAGGGATCTACGACAACCTGAAGCTGCGCCGAGGCCTGTTCGTATAGCCAACATGATCTGCCGTCACTGCGGCGACGAGTTGAACTATGTCGGGGGGCCCTTCAATCGCTGGATTCATCTTCGACTTCCGATTTCCAAGGCCTGGACGCACCAGCCGGAGCCGGTCGAGGCCGGGTCTGCCGACGATCCCGGCACGGCCGGAGCGCCGGTGCCGGCTCGACCATATCCGCCTACACTGTCGGGCGCAGCGGCCGCCGACCTTGTGTTTCCGAGGATGAGCCGCCAACGAATGCGATCGGCCCTCAACCTCAACGCTAAGGTATGAAGAGCAACCGCTCGGTTCCGCATGCGACCGTGATCCCAGTCCTGATCTACCCGGACGTGCGCGAGGCGGTTGACTGGCTCGGCAGGGCCTTCGGCTTCGTCGAGCGCACGCGAATCGGCGACAACCACCGCTCGCAACTCGCCTTCGGCGAAGGAGCCGTAATCGTCGGCGATGTACGGGGGGACCGCCGGCCGCCGCGACCGGGCGAGGTCACCCACTCGGTCATGGTGCGCGTGGACGATGTTGCCGCCCATTGCGAGCGTGCCCGCGCTGAGGGAGCGCGGATTGTGGCCGAGCTCAAGGATTTCGAGTTCGGCGAACGCCAGTACACGGCAGAGGACCCGGCGGGTCACATGTGGACGTTCTCCGAAACGATCGCCGACAAAGCGCCCGAGGAATGGGGCGGGGTGTCAATTCCGCCGCAGTAGCTAGCTAGTGCGCCGTATCGGATAAACGCTGACGGTTGGCCTTGGCCAGGATCTGGTGAGCGGTCTTGACCCAGGCGAAGGGAGCGCAATTCTCGTTCCAGGCTTCCAGGAAGCGGTGGATGGCGTTGATAAGGGCGCTCAAGCTCTTGAAGACTCCGCGGCGGATCGCGCGCTGATGGAGCAGCGAGAACCGAGCTCGACCTGGTTCATCCAGCTAGCGCTGGTGGGCGTGTAGTGGAGGTGCACCCGAGGGTGACGGTGAAGCCAGCCACGGACAGCAGGGTGTTTGTGAGTGGAATAGTTGTCGAGAACCAGATGCAACTCCTGCCAAGGGTAGGTCTGTGCGACCAGCTTCAGGAAGTTCAAGAACTCCTGATGGCGGTGCTTGAGGTAGCAGCGTCCGGTCACTTCCCCGGTGGCGACGTCGAGGGCGGCGAAGAGGCTGGTGACGCCGTGCCGCTTGTAGTCGTGCGTCCCGCGCTCCGGTTGACCGGGCCGCATCGGCAGCAGCGGCTGAGTCCGGTCCAGGGCCTGGATCTGGCTCTTCTCGTCGACGCAGAGCACGATCGCTTTCTCCGGCGGGGGAGGTAGAGGCCGACGATGTCGGTCACCTTCTCGACCAACGTGGGGTCGGTGCTGAACTTGAAGCTTCGACTCCGATGGGGCTGCAGTCGGCGCTTGCGCCAGATCCGCTGCACAGTCATGTGCCCGATGCCGAGATGGGTGGCAAGAGTCCTCGTGCTCCAGTGCGTGCTGCCCGGCGGCGGTCCCTGCAGGGTGGTGCTGATGACGCGGTCTTCAAGCCCGGGCTCGGAGGCGAAGCGCTGGCCGCGGCCGGGAGCTTCTTCCAGCCCGGCCAGGTCGGCGGCTTGGAAGCGCTGCCGCCACTTAACCACCGTTGGCCGGCTGACCCTCAGTTCTGCGGCGATGGCTTGGTTGGCGACACCCCTCAGCGGCGCAGAGCAGGATCTTGGCGCGGAGAACTTGCCGCTGGGGCAGGACACGGCTTCGTGCCCAGGTCTCTAGCTCAGCGCGTTGGTCGGCTCGGATGGCAAGACGTGGAGCAGGATGATTGGCCATGTCGGGAGCATCTCACGCTTCTCCCCTATACGTAAAGCTTTATGCGGTACGGCGCGCTGGCTCTCTCGGTCGACACGTGCCCTTGCCAAGGTCTGCGGACTCGCTTGGCGCACATCTACGACAAGACCGGGTCGGCGACGCGAGCCGGCGCTGCCGGCCTCGCGCTGGAGCACGATCTTCTTCACAGATAGCGCGTTCGCGCGATGCGGGCCCGCCCTCCACAGCCCATCCTCGTCGGCACCGGAGGTGTCCGCCATGTGGAACTGCCAGGTCGACGTCGACATCGATCGCCCGGTGACCGAGGTGTATCAGCGGCTCCACGTAAGGAGGAATGGGTGAGATGGCACAAGAACTCATATCGTCATTGAGCGGCAGTCGGGACGACCGCACGATCCGGCTGAACGATGGCCGGAGCCTGGGATATGCAGAGTACGGGGATCCATCTGGCGAGCCGATGCTTTTCTTCCATGGCGCGCCAGGCAGCCGCCTCTTCTGGGCTTTGGCCGACGAGGTAGCGGGGGCTCTCCGGGTCCGGGTCATCGCGCCCGACCGGCCCGGCATGGGTCTTTCCGATCCCCAGCTCGGCCGAGCCCTCGGCGACTGGCCGGGCGACGTCGCTCAGCTGGCCGATCAGCTCGGCATGGGTCGCTTCGCTGTCCTCGGTCACTCGGGTGGAGGGCCTTACGCGTGTGCCTGCGCACGCTTCATCCCTGAGCGCCTGACGTCGGTTGCTGTAATCGGTGGGGGACCGGGGCCGCAGGGTGCGCCGACCAAGGACCTGAAGCCAGCAACGAGGGTCTTCGCGGCGGCGGCGCATTTGTTTCCTCCGCTGGCCCGGTGGCTGCTGGCGATGATGAGCCGCGGCGGGCGCGAGAATCCGAACCGGATCCTGAAGTCGTTTGAAGCGATGGGCGCGGCCGACGTGGATCTGGCGGTGTTGACAAATGGCGAGAGCCGCAAGATCTTCGCAGCGGCGGTCTCCGAGTCACTGCGCTCCGGAAGCAGCGGGGTCATTCGTGACTTCGAGCTTCTCAACCGCCGGTGGGGCTTCAGCCTAGGAGACATCACGATCCGGGTGCATTTCTGGCACGGTGACCAGGACAGACTTGTGCCCATCGGCATTGCGCAGTACATGGCTCATCAGATCCCGAAGGGCGAGCTGACGATCTGCCCTGGCGAAGGCCATTTCTCGCTGCTCGTTACTCAGCTGGACAGAGTCCTGAGGGAGATCGTCTCCAAATAAGAACCGTGAGTGGCGGTAGGAGCCTGAGCGCTCTCATCAACCCCATCCACCGCTTCCTGGAACCTGAAACGAAAACTGCACTCCCTTCGCGTGGGTCAACACTGCCGACCAGATCCTGACCACGGCCAACCGCCAACGTTTATCGGTTACGGCGCACTAGTTCACCACGGGGAGCGGCGGCGTCGGTTCGGGTTCTTCGATGATGTCAAGCGCGGTCGCCTGGCTGATCCAGTACTGCACGTCCGAGCGGCGTGGCGCGCCTGCGAGCCCGACGGCGTCGGCCAGCTTCTTGTGGAGGTCGTCCGCGTCCTGGGCGCGCAGGTCTTTCATGGTCTCGACGCCGAAGCGACGGATGGTCTGCAGGTGGCGCTCCATGCCCGACACCTCCATGAGCGTGCACTGGTGCGCGAACCCGAGCAGCCGCTCGGTCGTGATCCCGGTGCGCTTGGCTAGTCGCTCGCGGTCGATTTCGAGCGACGTGCGGTGCAGGAACTGGTTCGTGTGCCGGATCCCGGTCGCGCGCAGGCGGCGCACGTCGTCGTCAGAGATGCCCCGCAAGTATTCGAGGGTTCGGTACACGCATAAAGGATATGCGTGACCGAGCCGAGTCACCTGTCCGCTGTTTGCATCTCCTATAATTCGTCGCAGCCCACCGCCATTGGAGTAAGCACACCCTGAATCAGAGCCGGCTCGCAACCCGTGAGGCGTTTACCGGGGAGCAGTCTGGCCTCGAGATCGGGATCGGGCGGCGCGCGCGGCGCGCGTACGGTTTCGACGAGGTCGCACTCGTACCCGGTGGCGTCACGCTCAATCCGGACGAGGTCGTGCGATCGCGATGGGCAAGCTCGGCGGGGTGGCGGTGCTGAACCTCGATGGCGTCCACACTCGCTACGCAGATTCGAAGCCGATCATCGAGCGGATCGCCTCAGCCGACAAGGCGACCATCAACGCCGTTCTCAAAGAAATCTACCGCGAGCCGGTCAAGCCTCACCTCATCACCGAACGGATCAAGACGATCAAGGCCGCGGGTGTGCTGTGCGCGGTTTCGACCGTGCCTGGTCGGGCCGAGGAGCGCGCGCAGCTCGTGCAGGCGGCCGGTGCGGATGTGCTTGTCGTCCAGGGCACCGTGCTCACAGCGCGCCATTCGTCAAGGTCGTATCACCAGCTTGCGTTCGAAGAGCTCGTGCGCAGCTGTGACATCCCTGTGATCGTCGGCAACTGCGTTCACTACGAGACCGCACTGGAGCTCATGGAAACGGGCATCGCGGGCATCCTCGTCGGCGTCGGCCCTGGTGCCGCGTGCACCACGCGCGGCGTCCTTGGCGTGGGCGTCCCGCAGGTCACCGCCACCGCCGACGTCGCGGCCGCGCGCGACGAGCACATGCGCAGGGGCGGCAGGCGTGTCGCAGTCATCACGGACGGTGGCATGCGCATCGGCGCTGACGTCTGCAAGGCGTTCGCGTCAGGCGCGGACGCCGTTATGATCGGAACGCCGCTCGCCGGCGCTGAGGAATCGGCGTCCAAGGGCTACAACTGGGGCATGGCGACGCCCGATCCCAACCTCCCGCGCGGCACGCGAATCCACGTGGGCACGAAGGCGACCCTGAAGGAGATCCTGCTCGGCCCCGCCCGCGTCGACGATGGCAGCCAGAACTTCGCCGGCGCCCTTCGATCTGCACTCGGCGTCTGCGGCGCACACGACATCCCCGAGTTCCAGCACGTCGAGATGGTCATCGCGCCGTCGATCACGTCCGAGGGCAAGTCACTCCAGCAGTCGCAACACGTGGGCATGGGGAAGGGCTGAGCTGAGCCGGACCGCCACGGCTGCCCGGCCTCGAAAGGAGACCACGCCCGCGATGCGCCAGCAAACCGTGCTCGTCCTGGATTTCGGGTCGCAGTTCAGCCAGCTGATCGCCCGTCGCGTGCGCGAGGCGAAGGTCTACTGCGAGCTCGTGCCGGGGACGACCCCTTGGTCCGAGCTGAAGGAGCGCCAGCCGGCGGGCCTGATCCTCAGCGGAGGGCCGGCGAGCGTCTACGAGGAGGATGCCCCGCAGGTCGACCCCGAAGCCCTGCGGGCCGGCATCCCCGTGCTCGGCATCTGCTACGGGATGCAGCTCATCGCCCACCACCTCGGCGGCAAGGTCGATCCCGGGCGCGCCCACGAGTACGGGCCGGCGCTGCTCGCCGTCAGGGAGCCGGCGGCACTGTTTGAAGGGCTCAGCGTCGAGCTGCCCGTCTGGATGAGCCATGGCGACGCGGTGACCGAGATGCCGCCGGGCTTCCACGCCCTCGCGTCCAGCGGCAACTCGCCGGTGGCCGCGTTTACGGACGGCAACGGGATCTATGGGATCCAGTTCCATCCGGAGGTCGTGCACACCCCCAGCGGGCGTGAGGTGCTGCGTAACTTCCTGTACCGCGTCTGCCACTGCGACCCTTCGTGGACGGCAGGCTCATTCATTGCCGAAGCGGTCGAAAGCATCCGTGCCCAGGTCGGGGATGGTCGTGTGATCTGTGCGCTCTCAGGTGGCGTTGACTCGGCCGTCGCCGCCACCCTCATCCACCGCGCCGTCGGCGACCAGCTCACGTGCGTTTTCGTCAACAACGGCCTCCTGCGCAAAGAGGAACCCGAGCGTGTGCTGGCTGTGATGCACGGCAACCTGGACATGGACATCAAGTACGTCGACGCCACGGCGCGATTCCTCGAAGCGCTGCGCGGAGTCGTCGACCCCGAAGAAAAAAGACGCATCGTCGGCCGGGAGTTCATCACGGTTTTCGAGGCCGAGGCCAAGAGCCTTGGGCACATCGACTTCCTCGCGCAAGGAACGCTTTATCCAGACGTGATCGAGTCCACCGCCCCCGACGTGTCGTCGACAGCCGTGAAGATCAAGACCCATCACAACGTCGGCGGGCTGCCGCCAGGCTTGCGATTTCAGCTCATCGAGCCCCTTCGCCATCTCTTCAAGGACGAGGTGCGCGCGGTCGGCATCGAGCTTGGAATGCCGGAGGAGATGGTGTACCGCCAGCCGTTCCCGGGACCTGGCCTGGCGATCCGCTGTCTCGGAGAGGTCACCGCCGAGCGCCTGGAAATCCTGCGCAACGCCGATTGGGTGGTGGTGGACGAGATCAAGCATTTCGGCCTCTACCGTCAGGTCTGGCAGTCCTTTGCGGTGCTGACACCGCTCCAGACCGTGGGCGTGATGGGCGACTACCGCACCTATGCCAACGTCGTGGCGGTGCGGGTCGTCAGCAGCGAGGATGCGATGACCGCGGATTGGGCCCGCGTGCCGTACGAGGTCCTGGCGCGGATCAGCAACCGGATCGTCAACGAGGTCAAGGGCGTCAACCGGGTCGTGTTCGACATCACGAGCAAGCCGCCCGGCACCATCGAGTGGGAGTAGTCGGAGCCTGACTACCGGCGTGGTAGTGATCCAATAGCGTCGCCTTGAAAGTTCTTGTCATTGGGTCGGGCGCCCGCGAGCACGCCCTGGTGTGGAAGTGCGTGCAGTCAGAACTGGTGGAGCGTGTCTACTGCGCGCCGGGTAATGGCGGCACCGGCGGCATGGCCCGCAACATTCCCATCGGCGCCGCCGACGTGGTGCGGATGGTCGAGTTCGCCAAGCGCGAACGTATCGGCCTCGTGGTCTTGGGCCCGGAGGTGGCTGTAGACGCGGGGATGGGCGATGTGTTGCGCAAAGCGGGATTCAACGTGTTCGGCCCCAACCGCGGCGCGGGTCGCATCGAATCGAGCAAGTCCTTCGCCAAACAGCTCATGGCCCGTGCCGGCATTCCCACGGCCGAGTACGCCGTCTTCACCGAACCGGCACCCGCACGCGAGTGGGCTCGCGAGCGTGAAGGCCAGGTGGCGGTCAAGGCAGATGGGCTCGCGCGAGGCAAGGGTGTGATCGTCTGTGCAAGCGTCGATGAGGCGGACGCGGCGATCGACGCGATTCTCGTCCAGGGCCGTTTCGGGCGCAGCGGCGCCACCATCGTGCTCGAGGAGAAGCTCCAGGGACCTGAGCTCTCGGTGCTCGCGATCACGGACGGGACCGATGTCATCGCCCTCGCGCCCGCGCGCGACTTCAAGCGTGCTCACGACGGCGACCGCGGGCCCAATACCGGAGGCATGGGAGCGTACTCGCCGCCGGCCGGTGTGGACGCAGCAGTGCTGGACCACATCCTGGCCAACGTGCTCAGGCCCGCGGTCAGGGAGCTGGCGGATTCGGGCGATGAGTTTCGAGGAGTCCTTTACGCCGGAATGATGCTCACGCCCTCGGGCATCCGCACGCTGGAGTTCAACGCCCGCTTCGGCGACCCGGAAGCGCAGGTCGTGCTGCCGCGCCTGGAGTCCGATTTCGTGGCTCTTGCGCTGGCGGCGGCGAAAGGCACGCTGGCGAGTATCCCCGACCCGAAATGGGACCCGCGGGCGGCGGTCGGGGTGGTGGTGGCGTCCGCAAACTATCCCGACGACGCGCTGATGAAGACCGGCTTCCCGATCCGCGGTCTGGCCGAGATGCCCCGAGGCGTCCAGGTCTTCCATGCGGGGACGCGCTTCGAGCCCGGCCGTGGGCTGGTCACCGACGGGGGCCGCGTCGTGACGGCGGTGGCATTGGGCGACACGGTTGCCGAGGCCCGCGAGAAGGCGCTTGCCGGGGCGCGGCAGGTACGATTCCACGGGGCTTTCTACCGTTCAGACATAGCCCAGGAGGCCATCTAATTGCAGCCAGTCGTCGGCATCATCCTCGGCTCCAAGTCAGATTTGCCGCTGATGGAGTCCTGCGTCAAAGTTCTCGACGAGCTCGAATTGACGCACGAGGTCAAGGTCTGCTCGGCCCATCGCAATCCAAAAGGCGTAATGGAATGGGCCACGTCGGCGCGAGAGCGCGGGCTGAAGGTCGTGATCGCGGCGGCGGGCGGCGCCGCACATCTTCCTGGCGTCGTCGCCGCGTGGACCGATCTCCCTGTCATCGGCGTCCCCGTCCCCACACAGCACCTGGGTGGCGTCGACTCGCTGTACTCGATCGTCCAGATGCCGGCCGGGATCCCGGTGGCGACGGTCGCCATCGGTGAAGCGGGCGCCAAGAATGCCGCCTGGCTCGCGGCGCGCATCATCGGCATCTCGGACGATGCGGTTGCACACCGGCATCTAGAGAAACGAGCGGCCCTCGCCACGTGACGGCGAAGAAGGCGCCGCGCGTACGCCTGCTTGACACTACATTTCGCGACGCCCAGCAATCGCTGCTGGGCGGCAACCTGCGCGGCGACGAGATCGTTCCTGTCGCGGGCAAGATGGATGCGATCGGGTTTGCCGCGATGGAGGCGTTCGGCGGCGCGACCTTCGAGACGCAGGTCCGGCGGCGCGAAGATCCGTGGGCTTATCTCCGCAAGCTGAACAAGGCGACGCCGAACACTCCGATCCAGGCGCTCATCCGCGGCCAGAACCTGGTCGCCAATCGCAACTTCGCGGACGACGCGGTCGAGCTCTTCATCAAGCACTCGGCCAAGAACGGCATCGACGTCTTCCGCGTCTTCGACCCTCTGAACGATCTCCGCAACATGGAGGCCGCGATCGGAGCCGCGCTCAAGGCCAAGAAGAGAGTGCAGGGCGCGCTGAGCTACGCGGTCTCCCCCGCCCACAGCATCGAGCTCTGGTGCTCGCTCGCCAAGGGCTTGGTCGACATGGGCGCCCATGACATCGTCATCAAAGACACGTCCGGCCTGCTGAGCCCTCAGGCGACGTGGGAGCTGGTGACTGCTCTCAAGCAGACGGTCAAGGTCCCGATCAACGTCCACTCGCATTGCTCGAGCGGGATGGCGCCGATGGCGTACATGGCCGCGGTCGAGGCCGGGGCGGACGTACTCGACGTCGCGATGTCACCACTGGCCTGGGGCAACTCGCAGCCGGCCGCGGAGAGCGTCATCGCGGCGCTGCAGGGCGGCGAATACGACACGGGATTGGACCTCGACAAGCTGTGGGACGTCCAGCACGACGTCGAGTCGCTTAAGCGAGAGCACATCGCGGAGCTGAGCCCGGTGGCGGACCGCGTCGATGCCAGCATCCTCCGCTACCACCTGCCCGGCGCCACGCTGGAGGACATCCACCGGCAGCTCGACGCCCATGGCGCGGCTGACCGCCTGGCCGAGGTTTTGGAGGAGGTCAGCCGCGTCCGGCTGGAGCTAGGCTACCCGCCGCTAGTCGCGCCGATCCGGCAGATGATCGCGACGCAGGCCGTCTACAACGTCATCGGAGGCGACCGCTACGCGACCGTGACTCAGGAGCTGAAGGACTACCTGCAGGGGTTGTACGGTCGGCCGCCGGTGCCGGCCGACCCAGAGCTCCGCCGCCTGGTCCTCGGCCGCGAGGAGCCGATCACGATCCGGCCCGCCGATTTGCTTGAACCGCAGGTAGAGGCGGCGCGCCAGCAGCTCCGGAAGATGAACCTGGATACGAGCGACGATTCGGTTCTCATCCAGCTTCTGTTTCCCAATCTCGCGATCGATTACCTGCGCGCGCCCGCGGCGGCCGACGGCGAAAAAGAGTGGCCCGCCGCCGTCAACACGGCGCCTCCCGCACCAACGCCCGAGCCCGCGCCCGCAACCCCGGCTGCCGCACCGCCGGTCAGCGCAGAGTTCGACGTCGAGGTCGACGGCGAGGTGTTCAAGGTTCGCGTCAGCGGCACCGGCATGACCGTCATGCCCGGCACGGGAGCGGCCGCGGGCTCGGCGCCACCTGCGAGTCCCGCGCCGCCTCGGTCCGGCGAGGGCACCGTGATCGCGCCGATGCAGGGCTTGATAGTCAAGATCCCCGTCAAGCCGGGCGACGCCGTCAAGCTCGGCGACGTGGTTGCCGTGCTGGAGGCGATGAAGATGCAGAACGACATCGTCACCACCGTGGCGGGAACGGTGCGTGAGGTCTACGTGAAAGAAGGCGAGGTCGTGAGTCCCAGCCAGCCTCTGCTTGCGGTCGGATGAAAAACAAGCTCTTTACAAAGGTCCTGGTCGCCAATCGAGGCGAGATCGCGATTCGCGTCATGCGAGCGTGCCGGGAGCTGGGCATCGCGACGGCGGCGGTGTACTCGGATGCGGATCGAAACGCGATCCACGTTCGCTACGCCGATGAGGCGCATCACATCGGCGGCGCGGCTCCATCCGACTCGTACCTTCAACTCGATCGCATCGTCAAGGTCGCCCACGACTGCGGCGCCGAGGCAATCCATCCCGGCTATGGCTTCCTGTCCGAGAAGGCAGCGTTTCCCGACGCTTGCGACGCGGCCGGGATCAAATTCATCGGGCCGCCTGGCTCCGCCATGCGCGCCCTTAGCTCCAAGCTGGCCGCGCGCAAGCTCGCCGCCGAAAACGGTGTCCCGGTGACGCCTGGAAGCGGTGCGATCTCCGATCACGCGGCGGCTATCGCCGCGGCCAAAGAGATCGGCCTGCCCGTGCTGGTGAAGCCCTCCGGCGGAGGCGGTGGGATTGGAATGAAGGTGGTCGAGTCGGAGGGCGAGCTGGCGGCCGCCATCGAAAGCAGCGCGCAGGCGGCGCGGTCGGCGTTTGGCGATCCGACGATCTACATCGAGCGGTACGTGCGCAAGCCGCGGCACATCGAGATTCAGGTCATCTGCGACAGCGGGGGCAATGCCGTCCACCTCGGCGAGCGCGAGTGTTCGATCCAGCGGCGCCATCAGAAGATCATGGAAGAGACTCCGTCCCCGGCAGTCACTCCCGAGATCCGCTCCGCCATGGGCGAGGCTGCGCTGAGAGCCGCCAGGGCGGCGGGCTATGTCAACGCCGGGACGGTGGAGTTCATTTTCAGCGACGGCGATTTCTACTTCCTCGAGGTCAACGCGAGGCTTCAGGTCGAGCATCCCATCACGGAGGCCGTCACGGGCATCGACCTGGTCAAAGAGCAGATCCGAGTCGCCGCGGGACTCCCCCTCAGCTTCTCTCAGCAGGACGTGTCCTGGACCGGGCACGCGATCGAGATGCGGATCAATGCCGAGGATCCCGTCCGCAAGTTCATGCCCAATCCAAAGCGGATCGCGCGCTGGGTGACACCTGCCGGACCTGGCGTTCGAGTCGACTCAGGGTTCGGCCCGGGCTCCGATGTGCCCCCGAACTACGACTCCCTTCTGGCCAAGCTCATCGTCCACGGCGCGGATCGCGCGGAGGCGATCGCGCGCGCGGGCCGGGCTCTACGCGAGTTCGTCGTCGTCGGGCCGGCGACCACCATCAGCTATCACCGCGCCATCCTCGACAGCCCCGACTTTCGCTCCGGCAACCTGAGCACGCGCTTCATCGACGATCATCCCGAGCTGGTCGAAAAGGCCAAGCAGCTCGCCGGCGATGTGTCGCCTTTCGACTACGGCCCCGATCCCCGCCATATCGCCGCCGCCGCAGCCGCGGTGGCCGCCATGACCCAGAGAACCTGAGCGAGCTTTCGCATCCCGCGCGCGGCCGGCCTTTCGAGGTGGTGCAAACCAGGATCGCGGGTCGTTCCGGGCCGTTCGTGATCCGCGAGGACGTGATCAGGTTTCCTGACGGCGCCGAGGCCACTTACACCGTGGTCACCAACCCCGACTCGGCGTTCGTCGTCCCCTACTTCGACAACGCCGACACGATGCTCGTGCGCCAGTGGCGCCATGCGTGGGATGAGTCGTCGTGGGAGGTGCCGGCCGGGACATTTGATGACGGCGAGGATGCGTTGACGTGCGCCAGTCGCGAGCTGGCGGAGGAAACCGGCCTGATCGCCTCTCGTTACACGTCGCTTGGGGTCGTGCACGGCGCGGCGTTCCTGACCGGGCGCGCCCACATGTTCCTGGCCGAAGGCATCACGACGTCAGACCGCAACCCTGAAACGTACGAGCAGGACATGGAGCTGCTACGCCTGCCCTTCAAGGCAGCGCTGCAGGCTGCCCTTGACGGCGCCATCGCACACTCGGGTTCGGTCACCGCCCTGGTGCGCGCGGCCCATGCGCTCAAATTGCTTTAAGGAGATGACGAGGGCGTAGCGCTGGGCGAGGCCTGCGGGCTGGGCGATGGGCTCTGCTCGCCGCGCCCGTTCGCGCCGCCATGCATTTCAGCGGGTCCGCCGAACGTGAGGTCGTACTCGGCGGCGATGTTGGTGCCGCCCACATCCTGAACCGTCGACAGCACCACGAGCTTGTAGGTCGCATGTGGCTTGAGGTCCAGGCCGCTGATCGTGACCGTGCGGTTGGCGTAGACCGGGTTGCCACCGACCTGCTTGCCCTTGCTGTCCAGGATGATGACGCCGGTCGCAACGCTTTCGGGCTTCAAGTCGCTGTCAAAGGTGATCTTGACCGTGCCGGGCGACACTTCGACGCTGACCACCTCGGCGCCCTTGCCGAGCGTCAAAAGGGGACCGGTCGCCGCCTGGTCGATGAGGAACTGCTGGCTGCCCTGAGTGCGCACGAGGGTCAGTGCCTCCTCGTATGTGCTGACGTCCAGCTTGTCGTGCGACAGCACGATCCGGACCACGAACTGCGCCGCGTCGGGGTGGTCGCCCGTGATCGACTGCGTGAGCAGGTAGTAGCGGGAGAAGCTCGGGTCGCCGGTCACTACCAGGTTCAAGCCTCCGTTCGTGCTCGAGTATGCCTTTCTGCCGTTGTCGTCGAGATAAGCCGACGCCTTGACCCCGTCCTGGTTCTTGCGCGCCTGCATGAAGGCGTTCACGACCGAGGTGGCGGCGTCCATGGCGGATGGCCTCGGAGGTGGCGCGGGCGCCGATGCGCCGAAGACCGCGCCGCCGCGGAGGTAAATGAACGCCACGCCGTTGGGCGCCCAAACGGGGAGGTGGTATGTCCCCTCCGCCAGCTTGGTCAGGCCCATGCCGTCAGGGCGGACTTCCCAGAGATCGGTGTCGCTGCCAAGGAGGATATCGTCCTGGCTCGACCAGGCGGGTTCGCCTGCAGGCAGGGTCGCTGCGGTCTTGCCGCCGACGTCTGCGACGACGACGCCCTGCGCGGTCGAATACATGAGGCCGGTGCCATCTGGCGACCAGCCGAGGAACTGGGCGCCCGCCAGGCCGAGCACGATGCCCTTGCCGGTGGCGATGTCAAACACATACAGCGATTGGTCCTGCGTGTAGACCAGGTGTGCGCCATCCTGTGAGAACGAGATGACGTTGATCGTGCTGGTGGTCGGGAGTGAGGTCAGCTTGATCGGGCCGTTGGGGCCCTGCGCGTAGACGCCGTCAACAGCAGTCCACACCACGCCGTCCTTGGTCCAGCCCACGTGGGTGGGAGCGGGGATGGGAGAAATCTCGAGCGCGCCGCCAGCGACCAGGGTCAGGACCTCGATCTTGCCGTTGCGGATGTACGCCAAACGGCCACCCGCCGGCTCGACCGCAGCCGTCGTCACACCGTCTGAGACGAGCATCGCGGCGGTGCCACCCGCGGCCGGTACAGACTCCAGCGCGCCGCCGGCGGTCACGAAAAACACGATCGACGAGTCGGACGACCACTGAAGATTGGAGGCCCCGGCCGGGATTCCCACAAGCTGGTGCTGGTCCGGAAGCTGCGTGCGCGGCGACGGGCTGGGGACCGGCGTGGGCGTGGGCGACGGAGGAGGCGCCGGGGGCTGGGTTACAAACGTGATCGTCTTTGGCCCCGCGAGCTTTTCGCCCGAGGCGGTCTTCGCGCCGGGGCCGATGGTCACCTGGTACTGGGTGTTGGGCGCCAGGTTTCCGCTGGTGGGCTGAACGGAAAGGGTGTTCGCGGACCACGAGAAGGCGACGGTCGTCGCCGGCGTGATCTGGACCGCGCTCTCGGTGGAGGCATGGTCCATCGGCTGGTTGAAGTTGACGAGGATCGGCTGCTGGAGCCGCACGGCGCTCTGGTCGTTCATCGGGCTCGTGACGAGGACATCCCTCGTCAGGCTGCCGGTCGACCCGCTGGTGAGGGCGGTGAACACTACGGCCGCGGCGATCAGGATGACGCCCACCGCCGCCCCAGCCCACGCGAGGCCGGCTGGGCCGAACGCTTTCCGCCACGAGGGCACGGTGCCCCCACCCATGCCCCAGGCTCGGTTCATGAGCTGCCGTCGCAGCGCCGAGCGAAACGCGTCGTCGACGGGAGGGTCGTCGCTCATGCGGCCCGCGCGCAGCAGGTCGGCGACGTGCTTCAGGTCTCCGTCCTGCAGGATGTCGTCGAGCTCGGGGTCGTGGGGCATGTTCATTCAGCCGGCCTCAGGGTGCCGGCCTCATCGCGGAGGCGGCTCACCCCGCGGTGGATGAGGAGCTTGACGGCTCCCGCAGTCTTGCCCATGGCCACCGCGATGTCCTCGATTTTCATGTCTTCCTGGAACTTGAGCACGAGCGCGGTCTTCTGCTGAGCAGGCAGCGCCTCCACGAGAACCCAGATTCGGCGGATCTCATCGCGATGCCCGGCCTCCTCCTCGAGAGGCGGTCCGCCGATGGAAAGGTCGTGGAAGTCCTCCAGTGGAGACGAGGGTCGCAAGGTGCGGTATCGGTCGGCGATGGCGTTGACAGCGATCTGGTACAGCCAGGCAGCAAAAGGACGCCCCGTGTCCTGGTATCGGGGCATGGCCTTCAGAGCCTTCATGAAGATCTCCGAAGTAACGTCTTCTGCCGCGGTTTGCTCCCTCACTCTTGAATACACGAACCGGT
>WNFB01001372.1_pt1:0-22500 | contig 28865 bp, 22 predicted proteins | sample 5400501 | NCBI WGS metagenome assembly WNFB01 (sample SAMN13153341, study PRJNA577476) | soil metagenome | isolation source: 200 cm saprolite under Douglas fir tree site 2 hole 1 | place: USA:California | collected 2015-04-18
CCAGGCGGAGGTGTTTGAGTTCATCGAGGTGTTCTACAATCGGCAACGGCTGCATCAGACCCTCGGCTACGTCAGTCCGGTGCAGTTTGAGGCCGCACGTGTACCGTAACTCGGTGTCCATGAAATCAGGGGTAGCTCACCCTGACACCTTTTCCTTCCCTCGTCTCTTTTGGAAGGGCACCCATGTTGCATGTTGGTCTACGTGCGGCCGTCGAACGAGGTTACAGATATTCCCTCCAAGCTCGTTCGTTATCTCTTCAGGGATGGGGGCTGATTGATCTTCCACTGCGCGCGTCCAACGAGGGCCTTCTGAGGCCGCGCGTTGCGCGAGCACAGAAGATCATCAGGCTCTATCCCTTGCTCTATTCTGCGAGCAAGAAGGGCGGTCTGGCTACTCCCTTGCTTGAGGCCGGCGTTGCGCGGGCACCAAGGGCGCTCAGGCCCCGTTGACTCCCTGCAAGCCGCTTTGTTAGACTCGCCAATCCAATTCTAAGCCATTGAAAGACCCCTTGTTTCTTCTAACTGGGCGGTTTTAGCAACAGGATGCATCACAATATGATCAAAGCCTGGCTGCTCGATGAGATGTTTCGGTGTGATCGAACGCATCTGACCATCGAAGGAACCCAGGGTGAATGGGGTGCCGGCGATTCGATTGCCGCAGAAGAAGAACTTCCAGCACCGCCGGCAAATGTGGTCGCGAAATCGGGGAATGGTTGGATCACCATTAGCTGGGATCCCGTTCCCGATGCCATGTACTACAATCTCTATTTCCAAACCACCAAGGGCGTGATGATCAAGTTCTCCGATCTCACGCGTCCGATTGCCGGCAACGACGATTTTAAAGCCGTCATTGGGGTGAAAAAAGATAAAGGTACCTGTTTGGAAGGCACCCAGAGTCCGTTTGTCCATGACGATCTGGCCAACGGGACCTGCTACCACTACGTTGTCACCGTGGTGACGCAGAAGGGGGAGAGTCTCGAGTCTCAAGAGGTCATGGCGATTCCCTCGCCCTATCTGTTGGCCATGAGCATCGGTCGGGAAGGTGTGGAAGACGGGGAGTTCAGCTCGCCCACGGGGATCACGCTCGACAAGGACGGCAATATCTACGTTGCCGATACCGATAACCATTCGATTCAGAAACTCGACAAGTCCGGGAAGTTTGTCGCGCGATGGGGCGGCGAACCCTCTTCGCAGGAAGGGAGCTTCTACTATCCGCGTGGATTGGCAGTCGGGCCAAATGACGTGCTCTATATCGCAGACAGCGGCAACAACCGCATTCAGAAATTCGATCTCGACGGCAATGTGATGCAGGCCTGGGGCAAGTTTGGGTTTGCGTGGCGCGGGGCCGATCTGGGCAAGTTCGATGTACCCTGGGGGCTCGCGACGGACGCGGAAGGGAATCTGTACGTTTCCGACACGAGCAACGCACGCATTCAGAAGTTCACCTCGGACGGGACGGCGTTACTCAAGTGGGGCCGTGATGGGAGCTTCGACGGCGCCTTCTTCTTCCCTCGCGGCGTGGCCGTCGACTTTGTCGGGAATATCTTCGTGGCCGATGAAAGCAATAATCGCATTCAGAAGTTCGATGCCCGTGGAAGCTTCCTTGCCAAGTGGGGCCGAGAGGGGGCTGGTCCTGGCCAATTCAAGTCCCCCTGGGGGATTGCCTGCGATGCGCTCGGCAATGTCTATGTCGTCGATACTGGAAACCATCGCATTCAAAAGTTCGACGGAAACGGGACATTCCTCTGTGCCTGGGGGAACCGCGGACGAACAGAAGGACAGCTAAATTTTCCATACGGAATCGCGGTCGACAAAGAAGGCGCAGTGTATGTGGTCGACAGCGGCAATGGCCGCATTCTTAAGTATGTACCGACGGACGAAGAACTCAATCGCGGGAAGGATGAGGCTTCAACCAGTCAGGTGCCGAGTGAGACTCCGCCGCCCCGCAGCGTGGCGGTCAAAGCCGGCGATACGGAAGCCTTTCTGAGTTGGATGGAGGTCCCTGGCGCCCAGTCCTATAACCTGTATTTCAATACCGTCCCGAAGCTCACGACCGAGACGGCGACGAAAATTGAAGGCGTGACGAATCCCTATGGGCACACCGGTCTCTCGAATGATACCCCGTACCACTATGCTGTGACCGCGGTGTTCGAGACCGGCGCCGAAAGCGAGTTGTCGAGTGAAGTGACGGCCACGCCGGTGCTCATCGATATCACGGCGCCGCAAAATCCTTATGCCGTGATCAATCATGGCGCGTTCATGACGAATACGCCGGAAGTCATCGTCACGATTTCAGCGAACGATGTCGATACCGGAGTGGCGGCCTACTTTATCTCCGAGGCGCCTATGACCCCCATGGCGGGGACGCCGGGGTGGGTCGATGTGACGCCGGCTACCAAGTTCGGTGCGACGATCCAGTTTATTTTGTCGCCAGGAGACGGGCAGAAGTCGATCTACGTCTGGTTTAAGGATGTGGGAGGGAACGTCTCCACCCCTGCGAGCACCACGATTTTGGTCAACACGTCGGGGTATCTCTGCGTGTCCCAATGGGGCCGCACGGGCCGCGGCGCGTCATTGCTGCATGGCGGTGAGTTCATGGCCCCGGTGTACGGTCTTTGCGTCGATCAGCAAGGATCGCTGTTCGCGGTCGATAACGGCAACAACCGGATTCAAAAATTCGACAATGCCGGAAACTTTATCATTCTCTGGGGAAACTTCGGTTCGGCCAATTCGAACTTCCATAACCCCACGGGGATTGCGTGCGATGGCAAGGGCGATGTCTGGGTGGTCGATACGAACAATCACCGCGTCCAGAAATTCGACGGGAAGCTCGGCGGCTATCTCATGAAGTTTGGGTCGCGAGGAAACGGCGAAGGGCAGTTCAACTCACCCTGGGGCATCGCGGTCGATCGGGTGCGTGGGTATGTCTATGTGGTCGACAGCGCCAACTTCCGCGTGCAGAAATTCGATATGAACGGGGAGTTCATCATGTCCTGGGGTAGCTTCGGGAACGGAGACGGCCAGTTCTACTTCCCTCGCGGCGTGGCCGTGGACCAGGCTGATGGGTTTGTGTACGTCGTCGACATGGGTAATCACCGGATTCAGAAGTTCGACACCAGCACCAACGTGCTTCCACAGTTGCTGGCCAAGTGGGGGGGCAGTGCCGAACCAGGCCACGCAAGCAGCCCGCTCGCACAGGAGGCAGGTCAGTTGCGATCTCCCTGGGGCATTACGGTCGATGGAGCCGGCGATGTCTACGTCACGGATACCGGCAATCACCGTATCGAGAAGTTCGATAAAGAAGGCAATTTCATCACCCAGTGGGGTGGGTTTGGGAACGGCAAAGGGCAATTCAACTTTCCCTACGGCATCGCGGTCGATGTCAGAGGAAGCGTGTTTGTCGTCGATAGCGGGAACACTCGGGTCGAACAGTTCATGCCGGCTGACGAGGGGAGTGAACGGCTACAGGAAGACGCCGAGACCGTGGCGGAGATCGAGAACGCGCAAGGCACGTCCAAGGCATAAGCGGCCACAGGCCGTGGTGCGTGAAGCGCGAGACATGCGAGAAAGGCGCGATCCGAAGTTCGAAGTTCAGGGTTCGAGGTTCCGAAAACCTCGAACTTCGGACCTCGAACCCTCGCCTCCCCACCGAGTGAAGGGAAGACATGCTTGATAAGGAACCACGCTTGGGACTGACCTACGACGACGTCGTGTTGGTTCCGGCCAAGTCTCAGATCTTGCCGAGTGAAGTCGACATGCGTACGAGGCTTACTCGCAACATCAAGATCAACATTCCCATTATCAGCTCGGCGATGGATACCGTCACCGAGTCCCGTTTGGCCATCGCCATAGCCCGCGAAGGTGGCCTCGGGATTATTCATCGAGTGTTGTCGCCGGTGGATCAAGCGACAGAAGTGGACCGGGTTAAAAAATCCGAGAGCGGAATGATTCTCGACCCGATCACGATCTCGCCCGATCAAACGATTCGCGATGCCCACGCGTTGATGGCGAAATACCGGATCTCCGGGATTCCCGTTACGAAAGACAAGAAATTGGTCGGTATTCTCACGAATCGCGATCTGCGGTTCGAAACCCGGATGGAATTGAAGGTCTCGCAAATCATGAAGCGAGACAAGCTGATCACGGCGCCCGAAGGGACGAGCTTGGAAAAGGCTCGCGAGGTGTTGCACGAGCATCGGATCGAAAAGCTTCCGGTCGTCAACAAGCATTTCGAGCTCAAAGGTCTTATTACCATCAAGGATATCGAAAAACGCATCATGTATCCCAACGCATGCAAGGACGGACATGGCCGGCTCTGCGTGGGTGCGGCTGTCGGTGTGGGGCCGGAGACGGAAGATCGCGTGGAGCGGCTCAAGAAGGTCGGGGTGGACGTGATCGTGGTCGATACCGCCCACGGGCATTCGCAAGCGGTGCTGGATACGGTCAAGCTGATCAAGAAATGTCATCCGGAGCTAGAACTGATAGCCGGGAATATTGCCACCGCCGACGCCGCGAAGGATTTGCTCAAGGCAGGCGCCGATGCCGTGAAGGTGGGTGTGGGGCCTGGTTCGATTTGTACGACCCGTATCGTGTCCGGAGCCGGGATGCCGCAGCTGACGGCGATTGCCGATTGCGCAAAAGTCCTTGCGGGCAACGGGGTCCCGATCATTGCAGACGGCGGAATCAAGCATTCGGGCGATATCACGAAGGCCTTGGCAGCGGGCGCCTCCTCGGTCATGCTCGGCGGACTCTTGGCAGGCACGGAAGAATCGCCGGGAGAAACCGAGCTGTACCAAGCCCGAACGTATAAGGTGTACCGCGGCATGGGCTCGATCGGCGCGATGGAGCGCGGGGGCGGAGATCGGTACGGGCAAGGGGGGCGTCCGGCGCAGAAGCTGGTTCCGGAGGGCATCGAAGGGCGCGTGCCCTATAAAGGGAAACTCTCGTCCGTCATCTACCAATTGATCGGGGGAGTGAAGTCCGGCATGGGCTATTGCGGGTGCAAGACGATCTCGGAATTACAGCAGAAGGCCACGTTTATTCGGCAGACGGTCGCCGGTCTCCGCGAAAGTCACGTGCACGATGTGATTATCACGAAGGAATCGCCGAATTATCGGATGGATTGGGAGTAGGCGCCGTGAGGCGTCAGGCGTGAGACGTTAGGCGATTAGCTACGTAATCTGATCGGATTCGTGATCCACACTCCTTACCCCTCACCCCTTACGCCTAACGAATTCTGATGGAGCTCTGGCACAATAGAATCCTGGTCCTCGATTTCGGGTCGCAATACACCCAACTGATTGCACGCCGCATTCGCGAAGCCCAAGTCTACTCGCAAATTCTGCCCTGCACCGTTCCCTTGGCGACCATTCTCGCCTATCGTCCGCAAGGCATCGTGCTGTCGGGTGGCCCCTCCAGCGTGTATGAGAAGAAGGCGCCGAGCGTTCACAAGGAACTCTTCGACCAAGGGATCCCCATTCTCGGTATTTGTTATGGGATGCAACTCGTGACGCATCTCTCGGGTGGGGAGGTGGCCAAATCCAAGCACCGGGAGTACGGCCGGGCCGATCTCACGATCGACGACCACAGCAATCTCTTCAAGGGCATTGGCGAAGGCGGATCAACGGTCGTCTGGATGTCGCACGGAGACCATATCGAGCGGATGCCGCCGGGCTTCCGCTCGATCGCGCATACAGTCAATTCGCCGGTCGCAGCCATGAAGCGCGACGATCACAAGCGCCGGATCTATTGCCTCCAGTTTCATCCCGAAGTGGCCCATACGGCGGAAGGAACCCAGATCCTCAGGAATTTCGTCTACGACATTTGTGGCTGTAAGCCGACCTGGACGATGCAGTCGTATGTGAATACGGCGGTGCAGCAGATTCGTGAGCAAGTCGGCAAGGAGCGAGTGATTTGCGCCCTAAGTGGCGGGGTGGACTCGTCGGTGGCGGCGGCCCTCACGCATCGGGCCATTGGCGACCAGCTGACCTGTATATTTGTCGACAACGGGCTGCTTCGGAATGGAGAGAAAGAACAAGTCAAACAGACGTTTGCTCAACAGCTTCATCTGAACTTGCGGCTCCTTGATGCGTCCGATTCGTTCCTTGCCAAGCTCAAAGGGGTGATTGATCCGGAGCGTAAACGGAAAGTTATCGGGAAGCTGTTCATCGAGCAATTCGAGGCTGAAGCCAAGAAGAAATCGGGAGGCGCGAAATTTCTGGTCCAAGGCACGCTCTATCCCGATGTGATTGAGAGCGTGAGTTTCAAGGGCCCGTCGGCCACGATCAAGACGCATCACAATGTGGGTGGTCTGCCGGCTCGCATGAAGCTCAAGTTGATCGAGCCCTTGCGGGAATTGTTCAAGGATGAAATACGGGTGCTGGGTAGGGAATTAGGTTTGCCGGATGAGATTGTGTGGCGACAGCCCTTTCCAGGGCCTGGCCTTGCCATCCGGGTGCTGGGAGCGGTCACCAAGGAGCGACTGGCCATCCTGCGAGCAGCTGAGTCCATTCTCGATGAGGAGATTCGCGCCGCCGGTTTGTATCGAGAGATTTGGCAATCGCTCGCAGTGCTGTTGCCGATCAGGACCGTGGGCGTCATGGGCGATCAGCGGACGTATGAGTATGTAATCGCGATCCGCGCGGTCACGAGCTTGGATGGCATGACGGCTGATTGGGCCAAAATTCCGAATGACGTGCTGGGCAAGATGTCGAACCGGATCATCAATGAAGTGAAGGGCGTGAACCGGGTGGTCTACGACATCAGCTCGAAGCCGCCGGCCACGATTGAATGGGAATAGAGAGGGAGTAGCTCGGCTGGCTCCCGTGCTCGCAGAACGCGCACGATGAGACAGTGCTCGTTCGATGCGCGCAATAGGATCCAGCCAAGCCACTCCCCAAGGGAACACGTAACGGAGAAGCATGGAAGTTAGACTACAGAAAATCATTGCGGGAACCGGATTGGCTTCGCGGCGAAAAGCCGAGGAGTGGATTGCTTCCGGGCGCGTGACGGTGAACGGCAAAATTGTGACGGAACTCGGTACCAAGGTCGATCCGGATCGTGTCCACATCAAGGTGGATGGCAAACATCTGAGTTCCACCCAGCCGTATGTCTATCTGCTGCTGAATAAGCCGAAGAACGTGATGTCGACGTTGGACGATCCGGGAGGCAGGCCGACGGTGAAGGACTACCTCCGCGGGATATCGGTGCGGGTGTTTCCCGTCGGTCGATTAGACTTCGACAGCGAAGGGTTGATGCTTCTGACCAATCACGGCGACTTGGCCCAGACTCTGGTCCATCCCCGCTACCATGTGCCGAAGACGTATCTCATCAAGGTCAAGCAGGTGGTGACGGATGAACATATCCGGCAGTTAGAACAGGGTGTGCAGCTGGAAGACGGCATGACCAGTCCGGCTATGGTCAAGAAGGTTAAAAAGGCCAAGCAAAACTCTTGGCTGGAGATTACGATCCGCGAAGGGCGGCAGCATCAAGTGAAGCGTATGTTGGAGGCGGTCGGTCATCCGGTCTTGAAGCTGACACGGATTAAGATGGGTCCGCTGTCGTTGGGTGATCTTGAGTCCGGCGAGTTCAGGTACCTGACAGACCGTGAAGCGAACGCGCTGCGCGAACTTGCAGAACAGAACCTGGCCTCAGCGGAGGACACAGAAAAGCAGGCTCCACGGCCAAAAAGACCGGTCAGTCGGGCCGGATGGGCCCGTTCCAAGAAAGCGAAGGTGGCATGAAGGTCAGAACTCATCGGTGCGGGGAACTCACGAAAGCCGCCGTAGGACAGACCGTTGTCTTGAACGGCTGGGTCCAGGGGCGGCGCGACCACGGCATGGTGATGTTCATCGATCTGCGTGATCGAACCGGGATCACGCAGGTGGTGTGTAACGCCGAGCGAAATGCGGCGGTGCACCAAGCCTCCCACGCCTTGCGGAGCGAGTATGTCGTTTCGGTGACTGGCCAAGTGATGGCCCGTCCTGAAGAGTCCAAGAATCCCAATCTGCCCACGGGCGAGATCGAAGTTTTCGTGGATGCCGTGGAGATTCTGAACGAGTCGAAGACACCGCCCTTCGTGATCGAAGACGATGCCGAAGTAACAGAATCAATCCGGCTGAAGTACCGCTACCTAGATCTTCGGCGTCCAAAGATGCAGCGGCTCTTGAGCCTCCGGCATGACATCATGCAGGCCGTCCGTGGATTTCTGAACGCAGAACGCTTCCTTGAAGTGGAAACGCCGATATTGACCAAGAGCACGCCGGAAGGCGCACGGGACTATTTGGTGCCGAGCCGAGTGAACCCCGGTCAATTCTATGCGTTACCGCAGTCGCCGCAGCTATTCAAGCAGGTGCTCATGGTCAGTGGGGTCGATCGCTATTATCAGATCGCGCGCTGCTTCCGCGACGAGGATCTGCGCAACGACCGGCAGCCCGAATTTACTCAGATCGACGCGGAACTGTCCTTTGCCGATCGCGAGCAGGTCATGACCTTGATGGAGCAGATGATCGTCACGGTGTTTCGTGATGCGGGCGGCGTCCAATTGCCGACTCCCTTTCCGCGCATGACCTATGCCGAGGCGGTGGGCCGCTACGGATCGGACAAGCCGGACCTGCGCTTCGACATGCCGCTGCACGACGTCACCACCTTTGCGGCGGCCAGCGAGTTCAAGGTGTTCAAGGAGGCGGCGACCAAAGGCGGGATCGTGAAGGCGTTGATCGTAAGAGGCGGAGCGGCCACCCCGCGAAGCAGGATTGATGGGCTCGGTGAGATGGCCAAGAGTTTTGGCGCGAAGGGGCTGGCTTGGTTGAAGATCACCCCGGAGGGGCAACTTGAGTCCGTGATCGCCAAGTTTCTGGATGCCAAGGCCTTCGCGGCGGCCCTTCCCGACGCAAAACCAGGCGATTTAGTTCTCTTCGGTGCCGACAAGCCTGCCGTTGTCCACGATGTGCTGGGCCGCATCAGGCTGTTGCTGGGTGAAGAGCTGAAGCTGATCGATACAACTGCCTGGAGGCCGCTGTGGGTCGTTGAGTTTCCCTTGCTGGACTATTCGCCGGAAGAGAAGCGGTACATCTTCATGCACAATCCCTTTGCCGCGCCGATGGACGAGGATGTGGGGTTCCTGGATTCAGAGCCGCTCAAAGTACGGGCGAAGGCTTATGATATGGTGCTCAACGGAAGCGAAATCGGTGGCGGGAGTATCCGGAACCATCGGAGCGATATCCAGCTGCGCATTCTTGACTTGCTCGGTATCAACAAGGATCAAGCGCAGGCGAAGTTCGGTTTCTTGCTCGATGCGCTCGACTATGGGGCGCCTCCGCACGGCGGGATTGCCTTCGGGCTCGATCGGCTCATTATGTTATTGGGGGAGGCTGAATCGATTCGCGATGTGATCGCGTTCCCCAAAACACAACGGGCACAGTGTCCGCTGACCGATGCGCCGTCTGCCGTCAGTGCCGATCAGTTAAAGGAATTGCGCATCAAGCTCGATCTGGTCGAGTAAGGGAGGAGTCATCCGCCCCATGGCAGGCAATTCGTTTGGCCGCATATTCACCGTCACGTCATTCGGCGAGAGCCACGGGCCTGCTATTGGTTGCGTCGTGGATGGCTGTCCGCCCGGTCTGGCCCTCTCTGTCGATGACATTCAGCACGACCTCGATCGGCGCAAGCCTGGCACGTCGCGTCACGTCACGCAACGGCAGGAATCCGATATCGTCGAAATCCTCTCCGGCGTCTTTGAAGGCAAGACCACCGGCACGCCCATTGCGCTGCTCATCCGGAATGAAGATGTCCGCAGCCGGGATTACGGTAATTTGATCGATACCTTCCGGCCCGGTCACGCGGACTATACCTATTGGCAGAAATATGGCATTCGCGACCATCGCGGTGGAGGGCGCGCGTCTGCGCGAGAGACGGCCGTCAGAGTGGCTGCAGCGGCGATTGCGAAGAAATGGCTCAGGGAGAAGTACGGTGTCGTAATTCGTGGCTACCTGAGTCAACTTGGTCCCCTTGAAGCGCCGTTTAAGAGTTGGGGTGAGGTCAGCAAAAATCCATTCTTCTCCGCAAGCTCCGAGGTCGTGCCGAAGCTTGAATCGTTCATGGATGAGCTGCGGAAAGCAGGCGATTCGGTCGGTGCGAAGATCACCACGGTTGCCGAGTCTGTGCCGGTGGGGTGGGGCGGGCCTGTTTATGCGAAGCTCGATGCCGATTTGGCCGGCGCCATGATGAGCATTAATGCGGTGAAGGCCGTCGAGATCGGATCGGGTTTCAGTTCTGTGACGCAGCGTGGGTCAGAGCATGGGGACGAGTTGACCCCGGATGGCTTTGTGACCAATCATGCCGGCGGAATTCTTGGCGGCATTTCAACTGGGCAGGATATCGTCGTCACGATCGGGATTAAGCCGACATCGAGTATCCGTGTGGCCCGCCGGTCCATCGATAAGCTGGGCAAGCCGGTTACCGTCGAGACGAACGGACGTCACGATCCCTGCGTTGGTATCAGAGCGACGCCAATTGCTGAAGCCATGATGGCGCTGGTGCTCATGGACCATGCTTTGCTCCACCGTGCACAGAACGCCGATGTCACGACAAAGACTCCGAAGATTTCCGGCTCGCTGAAAAAGCGGGCGACCTCGGGAACACAGAAACCCACCGCGAAGATCAATCCTGACCCAGACGAAGCCTAGCAGGCTGTGGAAAAGCTATTGTGGCACGGTGGAAATTCAATGGCCCGCACGTCTAGGACAACAGGAGCACACCGCGCAGGATGCTCAAAAAGGTCGTCCAGCAAGACCGCAGCGAGCGAAGAGGCGAAGGCGTACGCCTCGGTACGTTGAGCGTCTGAGCGAAGCCAGAACGCCGCATGGGAAAAGGCGCGTCTCGGCGCGCCGGGGTCGGGCGGGTGAGAAGAGCGACTTTTTCAGCATCCTGGCTAGCGCGCCCTCGTTGCGGTATGACTTCATCGTCCCTCCAGGCAGGTCCCATCCTCGAAATCGAGAAGGCCATCGTGTATCGGGGTGACACCTGTGTGTTCGAAGACCTTTCCTTCACGCTTGAAGCAGGGGTGCACACCGCCATCCTTGGCCCGAACGGGTCAGGCAAATCGACCCTGTTGAAGTTGCTGGCGGGCGAGGTTCACCCGGTCCCGAATGACGCGATGCGAATCCGGTTGTTCGGCGAAGAGCAGTGGAATGTGTGGGACGTCCGCAAGCGTTTAGGGATGGTGTCTCATGATCTTCAACATCAGTATATGGACCAAGTGACCGGCCTCAAGGTGGTCCTGTCCGGTTTCTATTCCAGCATCGGGATCTATGGCCATCAAGATTTTAGTTATGCGCAGCTTGCCCGGGCAGACGACATGATGAAAGAAATGGGCGCGGGTTCGTTGAAGGATCGACGGTTTGGGGAGATGTCGACGGGAGAGCAGCGGCGTTGCCTCCTCGGCCGCGCGTTAGTGCATGAGCCGGCGGCGCTCGTGCTCGACGAACCGACGAGCGGACTCGATCTGACGGCGACGTTTCACTATCTGGATCTCGTCCACGCCCATATGCTGAAGGGGAAAACGCTGTTGCTGGTGACGCACCACATTCATGAGATTCCGCCGGACGTGAAGCGTGTCGTGCTCTTGAAGCAAGGAAAGATTCTTCAGGATGGAGAGAAACGCGTTGTCCTCACAGAAGCCAACCTCAGTCGGTTGTTCGACTGCCCAGTGGCATTGGCTCAAGCCAATGGGTGGTATCAAGCCCTTCCCGGCCACGCCACGCCCGGCTAACTCTCCTCACCCTCCACTCAAAATGACATGAAACGTCAGGTCTGCATCGATTCGGCGTACTTTGACTGAGACCTCTTGGCCCGGAGTGGTGCGTTCGATCAAATAGTTCTTCAGCTGGGCCGCATCGAGAATCTCCGTGTCCTCGATCGCCAGCAAGATGTCGTGCTTTTGAATGCCTGCCGCTTTTGCCGGGTCGGCCACATCCTTCACGGCCATGCGCCACTTGGTCCCGTCCTTCACTGAGGTCATGTGAATTCCCAGTTTGGAAAACGTGAGCGGCTTGCCTGCGAGGGCCGCGTTCACAATTCGCTCGGCGAGAATTCCTGGAATGGCGAAGGTCATGCGGCTGCAATGGTCCTGCGTCTCGTCTTTTTCTGTTTGGATAATGGCGTGCATGATCCCGACGATTTCACCTTGCGCATTGAACAATCCGCCTCCTGAGTTGCCGTTGCAGGCCGAGAGGTCGGCTTGGATGAGGCGCGTCTCGATGGTTTGGAGGAAGGTGTTCGTATTTCCGAGCCGGCCGAAAGCCATGGTAGGGCCCCAGCCGAGTGGATAGCCAACGGTGAAAACCTCCATCCCAGGGGCGACATCTCCGGCGGCGAACGCTGTCCCTGCCTGCAGTTTGGATCGATGCTGTTCGGCGACACGGTAGATTACGACATCCATGAATGCGCTGTCACCGACGAGGTCAGCAGGAAGCTCATTGAGATCAGTGGTGAGAATGCGAACGTGCTTCTGGATGATGGTGCCCGTCGAGGGGTCGTGTTTCTCAGCGGCGTGTCTTGCGGTAATCACATAGCCATCTCGCAGATGAAACCCGGTTCCTCTGACGACGATTTTCCCAGGTTTCTCCGGCGTGCGCTGATCTTGGGTGTCCTCCAGGATGCCGACCGTGGCTTGTTTCGCACGCAGAAACGTTTCCTGACTGAGTGGCGTCGATTCTGCACTGAGTGGAGCAGCGAGCATCGTCAAGCCGGCCCATACCACGAACGCCAATTGGCGTGAGAGATGTGAAGAGAAAAGGCGACGGATACGCATGGATGATCCTTTCGAGACAAACCGAAGTGTCAGCACAGTATAATCAGACGGGGTTGTTTTCGAAAGGGTGGCGGATAGGACATTCTCTTCCGGAGGCTGGTACGCTGATAAAATAGGAGAAGGAGGATCGAATGGTCTCTTCGTGGAGGAAAGGCCAGATGGGTATCGCAGGAATCGTATTTGTTATTGTATGCACCCTGGGAGTGGCGGACCTCGTCCTGGCCGGGGATGACAAGACCAAGGAGCCCGCCGGGGTTGTCGATCAAGTCGGCACAGCATTGAAAAATACGGCGACGAAAATTGAGAAGGAAGTGTCCAGCGTGGTGAAGAAGCTCGAAGAGAGTGAGACGCCCAAGAAGGTCGGCAATGAATTGAAACGATCGGCCGAGTCGTTAGGACAAAAAATCGAAGGGGCGGGGGAAAAGCTGAAAGAGTCATTCAAGTCTGGAAAATGATACTTGTGAGTTTCCGGGTTTCCTTCATCTGTCCGTACTCAGGCGGCCGTGTTGTTACCGCTTCCGAAATCCGAAAAACATTCCCACCGCTCCTGCCCCTGTGGACGGGAGATAACCAGAGAGGATGTGTTTGAGTCCTTCGGCACCCTGGTGTGCCGCCGCGATGACGTGGCTGATATGTGTTTCCACCGCGGTCCAATCGAGATTGATCCAGCCAGTATCTTCCAATACGGCAATGCAGGTCCGCAACCCGCCGGCGAACAGCGCGGCCATTTTCAGAAATCGCCGGAACGCCCAGCCAATGAAGAATCCTCCCAGATAGCTGCCACCGATGCCTACCACAGCAGGCGATGTGAGATCAGCAACCCATGAGGCGAGGCCTCCGACAGTCGCTACCGCAGCGGCGATGACGGATTTTGAATTCCACGGCGCATCGGCCAGAAGGGCCACACACATACCGTGCGACGATGATTCTTGCGGCTGTTCCTGATCGTAGTCCATGACAGGACTAGAGCTGGTTGCTGGCGAAGGTGTCGCAGGCATTAGGGTCGCCGGTCTCCAAGCCTTTTCGGAGCCAGGTCATCCGCTGCTGCGACGATCCGTGCGTCCAACTTTCCGGTTGGACATAGTCTTGTCCCATCTTTTGGAGCCGGTCGTCTCCGATGGCGGCAGCGGCCTTCATGCCTTCTTCGAAATCGCCCGGCTCGATCAGGTTCCGCTCACGCTTGGTGTAGTGGCCCCAGACGCCGGCGAAACAATCGGCCTGCAGTTCCATTCGCACTGACAAGGCATTCCCTTCTCGTTCAGAGGCCTGGTGTTGGAGGCGCGTCACCTTCTCTGCAATGCCCATCAGGTTTTGCACGTGATGGCCCACCTCATGGGCGATCACATATGCCTGGGCGAAGTCGCCGGGAGCACCCAGGCGGTGCGACATCTCGTTGAAGAAGGAGAGGTCGAGATAAACTTTGTGATCCTTGGGGCAGTAGAAGGGACCGACTGCGGACGATGTGGTCCCGCAAGCAGACTGGACTGCGCCTGTGAAGAGTACGAGTCGAGGATCTTCATACCGCGGCCCAAAAAGTTGCCTCCAGGTGGTTTCTGTATCGGCGAGAACGACTGAGGCAAACTTGCCCAGTTGGTCATTGGGCGATCCGGTTGGTGCGGGCTCGGAGGGTGCCGATGATTCCGTCATGAACTGTACGTCGCTGAGTATGTCGATGAGGGTCAAGGGATTGATGCCGGTGAAATAGCTGACGGCCAGCACCAGCACGATGCCGCCTAGTCCAAGTCCCCCCACGCCTCCGATCCTGGCTGGTCCCATGCCTCGGCGATCTTCGACATTATCGCTTTCCCGTTGTCCTTCCCAGCGCATGATGTGATCCTCCGGTTCCTGCCTGGCTACCCTACCTGCAGGATGCTGAAAAAGTCCGCCAGCGCCACAGGCCGTGGCGCGTGAAGCGCGAGACACGCGAGAAAGGCGCGACGTGGAGAGATTGGATTCTCACCTCGTCTCGCCCGTCCCGCGAGTCTCGCTCAGCTATCCTGCGGGAGTGCTCTCCTGTTGTGCCACACGTGCGGAGATTCGAAGTTCTAACGCGCCAAAGTAGTTTTTCCGCAGCCTGCTATCCATCTTCGACGCGATGTCATGGGTTGTTCTGTCCGCTACCGTTGCTTCCAGTAAAGAAGCCGAACAGATGGAAGCATATCCTTCGGTGCAGTGCAAGCCGTCAGGGTAGTGGTTCTTGGCGGGCGTCCTTCTAGAGGTAGCCGGAGAGGAGGCATGTACCAACAGGTACGCGCCTCCTCTTGGTCTGTGCCGCTACTTCGATGCCGCCGTACTGGTTTCGACTTGGCCGGCAATTTCTTTGAGGTCCTTCGGGTATAGCACGATCTCAATTCGACGGTTGGATGATCGCCCCTCTTCTGAGTCGTTCGAGGCGAGGGGGTGAGTGTCCGCGTAGCCGACTGCAGAGAGGTACTGGCGGTCCACACCGCCCTGATCGATCAGGTAGCGCACCACAGTTGTGGCGCGAGCCGTCGAGAGTTCCCAGTTTGTCTTGAAGCGATCTTGTAACTTCGAACTGATGGGCACATTGTCGGTGTGGCCTTCGATCCGAATTTGTTTGTCTGAGATCTTGTTGAGCACTTCACCGACCTGTTTCAGGACTTTCACGCCGGCCGGTTTCACTTGGGCCTGCCCGGAATCAAACAAGACGCGATCCACCATGTTGATCGTCAGGCGGTCGCGCACCTGTTGAATGGTGATATTGCCCTTGGAAATTTCGTCTTGCAGCGATTTGGATAGTTCTTCCTGTGTTCGCGTCAGCCGTTTGATTTCTTCTTCTTTCGCCAGACGTTCTTGCTCTAACGTGGCTGCAAGTTGTGATTGTTCCTGTCGAAGTTGCTCGCGCTCCTTCGCGATGCGGGCGGCGTTGGCCTCAAGCTCAGAAGCCTGCTTCTGTAGCTTGGTGATTTCTTCCTGCGCCGAGGCACTTCCGCTCGCGAGCTTCTGTTCGAGATCAGTGATTTGACCACGCACATTGCCGAGTTCGCTGTTCAGCTCGCTTGAGCGCGCCGCGAGTGCTTCACGCTCTTTTGCCAACTCGGCAGCTTGCTGTTCGGCGGCTTTTCGCTGACTGGCTTCCTGGTCCAGGTTTTGTTGGAGCCCAGCCAATTGCTGTTGCAGTTGGGCGGCTGTTTTCTTTGCGGCCTCAAGTTCGGTGAGCGTCTTCGTGTGGGTTCCCGTGCTTACGCATCCCACCACCGCCACGGCACACAGCATGGCCAATGCGGGAGCCCGGAGTGGCATGGTTCGATCAATCGAAATTCGTCGCATAGTCTCCTCCTTTGAATGATGGCGACCAGAATATCGCGAAGGGGAGCAAGCTCAATGCCCAATGACTCGGAAACGCGCGTGAAGAAAACTGCTAATTTTTCATGGAGCTGGAGGAACAATTGTCGCCTGGCGTGTGAGGTAAAGCAAGGGGACTGGAGCACGGTGCCACAATCACTGTAGGGTCTACCCTACAGACTCTGAGTGCTGTTGCTGTGATCTGCTGTGAAGGCAACCGGTTAGTTCAAGGGGAAGCGGAGACTGGTTGTCTACCGAATATATTGCAACGGCGCAGGCGGGGCGTAGCTTCTGCTGCGCCTCGCCTGCAGGGCTTACTTTCCGCCCATGTCCTTCTTCTCGTCCTTCTTCTCGTCCTTCTTCTTCTCGTCGTCCGCCTTGCTGCTGGTCGTATCCTTTTTCTCTTTCTGCTCGGCGGGGGCTGGTTCACTGGCGAAGGTCATGGGAACGCCGAATCCAACGGCGAGAAATGCGGCTAACACCAACATGTGTGCAAAACGAGTCATGATAAAACCTTCTTGGTGAGTAAAAAGTGGGTGTCATCTCCGACACGCCACCTGATGAAACTTTCGCTGTGCGAGGCAGCTAGTAAGGGCGATGAGCAAATGTGGTGCCGGGAGGTGAATTGCTCCAAATGCGCCATCAACCCAAACTTCCACACACAAATTCTAGGCTTTTTCAGAGATTGAAGAAGATGCAGGAGTGGATGGGAGGGGGAGGAGGAAATTACGTATATCAGTTGGGATGGTGTGACCTGTAGGGGAATGCCTGCAATCATACAGTCGCTATGATAGAAATGGTTGAGGGAACAGTGCGGAATGTTTTGTTCGCTCATTGTGGTTGTCACAGGTGTTGGATATAGTACGCACATGTGGTCCAAGTTTCTGAGAGTATGGGTTGTGATTCTCTCGCTCATCGCCGCAGGCTGCTCCTCCTCTCCGGTCGGGATCCCTGAAACCCTCGAACTTCACATTGATAAGAATCTAACATTCACGGAACTGCTCGCCTCACCCGAGTCGTATAAGGGACGTCTCATTCTGCTCGGCGGTGAAGTCCTCAAGGCGAAGCGGCTCAAAGAGGGGACGCAGGTCGAACTGTTGCAGCTCCCGCTCAACAACGATCAAGAGCCGACGATAGACCTCACGCAATCGCAAGGGCGAGTGTTGGTCCTTCACCAGGAGTTCCTCGATCCAGCAACATTGATGCCGGGGATGCTGGTGACGTTCGTCGGCGAGGTCAGCGGGGCCATTGTCGAGAAGATGGACGAAGTCGACTATCGCTATCCCACCCTAACGGTGAAACACTGGCATGTCTGGACTCCTGCCACCTTTGACGACCGGCGAGGTGCACCTTCTTTCGGCGTCTTTGGCGGGATGGGCGTTGGCGGAGGGTCTCGCGGTGGCGGGGGATTCGGAATCGGGTTCTGAAGCAGAAACGATCTTCCCTGGTCCTTCCACTCGTGAATCGCGCACTCTCCAGAGTTTACACAATTGCCTCATGCGTTAACGGTTCTTGATGATCCGGCCGACAATGCCGATGCCGATACCGAGGAAGAGATAGCCGGCGATCACGTTCAACATGACGATGGCCTGGGCGATCGGATGTGTCGGCTGGTATTCGACCAACGCGAGCGAGGACGTGACATTGATGGCGTAATAGAGGCCGGACCAGAAGGGAATCCAGGCAGACGGATTGGTATTGCTCATCGGCTTCAGCCACTGCACACGGAAAAAGAGTTCATAGAGCAGGCTGAATAGCATGATCGTCCCCAGTATCCACGCGGTCCACCGAGGAATACTGGTGCCGTAGTTACTTGTCGTTTTCCAGGCCAAGAGGGCCAAGGGATGCTTTCCCTGCATTTTGGCCCAGGCGACCCTCGCATCGCGTTCCTTGAGATAGGCGGATTCAGACTCATCCAGTTCGCCCGCCTCTGCGAAACAATGGTTCGCTCTCGAGTATGAACGGATGGCGCCATGCTGAAGATGCTGTTGCGTTGAGGCGGCGGCTCCATTGCGCGCGGCCTGTTCGGCCCACGCGCCTGCTTGTGAGAAGGCGCGCGCCGCATGAATAAATTGATCCAATTGCTGCAGTTGGTGGCCGGCCTGATGGTATGCGTGGGCGGACTTTGCCGGGTCATGGGTTTCGAGAAAATGCGCGGCAGCCAAGTAATAGCAGGCGGCGTGCATCAGGTTCGCACGCGAATCGTGCCGTGCGAGCGCGTCGGCCTTCTGGAGGACTTCATCGGTGGACTGTGTCGTGGCTATTTCGCTCTCGCCCTGCCGGTAATAGCCTTGAGCAATCGGATCTGAAAAAGTCTGCTCGGTCATTCCACGCCTCCGGGCGTGGCCATGTTACCCCAAGGTGAGGTCAGCAAGAAAGTGCCCTTGTCCCGTGCGAACCGCCAACGCCCGCTTCAGAAGGTGTTCAGCGACTTCGCCAAGCAGTACGGCGTCCCAACTAGACGTCGCATGGAACGAAGCAAGTGGTAGAGGCAGACCCTCTGTTGCCAGTATGTCAGGGGCAGATTCCACTCCTTGCGCGGCTCACTCATCTTCGCGGGCGACGACGGTGTCTTTGGGGCTGATCGAGTGCTTGGCCCCAGTGGGAGAGAAACTTGGTGATGAAGGTATGTTCCTGATCCGGCTCCACGGCCAACGGGGCCAGTGCGAGGGCGACGGCGAGCGAAATGTGATAGCCCGCAGAGCGGGATGCCAGTGCTCGCCGATAGGCGGGATGGGCTTGATTAATCCAGACGGTGGATTCGACCAGCCGGCCCAGTTCCGAGTTATCGGGACTGTCCTCAAACTGAACCCCAAGTCCGTACTGCATCGGAGCACGGAAACGTCCATGACCCGGGAACATGGCAGATGCTGAAGCAGGGATCGTGGACGTCGCAGGCTCGGTCACTGCTGTGTCCTGGTCAGTAAGCGGAGGGGGTGTTTGTGGCTGAGCTGGTTCGGTCTCATTCGGCCGCGGTACTTCGGAGGTCGATGGGGCGGCCAGAACTGCAAGGGCTTCTGTTCCCGCTGCGGTGTCGGTTGTCGTGCCATCGATCGGCAATCGCTTTTGGCCGCCGGCCCGGCGTTCGACGAGTGAGGCGAGCAGTGGAAAGTCGTCGGACAATTCTTCCAGCACTCGATCCAGATCTCGCTCCAATGGGCGCATCATGCGTGATGAGGCGTCCGGTGTTCCTGCGCGCGTATCGCCCCAGGCTTCCAATTGCCGAGAGACGGCTTCCTGGATCGCCTTACGATAGGCAAGATAGACGGCCCCTCGGGTGCCCGTGCGGATGAAATCCCCTTTGTTGAGAGTGAGCGAGGCGGCCAGGTCGGGGACTTCGATCAAGCCGTTGATCCGCTCCGGCTGTAACGAAGTCACGCCCAACCAGTCCCATCCGCGTTTGATGACTTTGCCCAACGTGCTGATCGCGACGCCGCGTTGATCCTCCGGTAATGGCGCGGTATGGCGGGACAGATACCCCAACGCCGAGGGCTTACGCCGGCGAGCCAGTCGAATTGCCAACGGTGCCTGATCCGGTGCCGACAGAGGATGCCGGTCCAACGCTCGCCCATTGACTTCGAGTGCTATGCCGGTTGAATAGTGTGATGCCAGAAAGGAGTCGAAGAGCGGTTCCAGTAACGGCTGAAAGTGCCGGCGTAGTGCTCCCTCGACGAACCCCGGATCTAAGAGCGGGGAAAGCGGAGTCTGGAGCTTAAGCCGCACGGCGGTGCCCCGCTCGCCGATCAGTCCCGGCGGGGTTACCCATTGCCACGGCGCGCGATGGCGCGAGGCCAAGTGCCATCGCGTGGCCACGTGTGTGTTGCCGCGCCTGGTTTCCGTGAGTACTTCTTCGCACACCAGGAGTCCGAGCTTGATGCCCACGCCGGCAAACCCAATGCCTTGGCCGCGCACCTTCGTGCTGGAGGCGATGTCGTGATACTGCCGCATCGCCTTCCGCTGCATGCCGGACCCGTTGTCCACGACGGTCAGCGTGGACTGCGCGGGGTCAGCCGTCATCGCGATCCGGCTGGCCCCTGAGTCCAGAGAGTTGGCAATGATCTCGGTGAGGATGGTTTCCTCGATACTGGAGGGATATGCATCTCGTAAGTCTTCCAACAGATGCTCGAGATCGACGCGGGTCTCGCCCATGTATCACTCCGTGAGGTCGGCCCTGTGCGGCGAAGGGGACTGTAGACGGAGGTGCAGGGAAAATCAAGGTGAGAGCGCGAACTTCGCCAGGACCTCCGACCGGTGAGATACCCGTTTCAAACAGATTTCTCGCCAACACGTCGGATCAGAAAGAGATCGAAGGTCTCTCGCTTGCGCTTGCAGGGGATTTGTAATACATTGTATGACATGAGAAACGCAGTCACGATACGACTCGACCAAGACCTTGATCGGATGCTCGACAAGTTTTGCCGTCGCTCCAAACGAAAGCGAAGCGAGGTCGTGCGAGATGCGCTTCGTCGGCAGCTCTCGTTGATGACGTTTGAGCAGCTTCGTCACAAGGCCATGCCCTTTGCGGAAGCGCGCATGTCATTCGACTCGTCCTCGCAGAGCACGAGCTCATCACGGCAGACGTTGTCCTGAGCGAACTCAAACGAGTTCTCAAGCACAAGATCGAACTCCCAGGCGGACAGATTCAGGAGATCCTGGCCTTCCTCGAAAGCCAGACCGTTCAGCCCAAGCCAATATCTCCACCCTCAATTCCAGTTCGCGATGAAGACGATCAGTGGGTTCTCGCTTCCGCATTAGCTGTCAAGGCCGATGTGTTCGTCACGGGCGACAAAGACTTGCTGGATGTGGCAAATGAAGTCAGTGGTTTAACGATTACCGATCCGCGCGGCTTCTGGAATCTTGCCAAGAAACGGCCAAGGAAATGAATGTCCCTCGGCAGTGAGTTCGGAAAAAGTCGATACGCGTGCCTGATACCAAATCCACTGACAATTCGCATATAAAGGACGGTTAGCGGGCATGGCAACCAGCAAGAGTGCAAAGAATCCTTCAGATGAGTTCTTCGATAGCCTTGTCTCCAACGGCATTGATTTTCCGAATAGATCCGTTACTGATCTCAAGAAGCGTCCGAGGTACTCTGTTATTAACTTCTGTGTGGGGCTAGAAATTTTTCTAAAGGCACGGTTGATCAAAGAACATTGGGCGCTAGTCGTCACGAAACCAGAGACTGCGATCATCGAGCAATTTCGAGCGGGGGATTTTCATTCCGTTTCCATGGAAGATGCGATTCGTCGGTTGAAAAACGTGGCTGGGGAGAGGATTGGGAAAGACGAGGAAATCTCCTTTGAGCAAGTACGGAAGCATCGAAACAGGCTAGTTCACTTCTTTCATCCTGCTTATGCTCGCAGGCCGATTGAGAAACTTGTTCAAGAGGTTGTGACCGAGCAATGCAAAGCGTGGTTCTATTTGCACCGTTTGCTGACGCTGAATTGGGAACCACATTTCAGAAAGTATAGGAAGAAAATCCAGAAACTAGATGAACTGATGCATAAGAAGAGAGCATTCCTTAAGGCTAAGTTTTCAGCGTTGAAGCCACACATTGAAGTAGAAATATCGAATGGCGTGGAATTCAAGTCTTGCCATTTTTGCGGGTGCAGGGCGGCACAGGTCGAAGAGGCAAACGAGCCGCTTTATGAATCAAGGTGCCTTGTCTGCGAAGCGAGATCTTCCAACCTGCGTGTGCTATGTCCTAACTGTGGTGAGGGTATTGAGGTGGGATTCGAGGGGCCGGGAGAAGGCACTTGTCCAAACGACGATTGCGAACGGGAAATAGATCTGGCGTATTTGCTTAAAAAGTACGGTCCAGTCCAAGACCCCAAAGAAGAATCCGAGGTAATCTATTGTGCCTCATGTGAGCACCATGAGGAATGTGTAATTCCTTTCAATGACGGATATCTATGTCTCTGCTGCGCTGAACGACACGACTTAGAGGAGCAGTGCCACCATTGTGGGAACCACATAGCTGGTTTTGACCCGGAAAGTTCCGCAGCTTTTGGATGTTTTATGTGTAGCCATGCAATTCCTTGGGATCGAAGGTAATGTTTTCGAAGCGGCTGCTCAAAATGCCTGTTCAACAAGGCCGCAGCCGAGGAAAATACCGGAGGCGTACCCTCTGGGGTACGTTGAGGATTTTTCTGAGGTGAGAACGAAGTTGGCGGGCGTTTTCAGCAGCCGCTAGATCTGCTCGACATCCGCAATAATGGTGTGCAGCCCACTCGCCCCCGCCGGCTGAGGCCTTACGATCTCCGCAATCTGGAGCTGTCCTTTCGTGTCCGTCGCGCGCACGACGGTTTGGAATTTGCCGCGTTGAGGCGGTTTCCAGGTGTAGCTCCAGATGACCCAGGAGTAGGGCGACATGGGCTTTTCGA
>WNFB01000640.1_pt1 | contig 28790 bp, 36 predicted proteins | sample 5400501 | NCBI WGS metagenome assembly WNFB01 (sample SAMN13153341, study PRJNA577476) | soil metagenome | isolation source: 200 cm saprolite under Douglas fir tree site 2 hole 1 | place: USA:California | collected 2015-04-18
CGACGGCGGAGCAGGAGCCGATCCCTCTCGACGAGGAGCGCCCATGGATCTGTCACGACGCGACTTCTTCAAGCTGTCCGCCGGCAGCCTCACCGGCACCGCGATCGGCGGGGTCGCCGGCCTCGGCGCGAGCCTGGCCCCCACCCTCGCCCAGGCGCAGACGCTCCGGATCGAGAAGGCGAAGGCCACCCCGAGCGTCTGCCCCTACTGCTCGGTGGGCTGCGCCACCCTCGTTCACACCGTGGGCGACAAGATCGTCAACATCGAAGGCGATCCCCGGAGCCCCCATAACGAGGGCACGCTCTGTCCGAAGGGCGCCGCGATCTACCAGCTCCACGTCAACCCGAACCGCCCGACCAAGGTCCTGCACCGCGCGCCCGGCGCCACCGGCTGGGAAGTGTGGGATCTCGAGCGCGCGATAGACCGTGTCGCCGCATTGGTAAAGAAAACTCGCGATGACACGTTCATCGAGCGACTCGAGAACGGCAAGCGGGTCAACTGCACGCCGGCCATCTTCTCGCTGGGCGGCGCCACCCTCGACAACGAGTGGAACCACCTCCAGCAGAAGCTGCTCCGCGGCCTCGGGATCGTGGCCATCGAGAATCAAGCCCGTATCTGACACAGCTCCAGCGTCCCCGGACTGGGGACACGGCTGGGACGAGGCGCGGCGACCATGTACCCGCGCAGCATGGCTGATTCGGACTGCGTGGTGGTCCAGGGATCGAACATGGCCGAGTGCCACCCGGTGGCATTCCGGTGGCCGATGCAGGCGAAGCTCAAGGGCGCCAAGCTGATCCACGTGGACCCGCGCTTCACCCGTACCAGCGCGATGGCCGACATCCACGCGCCGATCCGCTCCGGCTCCGACGTGGCGTTCCTGGGCGGCCTGGTCAACTACGTGCTGCAGTCCGAGCGCTGGAACACCGACCCCTTCTTCAAGGAGTTCGTCGTCAACTACACCAACGCCCCGACGATCATCGGCGACGACTTCAAGGATACGGAGGATCTCGACGGGGTCTTCTCGGGCCTCATGCAGTACACCCCCGGCATCAAGGAGTGGCCGCTCGACGGGTTCGTTGGCCAGTACAATCCGCGAACGTGGCAGTACGCGGCGGCCCCGGCCGCCAAGCCCACGCCGCCGGCCGGGCCGCCCTTCGACCCGCTCGTGCGCTCGCTGCTCACGCCGCTCCCGCCGCGCGACGAGACGCTGCAGCACCCGCGATCGGTCTTCCAGATCGTGCGACGGCACTTCGGCCGCTACACCCCCGAGATGGTCGAGCGGGTGACCGGCTGCCCGAGGGCGACCTTTCTCAAGGTGGCCGAGACGATCCTGGGCAACTCCGGGCGCGACCGGACCACCTCGTTCGCGTACGCGGTGGCGTGGACGCAGCACACCAATGGCCCCCAGACCATTGGCTGCTGCGCGCTGCTGCAGCTGCTCCTCGGGAACATCGGCCGCCCAGGCGCCGGGGTGATGGCGCTCCGGGGGCACGCCTCGATCCAGGGCTCGACCGACATGCCCACGCTCTACCACTCGATCCACGGCTACATGAACCATCCGTCCGCGCTGAAGGCGCACGACAGGCTCCGTGACTGGCTCCTCACCGAGACGCCTCCGCGGGGCTACATGGCCAATACGCCGAAGTTCATGGTCTCGTACCTCAAGTCCATGTACGGCGCGGCGGCCACCGCCGAGAACGACTTCGGCTACGACTGGCACCCGAAGCTCATCGGGGACCACTCGCACCTGCCGATGTTCGTGGCGATGAACGAGGGCCGGGTGAAGGGCATGCTCTGCGTCGGCCAGAACCCGGCCACCTCGCTCAACGCGAGCGTCGAGCGCAAGGGGCTGGGCAAGCTCGAGTGGCTCGTGGTCAAGGACAACTGGCTCACCGAGACCGCGACCTTCTGGCAGAACGCGCCGGAGGTCACGAGCGGCCAGCTCCGGAGCCAGGACATCCAGACCGAGGTCTTCTTCTTCCCGGCCGCCCAGGTCGCGGAGTACGAGGGGAGCTTCACCAACACCCAGCGCATGCTCCAGTGGCACTACAAGGCGGCCGATCCGCCCGGCGACTGCCGGACCGATCTCTGGCTCACCCATCAGCTCGCTCGGCGACTCAAGACGATGTACGCCGGCTCGACACTGCCGCGTGACCAGGGATTCCGGAACCTGGTCTGGGACTTCGACTCCGACGACCCGAAGGAACGGGAGCGCGGCGAGCCGGACGCGATCAAGATCCTCAAGGACATCAACGGATACTACACCGCCCAGCCGGATCGGCACCTCGCCGGCTTCGGCGACCTCAAGGACGACGGGTCGACGACCTGCGCCTCCTGGATCTACTGCGGCGTGCTCCCCGCGAAGGACCAGAACCTCGCCGCGCGCAAGCAGCCCGATCCGCCCGGCGTCATCGGCGCGCAGCTCCAGTGGGGCTGGGCGTGGCCGGCCAACCGGCGCATCCTCTACAACCGCGCGTCCGCGGACGTGCAGGGCCGGCCCTGGAGCGAGCGCAAGAAGTGGGTGTGGTGGGACGGCGCCAAGTGGACCGGCCGCGACGTCCCCGACTTCGCGCCGACCAAGGCGCCGGGGTCGAAGGGGGATCCCAACGCGATCGGGCTCGACGCGCTGTCCGGCAGCAATCCCTTCATCATGAAGCCCGACGGGGTCGGCTGGCTCTACGTGCCGAACGGGCTCCTGGACGGGCCGCTCCCCGCCCACTACGAGCCGGTGGAGTCGCCGGTGGCGAACCCGCTCTACCGCCAGCAGTCGAGCCCGGTGCTCAAGTACTGGAAGCTCGACGGCAACGTCCTGGCGCCGCCCGGCGACCCGCGCTTCCCGTACATCGTGACCACGTACCGGCTCACCGAGCACTATCTGTCCGGCGCCATGAGCCGGTGGAGCCCGTGGCTCACCGAGCTCCAGCCGGAGTTCTTCGTCGAGATCAGCCCGGAGCTGGCCGCCGAGAAAGGTATCGGCAACACCGACTGGATCCGGGTCTCGACCCCGCGCGGGAGCGTCCGGGGCAAGGCGCTCGTGACCCGGCGGGTGCGCCCCTTCACCATCACGGGCCGCGTCGTGCACCAGATCGGCATGCCGTTCCACTGGGGCTACCAGGGGCTGGTCGTGGGTGACGCGGCCAACGAGCTGACCGCGCTCGTCGGCGATCCCAACGTCTCGATCCACGAGGCCAAGGCCTTCGTGTGCAACGTGGAGAAGGCCTGATGGCGCAGCCGATGGGTTTCTTCACCGACACGACCGTGTGCATCGGGTGCAAGGCGTGTGAGGTGGCCTGCAAGGAGTGGAACCAGCTCCCGGCCCGGAACGGCGGCGTCGGCGTCCTCAGCGGGGACAGCTACGACAATACGCGCCAGCTCGACGGCACCCACTGGCGGCACGTGAAGTTCATCGAGCAGTTCAGCGCCGACCGCCAGGACGGGCGCTGGCTCATGATGAGCGACGTCTGCAAGCACTGCGCGCACGCCGGCTGCCTCGAGGTGTGTCCGACCGGCGCCATCATCCGGACCGAGTTCGACACGGTGGTCATCCAGTCGGACACGTGCAACGGCTGCCGGGATTGCATCGGCGCGTGCCCCTTCGGGGTGATCGGCCTCAACCCGGTGTCGGGCACCGCCCAGAAATGCACGCTCTGCTATGACCGGATGAAGGTGGGCCTCGAGCCCGCGTGCGCCAAGGCCTGCCCGACCAAGTCCATCAACTTCGGCCCGATCGCCGATCTGAAGCAGATGGCCCGGGGCCGGGTCGGACAGCTCCACGAGGCCGGGGAGGCCGGCGCCTATCTGTACGGGGCCGACGAGACCATGCTCGGCGGGCTCAACTCCTTCTACCTGCTCGTGGACAAGCCGGAGGTCTACGGCCTCCCGCCGGATCCGCGCATGCCGTCGCGCAATCTCAAGCCGTCGGCCCTGTGGTCCACGCTGGGGGCGGTGGGGCTGGCGATCATGGGTGTCTTCCACTTCCGGGAGCGCGGGAACCGCCCAGGCCGCCCGCAGGGCTTAGATGTCTAGCACGTTCTTCACCGCGTCGCCGGAGTGGCGATGGTTCATCGTCGCCTACTTCTTCCTGGGCGGGCTCGCCGGCGGCAGCTACTTCCTGGCCACCCTGATGGATCGGTTCGGCACGGAGCGGGATCGCCCGCTCGTCCGCCTCGGCTATCTCATCGCGTTCCCGATCGTGTGCCTCTGCGGGCTCGTGCTGACCGTCGATCTCGGCAGACCGGAGCGGTTCTGGCACATGCTCGTGCAGTCCCAGACCTTCCGGCCGATGCTCAAGACGTACTCGCCGATGTCGAGCGGCGCGTGGGTGCTCCTGCTCTTCAGCGGATGCGCCTTTCTCTCCTTCGCGGCGACTCTGGCGGAGCGGGGGGCCGAGCGGGGCCGGTCGGATTGGGCAATCCTCCGGCAACTGGCTCCGGCGGCACCGTTCGGGCGGCTGGTCACCGGCCTCGGGGCGATCCTGGGCCTCTACCTGGCCGGCTACACGGGCGTGCTGCTCTCCGTCACCAACCGGCCCATCTGGGCGGATACGACGCTGCTCGGGCTCACCTTCCTGATCTCGGCGGGGTCCACGTCCGCCGCGCTCCTGATCCTGCTCGGAGCCTGGAGCGGGCTCTCGCGGGATCGTCTCCACCGGCTCGAGCGCTTCGACCGATCGGCTCTGATCCTCGAGGTCCTGACGATCGCCGCGCTGGTCGCGTCGCTCGGACGCATCGCCATCGTGTGGTTGAACGGCTGGGGTTTCCTCCTGGCCGGCATGGTTTTGGGCGGGATCGCGCTGCCCCTGCTCCTCGACTGGCGGCGGCCGGCCGAGAATCGTCCGGTCTGGATCGCGCCCGCGCTGGTTCTGCTCGGCGGGCTGGTTTTGCGAATGGTCATCGTCCTCTCCTCGGACCGGCTGTGATGACGGTGATCAAGTACTGGCGGCGGGCGATCGTGGCGCTCCTCGTGGCGGGGGCCGGCCTCGGCTGCACCAGTCCCGAGGCCACCCGGACTCGAGGGGGCGGGCCGGGAGCCGACGTCGGCAACCATCCACGCGGGCCGGTGGAGCTGCACGCCGGGGCCCGCATGTACTCCGGCACGCCGACCGCCGGCAAGGGAATCGGCGAGCACGCCCTCATCGGGGGCACCGAGCAGGCCGGTCAGCGATAGACGGATGATCGCCACTCAGTCGGGAGAAGATCTCCTCACCGCGCTGCGCATCGCGCACCCCGAGTGGAGGCCGCTCCTCGCGCTCGTCGAGGAGGCCCTCTGGGAAGTCGAGCGCCCGGAGTGGCGGAACTCGGTGCCTGCGATTGCGCATCCCGATCCGGGGGCCGAGCCGCTGCTGTCGGGCGCGGTCATCACGCTGGCCCGGAGACCGATCGAGCGGTGGGTTCGCCGGGTCATGGTGACCGCGGCCGGCGCGGGGCCGGAGCCGCCCTTCCTCGACGCGAAGACCGCGAGACGGATCGACCCGCTGTCCCTGCTCCAGGCCGCAGCGGCCCAGGACAACGGGCATCTCGACGACCTCGCGCGAAGCGTGGGCGACACCCGGGGCGTCATCAGAGGGCTCGCCCCGCTGATCGCGATGCCGCTGCTCCAGGCCTGCCGCCGCGCCTGGACGGACCAGACGCCCGGAACCTGGCCGCACGGCTATTGCCCAATCTGCGGCGCGTGGCCCACGCTCGCCGAGGTCCGCGGACTCGAGGGGGCCCGGCATCTCCGGTGCCGCTGCTGTGGCGGGGACTGGGCGACCGAGTGGCTTCGCTGCCCCTTCTGTGGCGAGCACGACCACACGCAGCTCGGCTCTCTGGTGTCCGCGGACAGCCTCGAGCGCGAGAAGATCGAGATCTGCGACCGCTGCCACGGATACCTCAAGACCATCACGACCTTCGCCCCGATCCAGCCCGAGCAGGTGGCGCTGCAAGATCTCGCCACCATCGTCCTGGACGTGGCCGCGGTCGCGCGCGGTTACCGGCCCCCCGGTCCCCGGAGACCGGTCGCGGTCGAAATCGTTGTCCGGCGCTCGGGTCTGCACCGGCTGCTCTCCCGGTGACCACTGCCGCGCTGATCAACTTTCGCTTCCTGGCCCACGCGGTCCTGTCCACCGACGAGGTCGTGAAGACGATGAACGCGGCCCCCGGGAATGGCCGTCGGTAGCAAGTGACACCGGAGGGACAACATGTCGGACGTGGAAGCCTATGAGGTGCTGATCGTCGGCGGCGGAAAGGCCGGCAAGACCCTGGCTTTGGACCTGGCCCGCGCGGGCCACCGCGTCGCGCTGATCGAGCGAGGCATGATCGGCGGCACGTGCATCAACGTCGGCTGCATCCCGACGAAGGCCATGGTGGCGAGCGCCAAGGTCGCCGACCTGACGTCGCGAGCGGCCCAATTCGGAGTCCATGTCGGGGACTGGAAGACCGATCTGGCTGGCGTCCTCGCCCACAAACGCGCCGTCGTGTCGGGGATGGTCGACCTCAACTGGAGCAACCTGCACGGGTCGCTCGGTGATCGCTTCATCCTGGGCGAGGCGCGGTTCGTCGCACCACGGACCGTCGACCTGTGCCCGGCCGACGGCGGGCCGCCCCGCCGGCTCTTCGGCGAGAAGCTGTTCATCAATCTCGGGGCGAAACCGGGGATGCCCTCCGTCTCTGGCCTGCTCGATGCCAGGCCGCTCACCAGCGAGACGGCGCTCGAGCTGAACTCGCTGCCCGACCATCTCCTGATCCTCGGCGGCGGATTCATCGGCGTGGAGCTCGGCCAGGCATTTCGCAGGTTTGGAAGCCGGGTGGCCATCGTGCAGCAAGGGCCACACCTCCTCTCGGCCGAGGATCCCGACGTCTCCGACGCGGTCGAGGCCATCCTCCGTCAGGACGGGATCGACCTCATCCTGAATGCCGAGGTCCTCGCCGCCGTCGGTCGTTCCGGTGAGCGCGTTCATCTCCGAGCGTCGGGACCGGGCGGCGAGCGCACCGTCGAAGGCAGCCATCTTCTGGTGGCGGCGGGGCGGGTGCCGATGACCGACGGCATCGGCCTCCAGTCAGCCGGCGTCGAGCTCGATGCGCGCGGCTTCATCCGGGTCAACGACCGGCTCGAAACCACAGCGCCGCTCACCTGGGCGCTGGGAGACTGCTCCGGAAGCCCGCAGCAGACGCATGTCTCGCTCGACGACTACCGCATCGTGAGGGCCAACGTGTTCGGGAACGGGGGAAGGAGCACCGCGGACCGGCTCATCCCGCACACCGTCTTCATGGATCCGGAGCTCGGCCGGGTGGGACTGACCCAGCGCGAGGCGCACGCCCGGGGTCTGGACATCCGGGTGGCCAAGGTGCCCACATCCGTCGTGCCGCGCGCGCGGACGCTCGGACAGACGCGCGGGTTCCTGAAGGCCATCGTCGATGGTCACTCGGACCAGATCCTGGGCTTTGCCATGCTGGGGGCCGAGGCGGGCGAGGTCACCGCGGTCGTCCAGACCGCGATGCTGGGCAACCTCCCGTACACCGCCCTACGTGACGCCGTGCTCGCGCATCCGACGATGGCCGAGGGACTGAACTATCTCTTCGCATCCGCCCTCGCGCCGACCACGTTATAGAACCCGGAGGAGGGACGGGACCTGAACAACGCGGGCTTCGACCCGGGCCCCCGTTTAGATCGTGTCGGAAAAGCTCTCGGACGCCCTTCGCCCCGCCACCCCGCGGCGCTGATGGTCGTCTGCAATGACGAGGGAGGACGAGCATGATCGAGGACACCGAATTCCGGGCTTCACGACGGGCGGTGCTGTGGACAGGCGTGGGCGCGCTGGCGGCCACCCTCATCCCGGCACGGGCCGGGGCGCAGGCGAAGATCCCGCCGAAGCTGGTGCAGTATCAGGAGAAGCCGAAGGGGCCGCAAGAATGCGACAACTGCCCGCAGTTCGTCGCCCCGAGCAGCTGCAAGCTGGTGGATGGCAAGATCGACCCGAAGGGCTGGTGCCAGCTCTACGCCCCGAAGCCGAAGTAGCCCGGATTGAAGTAGACTTCCAACTGGGTCTGCCGACGCATCGCCCACTGGGTCGCTGGTCCGAAAATTGGGGCAATCCCGATGGTCGTCACCGGAACACACGATCCGTATCTCGTCGTTCTGTCCATTCTAGTCGCCTCCTTCGCGTCTTACACCGCCCTCGATCTCGGCGGGCGCGTGGGAGCCGCCCGCGGATTGGCGCGTCGCGTATGGCTGGTCGCGGCCGCGACCACGATGGGAAGCGGAATATGGTCGATGCACTTCGTCGCCATGCTCGCCCTCATCATGCCGATGCCGATGTCCTACGACATCGGCTTGACCATTCTTTCCCTCCTGGTGGCGATCTTCGTAACCAGCGGCGGCTTTTACGTCATCAGCCGCCAGAGCGCATCGCCGTTTCGCCTCGTGCTCAGCGGCATCTTCATGGGACTTGGCATTGTCGCGATGCACTACACCGGCATGGCGGCAATGCAGTCGCACGCCGAGCTCACCTACGACCGCCGATTCGTTGCGCTCTCCCTGGTCATCGCAATCGGCGCGTCGACCGCGGCACTATGGCTGGCATTCCGCACCACGCATCTTGGGCAAAAACTCGTTGCCGCGGTCGTCATGGGCCTGGCCATCTCCGGTATGCACTACACGGCGATGCGAGCGGCCATTTTCACGGCTCACGGCCCATTTCACGAGACCCAGGGATACGCAAGTTTCGATCAAATCAATCTTGCGCTGGCGGTTGCCGGCACTACGTTTGTCATTCTGGCCTTCGCGCTGATCGCCTCCCAGTCCGAGCAGAAGCGCGCCGAAGAGGCGCTGCGTCAGGCGCGGGCGGATCTCGCACACGTCAACCGGGTGACCACCATGGGAGAGCTGACCGCCTCCCTGGCGCACGAAGTGAATCAACCGATTGCCGCCGCCGTCTCCAACGCCCATGCCTGCTTGAACTGGCTCGCCGGCGACACCCCGAATCTCGAGCAAGCGCGCGCGTCCGCGATGAGTATCGTGGAAGACGGAACGCGGGCCGCGGACATCATCAGCCGGACCCGCCTGCTCTTCAAGAAGGCTTCTCCGCAACGGGAATTGGTTGACGTAAACGAAGTTATTCGAGAGATGATCTCCCTCCTGCGCAGCGAGGTAACGCGATACTCCATATCCGTCCGGACGGAGCTGGCCCCACGTCTTCCCCAGGTCATGGGAGATCGCGTGCAATTGCAGCAGGTCATGATGAACCTCATCACCAACAGCATCGATGCGATGAAGGATGTGGACGGGACGCGCGAGCTCGCCATCGAGTCGCGGCGAGCGGAACACGAGCAACTCATGGTGTGCGTCAGCGATACGGGCGTGGGGCTGCCCCCGCAGCAGGCGGATCAGATCTTCTATGCATTCTTTACCACGAAGCCTCATGGCACCGGCATGGGATTGTCCATCAGCCGCTCCATCGTCGAATCGCATAGCGGCCGCCTGTGGGCTGCCGACAACTCTCCGCGGGGCGCAACGTTTCACATCAGTCTACCTATCACGGTCGAGGCACATGAATGACGCGCGCAGGCGCTCCCAGGATGCTCGTCATCGATGACGTTCCGCGTCACTTGCGATCGGCCACCAGATCAGCCCGACCCGCAATAACCGCTCCGACCCTGAGCCACTCCCGGCTGCCCGGTCCCGCTGGGCTCGGTCGCCACGGAGCCCGGTTGCTCGTCGACTGGTGGTTGGTGGTTGGTGCCCATGCCGCCATGCGGACCGGCGTCAGGCGTTTGGACGGGATAGCCGCGCCGGCGCCAGGCGTGCAGACCGCCGGTGAGGGGTCGCACCCTTCCAAAACCCGCGCCGCACAGCCGTAGGGCGACGTTCGCGTGCGGGATCGCCCGCTCACTCTTCGCCCGCTTGAGGCGGCGGCCGTACAGCACCACCATCCCGTCCCGAGGGAGCTCTCGGAGTCGTTGCGGCAGGTCGTCCGGCTTGATCCAGAGTGCGCCGGGGAGCATGTAGGGAGCGCGGGCCACCTCGTCGGCCTCTCGAACATCGAGAATGGTTACCCGCTCGCCCCTCTCGAGCCGCGCCTTCAGCTCATCGGGAGTGATCCGGGCCTTCTGGAGCATCCGAAGCAAGCGATACCGTCGAGCGCGCCGGACGACCAGGCAGAGAAGCAGAGCGGCAAGCAGGAAGCCCACTACGTGAATCCCGAAGCGCACGGCGAACTCCACCACCGCATCGCCCAGCAGGTACCCGATCCCGGTCCATGTCCCCGCCCAGATGAGGGCGCTGACCACCCCGTAGCCGACAAAGCGGGTGATACTCAGTCCCGTCGCGCCGGCCAGGCCGGACGCGATCGGATTCAGCTCGGGCAGGAATCGGGCGGTGAGGTGGAACGTCCCCGCTCGAGCAAGGAACCCGTCCTGGGCCCGACGGACGAACGCTTTGGCACGGGGCGAGAGCCGGCCGAGCAGCGCGAGTACTCCCGCCCCGCGCCACCGACCGACGCCGTACCAGCCGAGGTCCGCGCACAGGGTGGCCCCGACCGCGACGGCGAAGACCTCGACAATGCTCAGCCGGCCGCTCGCCGCCAGCGCGCCCGCGGCGAGCAAGACGGGAACGACGGGCATCGGCACGCCGCCCTGATTGGCGAGAACCCAGCCGAACAGAACCCACTCGGCATGGTCCAGGATCATCGGGATATCGCTCCACGCTGGATGAGCACGTCAGGCTGAAGCCGCGATTCGACCAACCGACCGAACCGGAGCCGGAGCCAGTGTGAGTTGGATGTCGCAATAGTCCCGCAGTAGCTCCGGACACTGCTCCCGGACCTCGGCCAGCACCGCTTCGGCACTCCTCCCCAGCCGAAGCTGCGTGGCCGCCCGAATCAGGATCCGGTGGTTGCGGGCCAGCCGATGTTGCTCGTCCGACAGCCGTTCGACGCGGCTCAGGATCTCGGCCAGCAGGCTGCTCTCGATCTCTCGCCCCTCTGCCATCATGTCCCATCCTCGCGTGCGGCAGCGTGGCACCGGTGGTCAAGAAACATCACGGTCCACCCATGCCGAACTCGCAGGTGTCTAGGCCTCCCTGATACACGCCTCCGTTCGTTTCGCATGCTTCCTGCGCGGCCTGCTGGCGCGGGCTCCATCGAATGCACGTCCCTCCGTTGTACGTGCCGCCCGCGGCCTCGCACATCGTGGTGACGTCGAGGCCACAGCCCGCCGCGCTGCCCGCAAGGCCAATGGCAAAGATGCCCGTCATCAGCACTCTCTTCCGATTCATCGCTGCTCAGGCAGGTTCGGCCGCAACCGAAGCGCTCCGTCGTCGCAACAGTAAGAGGGACATGGCCAGGGCGAGAATGAGCACGGTAAGGACGGCAAGCTCGATCGCGAACTGTTGCGGTGTGATCACCACCCTCTGGTGCATCCCGTCGAATTCTGCGGTCAGCACCAGCACACGCCGAATGGCGGAGATGACCCCAACAAGCAGGAACGGCTCGGGAACGAGGCTGTGCTCGCGAAGTGATACCTGAACCGTGTAAAGGAGCTCGACGATGAGCAAGACGAGCAAGATTCGGTCCAGTAATTCGATCGTGCTGATCTTCCCGGCCACCACGCCTTGCCAAAATTCGATGACACTCTTGGCAAGCAGGGTGAGCGCGCTGCTCGCGAGGAGGAATCCGAGACCGATGTAGACGACATCCTCAGTCGTGGTGAAGGCGCGACCGATCCATGCGAGGACCTCAGGTCGACGCGACCCCTCCTTCACGGCTAGAACCAGGGCCAGGGCGCCCAGAGATTCCAGATGACCGCGTCGTCGTCGGGGCTTTGCTGCATCGCGACGAGCTCCTCGCTCTCCCGGCGCTTCTCGAGCGCGAGCTGGTACTGCGCCGCGGTCCCGACGTACAGGCACTTGCACAGCTCGGGATCCGCGTACACATAGTAGAGGTGACCGTCCCGCTGGTGGGCGACCAGCTTTCGCGCCGGCGTGAGCGTCTCGAGATGGGCGAGCTTCGCGGGCGTGTCGGCGGCCTTCTGCTGGAATCCCGCCGCGGCCAGCAGCTGCTCCGTCGTCAGCGTCGTCCACTCGCCATCTGCCGCGAAGGCGAACGACGCCACCGCGACCCGATACGACGGTCCGTTGCCCGGGACCCGCAGCTCGAAGAAGGCACGGCCACCGGCGCGAACGGTATCGCCCACCGGCCGGACGATGCTATCGATCGGGCGCCCGGACCCGTCGATCTGGCTGATCCGTAGCTGGACGTTCACCGCGTCCTCTCCATAGTCGTTGTAGACGTAGCCGACGATCCGGGATTGATCCCGGTCGACGACGCCAGCGCTCCACTCGACGTGGAAGAAGCGGTCTGTCTGCGCCGGACTGGTGTCCGGTGGCGCGATCACGCGGGCCTCAGCCTCACTCCCGGCTCTGGCCGCCTCCAGGCCCAGACCGGGCAGGGCCACGATGAGCCCCGTCCCGAGCAGCAATACTGCAGCTACGACTCCACGATTCGATGCCACGGTGTCCCTCCTGTGAGATTTAGAAGATGCTGCGCACGACGCCGCCGTCCGCCCGCACCGCCGCTCCGTTGATCACCCGAGCGGGGTCGCTCGCCACGAAGGCGACCACCGCGCCGATCTCGTCCGGCGACTCGAATCGCTTGAGGAGCGAGCTTGGCCGGGCCGCCGCGAGGAACTGCTGCTCGACCTCTTCCTTCGTCTTCCCCTGCTGCCGGGCCAGCTGCTCCACGAAGGTCCCGACCCCTTCAGACGCGGTGGGGCCGGCGAGCACCGAGTTCACCGTCACCCCGGTACCGGCTAGCGCCTCGGCCAGCCCGCGCGCGATGGCCACCTGCGCGGTCTTGGTCATGCCGTAGTGAATCATCTCGGGGGGAATCTGCTGCGCCGACTCGCTCGAGATGAAGATCACCCGCCCCCACTTCCTCGCGGTCATCCCCGGGACGTACCGGCGGGCCAGTCGGACGCCGCTCAGCACGTTCACCTCGAAGAATCGCATCCAGTCCGCGTCCGGGATCTCTCCGAACGGCTTCGCCTCGAAGATGCCCAGATTGTTCACCAGCACGTCCGCGTCCGGCACCTCGCCCACGAAGGTCTCCACGCCGGCCGCCGTGCCCAGGTCCGCCGCCACGCCCTGGACGCGAGCGCCCGGCACGGTTTGCCGGATCCGCTCGATCGCGGCGGTCACGCGCGCCGGCGTCCGCCCGTTCACCACGACCGACGCGCCCTCCGCGGCCAGCGCCATCGCGATGGCCAGCCCGATTCCCGCGGTGGAGCCCGTCACGACCGCGGTCCGCGCGTGGACTCCCAGATTCATCCGCCCGCTCTCCCGGCCCCGTTCTCCACCACACCGTCGTGGTCGTTCTGCGAGGCGCGAATCCCCGGGATGCCCCGGCTCTCGACCTGATCAACCTTGCGCCAGAAGAGGATGGCAATCGCCCATGAGGGTATTTCGTAGGCACCCACTCTCGTCATGTCCGGCCTCCCTTACCCTTGAGAGGGTGGACCCGACGGGGGAGGTTCCGCGCGGCGGGCCCAGGCTTGCGCGTTGTTGCGAAAAAATTCACCAGGGCCCCCAAGGGCCTTCGAACAAGGCGGCGGCTTCATGCTCCCAGGCCGCGGTTTGTCGCTCCCGGTCCAGCTTCTGCTCGAAGCCAAGTCTTGCGTACTCCTGGTACTGGGCCTCGTTCCCGAGGTAGAGGCACTTGCAGAACCGGGCATCGGGCCACACGAAGTAGAGGCGATCCTGCCGCTTGTAGACGAGGATGTTCCGCTGGGTCAGCGCCTGGAGGGAGGCCAGCCTCTCGGGGGTGTCCGCGCGTCGCACTTCGAACCCGGCGGCCACGAGGCCCTGCTCGTTCGCCTGGGCATAGCGCTCGGCGTAGGACGCACACCCGGCCAGCGAGAGCACCGTGGCAACAATCAGGATCCGTACGCCGACCCAGGTGATGGCCCGTGCCCCGCGCCGGATCAGAACCAGGGCCACGGTCCCCATAGCCCCCAGTTCATCGTCCCGTACAGGTCGTTCTGGGCCCCCATCAGCTCCTCGTCGGCGAGCCGCTTCTGGAGCGCGAGCCGCTGGTACTCCTGGTACTGCGGCTCCGTGCCGACGTACAGGCAGCGACACACCTCCGGATCGGCGTAGACGTAGTACAGCCGCCCTTCGCGCTCCTGCGGGACGAGCCTTTGCGGCGGCAGGGCTCGCAAGCTGGCGAGCTTCTCCGGGGTGTCGCTGAGCTTCATCTGAAAGCCGGCCGCCGAAAGGACCTGCTCGGTATCCAGCGTCTCGTGTCGTCGAATGGTGGCGCACCCGCCCAGCGCGATCACCACCGCGGCGAGAACGACTACGCTCCGCATCCTGGTCATCTCATCCCCCGAGAGCGCGCTAGGGGCCCGGGTCGAAGCAGGTGGAGATCACCCCTTCGACGCAGACACACTCGATGGGCTCGCCGTGGGGGCCGCGGCCGATCACGACGCTGCTGGTGCAGCCGGGCGACGGTCGCGTCCGCCCCATCACCTGCACCGCCAGCACCACCACCAGCACGGCGAGCCCCGCCAGGACCCACCAGAACGTCTTCACCGGTCCACTAGAGGGCCCGGAGGAAGGCCACGAGGTCCTTCTTCTCCGCCGGTGTCAGCTGCGTTCCGAGCACGAGGTTGAAGAACTCCACCGTGTCGTCGAGAGTCAGGAGCCGGCCGTCATGCATATAGGGTGGCGAGTCCTTGATCCCCCGCAGCGGGAACGTCTTGATCGACCCGTCGCCGATGGCCCGCATGTTGTTGATTGTCACGGGCTTGAAGAAGCGCTCGGCCTGTAGGTTGTGCATCAGGTTGTCGGTGTAGTACGGGGCCACGTGGCAGCTCGCGCACGTGCCCTTGCCGAAGAACACGGCCTGCCCGCGCAGCTCGGCCGGCGTCGCCTTCTTGGGGTCGAGCTTTCCATAGACGTCCAGCTTCGGCGCGGGCGGAAAGTCGAGGATCTCCTGGAACTCGGCCATGAAGTGGACCTGGCTGCCGCGCTCCAGGATGTTGACGCCCTTCTTGGTGGCGATGACGGGGTCGCCGTCGAAATACGCGGCCCGCTGCTCGAACTCGGTGAAGTCCTCGACGGTCTTCAGCGCGCGCTGGGAGCCGAACAGCCGCTGGATGTTCACGCCGCGCAGCGACGTGGTCTCGATGCGATGGCGAAACTCCTGCGGCCGGATGTCGCCGACCTGGTGGTCGGCCCCGTTGGTGTGGCCGTTCTGGTGGCAGTCGAAGCACGCCACCCCGAGGCTCGGATGCTCGCTCCGGCGATCCGCGGTCGCGTTGAACTGCTGCTGGGGAAACGGGGTCAGCAGGAGCCGCAGCCCCTCGAGCTGCTTCGGATTCAGGATCCCGTTGAAGAGGCCATAGTAATTGTCGGTGGTGACCAGCTTCCCCTGCGACACGTCGCCCAGGTCCGGACGGGTGGTCAGGTAGATCGGGGCCGGGAACTCGGGCAGGAAACGGTCGGGCAGGTCGAAGTCGAGATCGAAGCGGGTCAAGTCCCTTCCCGTCTGCTTCTTGACCTCCGAGATCATGAATAGAGGGAAGACCATCCCTCCCTCGGGGTGGTTCTCGTGCGGCAAGGGCATGAAGCCGGCAGGGTACAGCCCCCGGTCACGGATCTCGTCCGGAGTCATCTTCGCGAGCGCTTCCCAGGAGACTCCCGCGGGAAGCCGGACGCGGACGCCGTCCTGGATGGCCTTCCCTTTGCTCATCGTGGCGCCGGCGGTCGGCCGATCGTCGAGGTCGTAGCGCGCATTCAGCAGGTCCATCTGGCGCTTCATGACCGCGGCCTTCGCGGCGCTCATCCGGGCGAAGACCGTTCGAAAGTCTTCCTCGTTCACGGAAATATAGCTGGAGCCGGCGCCCTGGGCCCGGGCACCCAGAACACCGATCAGCATCCCCACGACGACGAGACCGACCGTAGCCAGACCGATCTTCCATCCTCGACGCATGTTCATGATCTCCTCGATCCGACCTGACGAATCAGGGCCAGGGCCAAGACCAACGGTCCCAGACAGTCCACCTCGCCGCGCTCGCCTGCTCCTCGGCGATCTCCTTCTCGACCTGGAGCTTCTGATACGTCTGATACTGCCGCTCGCTTCCCGCGTAGAGGCACTGGCACACGTCGGGATCGGCGTACACGTAGCGCGCCTCGCCGTTCTGCATCTCCTTGACGAACACCCGCGCCTCCAGCGTCCGGAGATGAGCGAGCTCCTCAGCCGTGGCGGCCGGCTCGGCCTGGAACCCCGCCGCGGTGAGGAGCTGCTCGGTCCAGTGGGTCTCGTTCGCCCGGATCGCCGCGCAGCCGGTGAGCGCGAGGATCAGAGCGATCATGGGCACCAGCTTCTGCATCGGTTACGTCCGGGGGGACACGATCTCGCCCTGCTCGCCACTCTGGTCACCCCAGCGCGGCGCTTCCACCTCACCCTGCTCACCGCTCGCACTGCCCCAGCGCGGCGACTCGATCTCGCCCTGCTCGCCGCTCTGGTCACCCCAGCGCGGCGACTCGATCTCGCCCTGCTCGCCGCTCGCATCGCCCCACCGCGCGAGCTCCACCTGGGCGCGGTGCTCCGTGATGTTTCCGTCGTCGATCACGTCCTGGGCCCGCGCGCTCTGAATGCCCATGCCGGGCACCGCGGCGGTGAATCCCGTACCCAGCAGCAGTGACAACCCCACCGTCAACCATCGCTTGCGGCTCATCTCGACTCCTCCTTTTGGTGTTATGTTAAATGTCCTGCACTCGTCCTTCAGACGACCTGGCTCGGGGGGCCGCCGCCGGGCCTCGCCTTTTTCGGCAAGAACGTGATAGCGATCAGCCACCTGCGCGTTCCTGCGGAGATCTTTCGCACCCCGGATCGGCGGGCGGGATACCCCCGTCAAAGAAACAGGAGGACCTCAATGCGACGTGCAGTGGTGGGGTCGATGGTGGTTGGTGCGCTCGTGTCGCTGCTGGTCAGACTGGCCTGGGTCCAGGCGAAGGATCTCGACGCGACGCTGACGATCTGGCCTACCCGCGGAGACGCAACCCGCTGACATGCGAGGGAGCGACGCGACGGCCCTGGTCGCGATCGGCGTCTTCAAGCTCTCGAAGAGCATCCTGCTCGCGGCGCTGGCTCTTGGCCTGTTCCACTACGCCCCTCATGACATCGCGGCCGTTCTGACGCGGCTGGCGACCGCCGTGCACGTCGATCCCGACGGACGGCATCTCGGGCGTGCCCTCCACACGATCGCCGCACTCGATGCTCGGTGGGTGACCGCGGTCCGTGCCGGTCTGCTCGTCTATTCGGCGTTGTTCCTCACCGAGGGCATCGGCCTGGTGCTCCAGAAGGGATGGGGCAAGTGGTGGGGGCTCATCGTCACCGGCTCCTTCATCCCCCTGGAGCTGTACGAAAGCGCGCGGCATCCGAGCGCGCTCCGTATCCTGGTCCTCTTCGTCAACCTCGCGATCGTCTGGTACCTGGCCCGGAGTCTCCGGCGTCGTCAGGACGCCGGTACCGGCACCCACGTCTCCGGGCAGCTCCCCACGCTCGGGTAGTACGCCCGGTAGCTCGGGCAGTAGTACCAGTAGCCGGGAGCCGCGTACCCGTAGGCCGGTGGGTAGTAACCGTAGTATCCGTAATAGGGGTAGACGGGTCCGAACCCGAAGCCGCCATGGAACCCGTGGTGCCCGTCGAAACCATGGTGCCCGCCGAAGCCATGGTGCCCGAAGGCCCCGCCCGGGTGCCCGCCCCCGGATCCGTGACCGGCCATTCCTCGCGCCTGGCTGGGCGCGTTAACCGCAAGCACGATCGCCAGAGCGGCGATCGCCACGAATACCAACCTTCTCGCGCGTCTTAGCGTGTCCACGGTGTCGCCTCGCTTTCTCTTCACACCCCTTGAGACGACACCGTGTCGCGGCGGATTCACCTCGCCCGGACTAGCGGAAAAGGTTGACCTTCGCCAGGTCGATGATCTCGTCGCCCCGACCGCTCAGCACCGCGCGGAGCATGAAGAGGCCAAATCCGGTCATCTGCTCGAGGGTGATCGTCGGGGGCATCGACAGCTCCTGGCGGGAGACGAGCACCTCGACCAGCGCGGGCCCGTCGTGCGCGAGAGCCTGGCCGATCATCGGCCGCACCTGCTCCGGTGTCTCCGCGGTCAGGCCGAGGAGACCGGCCGCCTCAGCCATCCTGGCGAAATCCGGATTGCGCAGGTCCGTGGCGAAATCCAGGATCCCGGCCGCCTTCATCTCCAGCTCGACGAAGGCGAGGGCGTCGTTCCTGAACACGACCACCTTGACCGGCAGATCGTGCTGGCGGAGCGTGAGCAGGTCGCCCAAGAGCATGGCGAGGCCGCCGTCGCCGGACAGCGAGACGACCTGGCGCCCCCGATGACTGGCCTGGGCCCCGATGGCCTGCGGGAGCGCATTGGCCATGGACCCATGGTTGAAGGAGCCGAGGAGCCGACGCCGGCCATTCATGGCGAGGTAGCGCGCCGCCCAGATCGTCGGGGTGCCCACGTCGCAGGTAAAGATCGCGTCCGTCGCGGCCAGCTCGTTGACCACCCGGGCCACGTACTGGGGATGGATAGGCGTCTTGCCCGGCTCGCCGACCGCCAGCTCGTCGAGGCCCTTGCGCGCCTTCTGATAGTGCGCGAGCGAGGCCTGGAGGTGCCGGTCGTCCTCGTGCTGGGTCAGCCTGGGCAGGAGCGCGGCGAGGGTGCTCTGGATGTCGCCCACGAGACCGTGATCGAGGCGGGCCCGCCGGCCGAGCTGTTCTCCTCGGAGGTCGATCTGGACGATCGTGGCGTCGTTCGGCAAGAACTGCCGGTACGGAAAATCCGTCCCCAGCATCAGGAGCGCGTCGCAGTTCATCATCGCGTGATAGCCGGATGCGAATCCGATCAGCCCGGTCATGCCGACGTCGAACGGGTTGTCGTACTCGATGAACTCCTTCCCGCGCATCGCGTGCACGATCGGCGCCTTGAGCGTGCTCGCGAGCTGGACCAGCTCCGCGTGGGCTCCCGCACACCCCGCGCCCCCGAGGATCGTGACCTTCTCCGCGGCATTGAGGACCTTCGCCAGCGCCGCGATCTCCGTGTCGGAAGGACAGAGGCACGGCTTCGACTGGGCAAAGGGAGGGCCCGCGCGATGCTCGACCGCGTCGCGCAGGGCGATGTCTCCGGGCAGCGCGATCACCGAGACCCCCCGGCGCGAGAGCGCGGTCTGGATCGCGATCTCCAGGACGCGCGGCATCTGCTCCGGCTGGGAGACCAGCTCGCAGTAGTGGCTGCACTGGGCGAAGAGGTGCTCCGGACGGGTCTCCTGGAAGTACCCGCTGCCGATCTCGGGGCTGGGAATCTGCGCGGCGATGGCCAGGACGGGCACCCGGCTCCGGTGGCAGTCGTAGAGCCCGTTGATCAGGTGCAGGTTGCCGGGACCGCAGCTCCCCGCGCAGACCGCCAACCGTCCCGTGAGATGCGCTTCCGCGCCCGCGGCGAACGCGGCCGTCTCCTCGTGGCGCACCGCGGTCCATCCCATGGACTCGCGCCCGCGGATCGAGTCCGTGATGCCGTTGAGCGAGTCGCCCGCCAGTCCGTAGATTCGCTCCACGCCGTGGGCGGCCAGAATGTCCACCAGGACGTCCGCCACTCTCTTCCCCATCGTGCCACCCTCCTGGCGCGCGCCGCGGTCCAGCCTGTTCCGCCCGCCGGTCGACGTCGTCTCAGCGGCCGTGCCCGCCACCGCCGTGCCCTCCGGAGAACCCTCCGCCCCCGTGGAACCCGCCCCCGCCGTGGAACCCGCCGCCCCCCCGAGACCCGCCACCCGCGACCCCTCCGGCGCCAGGCCCCCGGTTGGAGCCGCCGAGTCGCTGCTCGCCGAGCTGCCGGCCCTGATGCCACTGCTCGTGCTCGGCGGTCGGCCCTCTCACGCCCTCCCAGCCGCCGGCGCGGTTATGCTGAAGCCACTGGCCGCCTTCGCGCCGGTACACGTGGCCATCGCGCCCTGCGTACGCGTCGATCCCGGATCGCCCGACTCGACCGCTCCCCACATGGCCCCCGACCTGGCCAGGCCGGCCGGTGAAGCGGGCGCGGTCGCCCCAGTGATGGAAAACGTTCACCCGACCGAAGCCATGATGCCGGAAGTGATGCCGGAAGGCGAAGCCGAACTCGAAGTCGGTGAAGAAGCCGACGCCGAAGCCCAGGTCGAACGGACCCCAGCCCCAGGTGACCGGCCCTGGATACCAGAAGTCCCCCGCCCAATCCGGATAGTCATAGCCGGTGCCGTAGACCACGACCGGTCCCGGCGCCACGACCGTACCCAGATAGCCGGGCGTGTAGCCGGTGTACACGACGTCGGGCGTCGCGCCGTACACGTAGGCGTAGGTCACGTAGTGGAGCAGCGAGCTGGCCGGAATCGTGTAGATCACGGGCGGGACGCTGGTGGCCACCGCCCAGGGCCCAGTCGGCGACGGGGCGACGAACCACACGCCGTTCTGGAGCGCGTAGTACGTCGAAGCGTCGACGCGGATGACCGGCACCGACGCGTTCACCACGTACTGGAGCGGGGTCCCCTCGAGGGCCTTGAGCTGCGGCGGCCCGTCGTATCGAACGTCGAGCTGCGCCCGGCGGCTGATCGTGGCCGTTTGCGGGATGTCGTTGGCGATCACGGCCTCCCGCGCCTGCGGCGTCCCGGGAACGGAGGCGAGCACCTCTCCCTTTGGATGGCTCTCGGGGATGGCCGCGAAGTCCCGAGGGAGCCGATCGCCGCTCACGAACTGCCACGGCCCCTGGAGGGACGTGGCGCGGAACCACCGACCCGAGAGCAGCACGTAGTAGGCCTGCTCCGGCGTGTACAGGAAGAGATCCTCGTCGGAGTTCGTCACCTCCAGGATGCCGGTGGCGGCCACCGGCGCGAAGGCCGGCTGGCCTCTCACCACGAGGAGCTCGGCCGGGGTGGTGCTCACGTAGATGGTCGGGGTGGATCCGGCCTGGAGCAGCGGCGCGAGATCGGGGTCCACGTCGTTGAGGAGATCCACCTGCCCGCCCCTGACCGCGGCCTGCTTGGCCACCTCCAGGGAGGACGACGGGTTGCTCACCGCCGCCCAGGGCCCGTCGAGCTTCGGAGCCGCGAGCCACTGATTCCGCAGCCACAGGTAGTAGCGGCCCGCCGACTGGTCGAGCAGGAGCAGGACGCGCGTGTTGATCACCCGCAGGAGCGACGTGCCCGCGACCGACCGCAGGGCGGACTGGCCGTCGATGCGCAGGAGCAGCGCGGGCGCTTGGCTCACGATGATCCGCGGGGGGTCGTTGCGCACTGCGACGACGCCGCCGGGGTTCTCGGCCTGCTCGATCTCGAGCTCGGCCTGGAGGCGATCGAGCGCAATCGTCAGCGGCGCATCCGAGAGCGAGCGCTGGAGCGCGGCGAGGTAGCCGGCCCCGCCGTCCGGCACGGTCGGGAAGTCGGCCTTGGAGATGGTCAGATCCTCGAGCGTGACCATCCTGGTCTCCTTGTCCACCTGGGTCCGGGCCGTGAACCAGATCACCCCGTACCGCGGCTCCGGCGACGCCTGGCTCTCGACCGCCACCGCCGAACGGCCGTCGAGCCGCCCCTGCTCCCAGCGATCGTACTGGGGCTGGAAGATCGAGAAGGTGTTGTCCCCGCTGGTGAGCTCGCGAGGCCACGCGTCGGCCGGCGGCTCACTCGTGGTCGGCCCCATCGCTTCTCCGGTCGCGGGCATGGCGGTCGTGCACGCGGTCAGGCCTGGCGCCAACAGCAGCACGGAGAGGAGGGCCGCGAGCACCCTCCGGCTGGATCCATCCCAAAGCCTGGTCATCGTCATCTCCCTCTATCGCGCGGCGGGTTCGGCGAAATCGAACGAGAACGATGCTACCGCCACCCGGTACGAATGCCGGTTGGCGGGCACCGGGATATCGAAGTGGGCCTGGCCCTGTCCCGGTACGCTCTCGAGCGTGGGCCCGATCACGGTCGAGACCGTCTCGCCGGCTGCGTCGATCTCGCTGACCCGGAGCTGCACGTTCAGGGCGGTGCGCCCGTAGTCGTTGCGCACGGAGCCCTCGAGTCGCGAGCGGCCGGAACGATCCGGGCTCGCCACCCACTCCACGCGGAGGAGCTGGGCGGGCCGGGCCGGACCGTCCTCGAACATCGCGGCCCCCGCCGCCGCATCCTCGCCCGCCGCCTGTCCCACTCCCGGCAGACCGATCGTGAGTCCCGTCAGCAGTGAAACCGCCACCACGCGCCACGCTCTTCCACGCATCGCCAACCTCCGCTCGTCCTGGTCACTTCTGTACCTGTGACGAGCGCCGGGGGGGCGGCGGCGCCCCACCGCGGGGTTTCCGCAAGAGCGCGCAACGCGGGGCGCGGAGTGGCTGCTTGTCGAATCTTGCGAAAAGCTCCGGGTCCCCTTCTCCGCCCGGTCCGGGCCTCCTCCAAAGGGCGTGAGCCAGATCTCGCTGCGACCGGCTCCGTTCTGTGGCGCGTTGCTCGCGGCCCTCGACGCCTCCGAAGGCCGTCGGCGCCGGCGCAAGCGCGACACGACCCCGGACGCGATCGGCATGTCGCTCAAGCGCTCTCTGCTCGACGCGGCGATCGCGGACGACCCCGATCCCGACACCTTCGAGGGCTGGCTCCTCGACCGCTGCCTGGACAGAGCCGATGCGGCCTCCTTCGGAGGGCTCCAGGCCATGGCCCGCGACATCCTCACCGAGTGGCGGCTCGCCGCGGCCTCCCCCGCCTTCCGGCACTGGCTGGAAGCCGGCGCCCCATCCGAGGATCGCTGACCCAGCCGAACCGGGCACTGCCGTGCCCGATTCCTCCCCCTCCGGCAGGGGCCGACCCCACCAAGGTCGGGTAGACCGCACCCGCTCCAAGCCGTAGCCTTCGGAACGTGGATGCGAACGACATGCGGCTGGTTTCCATCGTGGACGACGACGAGTCACTGCGCCGGTCGGTCAAGAATCTCCTGACCTCGGTCGGCTTCCGAGTCGAGACGTTCCCGTCCGCGGAGGCCTTCTTACAATCCGCTCTTCGGGCCGACACCCGCTGTGTGGTGCTCGACCTGCGGATGCCCGGGATGAGCGGCCTGGACCTTCTCATGCATCTGGCCGCCACCGGCGCTCCGATCCCCGTGGTCATTCTGACCGCTCACAGCGACGACGAAGCGCGCCGGCGAACCCTGCAGGCCGGCGCCGTCGCATTCCTTGGAAAGCCGTTCCACGGCGAGGCCCTGCTGGGCGCCGTGAGAAGGGCGCTAGCCGAGAACCCAGGAGGAAGATGACGATGACGACGATGCCACAGCTCACGAGCGCGGGATTGAGCGCGCTCGATACCTCGGGATGGCCGACTCCAGTCCACCGGGAGATCGGCACGCTCCCCTTGTCGAGACTGAGACGGGTCACCGACTACATCCGGGAGCACCTCGATCAGCATCTGACGCTGGCGCAGCTCGGAGCGGTGGTCTACATGAGCCCCTACCACTTCGCCCGCCTCTTCCAGCACAGCACGGGCCTGCCGCCCCACCGCTTCGTGGTGCGCGCCCGGATCGACCACGCCGCCACCCTGCTGGCCGCGCCGGAGCCGTCCATCGCCCGCATCGCGCAGGTGGTGGGCTTCCGCACCCCGAGTCACTTCGCCACGGTGTTCCACCGACTCATGGGCGTCACGCCGAGCGAGTACCGCGCGAGACACCTTTGCACGGAGCGGTCAAATCGAGACGGAGACCGAGATGGGATGGCATAACCAGGTGATGGAACGACACCGTCAGGAGCCAGCGATCGATGAGGCTCCGCTCATCCGCCGCCGCCCGACCGTGGATCGGGACGCGGACCTGGTAGAGCGGCTGCGCCGGCAAGAGCCGGGGGGTACGGAGGCGCTGGTGGCCGCGTACGGCGATCGCGCCTACCGCCTGGCGATCCGCATCACCGGCAACAGCTCGGATGCCGAGGAGGTCGTGCAGGATGCCCTCTGGGCCGCCACCCGCAAGATCGATACCTTCCGCGGGACCGCCGCCTTCGGGTCCTGGGTCTACCGCATCACCGCCAACGCCGCCTATCAGAAACGGCGGGGGCGGCGGGTCGAGCGCAACGGCGTGTCGTGGGACGAGCTCGGCCCCTCCTTCGACGAGCTGGGCCAGCATGTGCAGCCGGGGGTCGACTGGTCGCCGCGCCTGCAAGACCCCGCGCTCCAGGCCGAGCTGCAATCCGCGCTCCGCGCGGCCATCGACGAGCTCCCGGCGGAGCACCGCGCGACCTTTCTCTTGCACGATGTCGAAGGGCTCTCGAACCCCGAGATCGCGGAGACGCTGCAGATCAAGCTGGCCACCGTCAAGTCGCGGGTGCACCGCGCCCGTCTCTTCCTGCGGAGCCGGCTGACTGGTTACGTGGGCGGAGTCCCCGAGCTCAGCTGAGCTGGGCTAGCCGAAGCTGCTGAGCAGCGCCTTCGCGGCCCGGAGATCGGCGGTGTCGAAGCCCTCGGTGAAGCGGGCGTAGACCGGCGCCAGGAGCTCACGCGCCGGCTCGGTCCGGCCCTGTTGATGCCACAAGCGGCCGAGGGCGGTGGCGCAGCGCAGCTCCATGGACAAGATCCCTTGCCGGCGCGCCCAGTCCAGCGCGTGCTGGAAGTGCTCCTCGGCCGCGGGGCCGGCGCCCGCGGACCCCTCCAGCAGGACCAGCTCGCCCTTGATGCGCAGGAGTTCCGCGATGCACCAAAGCTCCTCGTCGCGCTCGGATCGGGTGAGCGCCTCGTCGATCGTCGCGAGTCCCTGGGCGACCTGCCCGACCCCGGCCAGGCCTTGCGCCAGTGTGCCAAGCAGGGCGGTGTAGTGCGGGACGAAGCCGGTCTCGCGGAGCTCGTCGAGCGCGGCGCGGAGGAGCTGGAGCCCGCCGCCGATCTCGCCGCGCTTGATGAGTAGGACCCCGTTCAAGCATCGGCCCCGGGCGTGCCAGACGCCCAGCGCGTGCCGCGCCGAATGGTCGAGCAGCATCGCCACCGAGCGCTCGGCGGCCGGCAGATCGCCGATCCAGAGCGCGACCAGGCACGCCGCCTCCAGGGCGTAGCACAGCGAGAGTGCGTGATCGATCGCCCGCGCGTCCTCGACGTTCTCCTGAGCGGTCCGCAGGGCCTGTTCGGGAAACCCCTGCAGCCAGAGGATCCGGGCCAGGATCATGCGGGCCGCCACCTGCTGGTCGTACTGGAAGCGGATGGCGTGCGACCGGTGAGCCGGGGCGACATAGCGACTGAGCATGTGCTCGAGGCGACGCCGCGCGTTGGCCTGGTCCCCCAGGTAGTGCAGGGAGACGCCGACCATTCGCTCGCCAACCAGCAGCTCGGCCGGATTGGCGTTGTTGGCCACGCGGTCGCAGAAGCGCTCCGCCAGCGCCAGCGCGGCTCGGCACTCGCCGCGGCTGACGCGGAAATGCCACAGGCCCCAGACCGCCCGCAGCTGATACTCGGTGTCGGCGAGGCGCTCGGCGATCTCGAGGGCGGTCGTCCAGGCCGCGGTGGTGTCGGGCGCGGGGCCCTTGGTCTGCATGAGCGACACCCCGAGCGCGGCGACGAGCTGCATCTCGCGGCGCGTGTCTCGACCCGAGCGCGGTCCGAGGCTGGCGAGCGCCCGCTCGACGCGGCCGCGACACTCGAGCATGAGCGACTGCTGAAACCACAGGGGCACCGCCGCGGCGGTGAGCGCCACCCCGATCGACGAGTCGCCGCTCGGAGAGAAGGCCCAGTCCAGCGCGGTCCGCATGTTGTCGATCTGGCGGCCGTGCGCGGCCAGCCAGTCGACGGTGGGGCGCGTCTCCCATTGGGTCTCGGCCCGCTCGAAGAGGTCGCGGTAGTACTCGGCGTGGCGTCGGGCCACCCGGTCGAGCTCGCCGCTCGCGATGAGCTTCTCGAGCGCGTAGGCCCGCGTCGTCTCGAGCAGCCGGTATCCCGTGACCGCGCCGGTGGCCTCCACGACGACGAGCGACTTCGCGGCCAGGTTCGTGACGCGGTCCACGATCGCGGGGGCGTCGAGGTCGGCGGCCGTCGCGACGGCACTCGCCGCCTCCAGCGTGAAGCCGCCCGCGAAGATGGCCAGGCGGTGCAGGACCGTGCGCTCGATCGCGGGGAGCAGCTCGTAGCTCCAGTCGAGCGTCGCCCGCAGCGTCTGGTGCCGCGGGAGCGCGGTCCGGTGGCCGCCGGTGAGCAGCCGGAACCGATCGTCCAGACGGGCGGCGAGCTCGTCCACCCCGAGCGTGGCGGTGCGGGCCGCCGCCAGCTCGATCGCGAGCGGGATGCCGTCGAGGCGCCGACAGATCGCACCCGTGCTCGCCGCGCTGCGCGCGTCCAGGGAGAAGCGCCGATCCATCGCCTGCGCCCGCGCCACGAACAGCTGGACCGCGGCCGCTTCCAGCAGGGCCTCGCGATCCTGGGCTCCCTCCGCGGGCACCTCGAGCGAGAGCACTCGATAGACGTACTCCCCCGGCGCGCGGAGCGGCTCGCGGCTGGTCGCCAGCACGCGGGCGTGCGGATCGGCGCGCAACACCGCCTCGGCCATGTGGGCCGCCGCCTCGATCACGTGCTCGCAGTTGTCCAAGACGAGCAGGAGGCGCTTCGCGCCGAGCGCCGACGCCACCCGTTCGGGTGACCCCGCGCCGGCCGGGAGCGTGAGCACGAGCGCGACCGCGACGGTGACCGGCACCAGTCCGGGATCGGACAACGGCGCGAGCTCGGCGACCCATACCCCGTCCGCGTGGCGCGGCAGCTGCTGCCGCGCGACCTCCAGGCCCAGCCGCGTCTTGCCGATGCCCCCCGCTCCGATCAGCGTGACGAGCCGGTGGACGCCCAGCAGCTCCGTCACCTCCGCGAGCGCGGCCGCGCGGCCGATCAGCTCCGAGGTCGGCGCCGGCAGGTTCGTCGGCGGTGGGGCCTCCGGCAGCGCCGCCGCCGCGGCGGACAGGAGATCGGCGATCGGGGCCGGCGCGGGGTCCCCGCCGGCGGGGCCGGACACTGGGGCCCGGTCGGCGCGGATGGGACGCGAGCGCAGGAGCTCTTGGTATAGCTGGGTGGTTTCCGCCTCGGGCGGCGTGTTGAGCTCCCGCTTCAGCCCATCCACACAGAGCTGGTACTGGCGTAGCGCGGCCTCCCGGCGCCCGAGCCGCCCATAGAGCCGCATGACCGCCCGGTGGACGGGCTCCTGCAGCGGGTCCAGCGCGAGGAGGCGGAGGCCGGTCTGGACGGCCGGCTCGGCGGCGTCGGCCTTCTGCTGATGGGTGAGCAGGCGCCCCAAGCCCTGGATGGCCAGCTCGTGCAGACGCTCCCGCTCGGACGTGAGCCACTCCTCGAACGGGCGCTCCGCCAGCGCCAGCCCGGCCAGCAGGTCACCGCGATAGAGGCCGGCGATCTGCTCGAGCGCGGCGGGGCGGCCGTCGGCGACCAGCCGCTCGAACCGCGCCACATCCACGTCCACGACCGACGGGTCCAGGGCCACACTCGGGCCGTCGAGGACCATGCCGGGCCGGGCGGCTCTGGGCAGGGCCTTCCGAATTCTCGAGAGGGCGTGGCGCAGGTTACCCCGAGCCTGGGCATCCGGCATGTCTCCCCACAGAAGGGTCGCGAGCTTCTCGCGCGGGTGGGCCTGGCCGAGCGGGAGCGCCAGGTAGGCCAGGAGGGCCTGGGTCTTCCGGGTGGGGAGGACGAGCGCAGCGCCGGCTTCGAGTTGTGCTTGAAAGCCCCCCAGGAGCGTAAGTCTCAGGCGAACCGCGGTCTTCAATGCTCCTCCCGGACTCCCGACAAGAGGCGCCGCCGAGTATGCCATAGCCCCCCACGGCCCTCCACCCAGCCCCCTGGCCCGTTCACGCCATTTTCCACGCTGCCGGGCACGATCCGGGTATGGCCGCCCGGGTACAAGGGTCGCGAGAGAACAGGCATGGGCGGTGGCGAAGGGAGCGAGGGATGGAGCCAACAGAGGATCTGGGCGAGTACACGACGCTGATCGTTCGCGTCCGGCAGGACGACGCGGGCCGGCTGAGTGGCGTGGTGGAGCGCGTGAGGACGGGAGAAAAGGTCCGGTTCCACGGCCTCGAGACCCTGAGCCGCGCCGTGACCTCTCTGCTCTCGACCACCGCCGAGGGGAGTTGACGATGACGACACCGGGAACCAGGGCGGACGGCCAGACCCTGCCCGGATCCAGACTGAGGCGGGTCACCGAGTACATCCGGGAGCACCTCGATCAGCATCTGACCCTGGCGCAACTCGGCGCGGTGGTCTGCATGAGCCCCTACCACTTCGCCCGCCTCTTCCAGCACAGCACCGGCCTGCCGCCCCACCGCTTCGTGGTGCGCGCCCGCATCGACCACGCCGCCTCCCTGCTGCTGGCCGCGCCCGAGCCGTCCATCGCCCGCATCTCGCAGACGGTCGGCTTCCGCACCCCGAGTCACTTCGCCACGGTGTTCCGCCGCCTCATGGGCGTCACGCCACGCGCCTATCGCGCCGCGTATGTGCGCGCAGGCCTGTCACATCGAAGGGGAGGTCGAGATGAAATGGAATGATCGGGTGGTGATGAAACGGTGCCGGCCGGAGCCAGCCGTTGACGAGGCGTCGCTCCTCGGCCGCCGCCCCACCGTGGATCGGGACGCGGACTTGGTGGAGGGGCTGCGCCGGCAGGAGGCGGGGGCCGCCGAGGCGCTGGTGGCCGCGTACGGCGATCGCGTCTACCGCCTGGCGATCCGCATCACCGGCAATAGCTCCGATGCCGAGGAGGTCGTGCAGGATGCCCTCTGGGCCGCCGCCCGCAAGATCGA
>WNFB01001099.1_pt1 | contig 28775 bp, 40 predicted proteins | sample 5400501 | NCBI WGS metagenome assembly WNFB01 (sample SAMN13153341, study PRJNA577476) | soil metagenome | isolation source: 200 cm saprolite under Douglas fir tree site 2 hole 1 | place: USA:California | collected 2015-04-18
GCTCAAGATGCCCGTCACGCGCGCCGGCCTCCTCGACCATGGCATCCGCAATCAGCTCGAGGCCCTCGAGGGCGCACTGTCCGGGCACACTGCCCTCGCGTCCCTCAGCGTCCTTGACGTCGTCCTCGCCGAACGTCGTGCCAAGGCCAGTCCCGCGCCCGAGCTCGTCTGGACCGGCCCCGAGCGCGCCAATGCCACCGCGCGCGACACAGCCGTCGTCCTTCGTGCGCTCTTCGAGCGAGCTCAGCGACAGGTCATCCTCGCGGGCTACGACTTCACCAAAGGCAGCTCGCTTCTCGTGCCATTGTGGATCGCCATGCGTGATCGGAGTATCGATGTGCGCTTCTTCATCCACATCGAGCAGACCAGCGAACCTCTGTCCAACCCGGCGGCATACGGAAATGAGGCGGTTCGCGGGATCATGGAGCAGGTGTGGCCTTTCGGTGACCCACGCCCGCGAGTCTACTATGACGCGCGCGCCCTCACGCCTCGTCCGAGGTTCAACATGCACGCCAAATGCGTCGTGGTGGACGGCGAGTGCGCCCTCATCACGAGCGCGAACTTCACGCGCCAAGCGCAGGAACAGAACACCGAATGCGGGGTGCTTCTCGAGGGTCCGACGTTTGCGCATCACCTCGCGCGGCAGTGGTTGGGGTTGATCGATGCGGGATTGGTGATGGAGAGCAGCGCGTGAACTGTGCCGCGCCTTCGTCGACAGGGCGGATGTACTGCTAACCAGGTGCTCTTGACCGCCCGGGACCTGTTAACCGCTCTCGGCTGCTCTCTACCCCCAGACGCCGCTTCAGAGAGCAGGATTGCGATCCTTAGGGTCCCGCCACGATCCCCTACGCGTTCTCAGCGTCCCCATCGCCGGACGCTCGAGGTTCACGCGCACAGGTGCAGGACCCCGCGAACACTGGCGCTTTCAAACCGAAGCCCCGCGAGTTGCCTCCCGGGGCCCCTGTTAACTGCGTTCGCCCCTTAGTTGGTAGGGCCGATCGAATGAGCTCCCCGACGTGGACTCGAACCACGGACATGGTGATTAACAGTCACATTTTGGCCAGAGCGCAAGATATTTCTCAGAGGGAAAAGTGGTTCCGGATGGTCCCAAAGTGGAGGAAGAGTGGGGGACAGGTGGGGGACAAAATTGCCGTTTGGAACCATTGTCTGACTGAGCCCGGTCGACGAACAACTCTTCGGTTCAGATCAAGTCTTCGGTTCAGATCAAAGGCGCGACTTTACCAGCGGTTCATTGCAGCTGCACTCGCCGAGCGCGCAGTGTTCCTCCCAAAAACCCTCCTCTGCTTCTTGGAGTCTCGGCAGAGTTAGAATGCCCAGGGCGGGACTCGAACCCGACAAGAGCGACGGATCCTCGCCGATCGTCCCAGGTAAAGCCGCCGATTCTGGGCCATCTGATGCGGAGTCGACCGATCCATGCGGGTCCTCGGCCGAGCCCACCGTCACATTGTCACATGACTCCATTGCCAAGGGGCTCGGCGACGCTCGGGATGCCTGGACTCGCTCTGCGGACCCGAAGGCGCTTCGCAGGGGTTTGCTCGAACTGCTGCGCCGGTTGGATGAAGACGAATGATCGCTCAGCGCAACGACTTTAGTACCGGGGTCGACATTCACCAAGGCTTGACCCAAAAATGGGGCATGGCATTCGAATCAGCGCAGTATCCGCGCGATCTCGCCTCGGTGTTGCTCACGGAAATCGAGGGCACTACGAAGGGTCTCGATCCCTCCGTCGCGCCTATTCCCACGCATCGAGAAATCGAAGCTTTACTAGACGTGACGTTCCTCGCGTCGCTCCTCGAAGAAGAAGGCCGGAGAACGCAGTTCCGCCTCGCATTCGTCGGTTCGCAAGGCGCAGTGAATTCTCAGCTCGCTGTATTCACTTTCCGGCAACCGGTCCCCCTCACCGCGCGGGCTATTGCCAAACTGGCGCCCGCCGTCGATCCCGGGAATTCCTACCTCGGGATTGAGGCGGATTCGGACGGCCAGCTTCGCGCATGGGGCATTATCCACCGCGGTTTGGACCGCGAGCACCTTTCGCCGTACTTCCTCACGATCGCGACATTCAAGACAGGGGCGTTCATTGTCGAGTTCTTAGCTCGGCCGAAGCTTCTGTACTCGCAGGGTCAAGCGCGCGTCCACCAAGGTGTACCGAAGAATCTCACCGACGTGCTCCGCGACGGAGCCCGCTTCACCGGTCGGCTTGCGCATGAGTTTGAACGAATCACCACGCGAATGCTTGAGCACGGTCACGGTGGAACGATCCTGATAATTGACGAGGGTCGAAAGCCAAGTTCAGTAGATCTACACCCCAGCTACACGCATCACGGTGAATCGTGCGACATACTCAAGAACGCGGCCGAGGCCGACGAGAAGGCGAAAAGCGGTGACGCCTCACGCGGCGAAATGACCGAGGGCCGGTTCGCAATCTGGCGGGAGGAACAGCGCCGGCGGCACGACGAGGCGATTGACTTTGTCGCGCAGCTCACGGCCGTCGATGGCGCTACGATCATTACGGACTCACTACGTTTAGTGGGTTTCGGCGCCACGATTCGGACAGGTGATGCCTCGGATAACGTCACCATTGCGACCGGAGACCCTTTGGACGCCGGCCTCTTAAAGCCAGCATCACTCTCCGATTTTCCCGGGAACCGTCATCGGTCCGCAATTCTCTTTTGTGACAGCCAACCAACCGGCCTGGCACTAGCGATTGTCGCTTCGCGAGATGGGGACGTTTCGCTCTTTGGTCGCACGGGCGGGGCTACCAATGTCATCGCGTTCCGCCCTTTTGGATGGGGCAGGGGGCTACGAGGCCGTTAATTCAAGGGGGGCGCTTGCGATTATAGATCCACACTAAGCGCAGCCCGGATGTCTTGAATGAGCCTGCCGACGTCACCGCTCCGGTAGACGATCTCCTTTGACCGACCGAGCCGGGCCCGAGCGTCCCCAAGACATGTTGACGTGTAGGCATCGCAAATGAAGACGTCGCAATACGCCGCTCCGAGTAAGTGCCACCAGTCGAAGACGTCGCTTTCGCGATCGCTACTCTTGAAGAACTTCGTACTGACGTGCTCTTTCCGACCCGCAATGGAACCGGCATTCCAAATTGCCTGGAAGAATACAAAAACCGATGGCAGGTCATTCCGAATCTCGTCCAGGGGCCGCATCACCGACGTGACGAACTCGTCATCTGGCGGCACCCAGAGGATGCCTTTCCTGATGCAGTAAGTCGGGTCGCGTGTAGCAAGTTGCTGATTACGTACCAGGGCTTCGCCCTTTACTGCTCCATCGAGCTTTGCCTTCAGAGCCGTGCGAAGCTCGTCCTCGGAGAGGTTTCGTTGGGTGAGTTTTCGATCGGCAAACAGTCGCTGGTAAAACGTAGGACCTAAGGCTCTCAACTTGTCGATCCGCCGTCGTATTCTCTCGTCGTCCCCGAGATGCCTCTCAACGCTAGCGACGTCACCTTGACGGAGTACCTCGGGAAGTGCTGCCACTGTCAGGGGAAACGTAGAGAGGAAGGAAGGTGCTGCCGGAATCTTTAGCGGCCCGACAGGGTGTCCCGCAGATTTCCGTAGGAAACGATCCAACTCAAGTTGCCTGACCGCATCGAGATCGTGAAGCCAGACCACCCTGAGACTATCCAGCCACTGCGCGCGAAGTCGGCGTTCAGCAGCATCGGCACCGAGGAGGAGTTCAAGCAGGTGCGCGAACGAGAGACAAAGGTTTGCCCCATCGGCCGCTTGATGGACAAGCCCGAGAAGCTCGCGTTTCTCTGGCGCCGACTGCAGATTAGTCCCCTCAAATGCATAAACGAGCGTGCTCCAGTCTGGGTACAAGCTATGACGATTGGGCCGCGCACGATCATTCTTTGTCACTGGGTTACCCTCGTCGGTCCCTCAATCCCGATGGTCATCAGCCGTGCATGTCCTCGATTCCGAACCGCGAACTACTATTGGCCACACAAATGGAGCCAGCATCTGTGCCGGCTCGAGGCGGCGAAGGGAAACGGTTAGAAGTCTTCAACGGAAAAGGTCGACTGTTCGGGGATCAGAACCTCTGGACTACGGAAGAGTAAGCCGAGCCGTCCAAGAAATTTCAGGCCTCTAGATTGGGTTCAGTTCCGAAGTCAAGACCTGGCCTAGCGGCGAATCGGGGCAAATCGAAAGCGGACGCAGACCCCTTAACGTCTGTTTCCTACTACCGGCGAAAATCGGATAAAGGGTCGGTGCAAGTTGTGAACGTCGACTAAATCGAAGCCATGTGTATGCGCTTCACGTACGAAGTTGAACTCACTGCCTTCTTGATGCGCCGTCTCTCCCGCGCGTTTGGGACCTCGAAGGCATCGATCGCTACCTACGTGAATCTGCCCATTGGGGACGTGACCCCTGATCTGGTGATGGTGACGAAGAGCAACCGATCGCTGAAGGCAATCCAAGCGCGGCTTTCTGCTTTCGATTGTTGGGTTTTATCGGAACTTCGCCGGTCGCGCCCGCGAACGACTACTGACCTAGCCGAAGCGCTCTTCTCGACCGAGGGGCAGATCATTGCATCAATTAATCGCCTCGAACGCCTGCATCTTGCGGCTGGTTCCACGGCGGGTCACATTTTGCGGGTCTCCAAATCGTCATTGAACACGGCCGTTACTGCCATCGAATCCAAATTGGAACGGTGGCGGGAGGCCCTGGATCAAGCTCTCGCCTATAGGCGTTTCGCAAATTGGGTGTACGTCGCCATGCCTCTCGCGAAGGCCTTAGGCACGTCGCGCCTGCTTCAAAGTTGTCGGTCGACGGGCGTTGGTTTGATAGGCGTAGATCGCCGTCGGACAAGCATTCTGGTCACTGCTCGTTGGCAGCGCCTCTCGTCTCCCGAGTGGTTTTGGACCATTTCAAAAACCATCGGGTTGGAAGCCCGTAATTTAGGTCGCCGCTAAGAACTCCTCGAAGGCCTTCAGCCATGCAGGCTGATGGCGATTAGCCGACCGGGCATTGAGTGGTCCTATCTCGCGCACGCGCGCAGCCAGATCAACAGCGTTTGATAGCCAGCTCTTCATGTGAGTCGCCCTCGCCGAATCCGGCAAGTCGCGCACGCGATGAGTCTCCCGGATCATCGCTGACTTGAAGTGGGCGCGTGCGGCCGTCACGTTGCCAATCCGGTGCTGCCAGTTCGGCACGGCAGCGACGGGCTTACCCTGGGCAACCGCCCGGAGTAAGCCTTGTGCTGCGGGAGTCCGGTCCTCGATCTCCGAAAAGAGACCAGAGGCAACGACAGCATCGAGATCGCGTTCGAGATGAAGCTCACCAGCCAATGGATGCGAGTAGTAGGTTGGAACTGCCCGCCCCTCGTGTTCCTCAAAGTCGACGAGCCGCAGTCGTCTTGTAGAACGATACCAGCCGGCCGACCAGTCCGTTGCCCCCGCGCCCAAAGTTAGGAATCCCGTGGTTCCGGCTAAGCTGACATGGATTCGGCGGATTCCTCCATCTCGAAGACCCTTAACGAGTTGAAGCAATGCGCCAACGGTATTGGAATGTGTGATGTAGTACCCTTCTTCAGAAGCCTGCTCGACAACCACGTACGCGCCCTCGGGTTCCCGCGCTGTGATCTGGTCGACGACGAGGTCTAGCATGGTATTTGCCTTAGGATTGCTTCCTCTTAAGCAGGAGTCAGACAGCGCAATCGTAACCAGGCGATCGAACCCCGGCGCTGAGTCCCTCGCAATCCTCAGGCCGCGATCAATCCACTCGAGCGATTCTCCGTAGTCCTGAGTTGGCTCGGTTGTGAGCGGCGCGGGCAGGATGATCGCCTCGCACTCAAGAGCGTTCTGAAGTGCAATGGCATCAGAAATTGCGGCATCAACGCTTCCTGGTTCAGTTGGGATTGCGCCCGGCCACAGGTTCACGATCCGCTTCCGGATTGCAGCCTTCCATTCCAACTGTGTGTGCTTCTTGCTCTCATATTGATTGTTGCCGTTGCCGGAGAACCATCGGTAGCTAATCAAGTTGGTGCACGCTCCCGGACAGATGCTGGCATCAAGGCCTGCGAGATAGAGCTGGGGATCGAAGAGACGTCTCTTGAGGTGAGGACACGTTTTGTCAATCTTTCGCCGAGAAAGCGTGTGGCTCGGAATTCCCGCGGCGAAGATCACACCGCCGTCTGGGTCCCCTGCCACACCTCTCGGCAAGGCCATCTGGAAACGAGCGCATGCAAAATAGTCGATCATTGAGCCAGTCTCTCTAGTTCCTTGATAACCTTGGCTGGAGTTGGCCTGAACACAGCACTGCGGTTGAGCATGGCATTTATCATCGCAATGAGTTGTGCGGGGAGGTTCTTGAGCAGACGTTCGGTTCTCACGCCCCCATCCTTCAAGAGGTGCTGCTGTCCGTTAGTTGGGTGCCTTCCAACAAGGGACTCCTGCAGCAGCACGCCAAGCGAGAATATGTCCGACTTGCATGTGAGGGAGCGCTTCGCCTCAGCTTGCTCAGGTGACATGTAACCTGGCGTACCCCACGCTTTGCCGATCGTTGTGATCGCACTGAGGGATTGGTGCCTCGCGATACCAAGATCGATTAGGACTGATGCCCCACTCGGGACTCGAATCACGTTCGCTGGCTTGACATCTCGGTGGACGATTCGCACTTCCCACAACGCGGCAATTGCGGTCGCGAGATCGATGGCGATACGCACGACGTACGGGATCGCAATCGGGCTTTTGAGGATGGCTCTCGTCAGAGATTCCCCCTCGACGAACTCTGTCGCGATGTACCGACAGTTGGTTCCTCTTACACGGCACGATCCGGCAGCGTGGAATCTCACAATTCTTTCGCACCTCAACTGTTTCAGTGCCGTGACCTCTCGAAGCGACCTCTCTTCTGCCTGATCTTCAGAGTAGATCTTCAAGGCGACGGAGACCGGGGACTTGCCTGACTCACTCGGCCCTGATGCTCGAAACACATATCCCTGGCCGCCAGGAGCCAGCATCTCCAGTATCGTGAATGTGCCTGTAAAGACTTTCTGGACCTCATCGATAGATAGCGGTGGATCGAAAGGCATTGAGTCGAGTCTCCGAGAAACGAGCATTCCGAGCAAGATATAGGGGACCCGGGCTCGTGGTCGAAATGGTCCGCGCCGCTATGGAGGTGCTACCTGACCTACTCTTCTCTGCGAGAGGCAAGCGTCTGAGTGGGGCAAGATCAGGCAGGTGCCCACCTCGGCATGGGACTACTCACTGCAAACTGCTCCTGCAATATCTTTGTTACACCACCGGAGCCAGGAACCAGCATCGTTCGATCAATGAATCAACCAACTTGTCCACTGAATTGGGTCAACCTCGCGTCGAGTGATCCCGTGCGACCGAGACTTCGAGACATCCTCAATCGGAAATCGGGACGAAAGCCGCTGACTTGATGGGAGAAGACCGCAGATGGCGTACGTCTCTATGAGACGTTTCTCTCGTTTAGCCTGCCCCCAGCGCCAGGATAGTTGTCGCCTCTCGTTGAATCGAACTGTTGGGGGCGAGGAAGCAGTCCTTGCCATCCTCGCCGCGTCCCCAGAGAGCCAAGCCGCCACCATGGGTGTCGCCCAGGTCGTCGTATACTTTCGTGTCCCCAGCAGTCGCGGGCAATTCCGCCCATCGGACCCCAAGCGTGTGAAGCTCTAAGAGAGCTTGCCTAGCCGCATCGATCTCCACAATGGTTGCCGAACCTATCATTCTTCGTTTCGGCTGTGATGCGGCCCCAACTGTAGCGGTTCTCGTCATTTCTTGGCGAACTCCTGCATGGCGACCTCAAGGTTTGCAAACAGTGGCTCGTTCGCATGCTCGAACCAAAAGGAGAGCATCGAATGGCGATCTGCGAGCCGCTGCACCTTCATCACGTGACGGGTATTTTCCTCGTCATAGGGCGCTGCCAAACCCTCGAGAGTGGTGCAGTCTCCGACAACAACGTAATCGAACGCCTTGAGCCCGGACTGCCGATGTATCCGTCCCTGAGCGTCGAAAGCGACTGTTCTTCCTGGCTCAGTTCCGACGCGGTGGATGAAGCAATGGGGCATTTCGTAAAACCCGATCCGACCTTCGTGGCGATAGATGTGCTGGGGTGCAAGAATCGAGGCATCGATAGACACTGCCAACGTTGCCTCGCGCTTTGATGGATTGCATGGATAAACGGGTAGTTCGAGGATGTCTTCCTTGTAGATCGCCAAGAAGTTAGGCGGTAACAGTTTCGGACGCTCGAATCCATCCCGCAACAAATGCAGCTTTCCGCCTTGGGCCATCGCGATCTTTTTGAGGTCGCTGTCATATCGGATGGTGTCAAGCGGTGTGAAGTAGGCGTAGCTGACGTTCGTCAACGTTTTGGTGGTTCCCTGAATACTGTAGCTCCCAGAGCGAAAATGCCCTGCATCAAGAATTTGCCGCTTGGCCTTGGCGGTCGTGTGATGGAACAGCCTGAGGTACGGTAACCCATCGATCCATTCGGCAGAGCCCGTCGCAAAGCTGGCGAGTGATGGCGGACCCAAGATGTTGCATTTGTACAGTTGTGCGCCACCTTCAAAACCTCGGACGAGCTGATTGACTGAAAAGACCACACGAACGGAGTTCGCGAAGGAGATGTCGATAGCAAGCGCACACTCGAGCCGCGCGTTCGACTCTTTGGCCACAACGTTGGGCAGGAAGCCCAGAGGCTGAATCCAGTGTTTGCACTCGTCCCCTACAAACAACTGGTCGGGAACGATCAGGGAGTAGCCGTTACCGTGAAGGAGACGACACTTGACCATTCCCGGGGTCTCGGCAGTTCCAAGTTCACCAGTTGCCAACACATTGTTGTAGATATGGTCGTGCGGAGTCTCGATGCGGTTGAAGCGGAGGTTTTTCACCCAGCCGGTCGGTAAACCGGCGCGACGGTCCCGTTCTTTTCTTGGTCGTTTCTCGCGTAGCAAAGCCTTTTTCTTGGTCCTCTTATGAGTGCTCAAGGCCGCCGTCCCATGGAGACTGCTCAGTGCTCACACCGCCAAGGCGCTGTGACAAGACGAGAGTTCGTGCTGCCTCCGAAATTTGGGTCGCTGACGAATCATGCATCCAGGATGACTTCCCCTGCAATTTCACCTTTTCCTGCTTCGACTTCCGTGCGGGTTGCCAGAACGAGTCGATCAGGACGGACGCTGCCCCGAGGATCACTGCCGAGGCCGGTTCGCCACGCGCTTTGTTCCAGCTGGCCGGGGCTGCTCCGTCAAGCGTGCAATCGTAGCGGAATCGGCGCGAAGATGACACCCGCTGCTTCCTGAGCGAGGTGCGCAGACAGCGAGGCTCATTATGGAGACGGGAGACGAGATGCGGTTGGTCCCACTGATTCACGTTCAGGGGGACCCTAGAGTCCACTTACGGAGCGAAGAAGGAAAGCCGATCTGTGGCTTCAAGGGCCGAGGGACCCCGACCATCAGGTCGGGGTATCTTAAGGAGATGACCTGCGACGCTTGCCGAGACGCCCGCGGCGGGGGCCCCATGTAAGCGGCGAGAGCCCAACGTAGAAATCGGCCAGTGGACTTTTCCTTCTTGAAGTTAACTTTCTTCCACTAAAGATTCGTCGCGCCCTCCAGCCCGGGCGTGGTCCGGTGTTTGGCTGACAACCGCTCGATGCCGATCCGGGCCCACGATGCCATCGTCCGCGGAAATCCTTCGCGCCCGCTCCAGCCGGTCCACCCTACTCGTCCGGCGAAGCCAAAAATGGCGCGACATCATGGGACGCCGAGCCCTTGCCACTCACCTCAATCAAAGGATTGATGCTTTCTTCAATCCGGCAACCCCGGACGGCGACCCCATGGGAATAGCACTTATGCAGTCTTAGGCCGGACCAACTATTTTCAGATCGTTGTCGTGCCATCTGGCCAGACCCCTCTTCCCTAAGCAGCTGTTTTTTAGGCTGACCTATCGAGACACGCTTCCGATGGCGGATACGGCGATCTTGGCCGGCAAAACACTCATGCTCTTGTATGTCGACTCTTAAGCGCACTGCATAAGCAGCTTTCCATTGAGACCCACCACGAAGGCAGAAGAACCAGAACCCCTAAGTGGCAAGAACCGAAGAACCAAACGCCTGGGCCAAGCTACCTGCACGTCAAAGACATTCGGCCAGTTGGCGCCTTTGCGTTTCAGCAAGATGTCTGGATCGTACTTGCAGGCCGCGTAGTTGAGCTTCGACACGGCAGTGTCTCTTCATCCTTCCACCGTCCGTCCCAGTGGGGGGCCTTCTCCCACCTTCACGGCGATCGTCATTCGCGCGGATTCTTGACACCGTGAAACCGAATCCCTTATGCATGTTGCCTAAGCAGCACTGTCTTAGAAAGGCGCCCTCGCTCGGCGTCAGTTCAACACCATCCACCAACCTTGTGGCTGGACGTGTGTGCTGAGGGCGATTGGGCTTCAACCGGGACCATAGAATCAACGTCAGGTTGGACGCTGACGCCTACGAGGCGTTCAAGCAATACATCGCGGACAACCACATCTCGATCGCTCAAGGCCTCCGAATCCTGATCTCCGCCGCCTTACGGGAAGGCAAGAGCGTACAGCCCGCGGTGTTGAAGGCCTCCTACCGCGAGGGTTTCCGCGCCGCAGTCACCAAGCTCCGCCAATCGGTCGGCCGCGCTGTGGCCGAGGTCCTCGAAGATCTCGAGAGGGTCGCCTGATGGCTCGAGCGAGGTGGAACGAAGGCCGCACCTACACGATGACCCTCGACAACGATCTCAATCGCGCGCTCGAGCATTACATGCACGAGACCGGGCTTTCGAAGCCGGATGCGACTCGTCAGATTCTTTGGGAGCGCCTCGCGTCGAGCCCGGACCTTGGGGCGCGGCTTGCGATTCAGGATCGTGCGTTCTTCCAAGCCCGCCGTCAGGTTCTGACGCGGGCTTCGGAGTGCCTGACCAACATCGTTCACGAGCTGCGTGCCGATCTCCTCGAGACCGAAAAAATGGAAGGGCTCAATGCCAACAATTCTCGATGAGAAACTGACCATCCTCTCCGCCGGGTTCCTGGGGGTTTAGACTGTTAGGTGCCGACCAGCGCGCCAGAGTTGATTGCCGAACTTCGGGACGCCCTCGACGAAGAGCGCGTGGCGCGCCAAACGGTTCGCCAGTCGTTGCACCGGCAAGCCGTTGCGCTCGCGCGTCTGAAGGAAGCGGGAATGCCGGCGACCGCGGTAGTGGCGCGGTTGGTACGGCTCGAAGGACTGAGCCTGAGTGTTGAGCAACGGCTTCGACTTGCCGGGAAACTGAGAAAGCGAGCCCAACGCGAGACAAGGTGTCCCACGTTTTTCAAAGCCACACATCGCGATGTCGACGAGTCAGTTTTACATTCGCAGCCTCAACCGCAAAGGGAGACTGACATGGCGAAAAAGCTTGTGAAACGCACCATCACCACTGAGGAATTCGTTGAAGACGAGGCCTCGAACTTGGCCGATCACGATGAAGTTGATGACGATGAAGTCGACGACGACGAGGACGAAGAGAGCAAAGACGACGAAACGACCAGCCGCTCAACCAGACGCCGAAGTCGAAGATCGTACTAAGGAACGTCGGAAGGTCGCTCTCGGGCTTTCCCTCCTGGACTCCGACCTTCGAGCCGGTACCGGATTCAGGCCGAGTCCACCGGCGGAGGATCCGGGCAGACCATGGCTCTAGAAGCCTGACGACACTTGTCCGCTGGCCGCGCGCGCCCGGTGTATCCTCCATCGCGAAGCTCCGCGCGGCGCGAAATCAGCGTCCAGTTGGTTAGACGGTACGATGCCACCTCAGCCCATGCGGTAGTTCGGCAGGGCCAAAAAGGAAGTGCAATACGCGACGTCGCGACTGTCCTCGCGCCTTAGACGATGCATGCAACAAGAGAGGCCGCATCACTAAAGCTCCGCCGCGTTGGACTACGCACTCTGTCTCACCATACTCACGCCGCGCCGCGTTTGCCGCTTCAACCGACAGCCGCCCATGACGATGTGAGTGCGGAACCACGCGGAGCGGGCCACTTCCCGGGCCAGAGTCGTCAAGGTGCAGACGGACCGCGACAAGGGACTCGAGCACGGGCACAGGCGGTTGGACGTAGAGTACATCTTCCTTCTGGGACCAGCCTGTGCACGTCGGGTGCAAGATGCGCTCCGCGACAGGAATGCTGAGGTCTTGGTGCAAGGCGACAAGCCAGTTCCGCTGTGGAGCTTTCTGGAAGAGCGTGCACTGCACAGCGACAGTTGCCGCCTCAAGAAATGCGGCGATTCCGGCATGCGCCTTGAGGGAAACAGCAAGCTGTTGGCAGCGCGGCAAGTTGAGCAGGTTGCGCGAGCCCGAGCGATCGCGACCAGCGCCCTCGATCTCGCCAGCTAGAACCTCGCACTGCCGAGCATCGAGGACGTCAGGAACTACTGCATAGCCGCGGTCTTCGAATGCGTTCATGGATGCACGCATGCCGTCTAACTCAAATTCGGTCCATGGTTAGTCAGACCCGTATAACGCGCCGGCACCTGCAGCACGATGTTGCATATCACCGGCCCACGCCGCCGGCCGGAGCTGGCGAAAAAACTGTTATCAAGCTAGTTGTTGCAAGTCCTGGTCCGCAGAGGGCCAGGAGCCCGAAGGACGCCGTGTGGAGCGGCGTAGGAGCGAACAGATGGATCCAGTGCCAGTCCTGCGAAGAATTTTCGGAGACACGATCAAGGTCGAACAGTTCGAACTTGCCCAGCGAATCGTCGAGTGCTTCAACGCATTCGAGAAGCCCGGGCCCCGCGGCTCGACTGTCTTTCAGCTCCCGCCGGGCTCCCGCCCGCTCGGCACAGACAATCCGGTCGATCTAGACAACCTGCAACAGGTCAAGACAGCCCTCCTCAACCGAAAGGGGGCACCCCCCGGCGCCATAATTGGCATCAGTCGCCGCGGCCCGATCCGGAAGGCTCCCGCTTCGGCGCCACGGGATACGGCGGAGTATCGGCGCAAGGTGATGCAGCGCCTGCGCAAGCGACGCACGCCGGCGGTCGAGCGATTCATCGCCTACCTGAAAGGTGGACCGATAACGATGGACGCCTTGGTCGAGAATATGCAGAACAGCCGCACGGCGATCAACGCGCTGATCCACCGCGCCCGGAAGACCGGAGCCAAAATCCGCAACGTCCGCCACCGCCGCGGCGCGCTGCATAGCTCTCACTACGAGCTGGTCAAGGCATGATCGAGCGGGTCGCGGAAAAGCAGCCGGGAATGGCTTTCCTCTATCCCGAAAGCGGCTAAGCAGCGGTGACGATCGAGGAGACCATCGCTGCACTAATCGATGCGAGGCTCGCGCCCCTTTGCGTAGAAGTGCGTCGGCTCACAGCCGAAATTGAAATGCTGCGCCGTGCACTTCCACCCATGTTGGTTCCAATTCGAGAGGCGGCGCAAATGCTCAGGGTGAGCGAGAGCACGGTTCGCCGGCATACTAGGGACGGCCTTCTTCCTGTCCGGCGAATTGGCCACTCGGTGCGCGTGGACATGAGCGCGCTTCGGCCTTTGACGGATGAAGAGGTGGAACGCGAGGCCTATCTCGCTCGCATGCACCTGCCCAGATCGCGGTAGTCGAATGGAATTCTCTTAGATGACTAGCTGCTTGGAGGCGCACCGTGCAATCACTGTATACGACGCTCGTCAGCACCGTGACGACGTTACTGGCCATTCTCGCAGCCGCTGTCGCCGCATACTTCGTTTTCCTCCAAGACCGCGCCGCACAATATGACACCAAGGTAGAACAGGATGTCGCAGCAATCCGCGAAGCGGTGTTCGCATTGCGAATGTCTTGGACGGTGAACTCGTTCCTACCACCCGAGTTTTGACGCTCTCTACCGAGAAGCACACCCAAACAAAACGCGCGCAGAGCTTGTGAACGAGATCGCGACTGAGCTTCTTCTCCGCGACCCACGCCTTGCCGCCATCATGAGTCGCGCTATAGACAAGGCCGGCTCCCCTTACGAAGGTGAGTGGCAGGGTAGAGCCGCGCTCTGGGCCCTGGGCCAAGCCGTTGACGTTCTCTATCCCGTGCCTGCGCAGCAGCCTGACCCCGAGAAAAGTCCCTTCCCTCTCTCGCTTTCCGGCTTCGGTTTTGACGAGCGGCGGCGGTCGTCAGAGCAACTGGGACCCGGTTTGGAGACCATTAGATTCCGGCTGAATACCTACCTCCAGGATCTGCAAGCGTTCGCGGGACGGCTCAAGGACCCCGCACAGGGACAAGCCTTTGTAAACGCGGTCGTGACCAGTACGACTCAGCTCTATGCGCGTCTTGATTCCATTAGACGCTACGTGGCTGACGTCGATCTGCAACGTCTGCTTCGCTCAAAATATTTGTTCACCAAGAGGGTTCATACGGGATGGCTGTTCTTGCTCACGGCACTGTCCTTCGTGGCCGGCGTCCTGGCACCGCTTCTCCTCTTGATTTGGAGGGATGAGTTCAGCCGCTTTGGGGCCACAATTCTCACCGTCGGCGCGCTAATATTTACGCTTGGGGCTTGTGCGCTCTTCGCGATGGACGTCGCAACCCCGCCTGCATTGCCGCGTCAGCAAATGCTCAAGTCAAAGTGGTACGATCCGCTCCTTCACGAGCTTTCGAGCGTGGAATCCAAGATACAGGGGGCGGTGATTCTAGATGGCCCTCTGATCGGCGAGGCTCTGCTCTCTGACGACGCCCGTGAGTTTCCCGATGGCGTCCGCTTGGCACTTAAGAACTACCAAAACGCGGTAGAACCGTATAACCGCACAGCAGTCGCTCTCGGCGACTTTGTGGTCCATCAGGTCCAGGCGCTCGGTGCTTGCGCTCCACCGAGGCAGACGAGTGGACAAGGACGAATAATTACGCCCGGGAGTATGCTGCGCCAAGGGGACGTGGATGCCCTTGTGCAGACGATCGCGGAGGACATGAACACCAGCGTCACTTTGGAGTTACAGCATGCCAACTGGTCGCGCGTCGCTTGCACGCTATCTCGGGAAATGCTGCCGAAGTCAAAACTGGAGCTTGGAAAAAAGCTACACGACATACGACTCATCATCAGTGCCTCGCACGAGGCACACGACTTCGAAGCCACCGCTGCGTTGGTGACCACGACAGCGGTTTCGCTGAAGCGAGAACTAGAAAAGGCAACCCAAACCTCCAGTTGAAATCGACTAGGGGATAGCCGCGCGTGCGGTCGATCCGTTCTAACGTCACACCGACGTGGCGTGAGCAGGTTCTGTCAGCACGCCATGCCCCCAGCCAATCGGCCCGCCCGATCAATCAGATCGGCCCAGCGCACCAGCTTCTAATTGGATCAGTCAGGCGCCTGGGGTCTTTCTTTGATTGAAAGGCCGGACCACCATTTCAGAAGCGCATTGCGGGCGATGTATTCGAAAATGTGAAGTGAAAGAGGCATTTCCTCTTTCAGCCAGACGCCCCCCATGGTTGCCGCTGCTAAACCCAGTATTTTCTCACTTGGTGCCGCCCACCCGGATGGTTCATATGGTGGCAGACACATAGGAGGAGGGAAAGGGATCCCCTCATGAAGAGCCTCCGACCGGTGGTGGTAAATGGTCTTCATGCAGTCAAAAAGATCTGCGGGCCAGGACAGCTGAAACTCTACTGGGGGGCGATCGGTTGGTGGAGATGGAATGTGGCGATTCATGAATTCGAGGAAGCGTGCAGTGGCTCGAAGCTCCCTGGCAAGTTCATTGGCAACGTCCCGTAGCAGTTCAGGATTGTTTTCGTATCTCTTCACCAATTTTGGCTTGGACCGTCTGAGAATATCCACTGCATCATGCTGTTCAATTTGCTGGTGAGTGGAAGCGACTTCTAAAGCCGAAATCAGCAATAACCACGACAGTTCTGGCTCAACCTCTGCAATCCACATCCCGTCTCGGTACGATCGCGCGGCACGTATCAGTGCTGTCGCGTCTTCAGGCGCCAACCTGGGCAGAGTACTAAGGTGGTCTATCTTCAGGCGGCTCTCCGTGAGTGCTCTAGGTACGATGCTGCGTTTATTTGCCGGAACCAAAAACATCGCTGGACGCCGGCTGTCCCCTAAGATTACGGGCGGAGCCCCATCTCCGTGCTCCATTCGAGTGGAATCACCCGCCATGAGTCGCACGCCCAGTTCCAATGACAGCAAAGCTGCGATCTCGTCCCCAAGATGGGCACCTGTGTAGCCAGCCGTGTCAGTGCTCGTCATGTCCCGAGTTTCAGTCGGATCCAGATGAACCCCAAAACGAAGCACTAGCTTGGCATCGGTCGGTCCAGCGGGTATCCCATTCAAAATTGAGTAGGGCCCCGCGCCTTCCGAAATAGCGCCGACAACTGTTGCGTCGGAGTAGATCGGAACCTCGAAGACTGCGCCACGGCCAGGCGCACGATCCAAAAATGCTCGCCAATTGCGATAACTAGCGGGTCCTTGGATAGAAAAGTTCATCAAAGCACCCATCCCTTTCAGCCTATTCCTGCTTCCTTGCCCGGCCAGTGGTCTTCCGCATTTTTTTCGCAGCTCGACAAGAAGCCGGCCCATAGCGAGTCGTGCGCAACCCAAGCTGATCATGGGCGATCAAGGGCTTGGAGTTGCCCCTGGTAAACCGGACAGCCTTGGCGAGTTTGTCAGTCTCGCCTACGTTTCCAAATTTTTCCGCTCCCGAACGCGGAGAGAAACTCCCAAAGTGAGTTTCCTCCAACGAGGACATCGTCTGTTGCGCCGATAAACGGGGCAAGAACTAGCTCGGGGCCATTCGTGCCCTGTCGAACAGCAATGGCTTCGCCGCCACCATTTGATCCAAGAAAAGCCGGATCAGGAAACAGTTCTTCGGTCTTGTATCCCGCATTGGCCTCAGTTAGCGATTCGATTGGCCAAAGCACCACATAGCCACCGGTACCGACAGATCTCTCTCCGCCGTTGGACTACTGCATGAAAGTGACATAATCCGATGGAAATCTAGTTCGTAGGGCCGCAGCGACGTTGGCAATTGAGTCGGGTGACGCCCCCGTCGAAGCCTTTGCAAAGCCTTTGAGCAACTCGTCGATTTGTGCCGTCATCACGTACCCCTGAGGTTCAGTAGTTGAGCAGACCGCCTGAATTCCCGACCGCATTCTCAAAACCACGATCTGGCGCCACTTCATTGTAGTGTTCAAACCGTCAAACCATTCGTGAGGCCTACTTCAGGGCCACTCATAGTGGAACGGGCAAACTTTGGGATGCCGTTCGAACTTGGCTTCACAGCAGCGAGCGCATAACTTCGAGTGCCAAACCATGCAAACCAGCACCAGCATTCGGAATCGCCAAAAAGCCATCGAGTTCTCTTCTGTCGAGCGAGTTGCGGAAGCTCAAGGCACAAGGGCGTTGCAGGAACTCGGATGTTGGCCGGATGCTTGGCTCCTGGAACGATCTGGGCAAAAAATACCGGTTGAGGTTGTCTCTGCATATCAGCGACGACCCGGCGAGGATCCGCGCAAGGGTGCACCGTCACTAGTGGCCTACAAGAAAGCAGAACGAGCGGCCCAAGAGATCGAAAGGACGGGCACTCCCGCGGCATTCGGTACGCACCTCGATCAGGGCTTCGCGATCCCCATGGATGGGCAACACGCTTTGCCACTTCCGATACTGCCGGTCCATCCCGTGGAGTGGGTGCTTACGTCAATCCAACAGAAAATGCGCAAGAGATATGCCCAGGAAATGGAAACCATCTTGGTTGTCCAATTTCAATGGATGGCGCTGGAGCCGTACCAACTTGACAATCTTGCAAAGCTCCTCGCTCACCACGGCTGTCGTTTTCGTCAGGTGTGGATCGTCTCGGACTTTGGTGACGTGCAGCGCGTCCCTCTCTTGTCACGAGGTGATGAGGGGTAGAGTTGGCGCTCGCAGACTTATGCAAAAACGGCGGCCAGTTATCGAGCAGACTTCGCCGTAGGGGCGGACCACCCCAGTTTCTTGAGCACTTTCATCATGACGACGACGGGATCGTTGCGGTAGGTCTTGGAGGACGCCTGGCGCTCAACATGCTCGATGATCTCGGCGAGGCCAACGACCGTCGCCGGAGGCACACGAGCTTTCAGGTGCTGGCGAATGGCCAACTCGTGGCCCTTGGCGAAATTTCCAACATAGAGGCGAAGCTGAACGGCCGCGCGGTCGTACCCGTAGCGCTCAGCAGCCTGGTTGATGATCCCCTCGCGCACGTCCGCCTCGTTGAATATGAGGTAGCTGGTCTGCTGCTTGGGTTTGGAGTCATCGAGCCCCCGAAACCCTGTTTTCGCGACTCCCTTCGATCCAAAGAACGACTTTACTGACGCCAGAACGAGAGCATCCTGTCTCGCACCAACGAGATCGACCTCGTACCCGTGCTCCTGCGTCTCAGGTCGCCCCCTCTTTTTCGTGAGCCGCCTCACGGGGACTTGATGTTGGTGCTCACCACGAACCCTTCTGCCTCTAGCGCCACCTTGGCAATGTGCTCGAACGCTTCCATGACCCAGCCTCCCGTCGCTCTACGATCGCTAGACGCGCACGCCAACGGGACCGGCGGCCGGTGCGCGAGCATCTCGGGCAAAAATCGGAGCCGAGAGGAACTCGTTTGGTCCGAACCGGGCCGAGAATCCTCGACCGTTCTCCATCGGGTCTCGCGGGTAGAGCAGCCACTCGCGAGACGTCTGCGCACGGTTGAGTGCTCGCGGCAACTGCACGCGGACAAAGGGCATACGATGGATTCATGGACATTCTTCGCAAAGAGTTGGGCATCGCGTCGGCCCCAGCCCCGGCTTGATGTCCCCAACGGGCTCAATGGGCCTTTCCCCTTTTGCGAGCTGGTGCCACGCCCGTCCCTGGGTCTAGATTGGGTTCGGGAGGGACGTTCCATGAGGCATTGGCTCGTAGTCGTTTCGATGATTGCTGCTCTTGCTGGCTGTGGCGGCTCAGACCATGTGACCTGTGCCATTGGCTCGCTGACGGGAACCTGGAGACTTCATTACGACCAGACAAACGGCACTTGTGGAGCGATTCCAGACGAAACTCTGATTGCCGGAACCCCAGCGCCCCAAGCTTGCACCACAATCACCCAGCAAATCTCTACCGACCACTGCCGCATCGATACAGCGTTCAACTGTCCAACCACTGACTCCCGGGGAACCCAGGCCTGGACCGTGACGCTTACGCAGACTGCAAATACTCAGCTGACCGGCTCAGGGACAGTGCAGGTCAATCATCCAACCTTGGGCACTTGCCGGAGCACCTACAATCTGACGATGACCAAGATCTGATCGATTTACTTCTTGCCGTGATCTCTGTGGCGGCGTTGATAAACAGCGTCCACAATGCTCCTGCTGCCCTCGATCGTGTCCTCATATGGGCAGCCGCGAGGACAGGCACGAGAAGCGTGGCCGTCATCGGCGTTGCCCTTCCAAGGCTGCTGCTGCTGCGCGTCTCGCTAGTGCTCTGGCTATCGTTGCCCGCGGACACTTCATCGCCGCTGCGATCTGCCGGATGCTGCGGCCCTCAGCCTTCAGCTCCAGAATCTTGGCGCGATCCTCTTCCGACCCGCGCAAGTCCTTCGGCAGGAACCCGCTGAGGATGCGCGGGGAATCTCGTAGCTGGACCCAGTAGTCCATCAAAGCTGCGGCGGCGATCAGGATCGCGCCGGCCAAGGCGCACGCGGCGACGACGATGGTCCATTCCCGCGTGCGCGACGGCAATCTGAAGTTATCGCAGGGCACTCTCGAGCAGCCTCGCGCGGGCGTATGGAGAGCACTTCGCGCAGAAGTGCAGATCGCTCTCAAGAACGATGCGGCCGTCTCGGACCTCGAAAAACACCGCGTGGTCAATGCGAATGGGAAGCTGCTCGTCGACGGACTGCATGCGCAACTCCTCACCGCAGCTGTCGCAAGCTGTTCTCGCCACTTCCACAGTCCGCCGCTCTTTGATCCTCGTCACGCTCATCAGTTTCAAATGGAAAAGCCTTCGCGGCGCGATCCCTGTGCCCGAGGAATTTAGCTACCGCCCGTTGGGCGGTGTAACTTTTGTTCCTTCTTTCCCTGTGTAGGGATTCACGTTTCCCTTCGTGCTCCAATTGTTGTTGAAGTTGCCATCCGGCGCGGACCGCTTGTGTGGCGCAACATAGGTGCCGTTCTTTTTCATATACCCGCGAACATTGACACTGCCGCTCGTTCGACTTGTCGAGTGGTTTGTTCCTGAGCGTACCGTTGAATGACCGCCTCCGCCGCGCCCCCGGGCATCTGCAACGGATGGCCAAGCGAATATCGATATGAGCAAGCTGACCGACAAAGCGTACAGCAGAAAGCGCACACGGGTCATGGGTTGTTCCCCCTCTTGGGCGCCTTAGGCACAAGCCGCACTCATTGTAAACCTCTTCAAGGTCTAGAGGGGGAACGCGCATGCTCACGCTTGAGGATCCTATTGCACTCGCGATGAGGCACACCGGGGTTAGAAGGACAGGCTCGGCGAAACGTACCGGTGTTGGTGTTGAAGTGCGCGGCGCCTCTGGCGGCGTTGAAGTCGCGGGGTAAGTGGCGCCGTCAGCATCGGAGCCGCCGTCGACCGCGGTTTCGAGGCCAGGGTCTACATCCGCAGGCTCACCCGGTCCACCACGATCGAAAGCCCCAAGAAGCCTGTCTCATCTGCTTTCGCTGGAGCCAAGATCATCTCCACTCGATTCCACGCACCACTTCGCAGGGTGTCCGTGAGCCGCATCTCTTTGGTCTGGATGGACTTCTCCCAGTTCGCGTACTGCGCGTAGTCTCCGGGCTGTCGGCGTCCGTATCTCAACTTCACGTTGAAGCCGTCGAGCGTCGTAGCGCTTTTTTCCGCCGCTTCGATTCTCTTCCGCAGTTCCTGAAACTCTGTCCTGACGCCTGGGTCGCTGCAGGCCCCCAACCCCGCTGCTATCGACAGACCAACCGCGCGCCGGATGATGTTCATGGTTCCCCCCCAACGATGCACGATCGGATCTCCGCGGTGATCGGCAACGCTGGCCTTACTCTTCAAGGTTCAAAGCTCCAACTCTGAGCCTTGTCGAGGCCGTACACCACGTCCACGAATCGGTACTCTTGGCCCAGCAAGCACCGGTATGTGACAGTTTCACAGGCCCACCGCTTAACGCCCGGGGCACCGCCACACTGCGCCATGGTTGAAATGACAGGGTCGCCAAGAAGCGAGCGAACGCGGTCCTTTCCAAGGCCGATGTGCAATTTGGTCGTGTTGCCGCATTCCTTCGCCGAAGGTACGGTGGGCCGAATTGGCGCACCGACTGCGGCTGGAGACGACGTGGGTGCATTTCTCTTTGCTTCCTCCCAGGCCTTGAGCCACGTGGCCCGCTCGCGCGTGTATTCACTGCAAAGTAGGTCAACGGGCTTGGCCAAGGTACTGTTCCAGTCGGCCTCGGGGTCCAGTTGATGGGCCGTTAGATTCCAAACGGCCTTCCAAGTGGAGACTCTGGTCCTTTCACCCGACCAGAGGGTGCCGGTCTGGTCTACGGTTACGAGCACTGAACCGTGTAGACGGGCCATACCAGCGTCGCTTTGGTCAGATGGTCCATACATGAAGAAATAGACGTTCAAGATAGCCGGCACGCCCGGTGCCGAGACACCAGCGTCTGGCTGGAAAATCGGAGCGCCGCAGCCTCTTAGTCGCTCTTCGGCGAGGCTGATTATCCCAGCCGTCGAAAAGCCAGCTCGCTCCGCATACTGATCCACGCCACCAACGGTCACCTTAAACTGGTTAATCTGCCCCAAGGTGCCCGCGTGGGCCACACCCATAGTGACTGCCACGAACGGGGTGAACTTCTGTAGCATACCCCTCCCCCTGGCTAAGTTGGTTCCCTGCGACTTTGTCTTTCGTTCGCTATGCCAAGCATTCTACACGGAACCGTCGACGCAACCGACCGACTACGGTCTTTCACTTACTTCGGTGATCACCCAAATCGGGCCAGTCGTGATCTCGGGAAAGCGCATCGCACCGCCGGGGTTCTCCGACCGGGGCACCTTAAGTGCGTATCCAGATTCAAGCCTGAGGGACTATCGCCACTAGGCACGACCTTCCTGTCTTGCCGCCATGGATGGTGGAGAGATACAAGGGCGAAGGGGGAACCCCATGAGAAACATTGCTATGCGTGCTCTCGTGCTCGCGGTTGCGCTGGCCTTGCCGACCGCAGCGCGTGCCGACGAGAAGATCATGATCTTCGGCGGTGCGGGACACCGCACGTATTTGGGGTGTCTAAGCTGCAGCAAATACGATTACGACTCTGTATTCAATGAGTTCGGGCCGAATGGCAGTAAATTTTCGTCTGAGAGTATCCACAATCATTTCTCGGAATACGGCTCCAAGTTTTCGATGTACAGTGCATGCAGTAAGTACGCTTCCGATCCGCCGGTTATGGTTGATAAGAAGGGCGGCTTCTACGGACGGCTTACGCTGAACCGCTTTCATCCGGACGCCACAAAGGTCGATACGATCTTGGGCTGGCTACTCGCTGTGTGTAACGACTGAGATAACTAGGGAGTCGCTGGCACAAGCGAGGTTGCCGCGCGCACACGCGACCCTAATCGTTGGGGACCGGCGCTTACGATGCATAAACGAGTGTCGACTGATCGGCCGAGCGCTATGGAGTGCAAGATGATCGTAACGCGGGAAGACGTGGCTGCTGCGAGTCATTCCACCGCCGCTGGATCTGCATACGTTCATGCGAGGCGCTTTCCAGAGCGGCGTAGGAGCAATGTAAGGATGACGGAGGCGGAGTTTGACGGGCTACTCGCGCTCGGAGAGAAGCAGCGCATCGAGTACAAGGGGCCGGGTCGCGCGACGGACAAGGCGTTCATCGCTCGGATCGCGCGCGCAGTGCTGGGCATGGCGAACCGCAGGGACGGCGGGCTGGTTATCGTCGGCGTGGAAGAGGTGTCGCGGCGACTGAACTCGGTCGGCCTCGACGCTGCCATGTTGGCGACATGGCACGCACGGGATAACGTCCAGGCGGCGATCAACGCCTACGCGGACCCAAGTGCCAGCTTAGACATCGAGTTCGATCCCATATCTCGGCGGTGCGTGGTCATCCGCGTCCGGGAATTCAGCGACCAGCCGCTGCTCTGCAAGAAGGGCTGGACCGATCCAGGGCGCGGCGGGAAGGAAATCCTTCGTGAGGGCGCCTGCTACGTACGACCATCGCGCAACGTCGGAACCTCGGAGATCGCGACCCAAGAGGACATGCGAGCGCTCTTAGACCTGGCAATCGAGAAGGGGGTCGGCAAGGCTATCGCTCTAATGCGCACGGTTGGCCTCCTCCCGAGCACCCGTGCCCTGCCGTCCGACTCAGAGAAGTACGAAGGCGAGCTGGAGGACGAATGACCGACCTTGAGGAGGTGAAGAAGACGATCCAGAGCCGCGGAAACTGGCAGGACATCATTAGGCCGGTGAAGTATGTAGAGAAGCGGGTGGAGAACATCATCTCCCTCGAAGAGATCCTCCGAGGCGCGCGCGTATCAATTCGAGGCTGGGATTTCCCTCACTTTAGCCACGAGGCGAACGCGACTACTGTCGCGAAGGACTACATCGCGCAGGCGGTGTCCTGGGATGCGTATCACGAGCTGTGGCAGTTCTATCAGAGCGGCCAACTTCATCATCTCGCCGGACTTACCGAAGACTGGCGTTCCAAGAACGGCTTCATCCAAGCAACAAGCGACTGGCAACCGGGAAAGTTTCTCAGCATCGAACGGACGATCTACCGGATGATGGAGACGTTTATCCTCGGTGGTCGTCTCGCGGGAACGCCGGCTGGCGATGAGCAAATGTACATCCGGGTAATGCTGCTCGGCCTCAAGAACCGGCAACTAGAGCCGAGCGCCGACATGATGCCTCCGCCGGTCCCTCATATCTCCTTGATCCCAGAGTTCCGGCTAGAAGGGGAGTTTGACAGAGGCGACTTGACCCGTGCTCCAACAGACTACGCCCTGCAGTGGTCGCGGGAAGTGTTTCGCAGGTTCGGTTGGGACGCGCCGATGGATTTGCTCAAGGCGCTGGCGGAACGCTTCGGCCGATTCAGGTAGCTTTTAGCCTGACTATCTTCGCATCCTTTCCAGGGAGCCGAGTCTCGCCTCATGTGGTCCTCGTTGAGCCTCCGCCAGGATCTTTGTTTGGTCCACTTCCCTTCAGTCCGTGCTAGCGGGGGGTCTGATGCGCTTGGTAGGAGAGACCAGTGGGCACCGTTTGGATCCTAGGCGCTGGGTTCAGCAAGCCGCTCGGCGGGCCGCTGCTGGGCAAGCTGCTTTCTCCCGAGTCCGAGCGCGATCTCCGCGTACGTTATTCCAAGATGCCCCAGCTGTGGACTCATCACGCCTCCCACGCAATTGAGCAATTTCACTGGAAGGCCTCCGTCAAACGGACTGAGCTGCGCGCACGCACACCCGATGGCCGGAGACGGCCATGAGAAATTGCGTCAAGTTTTTTGCCCTCGATCTCGAGAAGATCATTATGCGCCGCCGTGCCCCGGCGCTCGCTCACAATCCAGACTCGATTCGAGCCCACGCGGACAGCGCGGGACCTTCTACGCGTGGCATACGAAATCGTCTCGCCGATACGACGAGCGACGGTCCGCGTTGCGGGAGAAGAAAAGCAAGAACCCCCGGTGTTGGGCCGAGAAAAGAAGGGCCGCGTCTCATGAAATCGGTGGCAATCTACGCGCGCGTTTCGTCGGAGCAGCAGGTGCAGCAAGCCACTGTCGCGAGTCAAATTGCCGCGCTCAAGGAGAGAGCCCAAGCAGACGGTTGCACGGTGCTGCCGTCGGACGTCTATGTCGACGAGGGCCGCAGTGGGGCCACGCTTGTGCGGCCCGCACTGGAAAAACTGAGGGACAGGATTGCGGAAGGTGGGCTGGAAATTTTGTACGTGCACAGCCCCGACCGATTGGCGCGTCGCTATGCGTACCAGGTCTTGCTGCTCGAAGAATTTACGAGGCAGGGAGTATCGGTCATCTTCCTCAATGGACCGACTGGTCGCACCGCCGAAGACGAGCTGTTGGTGCAAGTGCAAGGGATGATCGCCGAATACGAGCGAGCCAAAATTCTGGAGCGCTCGCGTCGGGGCAAGCTGCACAAGGCTCGCATCGGCCTCATCAATCCCCTGGGCGGTGCCCCGTACGGCTACCTCTACGTCCGAAAGACCGAGGACGAGCCAGCGCGTTATCAGGTGCTGTTGCACGAGGCCAAGGTAGTACGTTCCATTTTTCAATGGCTCGTCGAGGAGCAAGTATCCATCGGAGAAATTACGCGACGGCTCGCTGCTCAGAGGATTGCCACGCGAAAGGGTTTGTCTCGCTGGGACCGCGCCACCGTTTGGGGCATTCTTCGAAATCCGGCGTACATGGGACTCGCCGCCTTTGGAAAGACCGAAGCAGTTTTGCGAGGCCAACTTCTTCGACCGATTCGCAACAAGAGTCCAGCACCCAAGCACGCAAAGAGCTCTTTTCGAGAGAAGCCCAAGGAGGACTGGATTTCGATTCCTGTGCCACCGATCGTATCGCCAGAAATTTTCGCAGCCGCCAAAGAGCAACTCGAGCGAAACCGGCGCCTGTCCGCGCGCAATGGGCGTGGACGTCGATACCTGTTGCAAGGGCTCACGGTGTGCGCGCGCTGCGGCTACGCGTTCTACGGGAAGCTGGTCTCGCGCGCCTCGAGGAAGGGAAAATTTCCCTATGGCTACTACCGCTGCGTCGGCAGCGATGCCTATCGCTTCGAGGGCGGACGCATCTGCCAGAACCCACAAGTGAGAGTCGAACAGCTCGATGGTTACGTCTGGGACTCCGTGCGTCAGGTGATGCAAGACCCAACTCGGGTCTTGGAAGAATGGACGCGGCGTGGAGCGCACGACGGGACTCTCGCCGAATTGAATACCCAGCGCGAAGAGGCGAAGCACATCCTGACCGCCCAAGAGCAAATCTTGCGGCGGCTCCGGGATGCGTACGAGGCCGGCGCACTGGACTTGGACGACCTTGTCGCGCGCAGCGAACGCGTGCGCGGACGGATTCGACACGCGCAAGAGGAGCTGAAGAAAGCAGAGACGATGCTCGCTCAGACGGTCGAGTTGAAGGCAGTCGTTGCGAGGCTGAAGGACTTTGCCGAACACGTTGGAGACGGCCTCGAACAACTGGGCTGGTATCAACAGCGGCAACTGATTCGCACGCTGGTTGCTCGTGTCGAGATCGACGAAGGAGGTGCAACGGTGGTCTACCGAGTACCAACATCGGGCGGCTCTCCTCATGGGCCGCAAGGGTCGGGGGGCATCGATGAAAACGGCCCTACGAGTGAAATTGCTCAATTGCGTGGGAGGCGTGCTCAAACCCACGCTGCCCGATCGCTCTACTATTATGGGCATTCGAAAAAGCCGCGCAGCCGCCACACCCCCGGTTACCCGGAATTCATCGACGGAGAGGGGGAGGACCTGTGGGAAGATGCGGAGCAGTATCTCGATTACCTCGATACAGCCGCAGCGAGCGCCGAATCCCCAGCATGTAAGCGTCTTCTTGAGTTTCTCGGCGACGCGAGATTGAACCACGGTCTTCAGCGTGAGCCCGGTATGCTGAAACTGATGGCCGCTGCAGCACGCCGACTCCTTGCCGCGGAATGTTGTTCGTTCATTGAGGGAGTAGATCCCGACTCAGAGCGCTGGTCTCCATACCAGCGGTGGCTCCGCGAGGTATTCGTCTGGGGCGAAGATACCGTGGTGACGTTCAATTACGACCTCGTGCCGGAGATGGTTGCGAGATCGCAAAAGCGACAAGATTCTTTCCAATATCGCACCAAGGAACCAGGTTGCTCCTTCCTGCTTAAGCTGCACGGCAGCGTCAACTGGCTCCTCCAATCCACACTTGCAGTTAGGACAGACGCGGATGACCGAGCCGCGCTGACCTGCGATGATCATCAGCTTGCGATAGCCGGCCCCGGACCAGGCAAGAAAAAACTGTCCTCAGGTCTATTCGAGTGGTGTTGGACTGAAGCGCTTGCCGCCCTGGAGAAGGCTTCTGCTATCGTGTTCGTGGGCTATAGGTTCCCGCCGACCGATGCCGAGGCGCGTGAGAGACTTCTCGGGGCCATCCGGAAGAACAACGAGCAGCAGCAGCTAGCCATCCACACGGTGCTCGGCCCGGATACGTCCTCCGACGACTCGCGGCGTCTCCGCGGGCTCCTGGAGCACGCCATGGCTGGCGTTCGCAATGTACGAGGGGGAGGGGGCCGTGGGTACAGTCTTGAGCAGCAACCGCTCTGGGCCGAGGACTTCTTCAGCGTTGTAGTCCCAAGGTCGATCACGCCCTGAGCTTTGCTTGGTCGTGTTCGCGGGCCGGGTAAAGATCCCCGCGAGCGAGATCGAGCGAATTGAACAGGGGGGCGATCGAGTCGTGCAACCCGCCCGCGGAGCGAGTCCCGCAATACCCGCACGCTACCAAGCACGGCCAGGCGATCCGGGCGCTGAAAATCGGCTAACGGAAGCCACGCGCTTTCTTTTCAAGAAACACCTCGATGGATGCTGCTGCGAAACTCGCCGGCACGAAATTCCGAGGCCGCTTCCTTTTTTGCTAAACCCTAAGGAAGAGAGTGAAGCAATGACAAGTAAACGGTTGTGGGTCGTTGTATCGGTCGCCGTCGTCGTACTCGGTCTGTCGACATGGGGCGCTAGAGAACTGTACGAAAAGAAGTTGGCACACGCGACGTGTCAGCTGTACGCGGAGCGGCTGTGTTTCACGAGTCCTACCTCATACGGGGGCTTCGCGAAGTGCATCAAAGTCTTTGGGAGGGAGCCCAAAGAAGATGCGGTGGACATCTACAACAATCCGGATGCCTACACCGACCGCTGGCTTGAGTCGTTCAGCGAAGCATACTGCCGCGAGGCATTGCGGCAGCTAGAGCGCCAGCAGGCGAGAGAGAAATGAAGCCCCCAAAAGCGCTATTACAACTGCCAATGGCCAGCAACCTAGATGCAGTCTAGGAGTCAAAAGTCGGCCCATCCTGGTTCGATCCTCGCGGCCTGCCAGCCTTTGGATAGGTCAGCGGGTGGGATATCCTGCAGGTGGTTCCCCAAACGGGGAGCATTGAGGTGGTATCGATAAGATGATGTCGAGTACTGACTTTGAAGCAACTGTAGAGAGAGCCATTCGGGAAGATCACCGCGCTGGCACAATCGGAGTTACGGTGCGGAACTTTCGTCGTGGTGTTGATTGGCCGTCCAACCCCCGGACTGCGCGGATGTTGATTGAGCACCTGGCGTCCTTGTGCGTGAAGAGCCCGAGCGGCAAGATCCTTCTTGATGAGGCTCGCGAGCTATTACGTTTGCACGGCCTGCTCGACGGGTAGATCGGGACTACGCTTCACGCATCCAGTCCTGCTCGATTTGCAGCCCCGGGCAGGGGCGCGACTGAAGAAAATGCAGAAGACACCGATCCGCCGCGCCGTTGTTGTCCTCCACATTGTCGATCGAAGCGATCTGATCTGGATTCCGCCGCTGGTTCAGCGCATCAAGGTAGAGGCGTACACCAAGGATCGCGGTTTTGAGCTGGTGAGCTGGTCGAGATTTTGTCCGATGGCTTCGAGAGCGCAGAAGACCCCGCCTTCTTCAACAGAGCTTTTCAAATGCTCGAGAACGGGAAGGCGGAGGTCCTTTTACCGCTCAAGCTAGTGGACGGGCGATTGATGCCGTGGGACCCCCAAACGGGCTGAACTCAGGTGCCAACCTTGCTTTAACGGATCAAGTCGAAGCGCTCTACGACCCCGGGCTGCGCTC
>WNFB01000641.1_pt1 | contig 28770 bp, 33 predicted proteins | sample 5400501 | NCBI WGS metagenome assembly WNFB01 (sample SAMN13153341, study PRJNA577476) | soil metagenome | isolation source: 200 cm saprolite under Douglas fir tree site 2 hole 1 | place: USA:California | collected 2015-04-18
ATGATTCCACGAAAACCCAACGCTGCCGGGATTAAAGAAGAAGGAATCTTTGAGCCTCCGCGTGTACTGCAGGTGGACGTGACCTCCACACAGAACGGAGTTTCCGTAGCCTCCAACCATCCGGAAAAATTCCTCCTCGGGGGTTGTGGGCCAGATCTGCTCGTCGAAAGAAGTTGGAGACCCATGGAAACAAACCAGTCCGTCGTCACTGAAAGGCAGTGTTATGATCGGCTTGAACTGTCCGATGAAATCAAGATCCTCTCCGTTCAGTTTTGAAAGCGACCAAGTTCTCACCTCCAATTGAGCGCTCGAAACAGGCTCCTTCGCAGTATTGGCCGTCCCGGTGGCCAGCCAGTAGTCTGCGTTTCCCATGACAGTTGGGACTCGGAGTTGTCGCAGGCGCGACACGACCTCTGCCGGCTGTGCCCCTCCCTGAATCGCGTCGCCTAGGCATACCATCCCGTCAACCGACTGCTTCTCGATGTCCGAGAGAACACTGTCGAAAGCAACGCAGTTTCCATGGATGTCTGAGAAAACAGCAACCCGCAAGTCGGGGAGCCGGACAGCCTCAATTCTGATTTAAAGTAGTCCACACCAAAGTTTGATTCTGTTGCCTCGTTGGTTGGTCTGCTTTCTTGTTTCAGATAAGTTAGTAGGCGCAGGGGGTAATTCTCTGAGTCAACCAAAGGAATTGTCCCCAGCTGTAGCTTTCTCCGAAATTGAGGAAATAATAGGACAATGAAGTGTAGCCCCATCGCTGGTTTGTGCCGCAAGGAATGATGTCAGTATAGCTAACTGGAACGAAAAAGAAGAACAGGACGAATGCAACGACACACATTCCGGCTATGAGAAGGGGTCTTTTCACACTAACGTGAGGCATTGGCGCTATTTATGGCCTCGATTAGTAATGGCAACCAATTTGCAACGACCAGACGAAACAACCGAGGAGGAAATAGAACGCAGAGTTTACCTGAATCGAAAGATGGCACACTTAATTACTCGATTTTGCTAATATGAAACGGTTGACTCGCACCAAGTCAGTCCAATCTTTCAAAGACGAATTTCCGGATCTAGAGGCCCGAATAATCGCTGCCATCGGGTCCGTCGGCCCCAGGAACATCGCACAGATTTCACGCCTGACCGGGGCCCATCAGGAGACTGTCCGGTACCAGATCAAGAAGAGGCTGGCCAGACTCGGGTTCAAGTTTCACGCAGAAGTGGACCACCGAAAAATCGGTCTGGCCCAACACTGGGCAACACTGCACTTCTCTAGGCCCTACTACAACTCGGCGACCAAACTGCTTGACGCCATGAACAGGGTGGGATACCTGACCTATTACACGAAGCTACTTCCGCAGGGGCACTTCCTCGCCATATTCAGCCTCCCGGTCGGGACGACGGAAGAGTTCCGGACACTCCTTTCCCACCTCGTGGAAAACAAGATTCTGACTGGGTTCTCCCTCGACGAGGCCCTCGTAAGCAGGCACCCGCCGATGAACCCGCAATTCTTCAATTTCCGCTCTGGCAGATGGGAGGTAGAATGGAATAAGGTTACGAACCAGGGCCGAAGTCCCTTGCAGGCTGAGAGACAGGCCTCAGGAGCCCGCCCGGACTACTACGACCTCCTCCTGATCAAGGAGCTCCAGAAAGACGCCATGCAGCACACCGTGGGCATCGCCCGAAAACAGAAGGTCCACGGTAAGACCCTCGAATACCATTACCGGTCCCACGTGATGAAGGAAAAGATGGTACCTTCATTCTTTGTTAGGTGGACCAGGGACATCGAGAAGAAGCCCATCCATTCGGTCGACACGACCAGGCTGACCTTCAGGAATCTGAGCCAGGGCGAATTCACCAGGGTCCAGCGGGCAGTCAGTAAGATCCCATATCTGTGGGCCGAGGATCTGCTCAAAGACGGCACTTACATCGCCACGTTACACGTTCCGGTCTATGACTTGATACCCACATTCAGTTACTTGAACGACGAAGTGGGGGAGTTGGACGCGAACCTCGAGACGAGTTTCTTGAAGCCCAACGAATCCTATCTCTACACGATTCCGCACCATATGTTCGACGATGACGGCTGGCGATTCGAACTCGGAAGCATGGAATCAGCCCTGACCAAAGCTGCGGCCCTGGTCGAAAAATAGGAAGGGGCCACCGGTCTAGTGGCCCGTGCCGCCGACGCCGTCCAGGAACCCAACGTACAGGCCGTGGGTCGTGGCCAAGGCCGCGAACGCGGAGATGGCCAGCGAGGCGAGCAACAGTCCTATGCGGATCTTGATGTCGATGCTCATGCTCAATCATCTGTCCCGACATAATCACTAGTTCCCCCTTTTCATCAACAATGTATCATGGCATCGTGGATATCCATAGCCAACCGAACATAACTCCTCGCACTATCAGGGGTGTTGCGGCGGGGCACCTCCTCAATCCTAGTAACACCTTATCTAGACCAATGTTTCCACTGTTCTTGTTTGTCAGGAATAGACGAAATCTTCCGCAGGGCCAAAGAGGGGAGGCCGCTATTCGTCAATCGTGAGGCCCTGAGGCCCGAGTATGTTCCTGCAACTCTCCCTTTCCGGGACGCCCAGACCAAGGCCGTCGCTCAGGTCCTGGCCCCAATACTCCGCGGTTCCAAGCCTTCCAACCTCCTCCTCTATGGGAAGACAGGCACGGGGAAGACGGCCGTCACCAACTACGTGCTGTCAAAACTGAAGGCCGAAGCCAACGCCTCTGATTTGGTCCTGGCCTACGTCAACACCAGGCTATCGGACGGCGAATACCGGACGCTCGCAGACTTCGCGAAGCAACTCGACCTGAGGAAGGAGAAGCAGATTCCTCTCACAGGCCTGGCGATCGGAGAGGTCGTCGACCGCATTTCTGACAACATAAAGTCCAACAAGAAGAAGGTGGTCCTCGTCCTCGACGAAATCGATTATCTCGTAAAGCTCTTCGGCGACGATATCTTGTATGCGTTCACCCGCTCAGGCGAAAGGCTCGCTCCAGGTTTCTTGGCTCTCGTCGGAATTTCGAACGACCTGAAGTTCAAGGAGGGCCTCGACCCGCGGGTGCTCAGCAGTCTCAGTGAAGAGGAACTCGTCTTCCCGCCCTACACAGTCGACGAGCTAAGAGAAATCCTGACCGAGCGCTCAAAGATGGCATTCAGACCAACCGTCGCTTCAGCGGCGGCGATTAACATGTGCGCGGCCATGGCCGGGTCGGAGCACGGCGACGCGAGGAGGGCCATCGACCTGCTAAGGATCGCCGGAGAGGTAGCTGAGAGGGAGGGCCTCCTGGATATCGACGAATCCTGCATCAGGAGGGCCTCTGACAAGATGGAGCACGACAGGGTGGACGAGGCCATACGTTCCCTCCCCGTCCAGAACAAGGCGATACTCCTCGCCGTCTCGATGTTCAACGGAGGGACCAACACCGGCGAGCTCTACTTAGCCTACAGCAACCTGTGCAAGAAAATCGGCGTCGAGACTCTGACTCAGAGACGGATGAGCGGGATCCTGGGAGACCTCGACCTTCTGGGCCTTGTCGAGGCCTCAGTGGTAAGTAAGGGCAGGCGAGGGCGGACCAAGAAAATCCAACTCCTGATAGGGAGGGACGCACTCGAGAAGTCGTTTTCCGAGGATACTACCTTCGGCGCCGCAGCCTAGGAAGCAGGAAACCCGGCCGCGCCGAAGTTCCGCCTGACGACCTTCATTGTGGAGAGGTCAAGGACGGGGACGATACTGGGCGTGGGCTCCAGGCCCATGTTGGATTGAAAGTTGGTCTGGGCCTGCCAAGTCCCAGAGTTGACGAGGAGCGTGCCCCGGTACGAGAGTTCGCCGTAGGTGTGCACATGGCCCACATGAAAGACGTCAGGGACCCGGTCCACGACCATGTAGTCGCGTTGCTCCGGGGACAGAGCGGTCCGCTTCCCATAGGTGGGCGAAAGGTGACGCGCCCTCAGCAAAAGCTTCATGGCCTCAGTGGGCCTATCATAGGCCAGGTTGGGCGTGGTCGCGATCACATCGTCGAGGCTCTTGCCGTGATACACTAGGAACGTCACACCATGCAGTTTGATATATGCAGGGTCGCCGACCCAGCGGAGGTTGTCCATGGCGTAAAGCGCCTCCGCCATGTCGACCGACACGGCCGGCTGCGGCAGTGCCTGCCTGACGGCATCGTGATTCCCCGGCGACACAACGATCTGAATATGCCCAGGCACCTGCTTGAGCAATTCGGCTGCCATCTCGTACTGTTTCTTGGGGTCCCTCTCGGCCAGCTGGAACTCCTGACCAGGATAGACACCCACACCGTCCACCAGGTCTCCGGCTATCACCAGATACTTCACCCTGTTGACCACTTCCTTGTCCCCAAGCCCTCCGTTGAGCCATTGCAGGAAACGGTGGAAGTCGTCTGCCAGGAACATCCTGCTTCCAATGTGAAGGTCGGAAAGCAAGACTGCGTAGACCCGATGAGACGATGATACGGGCTTGCGGCCGGGTACGTCGGGGAGGATGACAGAGTCGGTGAACAGCTGGCCAGACCTTCCCTTCGAAACCTCGACGACCACCATGCTGTCTAGGGGAGCCTCAAGGGCGGCCTTCTCTACGACCTTGTCCTGGCACACGACCTTCATCGTCCCCGTCGGGTCGTCGACCCTTAGTTCAACGAACCCTCGTCTGCTCGAACGGTCGGACAAAAGTCCGGCTACCTTGACTTTCTTCCCCGGAGCAAGGTTCCGTGTTGCGGAAACGGACGAGCTGCTCTTTGTGTCGAGTCTCTCTTTGACGATTGAGAAGAGCCTTTGATACCTGTCTTGAAAGAGCTTGCCGAACCCCTCGGGCCCCTGTGCCGGGGCGATCGCCTGGGTGGGGTCTGAAATTACTTCGAGCTCCGCCTGGTCATGGACTACCAGGGTCTCCTGCTCCCCGGATTGATCCTGAGGAATTAGCCTTGCCACGTCCCCTTCGGTGATCACTTTGCCCTCCCCAAGGGTGCCAGCCTTCTGCTCGAGGAGCCTCTCTACCAGGCCTTCCGCATCCACGTTCTCAGGGAGTTGGTTGATCATTTCGAACGCTTTCGCATCCAGCATGTAGCCCGACGACAGAACCTTGGCGACGGCCTTCGACTCGGACATCGGGCGCCGGAATCCATTACACTGTATATATCAAATCCGACTTGGGTTTGGCAGACTCATTCATCCTAGTCAATGGAGGATGTCACTTAGAAGATTCGATGCACTGGATGCCCAACTGCACAAGAGTCTCCAATTGCTGCGGATCCTTTGACTCGCAGTAAAGCCGAGTGATCGGTTCCGTCCCCGAAGGCCTGAACATCACCCAGGACCCATCGTCTAGCACGAGCTTTAGCCCGTCGAGGGTCCGCTCTTCGGAAATCTTGAGCTTCCTGAAGGATTCCCTCGCTTTCTCGACCAGGACTTGCATCTTCACCGCGACCTTCAGATTCGTCTGCCTGTACCTCCACTGAACCTCCTGCATCACACCAGCGAGCATCCCCGGCTCCGTTGAAAGCAGGCCAGAAACGAGGGCCGAGGCGTTGATTCCATCCTCCCACGGGCCCCACTTCGGGTCGACCACCTTGCTGGGCTCCGCCGCGAAGACACCACCCTCGGCTTCCATGACTGCGAAGGTCTTCCCCACCCTGCTCCTCTGGACCCTCAGGCCAAGCCGCTCCGCTTCTTCCGCGACCGCAGTCGAGGTGTTCTCTGATATGACGGCAGTCCCACTATGAACATCCAGGCCGCGCAGCGCAAGGATTGTGAGGATAGAATCGGGGACGATGTTCCCAAATGGGTCTACGATCACGAGCCTGTCAGCGTCTCCATCGTGGGCGAAGGCAACATCGACGCCGAGGCTTGAGACCATCTTGGAGAAGTCTGCCAGGTTCGTTGCAGTCGGTTCGGGGGGCCTCGCCGGGAAACGCCACGAGACTTGGGCGTTGACGGGGACCACGTGATGGCCCAGTATTTTCAGTACCCGGGGCGTCACCAATCCTCCGGGCCCGCTGGCGCAGTCCACGGCAATGCGGAGGGACTGGGAAACGCGCTGATAGCGCGAAACGACAGCCTGGATGTAGTCGTCGACAACCTCTTCGTCAGGGACAATCTGGCCGAACCTCCCCGAAGTCTTCATCACGTCCACCCCCATCGCCCGCTCTATCCTCTCCTCGTCTGGCTTGGGTAGCTCCATCCCGTTGCGGTTGAAGACCTTGACCCCCGAGAACTCGGCGGGGTTATGGGAGGCAGTCACGGAGAAACCTACGATGCACGACCTGGACCTTGTTCCGAACGCAAGCACCGGGGTGGGAACCAGGCCGAACAGCTGGGCGTCGCTCCCCACTGCGCTGACTGCCGATGCAACGGTTTTCGCGAGCAGGGCCGAAGCTTTCCTGCCATCCCAGCCGACGCCATACTTTCCCTTCCCCGAAGCAAAGGCAATCGTTTCGGCGAGCCTGTAGACCTGCTCCGGAGTCTGGGTCTTGTTGAATACTCCCCTGACACCGGCGGTGCCGAAGGCCTTTACCAAGCGCTATCGCTCAATGATTTTGGTCCAGAGATCCGGGGTTGCTTCACGAGCCATGCCTTGGAGCGTCGAGGCGAGTTCCCTGATCTCCCACTGGGCTTGGAGGGCTGTCCTCTGCCAAATCAAGTGCATCAGGCTCCTCGCGCTGAGCGTCATGACGAGTTTCGTCTTGATGGCGCTCGGCAGGATGTACCTGGCGTCTTCCTTGGGGACGCCCGCAGCCACCATCTTCTCGTAGGCAGAGTAGACTGTCTTGAGCGCTTCGTCGTAGGCCTTGTATGCGGCCTCGTTGGTCTGGATGCTGGCGGGAGTCACTACTCCTTCCCTCGTTGCAGCTGAGAAACGCTGTGATTCTTGGTCATACGAAACCGCTCGGTGGCGGACCAGCTGGTGAGTCGTCACCCTACTGCAATCCTCGATTTCGAACATGTAGACCACATGGTCCATCAGGGCCTCGGGGTCGAACTCGACACCTTTCTGAACCAAGACTCGCTTGAGCGCGTCCAGGTCAGTATTGTACAGAAGCTTAACTCGCACGAACTCTCTCTCCGAAAGCCATCTCATTGAAGATAGGGCAAACGTTCCCGCCGTCGAGCTCTGACACAACGAGCTGAGCGAACTCCTTGCCGCGGGGGTCCCTCCAGAGTTCGACCAAGGTCCTCGAGTTCAGGGAGAGCAACCAGTCGGAGTCCTTCAGCCGCGTCGCGCGGAGATACGGGAAACTACGTGCAAGAGTGCCCACCTCTGCCTCATCAGCCCCTTCGACCAGCAGAGACATGGTGAAGTGCTCGAGGACGTCGAGCGACTTGTCCTGCATGGCCTTGCCCAGGAGATATTTCCAGTACTCGGCTCCCTTCTGTTCGAGATCCGATTCGATTTCCTCGATGGGTTTGGTGCTGTAGCATCTCCTCATCGCGACCGCAATGGTCTTCTCAGGCCTCGGACTAGTCCAAATCAGAGAGACCTTCATCCTGTCTTGAGAACCCGAGCCCGCATTCGATTTAAACGTGGGCTCTGGAAACCGGAGCCCAGTGGCAAAACAGCCCAAGACAGAGTTCTCTTTCACGCCGAAGGGAGCCGATGGATGCGTCGTCGTCTTTCATGAAGTGTGGGGCCTGGTCGAGCACACCGGGGACGTCTGCAAACGTGTCGGTAAACTGGGATTTGCAGCCATAGCGCCCAACCTGTTCAGGGGCCACGAAAGGATTCTGACGCCTGACAACATCCAGAAGGCTATGGAGGGTGTCTGGGAGCTTTCGCTGGAGGAAAGGCGAGACAAGACAAAGGTCGCTGAAGCGCTCAACAAGAAAGGCGTCAGTCTGGAGATCAAGGAGGTGGCCGCGACCCTCTATGACCCCGCGTTCAGGGACAAGCTGCTCGACGACGCGCTGGCCGCGGTCGAACTGGCCCACTCCAAGTTCGACGCGGTGACAACGCTCGGGTTCTGCATGGGAGGAGGCCTTTCCCTCAAATGCGCCGTCAGGAGCCCGCACTTGAGGTCCGCAATCAGTTTCTACGGCGAGCCCCCAATCACCGAGGACGTGGCAAAGATCACAGTCCCGATTCTAGACATACATGCCAACGAAGATGAGATAATCAACAAGAAGGTCCCCGCATTCGTGGGGGCTATGTTGGAAGGAGGGAAGGACTTGACGCTGAAGACATATCCACGGACGAAGCACGGCTTTTTCAACGACACGAGGGAAAGCGTCTATGACAGAAAAGCAGCCGGCGAAGCTTGGGATATCATGAAGTGGTTCCTTGAAAGAAACCTCAGAAGACACTGAGCTGGTCGATTGCTTCGTCACCTGGAGCTACATCGTCGAGCGCTCATCGCGTGCGAAGAGAGCACCACCCAAATCGAACAAATAGAGGCCGGCGGCAGGCTTCAGTCGAGCCGGGGTGGCAGAGTGGTTAATGCGCGGGCAACCCGCCAGGCGACGAAACGGGTCCGCAACTCGAGATCAAGAACCAGTCAGCCCGTGACCTTCTGGTCGCGTGGGTTCGAATCCTACCCCCGGCGTTCTTCTAGCATAGGCTTATCCGACCAGGCAAAAAATGGAGTTAAGGTGTCAACTACTGTGAGAACTCAAACTCATCAGCGCTGGAAGACATTGAAACCTATCTTCTTCATCGCATTGTTCTTGACTTCCCTAGTAAACATAATCGTGTTCACGTCCGGTTTCTGGTTCAGGGGACTTTTTCTGGCGAATCCGACAGCCTTAGGGAATCCTTCGATTTACGAACTCTACAACCTGACATTATCGCTTGTAAGTATCTTATTCGATCCAATCGTCTTGTTCATAGTTTTCTACAGGGTCGGTTCGTTGCTGGACGTCGACGTACACTCCCGCTACTTTGGCATCCTATGGTTTGCTTTCTCTGGGAGCTGGGTTGCCGGAGTTCTGAGTTACTTCATCGAAACTCTGTTGAGTTACACTTACTTTGGTGGCGGCACCACTGGGTTCTATCCCGCGGGGTTGTACGCAGTTACCATCGTTTTTGGCACTGCCCGCGGCGCAATAGCTTCGGCGTTCGTCGCCTTCGCTGGAATCCTCCTTGGCTACCGACGGCGTTTCGGTATGACCGAGGCTGGCGTAGTCGGATCCGGCGCATAACTTTGGAATGAGCTAGGTACAACAAAACTGCTTCGCGCACCATCGCTCATTCACACATGTTTGACTTCAGACTCGGCTTTCCTTCCGGCGCGTTCGAGAAGTTCGAGTATCTCCGGCCAAAGCCTGTGTGTGGCGTGGATGAAGCCGCCCAGAGCTATCGTGAACAGACTCGTGACGATGTGCGAGATAGGGATGCCCTGAAGCACAAGAGTGTTGGAGCTGACGACTTGGGCCGGAGGCGATTGGAGAAACACCCAGTACCAATACGCAGCACTGGCGAAGCCATAAGTTGAGAGAGCTACGCTCCCGATTTCTATCACCACTGAATACAATTTCTTGGTATTCATAATCCGATGATTCATCAAGATTCTTTAGAGATTATAAAACTCAATGGTACAAGATGGACTCAGAACCCCGCCCCTGGCTCCTTCGAGAGTGAGGACGCATCATCTCACATACTTCGTCGGATCTGCGCCGAAGTCTTTCATGCATTTCTCCGAGCAGAAGTAAAACGTGATTTTACCATATTCGATTTTGAACACCGCCAGTCTAGTATCGACGCTTCTCCCACAGACAGGGTCGGTATCTGGCATCGGAAGCCAAACGAGGACAGAAGAAGACACGAAGCAGGACATGACGACGGCCTGGGTTCACTGGCCTAGGCGGGCGAATGCTCAGACAGCGCTTTCCTGGTCTCCACCTTGGCCTCTTCTATCTCCGCCTCGACCCTCTCCCTCTGAGCAGTAAGCGTGCAACTAGAATAACTCCTACAACTAGAATGGCTCCTATACCGATGTAGTTCCCAATGATCAATGCCAATTCTTTATCGCATTCTCCTGTTTAACAGGACATATGATGATAAAGACATCATCTAACGATATTGAGGATACACGGATTGAGTTTGCACAGACCTAGGCTGTCTTGAACGACTCGCCGCAACCGCACGTGGAGACAGCGTTGGGGTTTTCCACGACGAAGCCTCCGCCCATGAGCTTCTCCGACCGGTAGTCGACCGTTGAACCAGCGATGAACGGGGCTGTTGACCTGTCAACCACCACCTTCGCGCCGTCGACATCGATCACAAAGTCGTCTTCTGACGACTTGTCGTCCACAACCATCCCGTAGGATAGGCCCGAGCATCCTCCTGCGGTCACGAAGATCCTCAGCGCAGCACCTGGCTTCCCCTGCTTCTGGAGGTATACTTTCAGCTCCTCCGATGCCTTAGGCGTAAGTTGGACTATCGGCTTGATCTCAGTCCCTTGGCTCAATACAAATGAGACAGCGTCCTCACCGGTATAAAAACCGTTTCTAGGAGCGTGTATTTTCGTACCCCACGTCCCCATTCGAAGCGCTGGCAGCATCAGTCCAACCCGCTCTGGCGGCATTATCAGGCGCTCCACCAGTGTACAGGTATTCACTCCTCATGTGATGCCAGGAGGCGTCCGCACTCACGGCAAACGGTTGGCCGCAGAGACACAGTCCACGACAGAGAATCGCCAGGGAGGCGAGCCTGTTCCTGTCGTAGTCTACGCCACATTTTCTGCATCTGCTCACAGCCCAAGTAGGGTGCTCGACCTTTCCACCACATACGGGACACTCCGACGAGGTCCCCCTTGGGTTCACGTACTTGGTGATGTCGGAAGATTTGTAGTCGACGAAAGACTGGAACATCCTGTAGGGCCATCGGTTGAGATAGAACCTGAAGCGCCGATTCTTTCCATCACCAGCCTTCCTAATCCCCCTAAGATTCTCGAAGACGAATGTCGTATCGGGGTTCTCTCTGACCATCTTCGTCGACAACTTGTGAAGGGCGTCTTTGATTCTGTTCTTCTGCCTCCCCTTCATCTCACTGAGCTTCTTTTGCCTTTTCTGTGGGTTTTTGATGTGCCTCTGGAGCATCATTCTACGTCTTGAGAAGTCGTTCTGTATCTGAACAATCATGCCTAGAGATTCACTACGTACATCGGTAAGTCTTGCCTTCGTCCGGGTGGCCACTGTCATGTCCACACTCCTGAAGTTTAGGTCAGATGCCAACAGTCTCCGTCCGAGAGGCTTGTATTCATCCTCGCTGACGGTGAAGGTGAGGCACGCGTTCCTATCTGTCAGTAGCAGCTCTGATGGCCGCCCCGTCGAATACGCTTCGTAGTGCTTGTCCCTTTTGTTGATTGCGAGCCATGCATAATTGCCTGGTTGAAGCGTGACCCTCAATTGGTCGCCGATGATCTTGAAGAGTTCCCCGTCAATTCGTGTGGCGAGTCTCTTCACCTCCGGTATTCTCAGCTCCCCATCATGGTTCTTCTTGTAAGATCTCAGCATCGCCACGGCGGCCCTGCAGACTGGGTTAACATGATGTCTCGCATAGTTGTATCTGGAATAGAACCAATCCCGAATTTCCCGCCTCAGCTGAATAGGAGAAGGAACGGCGCCACCATTTCCTATTGTGTTTCTATACGCAACCTGAAGCGCATATCTGATAGCGTCTTGCATATCTTTGAGGAATTGCAGAATTTCAGCCGACGGCTCATGGGACCAAACAATCGTCCTCTTCTCCCCATGAGACCTCCATGGATGGCCCAACACCATTGCAGACCTCTTCGCGTTATAAGCACCAATCTGGTTCAGGAGTATTTTTCCGCAAGCTGGTAGACACGCCCGTAGCTCAGGCTGCCAGCTTCTGAGCTGCTTTCATGACCTCGCCATAGGGAGGCTCATCTGACGGCACGTCTGTCACCCATCTGTACCTCAGCATCCCCCTATTGTCGACGACCATCACCGCCCGCTTGGCTACTCCCTTGTACCCGAGGCCCACCCAAGGGTCCTGGAGGACGCCATAGAGTTTGGTGACCTTCTTGTTGAAATCGCTGAGCAGGGGAAACTGTAGGTTGTACGTTTGGGCGAAGGCCTTGAGCGAATAGGAGCTGTCAACGCTGACACCTACCAGCTGGCTCCCGGTTCCCTGCAATATTCCGAACCCATCCCTGAATGTGCACATCTCTTTGTCGCAGGTCCCGGAAAAGGCGAACGGAAAGAACGCAAGAACCACCGGCCCCTGCCGGGTGAATTCACCCAGTGACCTCACCTTCTTGTCGGCGTCAGGGAGAGAAAACTCGGGCACCTTCTGCCCCATCCTTAGCACCACGACATTGAAACCTCAGAGGTTCCGATTTAAAGCCCTACTTCTGGGGGAGCTTCTGCAGCAGCTCGAAGTACTTGGTCATGAGGGACACAAGCTGATCCTGCTTAGCACCGTCTTTCTGAGCTCCCAACTCAGTCGCAGCTTCATTCAACCTAGTCAAGAGAACCTCCCTCATCTGAGCTACGACCGTATCGAAGGATACTGTGATGGTTCTAGTAATCGAAGACAGGTCATCGTGGACAGTGCAGTACACCTTCCCCCGGTACCTGACCTGTATCCCCCCGTCCAGGGGACATGGCTCCGCTAACATCGCTGCGCCCTTGCTCACGAGCTCGGCCGCCAGTTTCATCTTGTTCTTGGGAGCACTCATTGTAACGCCCACCACCTCACTCGTATAATAAGCCGCACGAGGCGAAAAGCACTTAATCCCACCGCATCGAAGCCACGTTTGACAACCGGAGTTCCTTCAATGAGTACTAAATTGAAAAAGCAGCAGGAGAACGACGCCAAGTTGGCGAAGGCCGTATTGAGCCTTCAGCAGATTTCGGACTCGAACATCACCCCACGCAACATCAGGAAGACAGTCAAGGACTCCGTGATGATGCTGCAGGACACCAAGGTGAGCGTCCCCATCAGGGCTGCCAACGCCATTAGTCTCCTCGACGACGTAGCCCAGGATCCTAACATGCCCTCGTTCGCGAGGGTGACCCTTTGGTCAGCAGTTTCCGAATTGGAATCGATCAGAGAACAGTAAAGCTCGGGCCGACGACATGATTCACATCGTAATTCAGGCAAAACTTTAACACGTTCACAAGTGTCGCAGTAGCTATTGCCAAACTGCCCGAAATGTGGTAACAAGGAAACCCTTCCCACCAGGTCCTTCAACGTAATCGTCGAGCCTGTGAAAGGAGAACGTGGAATGACCGAGCGGAGGGTCGGAATGTACACATGTTCGAAGTGTGGGACCAAGTTCCCCACAGTGATTTCCAGACAGAGATACCTGATAGTCGCCGAGGAGCAACTAAAATCGATACAGGACGAACTGAACTCGGTGAAGAAAGGAAACGAAGACCTCAGCGCCAAGGTCCAGGGAATGGTCGAACAGCAGAGGGAGATGGAGTCCTCGATGGAAAGTGCGGCGAAGGAAAACGAGGTGAAGCGTCTGCAGATGAAGCTCGCGGAGCTTGAGGAGTTCGTCGGCTACCTGAGAAAAGAAAAGGGCGAACTCGAGCAGAAGGCTTCCAGGCTTCGGTAGGCCCTAAATTCCTTCGGTGCCAACGGCCGGAAGATTGTATCCTGCTTCGGCTTCGTAGGACGCAGCCTTCTCATCCAACACGGCCTTCTCGGTCCGGAGCGCCTGCACCTCGCTCTCGAGCGTGGCTGCGGACTTCTCCAGTTCGAAGGTGGCTATCTTCTCCTTCAGTGAGGCGATGTCAGCAAGTAGCGAGGCCTTCTCGGACTCGAACGACCTGATCTTCTCCTCGAGCTCTGTCCTTTGGTCAGCGTATTCGGTTACCACTTCCATGGTTGCCGATTTCACAGGGCCTGTAGGTTTACTTCTTCTCCAGAACTAAAAACAATTGATTCATCAGTTAAAGGATATGAATCCCACTTTCGCATTCTTTATGAATCGAACATCATCGGACCGATACGATGACAAGCGGACTCTGGGTCTGGCCTTCCGACCCAAAGGGTCAGAGAAAGGTGCTCAGGCAGGTTGCTGCATCACCTCACCTTGTGGCCGCCCTGACTGCGCTCGCGAAGAGCAAGGGAGGATTGAGCAACGCAGAGCTCGACGACGCGATCAGCGATAATTCCGAATGGATGACACTTTGGGTGATCAGACAGCTGACTTCTCTTGGTTTCATCGAATTCAAAATTGATTTGTTCGGGGACCCTGCCAAATATCGACTGACAGAACTCGGAAGACAGGCGCTCTCCATTATCACAGGCCAACCTCTCCAGAAGCCTCCAGCTCCAGCTCCAACTCGTGCCCCTGTTCCTCCGGTCCCACAGCCTGCGGCTCCCAAGACCGCCTGAGTGGTAGAATCACTAGTCAGTTCTTGGTTCCAACGAGCATCCATAATCAGAGTGAGCATCATCTTTTGAATTGGCCAAAACATGGCCTTCGCTAGGCGATGTCTCGAAGTTCCGGAGTCGTCGTGTATCAGACCATCAGCCGCTGGGAGTTATCTGCCCGCGAATTTCCCCGCCAGGGAAGGCAGTTGTGTGGACATTGACGTAGGTTGCTCCAGCACGCAATGCAGTTAGGAAATTTGCGAATGCACCTGCAGAGAGTCCTTGGGTTGTGGGACCGATGACATCGGTCGCGGTGATAGTGCCGGTGACAGTTCCTGATGATGTTGGACACGCAGGCTTTCCGCCCCCTCCGCAGAGGAAGGCGATGACGCCTCCGTTGGTCCCGCGTGCTCCCAGATGGATGTGTGCAGCCATAGTTCCCGTGAGGCCGCTGTAGGTCAGTGTGTATGAGAGAGTCGTCCCTCCATTAAGGATGGTAGCTGTGAAGATGCCTCCGCCTGCTGAGAACAGTGTAGGGACCTGCTGGAATCCGCTCAGGCGCGCTCTGAAATGATTCCTTTCGTTCTCACCATTCTGGTGTGCTGTTGCGACCGCTGTGTAGGAAACTAGGGTAAGTAGGCTGGCAATGACTAATGCAGCAAAGATGGCCCTGTATAGTTTCTTCATCGTTGGTAGATTCCCGAAAGCGGCTTTAAGTCTGCAGATACCTACAATCGGCTCCCTTCCTATGATGTGCGGGGGGAGGGATTCGAACCCTCGAACCCCTAAGGGATGAGGTCCTGAGCCTCACGCCGTTGACCAGGCTGGGCGACCCCCGCGTTGTCCCGCCGAGCCCAACCTTTGCTTTAATAAGATTCAACGGCATTTGATTACTTTCGCGTTTCTCTCTCTTGCCCAAAATCATCGTCCGCGCCCTCCGCGTTAAATCCCCCAGAGATTTCTTACCAGCATACAATGGCGAGATTGCATTACCTCTACGAGCAGGTGGAGAGCGGCAAGGCGCGCTTCGTCTACTACTGTTCGACCTGCACCTGCGTCCTGAAAGTTAGGCGAGACTTCGGACCGGCTGCTGAGACCGTCGACTCGCTTGGCGGACGGTGTCTTGGCTGCGGCCGTCCCCTCGAGGGAAGCATCGAATGCCGGTTCGCCCCGGTCCCCGACGACTGGTCGGATGTTTTTCTGAACACCGCCCCGGCCATGAAAAGGACACAGGAGTTTTTCCAGCCCGCCTCGTCAATCCCTCACTTCTCGCTCGGCTTCCCTCGCCTCGATTCACTGCTGAGGCCCTTCTCCGAAGGACGCCTGATCGTGCTCAGCGGAGGCCCGTCATCCGCGGTCGCCGAGCTCGCGACGTTCAGGGCCCAGCTCCCAATCGAATCAGGTGGCCTCGACTCGGCCGTCCTCTTCATAGACGGCGGCAACCGCTCCGACCCGTACCTCTTCTCTTCGTTCGCGAAACAGAGGGGGCTCAAACCTGTCGCGGCGATGCGACGTGTAGCTTCCTGTCGCGTCTTCACGTTCTACCAGCTCGCCGCCCTCGTCTCCGAGCACCTTGTCCGCGCAGCCAAAGACTACGGCACAAGGCTCGTGGTCATCTCTGATCTGCTGGGCACATTCAACGAGCCCGAGCTGGACGAGAGGGAGGCCCGGAGGGTCCTGAGTGCGGTCGAGGACGGGATTGAAAGGACGAAGAAGGACGCGCTCGTAATCACGACTCTGGCTTCGCCCAACAAGTACGACGACATGGTCGCCTCGTGGGCTGACGCGATGGTACGCCTGACGCCCGAGGGTGGCATGGTCAGGGCGGAGCTCCTGAAGCACAGGAACAAGCTCCCTGCCGTCGCCACGTTCAAGCTGGGCCAGCTCTTCAGAGCCGCCAAGACCGGGGTGCCTCGCTGACGGGCCGCACCATTCCATCGTTCAGGATAGCCGAAGCCCAGGAGGCTGCCGAATGGAGGTCGTTCAGAAAAGCCCTCCCCAAGAAGGACAAGGTCACGCTCGACGAGATGCTCACCTCTGCCAGGCTCTACACCTCAGCATCTTCCGCAGCGGTCAGGACGTCTAGATTCGAGGGGATGGCGATGGCGATTCTCTTCCACCACCAAAGGATGCTCGCGGATTCCATGAACGCAATCTCAGAAATCAAGTGCGGGGAGACAGGCGGATGACTCTCTCCGATTCGGAGATAATCGAGGAGCTGGACAGTTGGCAGCGCTTCGCCGACGCCCTCCGGGCCGAGGACAGGGCCCTCTTCAACGAAATGCTCAGGCTCTGCTACGAATACTTCCCTGCAATCCAGGCGAGGGACTCGCCCTTCCCGACGGAGGCCCTATTCATGAGCCTGCTACTCGCCCAGCACAAGACGATCATGCAGCTGACGGCCGAGCTCGAGAAGCTGAAGGCTGGTAGGAATGCGCGGCTGGATACTTGACCTCTACCCAGGCAATCCTGGAGAAATGGTCGTCTGGCTCAAGCTCGAGAACGGCGACGCGGTGAGGCTGGTCGACCGATGGTCCCCATCGATATTCATAGGCACGGACAACAAATCAGACTTCGCCGTCCCGCTTCAGACGCTCCGTGACGACTTCGCGTGGACAAGAGTGGTCCGAAGACAGGAGAGAATCTCAGTTCCCGGGGAATCGGAGGTCGTCGAGGCAAAGCTGAGGGACGCCAGAAGAGCAGTGCAGGTGGCAGGGAGGATAGAGCGCCTCGGCCCCTTCGGGACCTTCAGGCTCTACAACATCGACATCCCTCCCAACCAGAGCTACCTGTACGATCACGACCTCTTCCCCCTCGCCTACTGCGAAGTCGAGCGAGACAGGGACAGGCTGAGCTGGAAACTCAAGGACGATGTCTGGGAATACGAATATGCAATCCCTAAGCTCAGAAAGACAAAACTCGAAGTGCAGATAGACCAGCAGGGTAGGCTGCCTCGCTTCACTGACAGAATCACATCAATCACTCTTGAGGGCAGCGGCGGAAAGACAGTGATTGAAGGGCGGAGTGAAGCCGACAAGCTTCTGGAGCTCATGCGAGCCACTCGCGAGGCGGACCCGGATTTTATCCTCACCAACGATGGTGACACCTTCCTCTTCCCGTATCTGATCAAGCGCTCAGAAGCAAACGGGCTGGCCCTGACCTTAGACAGAGATGCCACAGTCATGAAGCTCCCATCAAAGGCCGGTACCTCTTACTTCAGCTACGGGCAGATACACTACAAGCCCTCAGCCATGAAGCTCTACGGGAGGCTGCACATCGACATCAACACCTCCTTCGCCTATTCCGAGGCTGGCTTCGAGGGGCTGTTCGAGCTGAGCAGGATATGCAGGATGCCTTTGCAGACCTCGAGCAGGGCAACAATCGGCAAGGCGCTGTCGAGCCTCCAGTGCTATCACGCCTCGAAGATGGGTCTGTTGGTCCCCTGGAAGCCCACTCTTTGGGAGCACTTCAAGGACAGGAACGAGTTGCTCCTGGCAGACCGTGGCGGATTCATTTTCGAGCCAAGGATCGGGGTGCACGAAAACGTTGGCGAATTGGATTTTTCGGCCCTCTTTCCTAACATAATGCTCAGGAAGAACATTTCTGCGGAGACCATCAAATGCTTGTGCTGTCCTGACTCGACCAATAGAGTTCCCGAGCTGGGGTGGAACGTATGCGAGAAGAAAATGGGCCTGGTCGCGAAATCGATGGAGATTGTTGTCGGGAAAAGGCTGCGATACAAAGAACTGAAGAGCAATGCGGCAGGGGATGCTAGGAAAATCTACGACGAGAGGCAGGCCGCACTCAAATGGATTGGGGTTGTGTGTCTTCCAAAGGAGTCCCCCGTCTTTGTGACGCAAGACGGCATCGAGAAGTTCGTTAGAATAGGTGATTTCATCGATAGTATAGTGGGCAAAAGGACAGGCGTAATGAAGTGTCCGTCCGATGTGTATGTGGCGGGAATAGGACCGGACTACAAGGCGAAATACGCGAGGGTGGCCAACCTAATCAAGAAACCAAACAGGCAGAATCTGCTCTCGATAGACATGGAAGATGGGAGAAAAATCGTCGCGACTCCCGACCACCCATTCTTCATTCTTCGAGAAGGAGAACTGAAGGTGATTATGGCTTCGGAGCTGGAAGTAGGCGAAGCACTACCCGTAGCAAAAAGAATCCCTTCGCTCTCCCGCACGACAGACCAGATTGACCTGATTGGAAGTCTCGAAAAGACACTCGAGCGAATGAGTTCCAGAAAGCTAAGCGGAGACCAAATCGGGCAGACATCGAGAAGCAACCGCCTCCTTCACGGCGACCTAGGTTTCGTACGAGTAAGGAAAATTACAATGCTGGATTCGTGTCCCGAGTACGTCTACTGCTTCGAGCTGGCCGATGACGAGGTCCCGGGTTTCTTCACCGGAGAGGGGCTGGTTTTCACTCACAACTGTTTTGGCTATCTGGGTCACTCGAACGCGAAGTTCGGACGCATCGACGCCCATATCTCCGTCTGCGCCTGGGACAGGAAAATTCTCATCGATGCCACGAGAATCGCCGAACGGAAAGGCTTCGAAGTCCTGCACGGGATCGTAGACTCCCTCTGGCTGAAGAAAGCTGGGGCTAACGAGAGCGACTATCTGGACCTCAAGGCGAAGATCGAAGAGGAGACAGGGTTCGCCATATCATTCGAGGGCATCTACAAGTGGGTGGTCTTCCTCCCCTCGAAGGTCGACCCGGGGATACCTGTCCTCAACAGATACTTCGGCGTCTATCGGGACGGCGAGCTGAAGGTCAGAGGGATAGAGGCGCGGCGCCACGACACCCCACTCGCTTTTTCCAGATGTCAGATGGAGATCCTGAGGACGCTCGCCGAGGCCGACTCGGTTGCTGAGGCGAAGGCCAAGGTTCCAGGGTGCGTCGAAATCTTCCTCAGACACGCGGAATCGCTCGCACGGCATGAGATTCCGGCCCCGGAGCTAGCCTTCACGACGAACCTCTCAAAGGCCCCCGAGGAGTACACCACCATGACTGTGCAGAACGCGGCGATCAAGCAGCTCGTCGGCGAGGGTGCCACCCTCCACGCCGGCGAAGGGATACGGTACGTCATCACAGACTACCAGGGAAAAGACTCGAAGCGGGCGACCCCGGCCGACGTGATTCAGGACGAAACCAAATACGACTCGGAGCGATACATCGAACTACTGGCGGAGACTTGCTCTTCTGTCTTGGAGCCGTTCGACCCGAGGTGCACTGGCTCCGGACTGCTGGCCGCCTACGAGGCCCGCAGAAGCGTGGCGCTCAGCTGACGCGAGGCTTACCACATGACCGCCTTCGTCGGCATGATCTTCAGTATCGGGGACTCGCCCTCCCCCCACGGGTTGTTCCTGTAATACGCGAACTTGTCGAACAGTATCTGTAGCAGGCGCAGGTACTCCTTTCCCCGCTCCAAGATCTCGCAGTCCCCTTCCACCATGAGGCCCCTGTTGGGCCTGTACTCGTCCACCAGCAGTGCCACCTTGGTGTTCTCCCTTAGATTCTTGAGCTTCTTCGTCTTGTAATCAATTGCAATCACTATGTTCTCCCCGTCCAAGGCGTAGATCACGGGGACCACGTGGGGCCTTGCGTCCTTGGACGCAGTGGCCAGCCTGCACAATTCGTGGGTCTTGAGGAAATTCAAGGCCTTTGGTGTCAGGACTGCCATGCATCGCTGGCCCGGTTACCTTCGGATAAAATCATCGGCTAACCATTTAACGATGCCCGGCGGCGCCTCGTCCTCCGATGAAGTATACGACCCTGGGGAGCACGGGCCTGAAGGTTTCGAAGCTCTGCATAGGTTGCATGAGCTTCGGTGGACCGGACGCAAAAGGCTACGAGTGGAGCCTTGGCTATGACGAGTCCAAGCGGATAATCGACAGAGCCATCGACTTGGGGATCAACTTCTTTGACACCGCAGACGTGTATTCCAATGGGAAATCTGAACAGATAGTCGGCAAGGCCCTGCAGGGTAAGAGGAACCAGGTCGTCCTCGCCACCAAGGTCGGGCTTCCCACGGACGACAGCCTGGCCGGCGTAGACCTAAGCAGGGAGCACATAGTCAGGAACCTGAAGAGGTCGCTGGCCAACCTCAGGACGGACCGCGTGGACTTGTATCAGATCCATCGCTGGGACTACAAGACGCCCATCGACCAAGTGCTCAAGACCCTCACCGATGCGGTGAGAAAGGAGAATTCGGTCGACAACATCGGTGGGTCGAGCATGTGGGCCTGGCAGTTCGCCAGGGCCCTCTACACCAGCGACCGCCTGGGCCTCGAGAGGTTCAAGACGATGCAGAACCACTACAACTTAGCCTACAGGGAGGAGGAGAGGGAGATGATACCTCTGTGCGTGGCGGAGGGTATCCCCATCCTTCCATGGAGCCCTCTTGGCAGGGGGTTCCTGACGGGCAAGTACAAGCGGAAGGCGAAGCCGGGAAGCATCAGGTACAAGTCAGACTTCCTCTTGGGGAAGAGGTACTTCAGGCCGGAAGACTTCGACGTGCTAGAACGCCTGCAAGAAGTTGCCAAATCGAAAGGGGCAAAGCCGGCCCAGGTGGCGCTCGCCTGGCTCACAAGCAAGAAAGAGGTCGCGTCGCCAATCATAGGGCCGACGAGAATCGAACAGCTCGACGAACTTGCGGAGGCGGTGGACATTCGGCTGAAACCCGACGACATGAAGAGGCTAGAGGAGCCTTACAGACCCCACCGGGTCCTCGGTCACGAATGAGTTCTACTGGGGAAGTGGCACGGTCGCCACAGTGGAGAACGAGGAGAGGGTGTTGACCATCACTTCGCCCTGCGATATCGTGTAGAGGTAGTCCCCGATTATCACGCTCCGGTCTATCTGGAGACTGTTGTTCGCTGAATCGCCGAAGTTCAGGCTCCCTGAGTACTGTGACACTCTACCAAGGATGTTGAAACCGCTGCTGTTCACATGGATGACGTAGACCCCCTGCCAGACTGGATCGCCGTACGGCGGCAGACAACTAGAGCAGTTACTCTGCGTCCCGGTTACCTTGTAGAGCGTAAGCGGGATGACGGTGACGTTCCTGGTCGAGTCGAAGGTGAAAGCCAGGTGGTCAGTCAGGACGGGAGAGTCAGTCCCCCTGTCTCCAATCAACAGTTTGGAGACTTGGATTGAAGTGCCATTGTCGAAGACCCTGAAGAGGGAGAGCTTGAGCCCCAGGTAGAAGGCCACATTCTGGATGGTCGAAGATGGGACGGCATCCTTCCCGACTCCGATCAGGTATCCTCCCGGAAGAGGATGCAGGTAATCCGAGTATCCTGACACCTTCAACTCGCTCAGTATGACTGGCTTGGCGATGTCCTTGAACGATATCACGAAGAGGGGGTCAATCTGCATGAAGGTGACCACGTACCCCATGCTCCCCACGAAACGGACCGCGTAGATGTTCTCGCCAGGGGCGATGTTCCTCAAAGCAGATACTTGGTTCATGCTCAAGTCCAGCACATAGACATCGTTACTTCTCGTCGGTGAGCCCCCGACCACTGCGAACCTGCCAGTGGCGACTCTGAAGTTTCCATTGTATTCATCGAGGGAGAACTGGTTGAGGACGGACCCGGGCACAATCCCTGCAGCCTTCACCACAACTGCCCCGCCCGAGTAGGCAGCACGCAGAATGGTGCTGTTCTGGGCCTGCTGCACGTTAGATATCGAAACCACTCCGCCAGTGTAGACGTCACCGACAATATTGTGGGTCGAGAACAGGTCTGGGTAGTTGGTGTAGACCACGTAGATGTTCGACGTCGAAACATATACCGTGGCCGAAGGCCCTGTCAGGACTGTGACGGTGTTCTCCTTGCCAGTGGCCATGCTGATGCTCGGGATTATCGTGTAGTAGCTGATCTGGGCCGTGTTGTTGGTATAGAAGACGGAGGACGCAAGCAGCTGTGTCGTAGTCCCATTATTGGATGCCACTGGCATTACGGCCGTGGCGTTACCCTGGCCACTGAAGATGTAGGAGGGCTGCTGGATAACGGCGTACACGTATCCATCAGCGAGGCGCGCGGCGACATAGGCCCCGGGTATGCTCTCGTTCTGCATCAGCTTGGGCGAATTGAGATTGGAGACATCGTACAAAAGCAACTCCACAGCCGACGTGCCGCTCGGCTGCTGATACATGATACCGCCTCCATTCTTCTGATACGCGACACCACTTCCACTCTTCTGATCGATGACCATCAGGCGGTCCTTGGTCATCTCAAGGCCGATCACGTTGGCGTTGGGGAACTTGAGCGTGGAAAGGACGGCTGCGGAGCTCGGCGGGTAGGCGTTGATTATCGATACGGAATTCTGCGTCGAGACAAAGAGATGAGTCCCATCGGTCTTCACTCTATCTGGTTCGTCCACGCCCTGGACTTGGACGTTGGTCTGGGTGAACGAAGCCGCCGAACTGTCCGAACTTACGGCGGCCGCTAGGATTGGCGGGCCATTCGCCACTCCCCCGAAAACCACGGGTCCACCCTTGAGCATCAGGCCGCCCCCAAACCCGATCCCCCACCTGCTGTACTGCTGCGCACTCTTCGCGTTCGCAGTGATGTACTGCTGTAGCTGTGAGTCGCTTTCGAAGGCGCTAAGATTCTGAGGGAGAGCGATGCTCGTAGGACCGCCTGGCGAGACCATCGGAGGGGCTACCAAGGCGAAGATCGCAACAACAGTCGCCACCCCAATCAGGGCTCCCATGAAGACTGCCACTTCTGGTCGCCAAGCTCTCGTCATTGGAACCGCACCCATAATCCAGACTATACAAACGACGGGGAGTAAAGCCTAGAGCGGAGAACAAGTGTTCTAGGGCCACGAACAGGGGAAGCCTGCGGGCTCACATCCGTCTGAGATAAAGCTGAACGGCTGCGAACTCAGCCAGAGCTGTAAAGGCCAGAGACTCGACCGCGAGACTGTCACTCTGGGTCACCAAGAATGTGCCCGCGTATACCCCCAGAGGGCCAAGAGCAATCCCGGCCGCCACGATTAGAGCGCCCAGGAGCCTCGCGAGGTCGCCCGCGGACAATAGGTTCAGGCCTCGGGTTTGGACTCCCCGGGACGTCTGACTCCCTCCTTTCCTCTTGTAACTCCTGATGAAGAAAGCAAGTTCGGCACTCGAAGCCGCCGACACGGCTAGGATTTGGATTACGGGAATGAGGACCAACCAGAGCGCCGACGGCAGGTCGAATGCAAGCAGAACTCCAATGGCCACGGGAACGGGGAGGTAAGCTGCGGTCGATATGACCGACTTGGCCAGGATTATCAGCCTGGCGTTCAAAGGAAGTGAGAAAGTGTAGTCGAGGCCCGAGCCTTCGGTGTTCAGGAGGACCGACGCCGAAATTAGTGTGAAGAAGCAACCCAACGACGTGGCGCTCAGAATGGCCGTCGCCCCCAGACTAGCGGTCTGGCTCAAGCTAAATGCGATGATGACCGTCTCGAAAACAGGCAAGGCGAAGACGAACGCCGTCTGTGGGTTCTTTGATGCGATCCTAGCATCTTTGATTACGTAGGCCGGAATGGGCTTCCTCAGTCTGAGGAGGAATTCCGTTGCTCTCTGTCTGACGATGGTGGCCGCCTGTTGCTGTGAAACTCTTTCCGTGATACTCAGTGCTTTCCTCCCCGCAAAATACGCGAGCAAGAGATACCCGGCCATGGCGACGAAGGACAAAGTTGTCGCCAGGCCCAGTGTTGGTGAGGCCGAGGCAAGCGAAGGAAATACGAGCGAAGCCAGGGCCAGTCCAGCCGAGAACGGGTGCAGCAGAGAGAACAGAATGGGGATGGAAGTTGTGGACAACGACCCCGAGATTGCGCTTTCCAAAGCGGGGAAGACATACCGGATCAGACTGAAGACAAACCCAAAACTTGCTGCCGCCAGACCCCAAGAAATGAGGAAAAGGAACCTAGCGAGGGTGGCCTTCCTCCCCCTGCCTCCACCCGTGATATTCCTCTGGAAGAGCCCGGCGAGCCCAAGGGATATCGTAATCCCGAAGACAGAGTTTGCGATCGAAACAAGCGCCATGACAGCCGTGGCCAGAGGTGAGGCAGTCAGGTATGCGACGACGGCTACCTGGACAACGATGGCGGCGACAATCATGGAATCGAACGTTCGTATGACTGAAAGCAGCGCCAAGAGTGAGAGGTCTCTTCGAGGCAGAGGCAGTGTCGACAGGAGGGCGTAGGGCCCGGCCCCTGTGAATGAAGGGAGCACCTGCAGCGAGTACAGGACGGTGTATCCTAGGCTGATGGCGAGGCTGAGGGTGACCCCGGTGACGAGGGCCGCTGGGGTCCTTCCGATTGCAAATTGATAAAAGGCGAAAACAGCTCCGAGCGAAATGAACGCCGTGATGATGACCTTGCCCACCAGCGCCCCCCTGGTGATCGACTTTACCCTCCGGGCAGGGCTTCCAAATCCAAATCCTCCCATGGACCCCCTGGTCATGAGGGCTGACCTGAACACGAGTTCGATGTAGGGGGTCTTGCTGAGCCGCCAGGCCTCCCGGAGGTTCATGGATTCTACACCGTGGGGGCAGAGAAGGCTTCACGAAGCGCCCTGGCCGTCTCAGCGACCTCCTCTTCCTCATGGGTGAGATGCAGGAAGACCTCTTCGAGGGTCGCTTGCCGCCCTCCCGTCGTGGTCACCCCGGCCCTAAGCTGGTCCATGGAACCTTCCGCGACGATGGAACCCTTGTAGATGATCCCTATCCTTGTGCAAAGATGTTCGGCGACCTCCATGATGTGGGTGGAAAACACTACCGCGCGCCCGGGGCGCTGGCTCTGAAGCGAAATCACATCCTTGAAGATTCGACTGCTCTTGGCATCGAGGCCGTTCATCGGTTCGTCAAGGACCAGGAGCGGGGGCTCGTGAATCAGAGATGCGATTATGGTTACCTTCTGTTTAGTCCCCATCGAGAGCGTGGCTATGGGGGAGTCGTAGTATTCCTCCAAACCGAAGGCCGTGGCGAGTCTCGAAACCCTGTCATTGGCGATTTTCTTATCGAGTTTCCTTACCGACACGACGAACTCGAAGAAGTCTCTCGGGCTCAACGATTCATACAGCATGGTAGTCTCGGGCACGTACCCGATTTTCGACTTCACTTCAACCGGGCTCTCCCTGGGGTCGAGGCCCAGCACCCGTACCTCGCCTGAAGTCTGCTCTGAGAGACCTGTGATTATCTTGATCATGGTACTCTTGCCGGCCCCGTTGGGCCCGAGAAGGCCGTAGATTTCCCCGGGCATGACTTTCAGACTCAATCCCGCGAGAGCCTGGACCGACCCGAAGTTCTTGTGCACGTTCTTGACTTCCACGACTGGGGCTCCCATGTCGGCAGCAGATTCCATGTCAGTTAGGGGCCTCCGCCCATCCGAAATAAAGTTGCAAGCACAAGGTCTCGGTTCAGTTTCCAGCTTTCAAAGATTAAAAATCGAGTTCGGTCGGTGCGGGCTCGGGCCGCGATAGCTCAGCCTGGTAGAGCGACGCCTTGGTATGGGTGTCACCCCCAACAGAGGCGTAGGTCTTGGGATCGAATTCCCGAAGGGACGATAATCCCAATCGCGGCTCTTTCAAAGCATTCTTTGACGCTTTCGCTTCAAAGTGTTATACTTGACATACACGTTACGCTCTTCGAGAAGCGTTTCACAGACTTCACGTAAACCAAGTTTTTGGCTCAGCAGGGTCTCCACTCTGGCCTCCAACCACAAGGGCCAATGCCGAGGGAACGTCCTCGCATTAGCCAATCTTTCAAGCAGTTTCCTCCTATGCGTCATAATCGACGGATTGAATATTCCAATCCTGAGCGCGTCTGATACGGAAAGCGAAACCCTCGCCATGTCCCTCTTGTTCTCGCAGCTAATCGAATTGTGGATTCCCAACGAGCTCAGCAATCTCGAGACGAGGTCTGTGTTGGGCTGACTCGTGATGCTTACAGATCTGTCTCGAAAATCGACGTCGCCGTCCGAGTCTGCCAGCCCCCTGAGAAACCAGATTCTCATGCCCTCGGGCGCGGTAAGCACCCAGTCCATGACGACATGATCGTATGACGTCCGTTCGTCCCATTCGAGCCCAGGCAAGCAGTAAACATCCACCCGAAGATTGGCGAGTAGTGAGAATCCCAATAATACGATTCGAGTGGTTTGTGCCTCCGTGCGGGCCTGTCCGCCATTCGTTCGCACCAGACGCCCAGATTCTGAATGACCTGCTTGACGTAGTTGCCCAGTTCAAGGTTCTCAGGGTGCTTCTTCGAGAGTTCGTACCTTATCCTCACGGTGTGTCTCCTGCGGGAGCCCATCCCCTTGCCAGCGTCCCCGACCATCCAACCCAGGAGGTAATACATTGAGCACAGGAACGCGAATTCCTCATCTAGCGAAGGCATTTTCTCACTAGCAAATCGCCACAGCGAGAGGATGGTCTCAGCGAACTCCTCGTGAGAATGGACCTTCGCAGGAACTTGGAAGTCGTGGGCCAGCCTGAGCCTAAACACTCCAGTTAAGCTCATGGAGGCGGCTTTCTCAAACCAATGATCATCTCTGGCCGTTCTATGGTGTATGCCATCTCTCTGCACGCTCCATTACAAATGCCACGTATTTGGCGACCCACCACGGGTGTCGTGGGTCCGACTCCCACCCGTGGCTCTCATTAGATTAGCCGGAGATCTTGCTGGCGAGTACTTGGTACGCCTTCGGCCCCAGCCTTTCTTCCACGACGAGCAACAGGTCCTCGTAACCATAGAACATGTCCAGCATGCTGATGCCGTTGCGATACAGTAGCTCTGCGATGAAAGCCGCGATGCCCGGGACCCTTTCGGCCTTCTGGGATATCCGAACCACAATCTTGGCAGCTTCTCCTGTGACCTTCACGGTGTACCTGTCGGAGAGCTCCTCCTTGATGATGTCCGCGTCCTCCTGGTCCGCTAGCACCTTGACTGAACTTGGCAGTTGCAGTATGTTCGGAGCACCCAGGAACTTCGGGGAAAGCTTCAGTAAGTCCCCAAGAATTCTCATCGTCGGCACCCCCCTCCCCTCGATGGTGAGGTCAGCGGCCCGACCGACCAGGCTCAGCTTCGCGTCCTTCAGGATTTTTGCTACTTCCGTCCCATTACCTTCAAGTCCGTCTGAGAACCTCTTGATCGCGACAACCACAGACGGCACGCTTACCTTGCGGCCGGTCATTTCTTCGACTTCCTTCTTTACACGCTCCGCCAGCGCGTGGTAGTTCACGATTCTGAGCTTCAGGGCCTCGTACAACAGATGGTTTTCCATCATGATGGTTGAGACAGCCTCGCTAATCGAGGGCCTGGCCTCCGACTTTGTGGAAAGCATAACAATTGTCATGGAGGTGTTACATTTATTGTTTTTACCCCTAGCAAAGTTTATATAGTGTTATAAATCTGCATGTGCTGTTATAGCATGAACATGACAGAAACATATCCGACGACCGTACTCGTCTCGGTAGAGCCCAGCGCTCTTAACACCGTGACCCAGCAGGTGAGCACCCTCAAGGGTATCGCCTTCCAAACTCAGGTGACCGGAAGATTTGACCTGGTCATCCAACTGAACACCAGCGACGTACAGCAAGTCTACCAACTCGTGAACCAGATCCGCGCCATCGGTGGCGTCCTCTCGACAAGGACCATGATCCCCGTGAGCGGATTCAGCAATGGCAAGAACTTCGTCACCGGAAGCCCAGTGGCCTTCCTTCTGCTCGGCGTGGAGGGACAGACCCAGAGCGTTCTGCAGAACCTGCAGAGCCTTCCGCACATCCTCAACGCATCAGTCGTTGCAGGAGAGTTCGACGTCATCGCAGCCATCTACGGCAAGGACTACAACGAGATTTACTCGCAAGTCCTCCAAATCGCTCAGATTCAAGGAATCTCGACGAGCGAAACACTCTTCGCCTTTAAGCCAGTCTGGGCTTAAAGGCCGTCTCTGTTTTTCTGTTTCGTTTTTTCTTTTTACGAAATCCGAATTTTTTCCGAACCCCTGATACATGGTGCCGAGGGGGGGATTCGCGCCCCCGACCCCCAGATTTCTCAGCCCAGCCCGCGATTATGAGTTTCACCCTGTCGGGTGTAGCCTGGTGCCATAACTAGGCTAGGCCACCTCGGCACTGCGCACACGGTCCCAATTTGGGATTAAAAGACTCATCACGAAAGTGCAAAAATGAATCTCGTTTCTCACTGGCTCTCCCAGCAACGCTTATTATGAGACGCCGGTCTCGCCGGCTCGAGATTGCACTTCCCCTTCCTTACCGTCCAGAGTTACTACAGCTTCATCAGCACCGCACTGATCGTGTTGTTCATCATAGGGCTTGTGATAGTCTTCGTCTACGAGTACGAGGCTCTAAGACGGACTAAGACCTAGCCGCTGCCTCTCAGTCTCTCTATTACGCTGAAATTTGAAAGTTGGAGCACCCATCCACCCATTTTCG
>WNFB01000642.1_pt1 | contig 28757 bp, 27 predicted proteins | sample 5400501 | NCBI WGS metagenome assembly WNFB01 (sample SAMN13153341, study PRJNA577476) | soil metagenome | isolation source: 200 cm saprolite under Douglas fir tree site 2 hole 1 | place: USA:California | collected 2015-04-18
GACTTGCCGCCGTCCCCCGCGCCGGGCGGCCTGCGGAACCAGGTCCCGGACTTGCCGCCGTCCCCCGCGCCGGGCGGCCTGCGGAACCAGGTCCCGGGCCGCTCACGGACCGATGCGCCTTGATGATCGTCTTGGCGACCTCGGTCACCTTGACGTGGCGTGTCTGGGAGATCTGCCGCATCCGGTCGAAGGCTTCCTGTGCGCTGCAGCCGAGTGCGTGCATCAGGATGCCCTTGGCCTGGTCCACGAGGGTCCTCGCCTCGGCCGATTCCCGCAGCTGCAGCGCCGTTCGCTGGGAGTCACCATAGATCGACGCGTTGCCCATCGTCGTGCCGCCGAACGCGATCAGCAGCTCGGCGAGGGCGACCCGCTCCGGATCCAGCGACCGGGGGCGTGCTCCGAACAGCGACAGCGTCACGGTCATCGGGCCGAACTCGTGGACCAGCGTGACCGAGCACCGGACGCCGCGGCACAGCGCTGCGGCCGCGTACTTAGGCCACCTCTCCTCCGCGAGGCAGTCCGGCGAGGTGATGGTTTCGCCGGTGGCGAGCGCGGCCGTCCATGGCCCGGTCCGGTCGTTCCACGACAGCTCGAAGAGCTCGGCCAGATCCGGGTGGGTAGCCGCCATCTCCACCGGCTCACCGTCGCGCCAGAGCGCCGACGTCGCACCCGCGCACGCGGGCACCTGGCGGGAGGCAAGAACCGCGAGCCGGTGTAGCGACCTGATGTCCGACGCGTCCGCGATGCTCAGCAGTTCGGCGGCCTCGCGGGCAAGTTCCTGGGTGACGTTCTGATCTAGCACGCCACCTCCGTTGCATGGCAGCACGACGATCGCAGCCATTTGTAACATATACCGGGACCCGGAATGCGACATTCCTGTCACAGCTGACTCCCTGCCGTGCGGCCAGGGTATCCGGGCTGGCCACCTGCCAGGGCGGCGCCGGCCGCCACGCCTGGCGGTCACCCGGCGAGATCGCGGACCTGCTCGATCAGCCGGACGCGGTCGGCGTGCGTGGCGGCGAGCGGCGTGACGTTCAACGTCGTCACTCCGGACTCCCGCATTGCCGCCACCCGCTCTGCCACCAGCGACCGCGGCCCGATCAGCGACGTCCCGGTCAGCAAGGAGGCAGGCACGAGTGCGGCGGCCTCGTCCTTGCGGCCGGACAGGTAGGCGTCCTGAATGGCCGCCGCCTCGCTCTCGTAGCCGAACCGCACCGCCAGGTCGTTGTAGAAGTTGCGGCCCTTCGCGCCCATCCCGCCGATGTACAGCGCCAGCATCGGCCTGCCGAGCTCCCGGTAGCCGGTCACGTCCTCGCCGATCGCCAGGCCAGCCTGCGCGATGACGTCGAGCGGGCCAAGCGAGGGATCACGCAGCGCAGCCCCCGCGGCCAGCGGCGCGCTCCACACCGAGGCCGCCTTCTCCGGGAAGTAGAAGATCGGCTCCCAGCCCTCGGCAAGCTCGGCGGCCAGCTCGACGTTCTTCGGTCCCAGCGCGGCCACCACGATCGGAATGCGTTCCCGGACCGGGTAATTGATCAGCTTGAGCGCCTTGCCAAGGCCGGTTCCCTGGTCCGGCGGCAGCGGGATCGTATAGTGGCGCCCGGTGTACTGCAGCCGGTCGCGCCGCCAGACGCTGCGGCAGATCTCGATGATCTCGCGGGTACGGCCGACTGGCGCATCGTAAGGCACGCCGTGCCAGCCCTCGATGACCTGCGGTCCTGACGCACCGATCCCGAGCACGAACCGGCCGTCGGACACATAGTCGAGCCCGGCCGCGGTCATCGCGGTGAGCGTCGGCGTGCGCGTGTACAGCTGGAGAATGCCCGAGCCGATCCGCAATCGCTCGGTTTTCGCCGCGATGAAGCCGAGCTGGCTGACCGCGTCAAAGCTGTACGCCTCGGGGACGAAGACGATATCGAGCCCGGCCTTCTCGTAGTCGGCGAGCTCGGCGACGGTCTCGGCGAATCCGCCTGCGTAGTTCAGCGACATCCCGATTCGCATTTCCCGCCGTACCTTTCGCCGTCCGGCTGCGATGCCTGGACTGAGCCCAGCGTCGTCCAGCGTAAGTGCGCCGCCGCGCCCCCGCCACCTCCGCCCGCTGGTCACCTCCGCGCTGGGCGACCTCCCGAGCGCCCGTCACTTCCGCGCGCTGGTCATTTCCGCGCGCTGGTCACCTCCGCGCACTGGGCCACCTCCCGAGCGCCCGTCACTTCCGCGCGCTGGTCACCTCCGGGCCCCCGCCACCTCCGCGCCCCCGCCAGCTCCGGGCGCGGGCTGACATCCATATCGCGAGGCCGGGGACCGGCGCGGGGCGAGGCCGGGCGTGAGGCCGAGGACCGATGCGGGACCGGGCCGGGGCCCGGGACCAGCGCGGGGCGGGACCGGGCGCGGGCGAGGCCGCGCGCGGGCAGGACCGGCGCGGGGCCGGGGATCGGCGCGGGGCGAGGCCGGGACCGGCGCGGGGCCGGGACCGGCGCGGGCGGGGCGGGGACCGGCGCGGGGCGGGGACCGGCGCTGGGTCTGCGGGCGCGGCTACCCAGCCGGGGAGATCAGCGCGGCGACCGCGCGCAGCGCGAGCTGATACGACAAGACGCCGAACCCAGCCACCGTCCCGTCCGCCACGCCGGCGACGACGGAGTTGTGCCGGAACGACTCGCGCGCGGCCGGGTTGGACAAGTGCACCTCGACCAGGGGCGCGGTGCGCATAGCCAGCGCATCCCTGAGCGCGTACGAATAATGCGTAAAGGCGGCCGGGTTCAGCACGACCGGCGTTCTGGCGTCAGCCGCGGCATGCACCCAGCTGACCAGCTCTGCCTCGTCATCGGTTTGCCTGACCTGCACATCGAGCCCCAGCTCCCGGCCGGCCTGCTGGCAGGCGGCGGCCAGGTCACCGAAGGACGCCGTTCCGTAGACCTCGGGCTCGCGGGAGCCGAGCCGCCCCAGGTTCGGCCCGTTCAGCACCAGTACCTGCCTCATCGACCGCACACCTCCGCGTATGCCTGCTGCAGCAGTTCCTCCGGCGGGTCGTCGAGGATGCCGGGCCGGGCGATCCCGTCGAGTACGACCAGCCGCAGCCGCGCGCCGCGCGCCTTCTTGTCGACCGCCATCGCGTCCCGCAGCCGCGGCCAGGCGCCGGCCCGGTAGCCGGTCGGCAGCCCGACGGCGGCGAGTACCCGGCGGTGCCGGTCCGCCGTCGCCGCGTCCAGCCTGCCGGCGAGCCTGGCCACGGCAGCCGCGTAGGTCATGCCGATGGCCACCGCCTCGCCGTGCCGGAGCCGGTAGCCTTCCGTCCGCTCGATGGCGTGGCCCAGCGTATGACCGTAGTTCAGCGCCTCCCGCGGCCCGGCCTCGCGCAGGTCAGCCGAGACGACGGCCGCCTTCATCCGCACCGCTCGCTCGACCAGCTCGCGCTCGTTCGGGCCTGACGGTCCCGCCGCGGCGGCCGGATCGGCCTCGATCAGGTCGAGTATCACCGGATCGGCGATGAACCCGGCCTTGATCACTTCTGCCAGCCCGCTGCGGTACTCGGCAGCCGGCAGCGTGGCCAGCGCCGTCAGGTCGGCCAGCACGCCGGCCGGCGGGTGGAAGGCGCCGACCAGGTTCTTGCCCGCCGGGATGTTGATGGCCGTCTTGCCGCCGACCGCCGCGTCGGCGATACCGAGCAGCGTTGTCGGCACCAGGACGTGGCGGATGCCGCGCAGCCAGCATGCCGCGGTGAACCCGGCCAGGTCGGTGACCGCCCCGCCGCCCACTCCCACCATTACATCTGAACGGGAGATCCGGTGTGCTGCCAGCCGTGACCACAGCCTCGCAGCTACCTCGATGTCCTTCGCCGCCTCCCCGGCTGGTATCGCCTCGGCATGCACGACGTAGCCAGCGTCCGCCAGCACCTGGCAAGCGGGCCGGGCGATCTCGCCGAGGCTGCTGGCATGGACCACGAACACGGCGCGGGCCTCCTTGCCGACCAGCGACGGCAGCTCACCGAGGACGCCGGTGCCCAGGACCACCTCATAGGGCTGCTCGCCGCCGACGGGAATGCGGGTCACGCTCACTTGCGTGCGCCCGCGCTGTCGAACTGCCGGACGACCTCGGCCGCTACCTCCGCCGGGGACCTGCTGTCCGTGCCGACGGTGATCCAGGCAAGCTCGGCATAGATCGGCAGCCGCTGCTCAAGGAGTGCCTTCAGCTGTGCCCTCGGGTTGCCGAGGAGCAGTGGCCGTGCCTTATCCAGCCCGACCCGCTTGGCCGCCGCGGCGAATCCAGTTTCCAGGTAGACGACCGGCTGGCCGATCAGCAGCTGCCGCGTGCCGGGATCGAGCACCGCGCCGCCGCCGAGGCCGAGCACGCCGGGATGGGCGGCGACGGCGCGAGCCACCGTCTCGCGTTCAAGCGCGCGGAACGCCGCCTCGCCGTCGTCGATGAAGATGTCGCCGACCGGCTTGCCGGCCACCGCGGAGATCTCGCTGTCCGTATCAAGGAAGGTAACCCGGAGCAGCCCGGCGAGCAGCGGGCCCACCGTCGACTTGCCCGCGCCCGGCGGGCCGATCAGTATCGCGGCCGGACCGCTCATGAGATCACCAGTGATTCCAGGTATCCGCGCAGGTTGCGAGCTGCCTCGTCGACGGAATCGCCACCGAATTTCTCGATCGCCGCCGCGGCAAGCACCAGCGCGACCATCGCCTCGGCGACCACGCCAGCCGCCGGAACCGCGGTGACGTCGCTGCGCTGGTTGATCGCCTTGGCCGGCTCCGCCGTGCGCACGTCGACGGTGGCGAGCGCCCTGGGCACCGTGGAGATGGGCTTCATCGCCGCGCGGAGCCTGATCGCCTCACCGGTGCTCATGCCGCCCTCGATCCCGCCCGCCCGGTTGGTGCGCCGGCGGATCCCGTCCGGGCCGCCGTCGATCTCGTCATGGGCCGCGGAGCCGCGGCGGCCCGCGGTGGCGAAGCCGTCGCCGACTTCGACTCCCTTGATCGCGTGGATGCTCATCAGGGCCGCGGCGAGCCGGCCGTCGAGCCGCCTGTCCCAGTGCACGTGGCTGCCCAGTCCCGGCGGCAGCCCGTAGCAGACGACCTCGACGACACCACCGAGCGTGTCGCCGTCCTTGCGGGCGGCGTCGATTTCCGCGCGCATCGCGGCGCTGGCCGCCGGGTCGAGGCAGCGCACCGGGTCGGCGTCAATCCTGCCCGCATCCGCCGGTCCGGGCAGCAGCCCGTCCGGGGCACTGACGCTACCGATGGACACGACGTGACTGATGACCTGGATGCCGAGGACCTGCTGCAGGAAGCGGCGGGCGAGCTCGCCGAGCGCTACCCGCGCCGCGGTCTCCCTTGCGCTGGCCCGCTCCAGTACCGGGCGGGCGTCGTCGTGGCCGTATTTCTGCATGCCCGCCAGGTCGGCGTGGCCGGGCCGGGGCCGCGTCAGCGGGGCGGCGCGGGCAAGCTGCCCGAGCTCGGCCACGTCCACCGGATCGGGCGACATCACCACGTCCCATTTCGGCCATTCGGTATTGGCCACCCGGATCGCGACCGGGCCGCCCAGCGTGCGGCCGTGCCGCACGCCGGCGGTGATCTCGGCCTCATCCTGCTCGAACTTCATCCGGGCGCCACGGCCGTATCCGGCCCGCCGCCTGGCCAGCGCGGCCGCGATATCGGGCGTGGCGATGCGCACTCCGGCGGGCATCCCCTCGCAGATGGCGACGAGTGCCCGGCCGTGCGATTCTCCCGCCGTGAGCCAGCGCAGCATGATGAAGATCCTGCCATGCGGCCGGGTCCGGCTGGCCACGGCCCGCGAAGCGGATGACTGGCCGGCTGGCCCGGGACTACGCAGGGCTATCACGTAATAAATCCGCTGTGACTTAAGCCGAGGTTCCCCCAGGCCTAGAGGGCCCGTCATATTCGCCCAGGTGATAGAGCTTCAGGCGGCGAATCTACATGTCTGCGTGTCGTCATGGTGCACCACGTTTCCCCTGGTGAACACGGATATCAGTGCATCCGGAGGGGAACTGTGACTTAAGCGCGCGGCGGGCTGATCACGATCTGGACTCCCCTGCGCAGCCTGCCGCCGAGCCTGGCCATGACGGCCGCTGCGACGGACCTGGCCAACTCGCTGGCAGATTCCGCGTGGCCTGCCGGGATGGCGAGCTCAACGGTCAGGTCGCTGCCATCACCGCCGGCCGCCAGCAGGGCCGCGCTGACAGCGGGCTGCCCGGCGACGATCGCCGTCACCGCGGCGAGCACGTCGGGATCCTCGTACGGCATCGGGACGGGCTGGCCGCTGGCGAGCGCCGCCAGCCGCGCACCGTCAATCGCGACCGGCACGGGCCCGGCAATATCGAGCACCACGGCGCAGGAGTCAGCGGCGGCGCTTTGCCATACCCGGCCCGCTTCGACCGGCACGGGCCGGGCGCCCGGCCGCCACCTGACCATCGCATCCAGGCTGGTGAATGCGGGGACAGCGGGGCGGCCGTCGTGTCCGACCAGCGTCGGAATGCTCATCTCGGTGGCCTTCTCCGCATCTTCTCGCGCCACGCGGCCGCCGGAGTCCTGCGCCGGGGCGGCTACGACCGGTACCAGCAGGCGTACTCGCGCCAGCGCCGTCAGCGCGGCCTGCTCACTCCCCGTCCCCGCTGCGAACGCCGCAAGCGCGGCCGCTGCCACCGGATCGGCGGATCCGTGATCGGCGCTGAAACGACGATCCCCGCTGCTCAGCCCCGGCACGGGCCCACTGTAGTTCGGTCACCGCCGCGGCGTGCAGCAGGGCGCTGGCCAGTAAGCCGAAGCAGTTGAGGACGTATTTCCCGGTATGAGACTCTCTTGAGACTGCATCGGAGTCTGCCCCAGGGGAGCGCGTGCGCCAGGTCGAGCCAGGATCGAGGCCCATTCAGCCGGGTACGCTGATGCAGAAGGCGATCCCGCCCCGGCTGGTGGAACCTTATCTGACCGGCCGGCGCTCGGTGATCGCCGGATTCGTCTACCGCGTACAGGACAGCTCGTTCGATAACCCCGCCGAGTTCTACGATGCGCTGGATCTCCGCTATGACGGCTCTGACTTCGGGCCGGATCTCACCGAGGTCTACCTGCTTCGCTGGAGCGCCGTGGGCGTCGAGTCCTACCAGATTCCCTACTCACCCGAAAATGGCGGCGACTGGCGCGGCAAGCCCCCGTTCACCGGAACTGGCTTCACGTCCTCACTGGCGCGCCAGGTGGCCGAGTACTACACCGATCCGATCCCGGTGCCGGTGGGTGCCGAGATGTACCGCATCATCCCGGGTGCCGAGGAATTCATCGCCCGGTTCGACGGCCAGGTGTGGCTGCGCCCGTCCGGAGGGATCTGAGTCATGCGCTACCGGCTGATGGCGACCTATCAGGACGTTCCCTACGAGGCGGGGATCGGCCCGTCCGACGGGGATGTCGTTCTTTTCGCAGCGTGCCCGCCCCCCGAGGAACTCGGCTTCGAGCCAGCTACCGGGCATTGGCGCAAGCAGTTGCGCGTGCAGGATGTCCAGGCGCTCTGGGAGTCCAGGCCGATGGGCACGTACCGTGGCCAGCCCTGCCTGGTGCTTGACGATCTCGGTGACCGGCTGCACATCGTTTACCTGGGCCATGACGCTTATCAGGCGCAGCAGCTCGGCTACTGGCAGGTAGACCGGGGCGTGTTCGAGCTGGTCACGCCCCGGGATGAGGTGACCGACGTGACCGAGGAGCGCTCCGACTACGCGGGGCAGCCGGCCGGCCGGGCGGATGACCTCCTTTCCGCGGCCGACTACCACCCGGCGACCACCGACTACCACCCGGCGACCACCGACTACGACCCGGCGACCGCCGACTTCGGCCCGGCCGCCGACTACGGCCCGCCGACCACCGACTTCGGCCCGGCCGCGGACTTCGGCCCGGCCGCGGACTACGGCCCGGCCGCCGACTACGGCCCGGCCGCGGACTACGGGGTCGGCACGCCATCCGGCCTCGCGCCTGCGCCGGTTCCGCCGGACTTCGGAGCACCCCCCCGGCACGGCCAGGTTTCTGCATCGCGGCCACCGGATTTCGGGGCGGCCCCGTCGCCAGGCCGGGGCACCAGCACGCTCCCCGGCCAGTCGATCTTCCCGCCGCCCGGCCAGACAGACGACATGTCGCCGAGCCAGCCGCCATCGGTGCTCCCTCCCGGCTTCACCGTCATCCCGCCGACCAGCGAGCCCCCACTGCCGCTGGAAGCGGCGGCGCTGCGCGCGGCATCCGCTGCGGCCCTGCCGAAGCAGACTCGGCTGGCCGCGCAGGCACATCAGGCGGCCCAGGAGGCTCGGACCCTGCTGGCAGATCGGACCCTCGCGGGCCAGGACCTCTCAGCCATGAAGGGCTCGGTGACCACGCAGACACCCCCCGCACCCCACGCTGCCCTGGTGACGGAGGCACCACCGTCGGCAGCAGTCCCTCCGGCCGTACAGGACTTCCTGACCGCACCGGCCGCGCCGGCGCACCTGGACTTGCCGGTGCCGCCTGCCGCCACGAGCCCGGTCCCGGCGAAGCGCCGCCCGAGATCGGCCCGGTCCCGGCTGGCCACGCAGGGCATCTTCATTGAACTCGCGAGCCTTGCGGCCATCCCGGCCGCCGCCTATGCGGTCGGCGAGGAGGTCGACGGCGCACTCTGCCTGATCGAAACTGCCACCGGATACGAGGTTTTCAGCGCCGCCGGCGGAGCAAGGCACGAAGTGCGCACATTCGAGGACGAAGAGTCCGCCTATTTCTATCTGTTCGGCGTGCTCGCGGCGGAAGCGGTCAGGACCGGCCTGCTGATCCCGCATCGGTAACCTGCCGCGGCTCCGCCTGGCTGACCTGGCAACCCAGGGCGTACCGGGGAATCCCGGGTTCCGCCGCGGAATCGTGGCGCGTTTCCCGGGCTAGCCCGAAGTTACTTGATCTTCGGTATGCAAATTCGTGCTATGACCTGCCGAAACGTCGTCCGAGGCAAGACAACGTTCTGGCTACATGACCTCAGCCGGAGCGGCGAACGAGCCGTCCGGAGAAGATCGCTGACGATCAAAGAGCTATCACGGTCGACCCTGCCCCTGGTCTTTCTGGCTACGTTCTTTGACCGATTCTGCGAAGTCTTCGCAGGTCACCAGCCATTTGCAGCCGACACGCCGACGTAACTTGGGGCCAGCCGCCCGCCGGCGGCTCCTGCCGCCCCGCGCACCCGAGCAAGCACGTGGCAGTGGGTCGCCAGCCGCAGCAGCAGGGCGTTTGCCCTGCTCGCCGGCCAGGTCAGTCGCGGGTCAGTCCCGGGATGACTCGATCATGCCGCACCGGGAAGCGGTCACGACACGGGTGGAACAGACCGTGTTGGCCAACTTCGCCCGCATGCGCCTCCGGGGCAGTTATCGTGCAATTGCTGGCGGGGCTGACGGTCCCCCGCTCCCCAAGCAGCCTCGCCGGCATTCATGGCTGGGGCAAGCCTGATGGCCGGCCGGCGGGCAAGCAAGATGGGCATCATGGAAAAGCCGACCTCGATTCCGCTGACCGGCGCGCAGTACGAAATCTCCGCTGGCGGCTATCGTGCCGCGGTTACCGAACTCGGCGCTGGCCTGCGCCAGCTGACTTACCGCGGCCGGCCGGTCATCTCGGAATACGGGCCCGACGAGCTGCCGCCGGCGGCGGCCGGCCAGTTGCTCGCGCCGTGGCCGAACCGGATTGACGGCGGGCGCTACAGCTTCGGGGGAATGGACTGCCAGCTAGACCTGAGCGAGCCAGCTCAGGGAAACGCGATTCACGGCCTGACCCGATGGGCAGGCTGGCGGGCGGAGCGACACGACGCTGACCGCGTGCTGCTCAGCCACCTGCTGCACGGGCGCGCTGGCTACCCCTTCTGCCTGCACCTCGCCGCCGAGTACCGGCTCGGCGCCGATGACGGGCTGCACGTCACCATCACGGCGCGGAACGCGGGCACCAGACCGGCCCCGTATGGCACCGGGTCTCATCCGTACCTTACCGCCGGCCCGCCGGGCATTGACGACTGCGAGCTCGCGCTGCCGGCGGCGCAGTGGCTCCCGCCGGGCCCGCGCGGGATACCGGCCGCCGGGCCGCAGGATGTCTCCGGCACGCCGTATGACTTCCGCATGGCCCGCGCGATCGGCAGTGTCCGTCTCGACCATGCATTCACCGGCCTGGCCAGGGATGCCGGCGGCCGGGCCTGGGCACGGCTGAGTACGGCCGACGTGCAGGTCTCGTTCTGGGCAGGCCAGGGCTACCGGTGGCTGCAGGTGTTCACCGGCGACCCGCTGGACCCGCCGCACCGCAGGCGGGCGCTGGCGGTCGAGCCGATGACCTGCCCGCCGAACGCGTTCGTCACGGGGCGCGACCTGATCACGCTGGATCCGGGCGGCCGCATCCAGCATGCCTGGGGAATCCGGGTGCGTCAGCCCTGACGCTGGCCGACGCCGCCGGGACCCGCCAGGCGGGCGATGCGCTCAAGGTCCGCGCGGGTATCCACATCGTCGGCGCTGCCGGTGTCCCCGCACTCCACCGGAGTCACAAGGTCCGGGTGGGCGCGGATGAACGGCCGCGCGCCCGTGTCGCCGACGGCCAGCGCGGTGACCGCCGGCCAGTGCTCGCGAGCGAGCAGGACCGGGTTGCGCAGCACGCCGCCGTAGGCTGCCACGGCGACCCCGGCGCCCGCCCGGTACGCGGCGATGAGCCGCCGCACGGCCCCGGGCCCGACCAGCGGCTGGTCGACCAGGGCGACCACCGCCGCGCCGCAGTCATCGGGGACCGTGGCCAGCCCGGCGGCCAGCGAGGAACCCATGCCGGTGCGCCAGTCAGGGTTATGCACGATCAGCACACCGGGCAGGTCGACGGCAACGGCGCCGGTGACGATCACGATGGGCTCCGCTCCGCCGCCGCGCAGCAGTGCGACTCCCCGGGCTGCCAGCGGCTCGCCGCCCATCTCGACGGTTGCCTTCGGCTGGCCGAGCCTGCTCCCGGCGCCCGCTGCGAGCAGGACCCCGGCGACATGCGGCGCCACGAGCATCAAGGTTACGGCTCCGGGCTCCGCCACGGTTGCAGCCGCTGGCCCCCGCTTCAGCGCCCGGCCCGCCGTGGCCCGACGGGCACCCGGGCGGAGGCCCGCCGCAGGGCAGGCCGCAATCCGCGGTCCTGGTAGCCGCCGTCGGCGAGGCCCGCGCGCAACTCGAACGGGTTACCCGAGCCGAGGTTGCCGGTCAGCGCCCACGACACGACCGCTGCGATCCCGTACAAGGGCAGCATGACCAGGCCCCCGCAGCACGCATACTGCGTCGCGTGCCTGGCCTCGTGCGCGAGCAGCCGGCTGCCGGGAGCGAGGCTCGCCCGGTCCAGCCGGGTCAGGATAACGTTGCCGACGCAGAAGGCGTCCGAGCGCATCGGCAGCCGTACCCGATAGGCCACGGTCAGGCCATCAGGCCCGGCGGCGAGCCCGGCCCGGCCGAAGACCGCCAGCAGGACGCCGCCCAGCGTCGACCCGTTGGCGATATTAACGGCAAGCCGCAGCCGGTACGCGGCGCGCATCGGCCCCACCTCCTCCGATCATTGAACGCAGGCCGCCGGGCGTACGTAAAGCGGGACAACGGAGGGTTGGGGCGGTTAGCCGCCTTCGCCGCATCTGTGCTTGGCTTTTTGGGGGTCAGGCCACGCATACTCGGAATAAGGAGCGGGCTCAGCCAGGACACGAGCCGCTCGGACGGCGGGAGCTGCAGTTGGGCTGGAGAAACTTCCACCGCGCGGCAGGTGCGGCGATCGCCGCCGCACTGTCGCTCTCCGCCTGCTCGGCGGCCACCCAGTACACCTACGTGACCGACTCTGCCGACAGCGCCTACTTCAAGGTGCCGCCCAGCTGGAAGCCAGTCGACCAGAGACTCCTGGCGGCGGCCCAGGCCCAGCTGCTCGGCAGCTCGCCGGCCGGCCCGGCCGGCGGCCCGCTCACCTGGTCCCGGGCGTACGACGCAGCCGCGCAGCCGTCAGCCAGCCACATCTTCGGCACGGTGAGCCAGCCGGTGGTCTATGCGAGCGTCCAGGCGATGAACCCGGCCCAGCAGGCCGGGCTCTCCTTCGACAGCATGCGGAACCTGCTGCTTCCCGTGACGCCGTTGGCGCGCCAGGCCGCCAAGAAGGCAGGCGCCACGTTCTCTGGTTTCCAGTCGATCGGCGATAGCGTGATCACCAGCAGCGGAGTGCGCGGCGTCAACGAGCTGTTCGGGTACGACATCGGCGGCATGCCGGAGATCTTCGACCAGACAGTGCTGACCAACAGCGCGACGACCAAACTGTACCTGCTCCTCGTGCAGTGCAATCAGAGTTGCTTCATCGCCCACCGAGCGCAGATAGCCACGGTCGTCCGATCGTTCACCGTGCGAGGTTCCTGATGCCCAGCAAATCCGCGAAGCGTGCCGCGACCCACGGCGGCGCGGACCACTCCGGCCAGGCCAGCTCCGGGCGGCCGCGGGATTCGGACCGGCCGACACGCAAGCCGCTGGCGGGCTGGGACAGGCTGAAGTTCCTGCTGCTCCTGTCGCTGCTCTGGCTCGTGCTGGTGTGGTCGGACATGGCCGCCGACCCGATCATCGGATTCGCCGACGCCTCGCGCGACCAGCTGGCCAAGGGCCGCTGGGTTCTCGTCCTGATCGGCCTGGAAGTGCTGCGCCAGCTGCACTTCCTGGTTGCCGAGCACTGGGCCGCCTATCACCGGCTGTGGCGCCGGGGCATCTTCGGCAGCATCGACCGGCTGGGGCACCGGCTGAGCGACTGGACCAGGTTCCGGATGGCGCGGGCGGCCAAGTGGCTGATCGCGATCGCCATCCTCGCGCTGATCCTGGGCAAGGCGTACCACACATCGCCCCTGCTCGGGCTGTTCCGCGCCCCGGCCACGATCATCCACGCGCTGCCGCTGATCATCTACGTGATGGCCATCGTCTCCCTTGGCATCCTGCAGTTCGTCGCGATCTTCTGGTTCATGTCCAAGGGCGGCGTGGACGTCTACTTCCCCGACGACATCACGACGCGGTTCTCCGACGTGTGGGGCCAGGACCACGTGCGGGAGCGGGTGCAGGAGAACATGCTGTTCCTCGAGGACCCGGAGTCGATCGAGCAGAAGGGCGGCTACGTCCCCGGCGGCATCCTGCTCTGGGGGCCGCCTGGCACCGGCAAGACGCTGATGGCCGAGGCGGTGGCCGGGGAAACCGGCAAGCCCTATGTCTTCGTCGACCCCGGCGCGTTCATCAACATGTTCTTCGGGGTCGGCATCCTCAAGGTGAAATCGCTGTTCCGCAGGCTGCGGAGGCTCGCCGTGCGGTACGGCGGGGTGATCGTCTTCTTCGACGAGGCCGATTCGCTCGGCAACCGCGGCGGCGGCGTCGGCCAGGGCGGCGGCGTCGGCGGTGGCGGCTATGGCCCGGTAAGCCCGCACGGGGCGTGCCACGGCTTCAGCTATCTGTCCGAGGACACCCAGTCAGCGTTGTTCGCCCGGGCGCTGAGGTCGTCTCCCGCGCCCAGGCCGCCCGGCAGATTCCGGCAGATGATCCCCGGGATGGGCATGGGGGGTGGTGGCGGGATGGGCACGCTGCAGGCGCTGCTCACCGAACTGTCCGGGCTGAAGAAGCCACGCGGGTTCTTCAACCGGGTCGTCCGGCGGACGCTGGGCCTGCGCCCGAAGCCACCGCCCAAGTACCGGATCCTGGTCATGATGGCAACCAACATGCCGAGCGCGCTGGACGAGGCGCTGCTGCGTCCTGGCCGCCTGGACCGGGTCTACCGGGTCGGCTACCCGTCCAAGGAAGGCCGCAAGCGCACCTACGAGGGGTACTTCGGCAAGGTCAGCCACGAGCTGACGGCCGAGCAGCTCGAGCACCTGGCGACGATCACCCCGTACGCGACCGGCGCCACGATCAAGGACCTGGTGAACGAGTCGCTCATCGTCGCGCTGCGTGACGGGCGGACGGCCATCACCTGGACCGACGTGCTGCACGCCAAGCTGCTGAAGAGCGTCGGCCCGTCGGAGGGCGTCGAGTACATCGAGCGGGAGCGTCATGCGGTCGCCCTGCACGAGGCATGCCACGCGGTCGTCAGCTACCTGGTGCAAAAGCGCAACGTCATCGACACGGCCACGATCCAGAAAGGCGCGGACTACCTGGGTTTCGTCAAGCCGATCCCGATCGAGGAGCAGTTCACCTCCTGGCGGAACGAATACGAGGCCGATGCGATGGTGAGCCTCGCCTCGCTGGTCGGCGAGCGGATGTTCTTCGACGGTGACTCAAGCTCCGGCGTTTCCGGGGACCTGCAGAACGCGACCACCATCGCGCTCGCCATGGAGGGCCTGTGGGGCATGGGCGGCCAGTACGGCTCCTACGGTGTCACCAGGGCACCGCACGGCGCGCACCCGGTCGCGGACGGAAATGACCGCAACGTGCTGGAGACCGCGCTGGGCCAGCGGGCCGAGGCGCACCTGACGTCGCTCGCCGAGCGGACCAGGGCCCTGCTGGAAGAGCGCAGGGCCGATGTCCTGTCTGTCGGCCACGCCCTTGAGCTGCACAAGACCATCAGCGGCCAGGACGTGACGGCCATCATCAGCGGCTCGCAGGGGCCGCTGGTGGACGGGCGGCCGTACAAGACGCAGGAGTTCGCCGCCACGCTGGAGTCCTACCACCTGCAGGTACTGGCCGCGCACCGCGGCGGCGACAGCGGCCTGCCGCTGCCGGTCCCCGAGCCGGCCGGCCTGCAGCTTGACACGATCACCGCCATGAAGCCGCTGACGGCGGAGCCCGGCACAGGGCAGTGACCGCCGGCGCGGGCGGCCCGGCCCGCCGCCCCGCTAGCCGTGATGGATGCGCCCGGTGGTGCCGGTCAGCGGCATGCCGGTTCCGCCCCAGCGCAGCTGGATCAGCTCGGCGGCGATCGCCACCGCGGTCTCCTCCGGTGTTCTCGCACCGAGGTCAAGCCCGATCGGCGAGCGCAGCCGGGCTAGCTCGCCGGAGGTCAGGCCGGCCTCCCGCAGCCTGGCCAGCCGGTCCTCGTGCGTTCGCCTGCTGCCCATCGCGCCGATGTAGGCGGCCGGCGTGCGCAGCGCGACTTCGAGCAGGGGAACGTCGAACTTGGGGTCGTGGGTCAGCACGCAGATGACCGTGCGCTCATCCACCGTGATGCCGGAGAGGTAGCGGTGCGGCCAGTCCGTCACCACCTCGTCCGCATCAGGGAAGCGCGCGGCGGTCGCGAAGACCGGCCGGGCATCGCAGACGGTGACCCGGTATCCGAGGAACTTGCCTGCCCTGGCAACGGCGGCCGCGAAGTCGATCGCGCCGAACACCAGCATCCGCGGCGGCGGGGCGAATGACTGCACGAATACCCCAAGCTCGTCCCTGCGCCGCTCCCCGTCCGGGCCGTAGCGGCGCACGCTGGTCACGCCTTGCGCCAGCATGCCGCGCGCATCGTCGTCAACGGCCTGATCCAGCCGGTCGCCGGCGCCGAGCGTGCCCGGCACCCGCTGGCCGTGATCGTCCGCGGGCCAGATGACCCTCCTGGCGCCGATCTTGCCGGGGCCGTCGATCACCGTGGCCACGGCGACCGGCTCACCTGCCCGGACGGCTGCCGCCACCTGGCCCAGCTCAGGGAAATGCTCGCGATCGACCGGCTCGACGAAGATGTCGATGATGCCACCGCAGGTCAGGCCGACGGCGAACGCGTCGTTGTCGCTGATTCCATAGGTCTGCAGGACCGGCTGGCCGCTCGCCGCGACCTCGCCGGCGAGTTCGTAGACCGCGCCTTCCACGCAGCCGCCGGACACGCTGCCGACGACCTCGCCGCCGCCGGAGACGGCAAGCGCCGCGCCCGGCTCCCTGGGCGCGCTGCTGAACGTCCGCACGACGGTGGCAAGGCCGAATGTCTCTCCGGCCGTCCACCACGCCGCGATCGGATCCAGGATGTCTCGCACGCCAGGTCACCTCGGGACATTTGTCGTGTGATCCCAGCCTACGTTGGCCCGGGCAAAGCGCCTGCCGCCAGCATCCGAGGTCAGATCGGGGTTGCCCGCCACGGGTCAGCTGGCGGCGCGCGCTCCGAAGATGCGCCTGCGGACGTTGAAGAAGGCGATCAGCGCGACGGCGAGATAGAGAACGTACACGCCCACCTGCAGGCCGGTCGGACTCTGGGCGTAGCCGAAGAAGCTGTGCGCGAGGTCGCCGACCGCCGTGTCCTCGTTCAGTATCGTGCCGGTGTGCCAAAGCGGGTGACTGGCCCACGGCAGCCAGCCGAGTACCTGCAGGTTCTGCACGGCGTCGACGAGGAGCCCGGCGCCGAAGACCATCAGCAGCGCGCCGACGATCGTGAAGAAGCGGGCCAGGTTCAGCCGGTGGCCAAGGCGGTAGGTGCCGAACGCGATCGCCAGCGCGATCGCCAGGCCGATGACCGCGCCGATCATGGCGCTGCGCTGCGTCGTCGAGAAGGCGATAGCCAGCGTGAAGACGACAGTTTCGAGGCCCTCGCGGCCCACGGCCTGGAATGCCAGCAGGGCCAGGCCGGCCCGCGCGCCGCCGCTCATCGCCGCATCGGCCCGGGCGCGCAGATCCGACGACAGGCCGCGAGCGTGCGAGCGCATCCAGAAGGTCATGTAGGTGAGGACGACAGCAGCCAGCAGGTAGGTGCCGGTCTCGAAGATCGTCTGCGTGCGCGATCCGGCGTACGAGCGGATGGTCTCGTAGGCAATCACTCCGCCGGCGCCCGCCAGCACGAGCGCGGCTCCCACGCCAGCGAAAACGTCACGGAAGTACCGCCGCTGCCCGCTGCGATTCAGGTACGCCAGCAGGATCGCGATGATCATGCTGGCCTCGACGCCCTCGCGCAGGAAGATCACGAGCGTGGCTATCAAGAACGGTCCTCCTGGGGTAGCAGGCAGCGCAGGTTAGGTTAGCCTAACCTACCTGCCGGGCGGGCCGTCAACAGCCTCCCCGCTTGCTGCCCGGCCGGCGCAGCGAGCGCAGCACCAGCGCCGTGTCCAGCGCCGCCACCACCGCGTCCCAGCCCTTGTCCTCGCTGCTGGCATCCAGGCCGCAACGGTCAGCGGCCTGATCCAGGGTGTCGCAGGTGAGCACTCCGTTGCCGACCGGCGTTCCGGCATCAAGCGCGACCCGGGCGAGGCCGTAGGTGACCGCATCGCAGACGTAGTCGAAATGCGGCGTGCCACCGCGGATCACCGCGCCGAGGCAGGCCACGGCATCGTGCCGGGCGGCGAGCTCGGCCGCCACCACCGGCAGCTCGAGCGCGCCGGGGACGCGGGCCACCGCCGGGTCGCCGATGCCGCACGCCGCCGCCGCGGCGACCGCCCGGCCGAGCAGGCAGTCGGTGATCTTCCCGTGCCACCGGGTCGCGACGATGGCCAGGCTCAGGCCGGCCGCGTCGACCACCTGCCCGGGCGGCCGGCCCTGCGCGCTCATCGCGTCCCGGCGACGGCGGGCTGGCCTGCCGCGCCGGAGCCGCCAGGAAGATCATCGATCCGCAGCGGAAGACCGTCGATCTGATGGCCCAGCCGGTCCCGCTTGGCCATCAGGTAGCGCAGGTTGTCATGCGTCGGGCTGGCGGGCAGCGACACCCGGCCGGCCACCTCGATGCCGAACCCGGAAAGCCCGCGGACCTTGGCCGGGTTGTTGGTCAGCAGGCGCAGGGAGCGAACCCCGAGGTCGGCGAGCATCTGCGCCCCGGTGCTGTACTCGCGGGCGTCGGCGGGCAGGCCAAGCTCCAGGTTGGCGTCCACGGTGTCGGCGCCGCCATCCTGCAGGTTGTAGGCGCGCAGCTTGCTGAGCAGCCCGATCCCGCGGCCCTCGTGCCCGCGCAGGTACAGGACGATGCCGCGCCCCTCGGCGGCGATCATCGCCATCGCCGCCTTGAGCTGGTCACCGCAGTCGCAGCGCTGAGAGCCGAACACGTCCCCGGTCAGGCATTCCGAGTGCATCCGGACCAGGACGGCGCCGGTCCCGCCTGCGTCACCGATGTCACCGAGCACCAGGGCGACATGCTCCGTCCCGTCCACCGAGTTCAGGTAGCCGAACGCGCGCCACTCGCCGAACTGGTTCGGCAGCCTCGTCTCGACCACGCGGCCGACCATGCGCTCCGAGTGCCTGCGGTACTCGATCAGCTGCGCGATCGAGATCAGCGCCAGCCCGTGCTCGTCGGCGAAGGCGCGCAGCGCGGGCAGCCTGGCCATCGTGCCGTCATCGTTGACCACCTCGGCCAGCACCCCGACCGGCGGGAGGCCGGCCAGCCTGGCCAGGTCGACCGCGGCCTCGGTGTGGCCGGGCCGGCGCAGCACCCCGCCCTCGGCGTACCGCAGCGGGAAGATGTGCCCGGGCCGGACCAGCTCGTAGGGCTCTGTCGCCGAGTCGACCAGGGTCCGCACGGTCCTGGCCCGGTCGGCCGCCGAGATCCCGGTGGTGACCCCGTCCCGCGCGTCGACGCTCACCGTGAACGCGGTCCGCATGCGCTCCTTGTTCTGCGCGGTCATCAGCGGCAGCTGCAGCCGGTCGAGGTCCTCCCCCGGCATCGGGACGCAGATCACCCCGCTGGTGTGCCGGATGGTAAACGCCATTAGCCCGGTCGTTGCCTTGCTGGCGGCGAAGATGATATCGCCCTCGTTCTCCCGGTCCGCGTCGTCGACCACGACGGCAGCGCGCCCGGCGGCGATGTCCGCGATGGCCCGCTCGACCTCGTCCAGCCGGGTGCCGGCCCTGGCCGGCGTCTCGCCGATCATGACCGCGCCCCGGTGCCGAGCAGCTTCTCGACGTACTTAGCGATCATGTCGACCTCCAGGTTCACCGTCTCGCCGACCTGCTTGCGGCCGAGCGTGGTCCGCGCCAGGGTCTCCGGTATCAGGCTGACCTCGAACCATCCTGGCTCGCCCGGCTGGCCGTGATCGCCGTCCCCGGCGGCCGATATGGTCAGGCTTACGCCGTCGACCGCGACCGAGCCCTTTTCCACGACATAACGCAGCAGCCCGGGCGGCATGCCGATGCGGACGACCTCCCAGTGCGGGGCTGGCCTGCGGGCCGTGATGGTGCCAGTGCCGTCGACATGGCCCTGCACCAGGTGCCCGCCAAGGCGGCCGTCCAGCCGCAGCGACCGCTCCAGGTTGACGGCGGCGCCGGGACGCAGAGCGCCGAGCCCGGTTCGGCTGAGCGTCTCCCCCATCACATCGGCGGTGAACATGCCGTCAGACGCGGCCGTGACCGTCAGGCAGACGCCGTTGACCGCGATCGACTCGCCGCTGGCGGCGTCCGCTGCTACCCGCGGGCCGCGCACGGTGAGCCGCGCGGCGCCGCTGAGCTGCTCCAGCGCGACGACCTCGCCGAGTTCTTCCACGATTCCGGTGAACACCGCGCCCTCCTCCGGAGCAGCCAGTTCAGGCTCCGGGGACGCGGGATGCGCAGGCACGGCGGACAGCCTGCCCGGGCCGTGCCGTGCGCGTGCTTCCTCCCATCCGGACTTTCACCGTCGGTCCCGGAATTCCACCAGGTCAGCCAGCCGATGGCCTCGGCCGGGTCGCGGACTGTCACCGCCGGCTCGGAGTTTCACCGACCCCGGAGCACGCTTCGCTTGGTCAAACCAGTGTGCCATGGCGGCTATTCCCCGGCCACCCGGGCTCAGCTTGGCGACGTGGCTCCGGCGGGCTAGGCCCGGCGGCAGCCCTGCTCGCTAGCCCTGCTCGCTAGCCCTGCTCGCTAGCCCTGCTCGCTAGCCCCGCTGGCTAGCCTTGCTGGCTAGCCCGGCCCGGCGGCGGCCCTGCTGGCTAGCCCGGCCCGGCGCCGCCCGGCCGGACGGTGACCTCGATGATCCGGCCGGCCAGGAAATCGCGCTCGGCGGCATTCTCGGTCAGCTCCAGGGCCGCCTGATATGCCTGCGCCGCCTCGGCCCGGCGGCCGGTACGGCGCAGCAGGTCCGCCTTGGCGGCGGGCAGGTAGCGGTAGCCAGCCAGCCGTCCGTCCCGCTCCAGGGCGGCGATCTCGGCCAGCGCCGGTTCCGGCCCGTCGACCATGGCCCGCACCACCGCGCGGTTCAGCGCGACGACCGGCGACGGCCAGGCGCGCAGCAGCTCGTCGTACAGCTGGAGCAGCTGCGGCCAGTCGGTCTGGCCGTAGCTGGGCGCCTCGGCGTGCAGTGCGGCGATCGCCGCCTGCAGCGCGAACCGCCCGGGGCAGCCGCCGCGCAGCGCGCCGACCACCAGCTCGGTCCCCTCGGCGATCGCGTCGCGGTCCCACCGGGAGCGGTCCTGCTCCTCGAGCAGAAGCAGCCGGCCTGCCGGATCGGCCCTGGTGGCCCGGCGCGCGTCGGTCAGCAGCAGCAGCGCGAGCAGGCCGCGGACCTCCCGCTCGTCCGGCATCAGCGTCCGGATCATCCGGGCCAGCGCGATGGCTCGGTCGACCAGGTCGGCGCGGACGAGGCCCTCGCCGCCAGGGGCCGTGTGACCGGTGGTGTAGAGCAGGTGCACGACGGTCAGCACGGCATCCAGCCGGTCAGGCAGTTCGGCCGCTCCCGGCACCCGGTAGGCGATCCGGGCGACGGAAATCTTCTTCTTCGCCCGGGTCACCCGGGCGGCCATCGTCGGCTCCGACACCAGGAACGCCTGGGCTATTTCCGCGGTCGTCAGGCCGCAGACCAGCCGCAGCGTCAGGGCGACCTGCGCCTCCCTGGCCAGGGCCGGATGGCAGCAGGTGAAGACGAGCCGGAGCCTGTCGTCGGGAATCACGTCGTCCTCCGCCCGCCCGCCCGCGGTTCCGCCGTCGCGCCCGGCCGTCCCGCCGCCGGCCAGCGGCGGGTCCGGCTCTATCAGCAGCGGGAGCTTCGCCCGCAGCGTCCGGTCCCGGCGCAGCGCATCGAGCGCCCGCCGCCGGGCCGTCGTGGTCAGCCAGGCGCCGGGGTTGCGCGGGACGCCCTGCCGTGACCAGGCATCCAGCGCCGCCACGTAGGCGTCCTGGACGCATTCCTCGGCAAGGTCGATGTCCCGCGCGACGCGCGCCGTCGCGGCGAGCACGAAGGCCCACTCACGACGGTGCGCGTCGGCGACGGCCGCGCCGGCATCGGCGCCGGGACCGGCCTCGGCGCCCCCGCCCGGCTCGCTGCGGCCCGGCGTGCTGCCGCCGCTGCCTGCCCGGCGGCTCACCCCCCAGAGGTGTCCATCACCGGGCGTACCTCGACGCCGCCGTACGGCGCCGGGCAGAGCTTGGCGATCTCCAGCGCATGGTCGAGGTCCCTGGCCTCGATCAGGTAGTAGCCGCCGAGTGCTTCCTTGGTCTCGGCAAACGGGCCGTCGGTCACGACGTCGCCGCGGATCGACGTGGCGGTGGCCGTGGGCTGCAGCGCGTTGCCGCCGGAAAGCTTGCCGCCCTTCTCGCCCACCTGGGCCGCGAAGCGGGTGTGCGCCTCCATGGCCGTCTGCCAGACCTCGGGCGCCGGGTTCACGTAGGCATCCTCGTTCTCGTAGATGAGGATCACGTACTCGGTCATGCCGGTCTCCTTTGCTGTCTGCTGATTCCGCGCCGGTACTAGCCGCTCTGGCCCCGGTACCTCTACGACGAACGGGTCTGCCGGGATCGACAGGACACTGCCAAGATTCTCGCTGATCCTGCGGCCAGCCGCTCCGGCCGGTGGTCACGGGCTCGCCGATGGCAGGAAAGGTGGGAAGAACGTCATTGCGGTCATCGCCAGGTGCGGAGACGATGAGGCCATGCCAGCCCGCACCGTCCTGATCGCCGCGTTCGACGGCGTGCAGAGCCTCGACATCACGGGGCCGCTCGAGGTGTTCACCGGCGCAGGCCGCTATCAGGCCGGCCACGGCACGGGCGGGCCGGCTTACCAGGTTCGCGTCGCGAGCCTCGGCCGCGCGCGCTCGGCGTCTCCCCCGCGGGCTACCGGCACCGATTCTGATCGCCACAGGAAGGGACGTCCCCGTGCAGATCGTCATCCTGCTCTACGACCGGTTCACCGCCCTCGACGCTGTCGGGCCCTATGAGGTGCTGGCCCGGCTGCCCGGCACCACCGTGGTATTCGCGGCTGAGCGGCCTGGTGTCGTGCGTGCCGACACCGGGATGCTCGGGCTGACCGCCGACGCCGCGCTCGGCGACGTGCCGCACCCCGACATCGTGCTGGTGCCGGGCGGGCCAGGGCAGCAGGAGCAGATGGCCGACGGCGTCGTGCACGAGTGGCTCCGGGCAGCCGATGCCGCGAGCAGCTGGACGACTTCGGTCTGCACGGGATCGCTGATCCTGGCCGCCGCCGGGCTGCTGGCCGGCCGGCGGGCCACCTCGCACTGGCTGGCCCTTGACGAGCTGAGCGCGCTCGGCGCTAAGCCGGTCAGCGAGCGGGTGGTGATCGACGGGAAGTTCATCACCGCCGCCGGCGTCTCCGCCGGGATCGACATGGCGCTGGAGCTCACCGGGCGGATCGGCGGCGCCGAGCTGGCGCAGGCGATCCAGCTGGGCATCGAGTACGACCCGCAGCCGCCCTACTCGGCCGGCTCGCCCGCGAAGGCACCGCGCGACCTGGTTGCCAGCATGCGCGCCCGCAGCCGCCGGCCACGACCGGCGGCTGACGGCTAGCGGCTGGCGGCGGGCGGCGGGCGGCCAGGGAGCCAGCCCGGCCCGGCCGCGCTGCTGGCGCGCTCGGCCAGGGAGCGCAAGGACTGGACCGCCGCGGCCGGGTCGTCGGCCGCGTAGACCGCCGAGCCTGCCACGAACACGTCAGCCCCCGCCTCGGCGCAGCGCCCGATGGTCTCCTCGCTGACGCCGCCGTCCACCTGCAGCCATATCGCCGTCCCGTGACCCGCGATGAGCTGACGAGCCCTGCCGACCTTGGCCAGTACCAGGTCAAGGAAGTGCTGCCCGCCGAACCCGGGCTCCACCGTCATCAGCAGCAGCATGTCGAGCTCGGCCAGCAGGTCGGCGTAGGGCTCCACCGGGGTGGCCGGGTTAATCCCGAGCCCGGCTCGCGCGCCCGCTGCCCTGATTGCCCGCAATGTCTTGACCGGGGCCTGTGCCGCCTCCGCGTGGATCGTCACGTTCCCCGCCCCGGCCTCGGCGTAGCCGGGTGCCCACCGGTCCGGATCCTCGATCATCAGGTGGCAGTCCAGCGGCAGGCCGACGTGCTTGAGCAGCGCTTCCACCACCGGCAGCCCGATGGTGAGGTTCGGCACGAAATGACCGTCCATGACGTCAACGTGCAGCCAGTCGGCCACGGCCGCCACGGCCGCGGCCTCGTCAGCGAGCCTGGCGAAGTCCGCGGCCAGGATGCTGGGCGCGATCTGCACGGTCATCTCAGCAGCCAGTGTAGGGCTGGCGTGCCAGACTGGCTGCGCGGCTCGCGCCGCGCCCGATCGTGCGCGGCGAAAATGTCGCAGCCCCAGGTTATCGTTCGATCTCGTATTCGAACCCCCCGACCGGCAAGGAGGCCGTGACTTGACCCCTGAGGCACCCAGCAGGCTGCTGGACCGCGTTCGTAAGCTACTGGCGAAGGCCGAAGACGAGAGCGTGACGCCACCCGAGGCACAGGCACTGACGGCCAAGGCCGCCGAGCTGATGGCCAAGTACGGCATCGACCGGGCGCTGCTCGCGGCCGACCGGCCGGAGACCGACCATCCCGACAACCGCATCCTGGACATCGACAACCCCTGGGCGCGCGTGAAGGCGCACCTGCTGTGCGGCCTCGGATCGGCGCTGCGCTGCCAGTGCATCGTCCTGACCGGGGCGAAGCCAGGCACCAGGATCCACATGTTCGGCTACGCATCCGACATCGAGCGAGCGGACCTCCTCTACACCTCCGTGCTCGTCCAGATGTGGCACGGCCTGGTCGGCGCGCAGGTACCCGCCTGGAGTAGCAGCCCGCGGGCCTGGCGGCGCAGCTGGCTGCTCGGCTTCGCCACTGCCGTCATTTCCCGGGTCCGTGCCGCCGAGCACACGGCCACCAGCCAGGCGACCTCGCCCGGCGCCGCTGCGAGTTCGCGGACGGCCCTGGTCCTTGCCGACCGTTCCCTGGTGATCCGGCGCAACGTGGAGCAGGCCTACCCGGTGACGCGCACCGCCAGGGTCACCTACAGCGGGAACGGATACGGGGCCGGCTACGCCCAGGGCGAGCGGGCCGACATCGGCGGCAGCAAGCTGGCCGGCGCCGGCGGCCGCGCACTGACCAGCGCAGCCAGATAGCCGTCCCGGCCTGCCCTTCGGCATCAGGCTCTGCATCAGGAGGGCGCGGCGGCGTATTGGCGTAGCGAGTGGCGGCTGCGGTGGCGGCTCGGCCCGTCCGCCGGGCGGCCCGGGCACGTGCCGGACGGCTACTTGCACTGGCCGGACACCTCCCCGGACTTCCCCGGCCAGGTGTGGTGCGCCGAGTTCTCGGTGGTGGCGCGGCGGGTGCCGGTGCATGAGCTGACCGAGCGGTGCCGATCGCTGGGGGCTGGCGGTGCAGGTAGCGGCGCAGTCGTGGGAGGGCCTGGCCGGGGGCGAGCCCGAACGGGCCAGGTGGCGGCCACGGCAGCTGGCGGCGTGGTGGTGATGCGCTGCCCCTCGCCCGACGTGCTGTGCAAGCTGGCCGGGAGAAGGCGGGTGATCGAGACGGGCCGGAAGATCATCAGCGGGGGCCGGTACGGGGATGAGGGGACGGGCCGGATCCAGCATGCGTGGGTGGTGGATCCTGACCGGGTGCGGAACTTCCCGGGCGGGGCAGGCGTGGATCCACGGCGCGGCGTGCACGTATGTGCAGGTCGCCCCCAGCGGCGGTCACCCTTGCCGCTGCCGGTGGGCGCTGGCGTGGCGGGAGACTCAGCGGGCCGCGGCCTGGTTGACTCAGGGCGCGATTGGTCATACTTTTGACTATGACCACGCTGCCGCTAGGGGAAGTCAAGAGCCACCTCTCCGAACTCGTGGGCCGCGTGCACGACCACCACGAGCGGGTGACCGTGACCGTGCACGGGCGCCCCTCTGCGGTCCTGGTTGCCATCGAGGACCTGGAGCGGCTGGAGGAAACCCTCGCGATCTTGCGCGATGCGGACGCCATGGGCCGCCTCGCCGCGTCTGACGCGGAACTGGCCCGCGGCGAGTCGGTCTCGGCGGAAGAACTCGCCGAAGCCATGCAACGCCGGCGCTCGCCGGGCGGGTGAGCCAGCAGCCGCAGGGCGAGCCTTACGCGCTGCGGGCCACGCCGACCGTACGGCGGGCACTTGCGGAGATCCTGCCGGAGGCGGTCGCCGCCGCGGCTTACGAGTTCATCACCGGCCCGCTGCTGGAGCAACCGCACCGTGTCGGCAAGCGCTTGCTTCCGCCGCTGGATGACCGGTTCAGCGCACGGCGTGGCACGTACCGGATCATTTACCGGGTCGATGACCAGGCCCGGGTGGTCACTGTGGTGGACATCGGCCACCGGCGGGACGTGTACCGCACCTGAACGCAGGCGACGACGTCATGGACTGGGACGCGGGCGCACGCCGCACCGGAGGCGCCGTGGAGCCAATCCGGGCCCACCGGCCGGTGTGAACTACAGGCTGCGGGCCTCGATGGAAACATGCTCACGCCATCAGCGGAGGCCTTGCGGGCGGACCCGGCCGGAGCCTGATGGTACATAATGCCGTCACAGCGGCGAGCCTACATGTACCAACATCTGGTCCATGATCTTTCCGGGCGGCTGTTCTGCCTGGTCACCGGGCATGGCTGCGTCCCGGCTCTGCGGGCTTCGGCTACGCCCACCCTGGACCCGGCGGACCCTCACCGGGATCATGACGCCTGGCAGGAAAGGGACAGGAGGAGCAAGCCCCGCGCAGGTACGGTAGGGCGCGGGCAGCAGCCGACGCGTCGCGAGGGCAACATGGGTGAGTTAGAGATCGTCACCAACTCCGCCCGGCCTGACCTTGAAGAGCAGGTCAGAGCTGCTTTCCGCCCGGTCTGGCCCGAGTTCATCTTTCACGACCCAATCTCGAACGAGTACATCGGCCGGGTCGAAACCTACTTCCCGCAATACGACGTGCTCCTGCTCGACGACGGCGAGGTCGTTACCGGCGGCTGGGGAGTCCCGATCCAGTGGCACGGCAGCATCGCTTCCCTCCCCGGCGGTTACGACGGGGCGCTGATCAGCGCCGTGACCGGCCACGAGAACTCGATCCCGGCTGACACCCTCTGCGTCATGGCCGCCGCTGTCAGACCGGGCCGGCAGGGCAGCGGACTGGCCGGGAAGGCCCTGACCGCGCTCCGCGAGCGAGCCGCTGCCGCCGGACTGCAAAGGGTGATCGCCCCCGTCCGGCCCACGCTGAAGAGCCGCTACCCGCTGACGCCCATGCAGAACTTCGCCCGCTGGGCCCGCGCCGACGGACTGCACCTGGACCCGTGGATCCGCGCCCACCAGCGCCTCGGCGCAAGCATCCTCAGCCCAGCCCTCCACTCCATGATCGTTACTGGCACCGTGGCCGATTGGGAGGACTGGGCCAAGATGGCCTTCCCGGAGACCGGCCAGTACATCGTGCCCGACGCACTCGAGCCCATCGATATCGACCGCGAGCGAGACTGCGGAACATACGCCGAGACGAATCTGTGGATGCAGCACATATAGAACCCCAGGGCGGCGGTGCCCGATTCGTCCGGTCCGGTCGCGCTGGCAGCGCCTGGCAACCCGTTCGATATGGCGCTGAACGAGTTGGGTGCCATTGAACTCCGGATTCAACGGGTTGTGCTCGGCCCTGGGGCGGGACGGGGGGGCGGGCTGGGGGACCGGGCGGGGCTGCGGCGGACCCAGCCGTTCGGTGAGCTTCAGGTCGGCGCATCTCAGCAGCGTCGATGGGACTTAGCCGCGATGATAGCCACGGCATAATGCCAGCAACGCGGTCGGGCGGGCTGCCGGCCGGAGAAGCCACCGAGTCAGGACGGCGGGGCGGTGCGGCGGAGCAGTGCCAGGAAGATCCCGTCCGTGCCGTGCCGGTGCGGCCAGAACTGCGCGTACCGGCCGTCGGGAGCCGGGCAGCGCAGGTCCGGCACTTCGGGCAGTATCGCGGGCGCGTCGAGCAGCTGGACATCGCCGCGCCCGGCGAGGACCGCCGTCACGATCTCGCTGGTCTCGGCGAGATGCGGCGAGCAGGTGACGTAGCCGATCACGCCACCTGGCCTGGCCGAGTCAATCGCCGCGGCCAGCAGTCCCCGCTGCAGCTCGCCGAGCCTCGCAATGTCCGCCGGGGCCCGCCGCCAGCGCGCCTCCGGCCGGCGCCGGAGCGCGCCGAGCCCAGAGCACGGCACGTCGGCCAGGACCCGGTCGAATGCCCCCTCCCGCCAGGCGGGCACCGTGCCGTCGGCCACGACCACCCCGGCCCGGCCGGTGCCGGCCGTCGCGGCACGGACAAGCCCGGCCCGGTGCGGACGCACGTCCGCCGCGACCAGGTAGGCATCCTGGCCCGCCGCGAGCCCGGCGAGCAGTCGCGCCTTGCCCCCCGGCCCGGCGGACAGGTCGAGCCAGCGGGTGTCCTTGCCGCAGGCTGCCGCCCGGGTCAGCGCCAGCGCTACGAGCTGGCTCGCCTCGTCCTGGACCGCAGCACGGCGCTGAGCCACCGCCGCGACCTCGGCCGGGTTTCCCGCGGCCAGGTACACGCCGAATGGGGACCAGCGGGCCGGCTCGCTGTCGCCGGTGATCAGCTCAGCCGGGCTGGCGAGGCCGGGAACCGCGCACAGGGTCACTCTCGGCCGCGTGCCGTCGGCCGCCAGGGCGGCTTCGGTCTCGGCCAGGTCGCCTGCCGGGTCCTCGCCCAGCGCATCGCGCAGCGCGGTAACTATCCAGCGCGGGTGGCTGTACCTGATGGACAGGTACCCGGCCGGATCCGCTTCGCGGCCTGGCGCTGAGATCTCGATCCAGGCAGCAAGGTCGCGTGTTGCCACCTTGCGGAGCACCGCGTTGACGAACCCGGCCGGGCGCTGGCCTGCCAGGTCCCTGGCGAGATCCACGGAGGTCGCTACCGCCGCGTGGGCACGGATCCGGGTCGCCAGCAGCTGGTGCACGCCCAGCCGGAGCACATGCCGGATCGGCGGGTCGATCTGGTCCAGGGCGCGGTCGCTGCAAACGGTGAGGATCGCGTCGTAGGTGCCCTGGCCGCGCAGCGTTCCGTAGGCAAGCTCGGTCGCCAGCGCTGCGTCCCGGCCGGTGAGCCCTCTTTCCCTGAGCAGGGACGGCAGCATCAGGTTCGCGTAGGCATCACGCTGCGCCACGGCCTGGAGCACCTCGCAGGCGACCGACCGTGCCGGGTCGGCACGCGAGCCCGCAGCGGGCCGGGAGCGGCCGGGCCGGGCGGCCGGGCCGGGCTTGGCCGCCGTGACGGGCTTGACTGCCGCGCCGGGCTTGGCTGGCGTGCCGGGCCTAGCTGGCGTGCCGGGCTTGGCCGCCGCGCCGGGCTTAGCTGGCGTGCCGGGCTTGGCCGCCGCGCCGGGCTTGGCCGACGTGGCGGGCTTGGCCGCCGTGTGACGCCCGGCAGGCTGGCCACGCCGGGCCGCCGGGCCGGAGCGGCCCGGGGAGCCGGGCCTGCCGGGCTGAGGGGTCATGTCAGCCGGGCCCCGGCCGGCGACAGCCCGCGCAGCCCTCTGGCCCAGTCGGCGGCCGGCATGCGCCTCTTGCCGTGCGGCTGCACGGCACCGAGCTGCACTGGCCGGGATCCCGTTCCCACGATTGCCCCGGACCGGCTGACGCGCAGCTCGCCGGGGTCAAGCGGGGGGCCGGGCTCCGTCACGGCGACGCTCGCCAGCGGCC
>WNFB01000644.1_pt1 | contig 28716 bp, 26 predicted proteins | sample 5400501 | NCBI WGS metagenome assembly WNFB01 (sample SAMN13153341, study PRJNA577476) | soil metagenome | isolation source: 200 cm saprolite under Douglas fir tree site 2 hole 1 | place: USA:California | collected 2015-04-18
AGGAGGTAGGCGATGTCGACCTCGCCTCGCTTCAGCATGGCCATCCGCGTGGTGGGCTCGGGGACGCTCTTGAAGACCAGCCGCTTCACCGATGGCACCTTACGCCAGTAGCCCTCGAAGGCCTCCATGACCAGCTCGATGCCCGGTGTGCTGCTCACGAACTTGTAGGGCCCGAGGCCCACGGGTTGCTTCAGGAACCCCTCGTTCCCCACGCGCTCGACGTACTTCTTGGGCACGATCCAGCCCGCCCCGGACACGAGGCTGCCGTAGAACGTCATGAAGTCGGGCCACGGCTCGTGCAGCTGGAAGCGCACCCGGTACGGATCGACGATCACCACCTCCTTGACCTTCTCCCGGAGGATCTTCGCTCCCTTCGCGCGGTAGAAGCTGAACCTCACGTCCTCCGCGGTGAAGGGATCGCCGTTGTGGAATTTCAACCCCTCGCGGAGCTTGAACTCGTAGACGCGCTGATCCGCGCTGAGCGTCCAGGACTCGGCGAGGCAGGGCGCCATGAGATTGCCGGGCATGGGCTTCACGAGCGCGTCGTGGATGGCGTAGAGCACCCAGAACGGGGTGATCTGGCCCAGCACCTCGCCCGGATCGAACCAGACGGGTGAGAGCGTCACGTAGAGCGCCCAGCGCATCTCGCCCTCAGGCTGGCGCTGGGCCCCCGCGTCGCCGACGAGACCGCCCACGAGGAGAATGCACGCCAGGACCACCCGGACGACCGTGCGACGCGGGATCCCCACGATCATGTCGCTCCCCTCGTCTCGGCCCCACCCGCGAGCTGCCGCGCGATCAGGTGGGCGTAGAGTCCACCCCGATCCAGGAGCTCGCGATGGCCGCCGCTCTCCGCCACCCGCCCGTCCTCGAGCACGATGATGCGGTCGGCGTTCCGCACCGTCGAGAGCCGGTGGGCGATCACCATCGTCGTGCGGTTCTTCGTGAGCACGTCCAGGGCGCCGCGGACCGCCTGCTCGCTGACCGCGTCGAGATGTGAGGTCGCCTCGTCGAGGATCAGGATGGGCGCGTCCTTCAGAAAGGCGCGGGCGATGGCCACACGCTGGCGCTGGCCCCCCGAGAGCTGGGCCCCGCGCTCGCCCACGACCGTCTCGAGCCCGTCGGGCAGCCCGGCCACGAACTCCGTGAGGGCGGCGCACTCCGCCGCCGCCGCGAGCTCCCGCTCGGTCGCGCCGGGCCGGGCGAGCAGAATATTGTTCCGCAGCGTGTCGTTGAAGAGATAGGTGTCCTGCGCGACGAGCGCGATCCGATGGCGCAGGTCGTCGAGCCCGTACTCCCTGAGATCGTGGCCATCCAGCCGGACCATGCCCTCGTCGGGATCCCAGAACCTGAGCAGGAGGCTCGCGATCGTCGTCTTGCCGGCGCCCGAGGGGCCGACCAGCGCCACCGTGCTCCCGCGCGGCACCGCGAGCGACACCTCGGAGAGCGCGCGCCGGCGGCGCCCCGGATACGTGAAGCTCACCCGCGCCATCTCGAGCGCGGGCGGCGACGCCGTGGCGGCGGAGGCGCGCACGCCGGGGCCGTCGGTCACGGGCAAGGGCTCGGCGTGCACGGCGCGGACCCGACGCGCGGCGCCCAGCGTGTCGGCGAGCTGCCGTCCCACCTGGGCGATCTCCCAGACCGGCACGAAGGCCGACATGGCGAGGAGCGTGAGCAGCGGGAGGATCGCGGCGTCGAGGCGGCCGGCGTCCGTGAGCAGCATGCCCGTGCCGACGACGGCGAGCCCGCCGAGTCCCGTCGCCACCTCCTGGAGCGAGGTCTGCACGGCCAGGTCGTGGAGGAAGGGCATGCGGACGCGCAGGTACGCCTGGGCCTTCGCCGCGAACTCCTCGCCCCGCGCCCGCACCTGGCGGAAGGCGACGATCTCCGCGAGCCCCTGCACCGAGTCCACCGAGTGGGCCGTGAGGTCCCCCGACACCTCGCGCGCGCGCGACCCGAGCCGGTCGATGCGGGCGCGGCCGAGCACGGGCGTCAGCGCGGCCCAGGCGAGGAACGGGAGCAGCGCTGCCGACAGCGGCCAGCCGAAGGCCGCAAGCGTCACGAGGACGCCCACGGGCACCAGCACCGCGACGAAGGCCGGCGTGATCGTGTGGGCGAAGAAGTACTCGATCAGCTCGACGTCGTGAGTGGCGACGCCGACGAGGTCGCCGGTGCGGTGCCGCGTGAGGTAGGCCGGCGCGAGCGCGTCGAGCTTCCGGAACATGTCGAGCCGCATGTCGGCGAGGAGGCGGTACGCCATGTCGTGGGCGAGCCACGACTCGAGCCAGTGGAGGAGCCCCGCGAGCGGCGCCGCGAGCGCGAGCGCGACCAGGAGCCCGCCGAAGGGCGACCCGTTCTTCACCGCGCGGACGACGAGCGCGCTCAAGACTCCCACCCCGATCAGCGCCACCACACGCGCCACGCCGAGAACGAACGTGAGCGTGAGCCGGGCGCGGTAGCCCGCGACCATGCCGAGCAGGCTCTTGAGCACCGCGGGCCAGCCCACGCCCTCCGCTCTGAGGATCGCGTCCACGGGCTCGGCGGACGCCCCCGGCGCGTCCTCGTCCGGCTCCGCATCGGCCGCGTGACCCGGCCGCGCGAGGAGCTCGCCGGGCCCGGCGCCGTCCTCGACCTGGCCGGTCATCAGCCGGTGATAGGCGCCGCCGCGGGCCATGAGCTCGGCGTGGCTCCCGCTCTCCACCACCCGTCCCTCGTCGAGGACGAGGATCCGGTCGGCGCCGATCACGCTCGACAGCCGGTGGGCGAAGATGAGCGTGGTCCGGCCCTCCATGAGCCGGTCCAGCGCCTGCTGGATCACCGCCTCGTTCTCGGCGTCCACGGCGGAGAGCGCCTCGTCGAGGATCAGGATCGGCGCGTCGCGCAGGAGGGCGCGCGCGATCGCGATCCGCTGGCGCTGGCCCCCGGACAGCCGCACGCCGCGCTCGCCGACGACGGTCGCGTAGCCCTGCGGCAGCCGCGCGATGAACTCCTCGGCGTTGGCGGCGCGCGCGGCGGCGTCCCGCTCGGCCTGGCTCGCGTCGGGCTTTCCCATCCTGAGGTTCTGCTCGACGGTGCCGTGGAAGAGATAGGTGTCCTGGCTCACCACGGCGATCAGGCCGCGGAGCTGGTCCAGGGTGAGCTCGCGGAGGTCGTGGCCCCCGATCGCCACGCGACCGCGCTCGGGATCGTAGAACCGGAGGAGCAGCCGGGCGACCGTGGATTTGCCCGCCCCGCTCGGTCCGACGATCCCGACGCGCTCGCCGGCCTTGACCTCGAACGAGAGACCGTCGTGCGCGGCGCGGCGGTCGCCCGGGTAGGAGAACGTCACGCTCTCGAAGGCCACCGTGGGCGCGAGGGCGGACGCGTCGAGCTGCGGCGCCGCGCGGTCGCGGACCCTCGGCTCGGCGTCGAGGATCTGCAAGATGCCCCGCGCGGCCGAGATTCCGAGCATGCCCTGGTGCAGGACCACGCGCAGCTCGCGCAGCGGGCGGAACACCTCGACGCCCAGCATCAGCACGATCAGGAGCGCGGAGAACTCCATCTCCCCCGCCCGCACCCTGAAGGCGCCCCAGCCGAGCGCCGTCGCCGCGCCCACGGCCATGCCCGTGTCGGTGATACCGCGGGCGAGCGTGTTGGTGCCGAGGACGCCCATGGTGCTCTGGAAGAGCGCGCGCCCTTTTTCCGCGAGGAGGCGCCCCCGCGCCGCGCTCTGGCCGAAGGCCTTGAGCGTGGCGAGGCCCTGGAGCGAATCGAGGAACTCCGCGCCGAACGCCGCGTACGCCTTCTGGCGCGCGAGGCTCGCCCGGCTGTCCTGGCGGTGCCAGGCCGCCGGCGCGATCAGCGTCACGAGCGCGGCGACGAGCAGGACGAGGGCGATCGGGAGATCCACGAACGCCACGAAGGCGAAGATGAGCACCGGCGTGAGCACGGCGACGGCGAGCTGCGGGAGGTACTGACCGAAGTAGACCTCGAGCTGCTGGACGCCCTCGACCATCGAGAGGATCACGTCGCCGGTCCGGGAGCGTGTGAAGTGGGCGGGGCCGAGCGCCGTGATGCGATCGTAGATCGCGCGGCGGAGGACGCCCTGCACGACGGCGGCGGTGCGGTGCGCCGCCATCGCGCGCCAGTAGTCGAGCGCGCCCCGGAGGACCACGGCCGCCGCGGTGAGGGCCACGAGCGGGAGCACGGCGCGCGGCGGCCGGCCCGCGATGATGCGCGCGAGCACCGCGCCGAAGAGCGCGAGCCGCGCGGTGCCCGCGGCCACCGCGAGGAGCCCGAGCAGCACGGTGCCCAGGATCCGCAGCCGCACGCCGCGCGTGAAGGCCCAGAGCCGGCGGTCGAGGTAGATGGGCGGGGTGTCCTCAGCGGGCGGGCGGCGCGTCGACCACCCGGATGTCGTGCTTCTTCACCTCACGGATCCGCGGCCCCGGTGTCAGACCGTCGACGACGAGAACCCCTGGGAGCAGCCATGCCACGTTCGGTTTCATGCCTTCCTACATACCGCTTTACCGGAAAACTTTCCAGGCACTTTCCCTCGGCGCGTTCGAGGAAAAGCCCCGCTGGGCGCGGACCGTCCCCCGGCGCTACGCTCGGGGGCGAGACGACGATGCGCGAAGGACAGGCACTGCGAGTCACGGGCGTGACCCCGGGCATGATCGTCCTCGAGATCGGAGGGCGCGGGCACTACGACTCCCTCGGCGCGCAGGCGGGCGACGTCGTCGTGGTGCAGAAGGAATCGCTCGTCCACGGCGACATCCTCGTGGCGACGGCGTGCCGCTGCCGGCTGCTCCTCCTCGCGAGCTAGCGGCTCCGAGACCGCGCGAGCGCGGGAGCAGCCGACAGACTCCGACGCGAAATCCGCCGGCCGGTGACGGACTGGTTAGAGCTTCGCGCGCCGGGCCTGTCTCCGCTTGAGAATCCGCTTCCTCACCCTGAGCCGCTTGTCGAGCGTCTTGACCTCCCGCTTCACGCGCGCGATCTGCGCGTCGAGTCTGGCCCTTCGTCTCCGGAGTTGAGCTTGAGCGCGCCTGGTACGAGCCTTCGTCACGGGCTGCCTCCTCCCTCGGTCACGCCTCCACCTGGTGGACGAACTCGATGATCCTCTCGATCGCCCGCGCGGCTGCGGGCGACCCCGGATTCCGCGTGATGAACCCCTCGGTCTCGCCCTCGAGCAGCTCGAGCTCGACCCGGCCGCCCGCCTTCCTGTACTGGGCGACGAAGCGGTCAAGGTCGGGCCGGGGGTGCGCCACGTCGCGGGTTCCCTGCAGATAGAGCGCGGGCGGTAATTCGACACGCTCGCCGCGCTCGAGGGCGAGCACCGGGTTGCCCTCGGCCATCGCGTCTTCGGTCAGCCAGTACTGGTCGTGGGAGGGCAGCACCCGGTCCACGACCTCGGGGTACGGCTTCCCGCCCTCCTTCAGTTTCTTCGCATAGCGGTAGCGCGCGAGCGGATCGATGACGGGCCAGCAGAGGACGACGTAGCTCACGCGGGCGTCCACCGTCGGGCCGCCGGCTGGAAGCGGGATTGCCGCGTAGCGGGGGTCGCGCGGCCGCATGGCGACCAGCATGGCCTGATGGGCGCCGCTCGACGTGCCCATGACGCCGATCGCGTCGGGACGCCCGCCGAGGTCCCGGGCCCGCGTCTTGATCCAGCGGATCGCGTAATTGATGTCGGCCACCGACGCGGGGTACGGCGCCACGGGCGGCATGCGGAAGTCGAGCGCCGCCACCACCACGCCGCTCTTCGCGAGCGGCTCGTTGATGACGGTATCGTTGAGCCGGTCCCCGCGGCACCACGCGCCGCCGTGCAGCTCGACGACGAGCGGGAACGGTCCGGCCCCGCGCGGCTTGAAGAGACGGGCCAGGAGCGGCCGGTCCCCGTGGCGGACGTACTCGACGTCTTCGACGTCGATCGCGTGGGTCGCTGTCGCGCGGCTCGTCATGATGGCCTCCTCCACCTTTCGTTCGCCTCGGCCGGCGGGGCCTGGATCCCAGGCTCGCCTCGCCTCGCGGCTTCGGCTCGCACCGCGGCCCCGCGACGGCCTGCGGCTCGCACTACCACCTTTCGCCGGCTCACTTGAGGGCCGGCATCACCTCGTGGGTCAGGATACGCAGGGTCCGCCGCATCTGCTCCACCGAGAGGAGGCCGCCCGGGTTCAGCTCGGCCACGATGCCGCTGAGCCCGAGCTCTTCCCTCACCCGTTTGAGGCGATCGATCAAGCCCGCGGCCGTGCCGAACGCGACGCGAGTCTCGAGGATGTCCTCGTACGTCAGGTGGGTGAGCTTCTCGAGCCGCGCCCGCCGCCGATCGGCGGGTCCGGTGTCACCGCGCCCGATGCCCGATCGGGTCAGCTCGGCGTGGCGGCGGAAGAAATACGTGATGTTCTCGTGGGGCTCGTCGAGGGCCTCCTTCTCCGTGGGCGCGGCGTAGACGGGGATGCGGAGGCAGACGTCGCCGTCGCCGGCGTGCCCGGCCTCCCGCCAGGCCGCGCGGTACGCCCCGAGGTGGCCCCGGAGCTCCGGGATGTCCACGTCGCGGAGCCCGACGAAGAGCGGCAATCCGGCGCGGCCGACGAAGGGGAACGTCTCCACCGAGTTGGCGGCCATCCGCATGGGCGGATGGGGGAGCTGATACGGCCGGGGCCCGACCGTGACGTTCTCGAACCGGTAGAACTTCCCCTGATAGCTGAACGGCCGGCCCTTCCACGCCTCCCGAATGATCTGGAGGGCTTCGACGAAGCGCTCCTGGCTCTCGGCGTAGGGAATGCCGAGCGCGTCGTACGCGCGCGGGGAGCCGCTGCGACCGATCCCGAAGTCGAAGCGCCCCTCGCTCAACTGGTCCACGGTCGCGACGTCCTCGGCGATCCGCAGCGGGTTGCTCAGCGGAAGGACCTGGATCGCCGTGCCGACGCGGACACGCCGCGTGCGGGCGGCGATGAAGCTCGCCAGCGCGATCGGCGACGAGAGCACCGAGCGCGACGGGTTGAAGTGGATCTCGCCGAGCCACACGCCGTCGAGACCCCAGGCCTCCGACGCGTCCACGAGGTCGAACGTCTCGCGGAACCACTCGGCCTCGCCGCTCCCCCGCCGCGCCTCCTCGATGAAGATCCCGAAGTCCATGGGTCTAGGGGCCCTTGAGCCGCATGTCCTCGTAGGACGGCCAGACGGTCATGGGCACCAGGTTGATCGTGTGGTCGGCGAGGCGCGGTCCGATCCCCATCAGCGCGCGGAAGTCCATGACGGGCGCGAACATCACGCGATCGATGGTGAGCTGCTGGATGCGATGGAGCAGGGCCTCGCGCTTGGCCTGATCGCGTTCCCGGGCCTGCTGCAGGAACAGCTCGTCGATATCGGGATATCCGCCGTACGCGTAGCTCCCCTTCGAGTAGATGAACTCCTGGACGCGGGTCGCCGCGTTGCCCGAGTTTCCCACGGCGGTGATGAACAACCCGTGCAGCTTCTTCTCCCGCCAGGAGGCGTAGAACATGGCGCGCTCGATCGTCCGCATCTTCACCTTGATGCCGACCGCGTTCAGATAGTTCACCACGGCCTCGGCCGTCGTGAAGAACGGCGGGATCGGCACGAGCTCGCCGGCGTCGAAGCCGTTGGGGTAGCCGGCCTCGGCGAGGAGCTGCCTCGCCTTCTTCGGATCGTACGGCGGCGGCGACACCTGCAGCGCGAAGTCCATCACGCGCGGGACGATCACGCCGGCCGGCGGGCAGAACCCGAGACACGCGGCCTCGCTGATCGCCTTGCGGTCCAGGGCGAAATTCACCGCCTGGCGCAGGCGCTTGTCGTGCCACGGCGATTTCGGATCCCACTGGTCGGCGAACTCGACCCAGAAGATCGACGCGTGGCGCGTCGCCACGAGCTGAAGACGCGGGTCGCGCTTCACGTCCTCCGCCTGCGGGCCATCGAGCGCGACGGCGATGTCGGCCTCGCCGTTCTTCAGCATCACCACGCGCGTGGTGTCTTCGGGGACGCTCTTCATGACCAGCCGCTTGACGTTGGGCACGCGGCGCCAGTACGCCGTGTTGGCTTCCAGGATCACCTCGACGCCGGGCGTGTGGCTCACGAACTTGAAGGGCCCGGCGCCGATCGGATGCTTCCTGAAGCCCTCGTCCCCGACCTGCGTCATGTACTTCTTCGGCACCACGATCGCCGCCGCCGTGGCCGTCGTCCCGTAGAACGTCATGAAGTCGGGCCACGCCGCTTTCAGCCGGAAGCGCACCGTCAGGGGATCGACGACCTCCACGGCCTCGACGCGCGCCTGCAGCTCCTTGGCCCCGGCGCCCTTGTAGCGCTCGAAGCTGAACTTCACGTCCTCGGTGGTGACGGGGTCGCCGTTGTGGAACTTGAGCCCGCGACGGAGCTTGAACTCGTAGACGAGGCCGTCAGCGCTCTCCGTCCACGACTCCGCGAGGCTCGCGCCCATCTTCTGATTCGGCATCGGGCGGACCAGCGCGTCGTGGATCGCGTAGAGCATCCCGAACGGCGTGATCTGCGGCGGGGCGGTCGACGGATCGTACCAGGAGGGAACGATCGTCACGTGCCACGCGATGATCACCTCGCCCGCCGGCTGACCGGCGGCCTCCCGGCCCGCTCCGAGGACGAGCGCGGTGGCGACGAGCAGCAGGATGCCAACCCGACGTGGGCTCATGTCCCCCTCCCCTCCATCACGGCAGGCGCCGAGCTCGGGACGCCAACGCGCCCGAGAATCTGCTCAAAGCGTGGCCGCGTCAAGTGGTCACGACGGCCGCCCCGGGGTCCGGCTCAGCGCGGCCGTCCGGCGCGGAGCACCCGGCCGGGGAGCGCCCCGGTGTGCTTGCCGTGGTCCAGCACGACCTCGCCGCCGACGACGACGTACTCGACGCCCTCCGCGCCCTGCACCCGCCGCGGCGCGCCATTCGGCCCGTCGTGAGAGATCTCGTCCTCTCGCACGCCGATGCGCGCGAGATCGAAGACCACGAGGTCCGCCGCCAGCCCCTCGCGCACCAAGCCGCGATCGTGCAGACCCATGATGCGGGCGGGCTGGAACGTGTACCGGCGGATGGCGTCCTCGAGGCTCAAGAGCCGACGCTCGCGGACCCACTGCCCGAGGACATAGCTCGACTCGCCGGCGGTGCAGAAATTCGTGTTCAGATGCGCCCCGGCATCCGACTGGGAGGGCATGGCGTGGCCGGTCTTCACGAACTCGGCGAGCGAGACGTCCTCCTCCGGCGAGCGTGTCAGGAGCTGGAACTCCGTCTCGAGCCTCTCCTCGAGCGCCAGGTCGAGCATCACGTCGGCGACGTGCTTTCCCTGCTCCTGCGCGAGCTCGGCGAGGCCGCGGCCCTCCAGCGCCCGGTTCTTGGGGAGGACCGCCTTGCTCACGACGATGCCCGACCATTTGATGAATCGGCCGGGCACTCCCGGTCGGCGCCGCTGGCGCGTGAGCGCCGCCTCGCGCAGCTCGGCGCGCTTGTCCGGATCGGCCAGGACGCGGAGGCGGTCCTCGAGGCGCAGCGCCATCACGATGTCCCACACGTCGAGGTTGGCGAAGAACGTGGTCTTCTTCAGCGTGAATTTCGGATTGAAGGGGATGACCCGCAGCAGGGCGTAGAGCTGCGCCCCGTCCCGAGCCGCGCGCTCCACGTAATCCCGAGGCTCGGCGTCGAACGTCAGGAAGAAGACCGGCCGGCCGCTGGTCAGCGCCACGTCGAGGAGGTGTTGCTTGTCGGCCTCGTCGGGCTGGGCGGCGCCAGGAGGCAGGATCTCGATCACGCCGCGGTTGTACTCACCGAGCGTCCGGCCCAGGGCCAGGCGCTCGTCGTTCGCGGCGAGCCGGGTCGGGACCGGCTGGCCCTTCGGGCCCGCGTGCGTCGGCGAGACCGTGGTGCTCCAGCCCCAGGCGCCGGCCTCGAGCGCCGCGCGCAGGAGGCTCTGCATGGTCGCGATCTCGTCGGACGTGGCGGCCCGCTCCCAGGCCGCCTGCCCCATCGCGGAGAGCCGCAGCGGATTGTGGCCGACGAGCGGCATCATGTTCACGCCGAGCCCGTGATCGATGGCGTCGAGGAACTGGTCGAAGGTCTCCCAGCTCCAGCGCAGCACCGCCGCGAGCGACGCGACGGGCAGGTCCTCGACGCAGCAGAAGGTGGCGAGCATTTCCTCGCGGTGCTCCGGCCTGAGCGGCGCCAGGGTCAGTCCGCAGTTCCCCGTCAGGACCGTCGTGACACCGTGCCAGATGGACGACGTGCAGAGCTTGTCCCAGAAGGGCTGGGCATCATAATGCGTGTGGAGATCGATGATCCCCGGCGCCACGAAGAGACCGTCGGCGTCGATGGTCGTGGCCGCCGCGCCGCGGATCTTACCGATCTCGGCGATCCTGCCCCCCTCGATCGCGACGTCGGCGCGGTAGCGCGAAAAGCCCGTCCCGTCCACGACCATGCCGTTCTTGATGATCAGGTCGTACGCCATGACTCCCCTCGCAGGCTCGGGTTCAGGTTAGAGTTTGTAGAGCCGCGCGCAATTGTCCCACAGGACCTTTCGTTTGGTGTCGAGAGATGCGCCTGACCCAGGAAGGCGTCGAGCGCGTGCGGGAACCGCGAGTCGTCGTGGGGCCAGTCGGTGGAGAGGACCAGGTTGTCGTTGTCCATGACGCGGAGCCCTTGCTTGGCCATGTGCGCCTCCCCCGAAAGCCGTCAATAGAGGTGACACGCGGTGAATCGACCGGGCCGGACCTCTTTCCATTCCGGCTCCTCGCTTCCGCACCGCGGCATCGCGCGCGGGCAGCGCGGATGAAAGCGGCAGCCGGCTGGCGGATTCATGGGATTGGGCACCTCGCCCGCCAGGACCGTCCGCTGCCGCCGCGCCGAGGGGTGGAGCGGGAGCGCCGCAGACAGGAGCGCTTCCGTGTACGGATGGAGCGGTTCCGCGTACACGGCGTCGCACTCGCCCGTCTCCACGAGTTTCCCCGCATACATGACGGCCAGGCGGGTCGCCAGGTAGCGCGCGGCCGCCAGATCGTGCGAGATCATGACATACGCGAGCCCCAGCGTTTCTTGGAGACGCTTCAGGAGATTGAGGATCTGCGCCCGGACCGACACGTCGAGCGCCGACACCGGCTCGTCCAGGATGATGAACTTCGGGTACGTCACCAGGGCGCGGGCGATGGCGATGCGTTGCCGCTGGCCCCCGCTGAACTCGTGCGGGTAGAGCGCGGCGCTGTCGCGTCCGAGCCCGACCAGCTCCAGGACTCCCCCGACGCGCTCCCGCGCCACGGCGCGGCTCACGCCGTTCTCTCCGTGGAGCGGCTCGGCGACGATGTGCTCGACGCGCATCCGTGGGTTCAACGAGCTGTAGGGGTCCTGGAACACCGCCTGCACCGAGCGGCGATAGCGCGCGAAGTCCTCGCGACCGGAGGCCTGGAGGTCCTTGCCGTCGAACAGGACCGAACCGGCCGTGGGGCGTTCCAGGGACAGGAAGAGCCTGGCGAGCGTGGTCTTGCCTGACCCCGACTCTCCGACGATGCCCAGGGTCTCCCGCTCGCCGACCGCGACGCTCACACCGTCGAGGGCCTTGATCCATCGGCGCGCCCGGCCGACGGCGAAGCCGGCCGTGACGGGGAAGTATTTCCTCAGTCCGATCCCCTGCAGAATCATCGAGGGATCGGGCATCAGGCCGCCGACGCCCTCCAGCAGTGCGCCACGTGGCCGGGCTCCACGGGAACCGCCGTCGGGTACGCCTCGTCGCAGATGGGCTGCCGCTCGGGGCACCGGGGAGCGAAGGGACACCCCGGCGGGAGCCGCGCGAGGTCGGGCGGCTGCCCCGCGATCTCGACCAGCGCCTGACGCTTGAGCCCGGCATCCGGCAGGCAGCGCAGGAGCGCCCGCGTATAGGGATGGCTGGGGTTGTTGAAAATGTGGAGCGTGGTTCCCATCTCCACGATCCTCCCCGCGTACATCACCGCGACCCGGTCGGCGTTGGCCGCCACGATGCCGAAGTCGTGCGTGACCAGGATGACCGCCACCCCGGTGGAGACCTGCACCTCCTTGAGCAGCGTGAGGTACTGGGCCTGGATGGTCACGTCCAGTGACGTGGTCGGCTCGTCCGCGATGAGCAGACGCGGCGTGCACGAGAAGGCGATGGCGCTCGACACCCGCTGCCGCATCCCGCCGCTGAACTGGTGGGGGTACTGCCCGAGCCTCGTGTCGGCGGCGGAGATGCGCAGGCGTCTGAGGGCGTCCAGCACCCGTTCTCGCAGCGGGCCGCCGCGCAGCCCCTGATGGAGCCGCACGACCTCGCCGACTTGCGTGCCGATCGTCAGCCCGGGGTTGAGGGAGGTCATGGGATCCTGCAGCACCATGGCGATCTGTTTCCCCCGCACGCGCCGCATCTCCGCCGGGCTCTTCTGGAGCAGGTCCTCGCCGCCGAACACCACTCTCCCGCCGACGATCCGCCCCGCGGGCTCCGGCACGAGCCGCACCAGCGAGAGGCACGTGACGGACTTCCCCGATCCCGATTCGCCGACGAGCGCGAGGGTCTCGCCGGCGTCGAGCGTGAAGCTCACTCCGTCGACCGCTTTCGTGATGCCGCGGCGGGTGAAGAAGTAGGTCTTGAGATCTTCGACCGCGAGCAGCGGTGAGGGCTCGGGCATCATCTGCCTTTGAGCTTCACGTCCTCGTAGGGCGCGGAGAACGCCCAGCCGGTGATGAGCCCGAGGCCCGATTCCACAACCCGCGGGCCCTGCGCGTGGATGAAGCCGAGCTCCCAGATCGGCGCGTACATCGCCTTCTCGTAGATGAGCTGCTGGATCCGATGGAGCATCGCCTCTCGCCGCTTCCGGTCGAACTCGCGGGCTTGCTCCCGGAAGAGGCCGTCGATGTCGGGATAGCCGCCGTAGACGTAGATGCCGCCCGAGGCCACGAAGGTCTCGAGACGGGTCGGCGCGTTCCCGAAGGCGCCGCTGATGCTGTAGACGATGTTCCTCAGCTTCTTCTCCTGGTACGCCTTGAAGAAGGCCGCCCGCTCGAGCGGCCTGACCCTCGCCCGGATCCCCACTGCCTGGAGATAGCCGATCGTCGCCTCGCTCATCGTGGCGGTCGCGGCATCGCACCAGAGGTCCCCGGCGTCGAACCCTCTCGGGTAGCCGGCCTCGGCGAGAAGCTGCTTCGCCTTCATGGGATCGTAGGGGTACGCGGGTGGCTGCCAGTAGAAGTCGAAGCTCTGGGGGATGACGCTCCAGGTGACCCTCGAGAATCCGAGGGTGATCGCCTCGTTGATGGCCTGGCGGTCGATCGCATGGTTGGCTGCCAGGCGCACCCGCTTGTCGGCCCACGGTGACTTCGAGTCCCATTGATCGAGGAACACGAGCCAGTGGGTCGAGACGATGGGGGTGGGCCGCAGCGTGAGCCCCGGCGTGCGTCGCACCTCTTCGGCCAGCTCACCCTGGAGGAGATAGACAACGTCGGCCTCGCCGCGCTTGAGCATGGCCAGGCGCGTGGTCTCGTCGGGGACTGACTTGAACACGAGACGCTTCACGCTCGGGACCTTCCGCCAGTATTGCTCATGGGCCTCCAACACGAGCTCAACGCCTGGGGTGAAGGAGACGAACCGGTAGGGACCCGCCCCCACGGGAGCCTTCTTGAAGCCTTCGTCGCCGACCCTCTCGAGATACTTCTTGGGTACGACCCACCCGGCCCCGGTAGCGAGGCTCCCGTAGTAGGTCATGAAGTCCGGCCACGGCTCCTTGAGGCGGAAGCGCACCCGGTTCGGATCAACGATGTCCACGGCGGCGACCTTGTCCTTCATGAACTTGGCGGCCGCGCCCCGATAACGCTCGAACGAGAACTTCACGTCGTCGGCGGTGACCGGATCGCCGTTGTGGAATTTCACGCTCGAGCGGAGCACGAACTCGTACGTGAGCCCGTCCCTCGACACGGTCCACGATTCGGCCAGGCTCGGGGCCATGGCGTGGCCCGGCATGGGCTTCACCAGCGCGTCGTGCAGCGCGTAGAGCACCATGAACGGCGTCCCGATCCCTGGAGTCTCCGCGGGATCGAACCAGGTCGGGGCGAGCGAGATGTGAACGCCCCAGATCATCTGACCTTCGGGGCCCGCGGCGACCGGCGCCGCGGCGACCAACAGCGCGAGCGCGACGAGGATCGAGACGACGAGTCGCATGGTCACGAGTCTCCGTCGGCCGCGGCGGCGCCTCGCGCGGGGGCGTCGTCGAGCGGCGGGCCGACTGTCGCGAGCGCGGGGGCTTCCAGCACCGCCGCCCGACCGAGCTGCCGCAGCTTGGGGTCCAGGTGATCGCGCAGCCAGTCCCCCATCAGGTTGACCGCCAGGACCGTCAAGAGCATCGCCAGGCCCGGGAAGAGCGAGATCCACCACGCGGTGGCCAGGAACCCGCGGCCGTCGGCGATCATCAGCCCCCAGGCTGGGTTGGGCGGCGGCACCCCGACGCCCAGGAAGCTCAGCGTGCCTTCGAGAAGGACCACGTAGCCCACCTGGAGGGTGGAGATCACGAGCAGCGTGGGCACCACGTTGGGAAAGATGTGGCGCGAGATGATCCACGCGCTCGAGCGGCCGGCCACGACGGCCAGCGCCACGAAGTCCTGCTCCTTGATCGCCAGCGTCTCGCCGCGGATCTGCCGCGCGAAGCGCGGCCAGAGCAGGAGCGCGATGACGAAGATCACGTTGCGAAGGCTCGGCTCGGAGACCGCGACCAGCACCACGGCGATGAGGATCGTCGGCAACGACAGCCCGACGTCGGTCAGCCGCATGAGGACGGTGTCGGTGAGGCCGCCGCGATAGCCGGCGATCAGGCCCAGCAGCGTGCCGAACGTCCCGGCCACGCCGATGGCGATGAGGGAGACGAGGAGGGAGATCCGGCTGCCATAGATGATCCGGCTCAGCACGTCGCGCCCGAAGCGATCGGTCCCGAGCGGATGCTCCCGCTCGCCCCGCTCCATCCAGACCGGCGGGATCAATTTCTGGGTGATGTCGCCCTCGGTCGGGCTCTGGGGGGCCAGGACGGCCGCGAACACCGCGGTGAGGACCAGCGCGGCGAGGACCGCGCCGGGGAACCAGGGGAGCTCACGCCTACGCGCGGACATGACGGATTCTTGGATTCAGGTAGCTGTAGAGCAGGTCCACGCAGAGGTTTGCCGTGAGATAGAGCGCGCTCAGGACCAGCACCCCGGCCTGCACGATCGGATAATCGCGCGTGGTGATGCTCTCGAGGATCAGTCGCCCCAGGCCCGGCCAGGCGAACACGGTCTCGGTGACGACGGCGCCCCCGAGGAACTGCACGAAGAGCATGACGGCGAAGGTGATGACCGGCAGCAGGGCGTTCTTCAGGCCGTGCTTCCAGAGCACCACCTGCTCGTGCAGCCCCTTCAGCCGGGCGAACTTGATGTAATCGGATCCGAGCACCTCGAGCATCGCGGAGCGCGTCAGGCGCAGGATGGCGGCGGACGTGAAGTACCCGAGCGTGAAGGCGGGGAGGATCACGTGCTCCGGGCCGCCGCGGCCGCCCGCCGGCAGCACCCCCAGCACCACGCCGAAGAACAGGATCAACATGAGCCCGAGCCAGAACGTCGGCATGGACTGTCCGAGCACCGAAAATATCCGCGCGCCGCTGTCGAGGATCCCCCCGCGGCGCACGGCGGAGTACACGCCGAGGGGAACCCCGATGAGGATGCTCAGCAACATGGCCACGAGCCCCAGCTCGATCGTGGCCGGGAGGCGCTCCCGGATGTGCTCGGCGACCGGCCGCCGGGTGAGGATGGAGTTGCCGAAGTCGCCCAGCGCGATGTTCCTCACGTAGATCCCGTACTGGACGGGCAGCGGCCGGTCCAGGCCCAGATAGCGCGTCAGGATCTCCTGATCGCGCTCGGTGGCGTTGACGTCCAGCAACAGATCGACGGGATTGCCCGAGAGCCGGGTCAAGAAAAACACGATGCTGATCACCACCAGCATGCTCAGCAACGTCTGCAGCACCCGGCCGATCAGAAAGCGACCCATACGCTCAGCGGGCCCGGGTCACGTACTCCCAGTTGTGTATCCCCATGTGGCTGGGGATCAACGGCCACTCCCCTACCTTGGGCCCCACGCCGGCGATCGAGTGCGTCGCCCCGATGCTGACCGCCGGCATGTACTCGTAGAGCCACGGCCCCAGCTCCTCGCGCATGATCCGCGTCCGCCCCGCGGCTGTCGGCTCGGCCCCGAGGCGTTCGATGAACGCGTCCAGCTTGGGGTGCTCCGTCAGCAGGTGCACTGCCGACTTCGTCTGGGCGATGCGTGCGAACAGCTCCCAGGGCTCGGGGGCGATGATGGGCCCGGCATAGGCGAGCGCCACCCCCGCATACGACCGCGCCCGGAAATCGGCCGCGAACACCGCCCGGTCCACCGGCCGCCGCTTGACCTTGAGGCCCACTTTCTCCCAGTAGGTCGCCACGGCCTCGCCTACATCGGGGAGGTATCCCCGCCCAGGCCAGGCGGTCAGATTCATCGTGACCTCGAAGCCATTGGGATACCCCGCCTCCGCGAGCAACGCCTTCGCTCTCGCCGGATCATAGGGGAGTGGTTTCAGCAAGGCCTCCGAAGTCCAGGGGTCCGTGGGGTAGTAATTCACCGTCCCGACCGGAGTCCCCAGCCCCCCCAGCACCTGCTGGAAGATGGCTTTCTTGTCCACGGCCAGGTTGAGCGCCAGGCGCACCTTGTGCGCACGCTCGGCGTCGGGCTGCGCCCAGGGCACCTTGGGGTCGTAGGTCGGTTTCGTGGGCCATTGCCCTCCGAGGATCACCCATATCGCGGCCACGTTGGGCATCGTGAGCGTCCGCATCCCCACCTTCTTCAGCTCGTCCACGTACTCCCCGCCGATCTCGATCACATCGGCGTTCCCCGCGCGCAGCATGGCCATGCGGGTGGCCGGCTCCGGCACCTTGAGGAACACGAGGCGCTTGAAGTGCGGGGTCGCCCGCCAGTGGTGCTCCACCGCTTCATAGATGATGCGGTCGCCGCGGACGTGCTCGACGAACTTCCAGGGACCGGTGCCGATCGGCTGGCGTTCCGCCCCTTGCTCGCCGGCAGTCTCGATGTGTTTCTTGGACTGGATGTAGGCCACGGAGGCGAACAATCCGTGGGTGACCCGGTTCCCGAAGGTCACGAACGGCTTCTCGAAGCGCACGGCGATGGTGTAGGGTCCCTCGACCTCCATGCTCTTGATCAGCCGAAACTCCGGCGACAGGGAGTTCGCCGACCCTTCCCGCGCGATCGACGCGAACGTGAACTTGACGTCCTCGGCGGTGAGCTCGGACCCGTTATGGAAGCGGACGCCCTTGCGCAGATGGAATTTCCAGGTCCGTCCTCCGTCCAGGACCTCCCACCGTTCGGCCAGCATGGGGATGAGGTTGCCCTTGGCGTCTCGAGACAAGAGGTTTTCCCACAGGGGCTTGAGCACGACGTCCTCGGCCCCGACATACAGGTTCGGGAGCCAGCGCTCGTTGCCGAAGGTGGCGACCGCCACCGTCAGGGTCCCCTCCGGCGGGGCCGCCTGCCCCGGCGCCACGGCGAGCGCCGAGAGCGACGCCGTCACGATCAAGGTGGTGATGCGGAGGGCGCCGCGGAAGCCGTGCTTGCTCATGGGCATCTCCCTTGGGTCGTCTCGAGAGCCCTCGAAGCCTGGCCGGAGTGCGGATATCCTACTCCAAGACGATTCCGCCCCGCGCGCCACTTTCGAGCCGTGAGCCTCGGCGCGCGCTACGCGTCGCCCAGCGCGCGACGCACGCGCGGGAGCACCTCGCGCGCCATCCTCGCCATGTAGCCGCGCTCGGGATCGTCCGGCGTCGGTGGGTTCGGAATCGGGTGCAGGACGACGTGGTCGAACGCCGCCGGCGCCGAGCCGAGCACGTCGATCAGGCGCGCCGCGACCTCCCTCGGCCCGCCGCGCAGGCTGAACGCGTCGGCGGCGCTGTCGGGCAGGAACGGGACGACCCGACCGCTCGCCTCGAGGTCCGGGGCGTGGTGGAAGTCCGGCCACACGCCGTGCCGGTGCTTGAGCGTCTCCGGGTCCGGTCCGGTCCAGGCGAGGCGCGGCGGCTCGAACAGCGCGGGCGAGTACTCGTAGTAGCCCGCCGCCATGGACTTCGCCATCGTCAGCGCGCGGTCCGGATCGTCCACGAGCACGGTGTGGAACACGGCGCCCAGGCGCACGGCCGACGGGTCACGGCCGGCGTCGGCGGCGCCGGCGCGGATCGCCTCGACGGCCGCCGCGATGTTCGCCGCGTGCGTGCCGACGCGGATGAAGACGCCGTCCGCGACGCCGCCCGCCATGCGCAGCGTGCGCGGGCCACCGGCGGCGATCCAGATCGGCACGGGCCGGTGGTGCGGCAGGCGCGCCGGACGCGCCGCCCCGACCTCCACCGCGCCGCCGTCCAGCAGCGCGCGCATCAGCCGCGTGGCCGCCTCGAGCTCCTTCACGCGCGCGGGCCGGAGCCCCGCCAGGCGGACCGCCGTGTCGCCGACGCCCCAGCCGAGGAGCGTGCGGCCGGGCGCCAGCTCGTCGATCGTCGCGATCGAGGACGCGGTGACCGTGGGGTGGCGGTTCACCGGGTTCGCGAGCAGCGGGCCGAGCGTGATGCGCTCCGTCGCGCGGGCCGCCGCGGCGAGCAGGACGTAGGTGTCGCGGCGCCGGAGCTGCGAGTCCGGTTGGAGCGCCGCGTCCCAGCCGAGCGTCTCTGCGCGCCGCACGTCGGCGGCGAACAAGTCGACGGAGCGGCTGTCGAAGCGGTTCAGGCCGAAGCGGGGAACGCGCGTGGCCACGCGCGGAGTATGTCGCGATCACGCGGGCACGGCAAGCGAGCGCGCGCGCACGGCGAGCGTGATGGTGGACACCCTCGATCTGTGCGATCGTGGTGACGTGCGCGAGACCGCATGAGCGCGCCCTCCCTGGAGGGCTGGCGGCGCAACGTCTGGGCCCTGACGCTGATCGTCTTCGTCGCCTTCGTCGGCTTCCAGTTCTTCTCGCCCTTTCTGCCGCTCTACGTCCACGAGCTCGGCGTCACGGACCCGGGGCGGATCGCGCTCTGGTCGGGTCTCCTGTCGGCGGTCACGCCGGCGGTCTCCGGGCTGCTCTCGCCGCTCTTCGGCCGTCTGGCCGACCGCTTCGGCCGGAAGCTGATGCTCGTGCGCTCGCTGGTCGGGTTCGTCGTCATCATCGCGGCGATGGGGCTCGTCACGTCGGTCGAGCAGCTCCTCCTCGCACGCCTCGTCCAGGGCCTCTTCGCGGGCTTCACGCCGATGGCGATGGCGCTCGCCAGCGTGTCGGTGCCCGATGACAGGGTGCCGACCGCGATCGGGATGGTGCAGTCCGCCCAGCTGCTCAGCGTGGCGATCGGGCCAGCCGCCGGCGGCTACGTCGCCTCGCACCTCGGGATCCGCTACGCCTTCTTCATGACGGCGGGGCTGTGCGCGGTGGCCCTCGTCGGGCTGATCGTGCTCTTCCAGGAGGGCGCGCCGGGAGGCCGGCGCGCCCCGCGGGCGGCCGCCCCCCACCTGCCCCTGCGGCACATGTTTCGCTATCCGCACTTTCCGCTCGTGCTGGGGCTGCTCCTCGTCGCGCAGTTCCTCGACCGCGGACTGGCGCTGCTGATTCCGCTCCAGGTGGCCCACCTGCCCGGCGTCGAGGCGGTCGCGGCGATCTCCGGCGTGATCATCTCGGTCGCCGCCGTCGCGGCTACGATCTCGGCCACCTTCGCGGCGCGCCTGTCGCGCGGCATCCCCGCCGCGCAGCTGCTCATGCTCGGGCTGCTCGCCGGCGGCCCGCTCTGCGCCGCGATGGCGCTGGCCCGCGGCTGGCTCACGCTGCTCGTCCTGCGCGCGCTGCTGGCACTCTGTCTGGGCAGCGCGCTGACGCTGGCCTACGCGCTCGGCGCCCTCATCGTGCCGAGCGACAATCGGGCCGCGGCGTTCGGCTGGCTCGCCATGGGGGTGCAGTTCGGGACCGCGGCCAGTCCCCTCGTGACCGGCGCGCTCGCGGCCGTCAGCATCCCGGGCGCGTATCTTCTCTTCGGCGGGCTCGCGTGGGCCGGCGCGGGCCTCCTCGCGGTGGGAGGCCGCGGGCTCCGGTCCTACCCCGAGCGGGCGGCGGGCTGAGGGCGGAGCCCGCCGCCCGGAGCATCCGGTCTTCCGGCGCGGTCAGCGCTTGGTGTTCTGGGTCACGAACTCCCGCACGCGCCGCCACGCGTCCGCGGACGCGTCGGCGAACTCCTTCTGCTTGCGGTCGAAAAAGCTGTGCGGGGCGCCGGGGTAGACCGTGAAGCTGTGCTTGACGCCGGCCTTGCGGCACGCGGCGTCGAACTCGTCGACGGCGGCCTGTGGAATTCCCTCGTCGGCGCCGCCAAAGAGCGAGAGGACGGGGCACGTGTAGCGGCCGACCGTGTCGATCGGCTTCGGCCGGTCCGGCCATCGCTTGAGCCCGAGCGGCCAGCCGTAGAAGCCGATCACGCCGGCGTAGCCGAGGCCGCTCGCCGCCTGGAAGTAGGACAGCGCCCCGCCGAAGCAGAAGCCGACCGAGAACAGCGCGCGCACCCGCCCGCCCTCCGGGCTCTTGAGGTACGCGCCCGCGGCAGCGATGTCCGCCAGGAGCGTCTCCGGCTTCGTCTGCGGCACCTGGGCCATGAAGTCGAAGCTCTCGCCGCGATCCTCGGACGGCGCCGTCCGCGCGAAGAAGTCGATGGCGACCGCGTCCACGCCCACCTCGGCGAAGCGGTCGGCGAGCTCCTTATAGTACGGGTGCAGGCCGCGCACGTCCGGGATGACGACCATGCCGGCGCCCGAGGGCGTGCCGGCGCGCGCGGCGTGGGCCATGACGCGCGTGCCGTCGGCCGACGTCAGGCGCAGGTCGTGGGAGCCGGCGGAGCCGCCGGCGATCGGGCGAATCGGGGGTCGGGAGTCGTTATCGACGCACATGGGACCTCCTGAGCGTGGGTTACAAAGGGATCGCCAGCAGCGTGTCGAAGCGGCTGCTGTCGCAGACGACGATGCGCTCGCGGAAGCGCAGCGTGCCGCCCTCGTCGACCAGGACGTCGAGATAGCGGCCGGTGGCGAAGAGATCCATCGTGCCGTCGCGCACGATGCGGACCACGAGGAACGGGGTCTCGGCGCGCACGCCGCCGTCGGTCTCGCCGAGGATCGCGGGCAGGCCGACCAGGTGACGGTACGTCTGGCGCTCGTAGACGCTCGCCTGGCGGAGCGCCGTGACCCGGTCACGGAGCATGCCCCGGGAGTCGGCGTAGACGACGCCCACCTCGAGCCCCTTCCGGTGGTTGTCGGCCGACGTGATCTTGTAGACGCACTGCTCGACGAAGAAGCCGGGCCAGGTCTCCAGCCGGTCGTCGTCGATGGCGCGCGCGTAGTCGGCGTTCAGCGCGGAGACGAGCGGCAGGAGGTCGGCGGCCGGCAGGTCCGTCGCCGCCACGTCAGTAGCCCATGTAGCGCCGGTACGCCTTCCAGAACCCGCGCACCGAGGCCTCGGTCGCGCGGGTGTCCTGCGACTCGGCGCCCTCGCCGCCCATGTTGACGACCGACACCGCGTCGGCGGCGGCCGCGACGCCGCGCTGGACGAAGCCGCCGACGCAGCCGTCCTCCATGGACACGTAGCCCGCGGGCCCGACCAGGTTCGCCTGTCGGAGCCGCCGCCGGCGCATCGCGGGCGTGTCGTCGGCGAAGCCGAAGTACGTCCAGTGGAGCTCCATCGCGCCCGGCCCCTTGGGGAGAATCTGGCGCACCGCGAGGCTGTTGTAGATCTGCTGCAGCACGAAGTTGGGGAACACCGTCAGGATCTGCAGCTTGACCCCGTCGCCGAACTCGTCCACGGCCTCGAGCAGGCTCGGATCGGCGAGGCGATAGCCGTCGTGATCCGCGCGGAGGCCCTGCTCGCGATACGCCCCGCCCTCGCTGTCGTCGGCCCGGTCGAGCGTGGCGCTCGCGTGGTGCGCGCCGTCGGGGCTCACCACCACGCCGCCGCCCTGCGTGAGCCGCGTGACGCGGAAGGACGTGAAGAACGCGTGGAGCAGGCTCGCGTGGTAGGTGTCCTTCACGTTCTCGGCGTAGAGCTTCCAGTTGTTCGGCAGGGCCTGGACGAAGCGGCCGAGCACCTGTACCGGCTTGCCGAGCACCCGCGCGACGCGCCGCCGCACCTCCTCGCCCAGGTACTGCTCGATCGGCGGCGCCTGCGGGGACAGGCTCGCGAAGACGAGGCCGCACAGCGTCGTCGTGCGGAGCTTCCGCGGCCCGTGCTCGGCCTTGCAGAAGTCCGCCGGCATCCCGCCCCGGCCGTGGGATCCCTTCTCGAACGCGACGCCGACGAGGTTGCCCTCGAGGTCGTAGCTCCACGCGTGATAGACGCACTGGAAGCGCTTGGCCACCGTGCCCGCGTCGTCGAGCGCGATCAGCGCGCCGCGGTGCGCGCACCGGTTCTCGAAGGCGTGGATCGCGCCGTCGTCGCCGCGCACGACGATGACCGGCATCTCGCCCACGAACGTGGTGCGGAAGTCGCCCGGGCGCGCGACGTCCGATTCGAGGCCGACGTAGTTCCAGACCGGGCCCTCGAACAGGCGGCGCAGCTCGTCACGATAGTTGGCCTCGTCCTGGTAGACCCAGTAGGGCACGCGGGCGAGCGTCGCCCCGGGCCAGGCGCGGGGCGCGGCAGGAGTCGTCATGCGCGGTCTCCTTCCGGTGAGCTGCGCGCACGTGAGGATAGCACACGGACGCTGTACACTAGCGCCCGACCGGTTCCGGAGGTGCTCCATGGCGATCCAGCTCGATCACGTCATCGTCCCTTCGCACGACCGAACCGCCGCGGCCAGGTTCCTGGCCGACCTCCTCGGCGTGCCCTGGGAGCCGTCACAGGGCGACTTCAGCCCCGTCCACGTCAACGAGACGCTGACCCTCGACTTCGCCGAGCGGGAACGGTTCGAGAGCCATCACCTCTGCTTCCACGTCGGCGACGACGAGTTCGACGCGATCCTCGGTCGCGTCCGCGCGGCGCGGATCGCGTACCGCAGCCGCCCCCACGGCGGGGACGACCTGCAGGTCAACACGCGCCTCGGCGGGAAGAACGTCTACTGGCAGGACGCGGACGGCCATCTCTGGGAGATCCTGACCGTCAGCTACGCCCGCGCCGCTTCGCGGTGACGGCGGCACGGCTCGCCCGCCGCGGCGTCAGGTCCGCTTGGGCACCGGCCAGCCGAGCCACTCGCAGACGCCGCGCCCCATCACCCACTCGAGGTCCTCGCCCGTGAGCCACGGCAGGTGCTCGGTGAAGAGCGTGATGCACTCGTAGTAGGTGCACGGCATGCGGGTGAGGTCCGTGCCCCAGAAGGTCCGGCGCGGGCCGAAGGCCTCCACCAGCGTGCGGATGTGCGGGTGCAGGTCGCGGAACGGGTAGCGCTCGGTGGAGAGCGACGGCATCCCCGACGCCTTGACGGCGACGTTCGGGCGCTTGGCGAGCGCGCAGACGGCCGGCAGGTCCTCGAACACCTTCGGGCCCTTGGCGCGGATGTTGAGCCCGACGTGGTCGATCACCAGCTTGAGGCCGGGATGCTGGCCCGCGATCCGGTCGAGGACGTCGAGCGAGCCCGGCATCAGGACCATGAGCGGGATCCCGGCCCGCTCCGCCGCCGGCCACAGCCAGTCGGCGGTCCCGTCGGTGAGCCAGGGGCGATACCGCTCGGTGTGGAACGTGAAGCGCATGCCGAGCATCCCCGGCTGCTTCTTCCAGTCGGCCAGGAGCGCGCGGCTCTCGGGCCGCTCGAGCGCCAGGCGGCCCATGACGGCGAAGCGGTCTGGGTGCAGGCGCGCAGCCTCGAGGGCCAGGTCGTTGCGCTCGCCCTCCCACGAGGGCGGCACGAGGACGATGCGGCCCACCCCGGCCAGGTCCATCTCGAAGAGCAGCATGTCCTTGGTGACCGGGTAGGGCTTCTGGGCGTCCTGCGTCCGGCCCGGCGGCCAGGGACGGTTCGGCGTGTCGGCGCCCCAGATGTGAACCTGCGAGTCGGCGATCAGCATGGCGGGTCCCCCGTCGATGTGATTCTGCGGCGGACGATAGCCGCGTGACGCGCCACGGTCAAGGTCGATCGCACGGAGACTGCTCGCCCTAGCGCAGCCCCGCCGCGTGGAGGCGCGGGAACACGACGTCGCGGAAGGCGCGGATCTCCGGCGTCGGCGCCGCGAACGTCTGGAACGGCATGAGGTAGAGGTTCCGCACGCCGAGCTTGGTCATCTCCGCGATCCGTCCGGCGCAATCCTCGGGCGTCCCGATGAGCCCCAGCGCCTCGCAGAGCTGGGCGACGACCTCGTCCGGCACGAAGGACGTCGCCGCGATGGCCGCCTCCCAGTCGTGCGCGTGCGAGAGATCGGGATAGATCTTCCATACCGCGTCGGGAATTTCGAGCTTCGGGAGGCGGAGCCCGGCGGGCTCGAGCCAGCGGCCGCCCCAGCGGAGGATTCCCCAGTGGACGGCGATCGGCCGCGCCGCTCGACGCGCCGCCTCGACGGTGCTCGCCGTCCCCGTCCGCACCGCCCAGACGATCTCGAGGTCCTCGAGCCGGCGCCCGGCGCGCCGCGCCCCGCGCTCGAGGGACGCGAGGGCCGTCTCGACGATGCCCCGGTTGAAGCCCACGAGGAGCAGCACGCCGTCGGCGATCTCCCCGGCGACCTCGATCGCCTTCGGGCCCGACGCCGCCATCAGCACCGGGATGCGCCGCCCCGAGGCGAAGGCGAGCCTCGCGGGCGTGCCGCCGAAGTCGACGGTCTCGCCGGCGAGCAGCGCCCGCACCGACCTGATGCAGGCGCGCATCTCGGCGAGCGTGGCGGGCTTGCGCCCGATCGTGCTCGCGGACGTGTAGCCGGTGCCGATCACGAACTTCACGCGGTTGGGCGCGAGCTCCTCGACCGTCTGGATCGCCCCCGCGAGCACCGACGCGTGGCGCGTGAAGGGATTGGTGACCGCCGGAAAGAGCGCCAGCCGGGAGGTCCGGCCGGCGGCCTGGCCGAGGGTGACGAACGTGTCGCGGCACAGCACCTGGCTGTCGAGGATCCCGACGCCATCGAAGCCGGCGGCTTCGATGCTCTGGACGAGCGCCGTGAGCTCGGGCACCGGCGCCGTGCCCGGAACCCGCAGGTGCACGCGCACCGGCTCGGTCATGCGAGGAGTCCCGCGATGATGCCGGTGAGGAACACCCCGTCGAACGTCCCCGCGCCCCCGATCGAGACGATCGGCGCGCCGAGGTCGGCGATCCTGCCCAGGTTGAGGAGGTCGGCGCCGACCAGCGTGCCCATCGACCCGGACACGTAGGCGACGGGCGGCGCCTTGCGAAAGGCGAGGAGCAAGGCGATCCCGGCGGCCACGAGCGGCGGGACGAACATCGGGACGACGATGCCCATGCCGGGAACGATCCGCGCCAGGCTGTGGACCACCGCCGCGACGAAGGCCACACCGATGAGCATGCGTCCGTACAGCCGCGTCCGGAGGACCAGGTAGAGCGATATCAGAATTGGAATCAGCGCGCCGCCGACGTTGAGCGCCACGACCGTGGCGCCCTGTTCGATCGTCTCGGGAACGAAATACGTCCGGCCGAACATCGAGAACTCGTGCGGGCGCAGGACGTGCCGGACGGGAATCGAGTAGAGCGGGATGTTGACGTGGCTCCCCAGGAGCGAGAGCAGCATCACGGCGAACGCGTACCGCGGGTGGACGCCGACCTTGCGGTACGCGTACGCCAGGACCCGCATCTCTACGAGGAGCAGGAACACGCCGAGTAGAACGAGCAGGAGGAGCAGGAGCAGGAGCGTGAACGGCGAGGAGATCACTGGACGGGCCCGTCCGCCGGCCTATCGGTCGAGCGCCAGCGGCGCGTCCCGATCGCCCCGTCCCTGACGGAACAGCTCGCGGGCGTGCGGCAGCTCGTAGTAGATCTCGAGCAGATTGCCGTCGGGGTCGTGGAAGTAGATGCTCTTCTGGCTCACGTGATCGACGGCCCGGGTGATCGTCACGCCGTGCCCCTGGAGCGTGACGTAGGCGTCCTTGAGCGCCTGCTCGCTGTCCACCAGGAACGCGACGTGCCGGACGCCGACCCCGCCCGGCGTCGCGAGCGGCGCGGCCTGCGGATCCGCCGCGGGGAAGAGATCGACCGTGTGGCTGAGCCCCTCGAGCGCCATGAAGACGCCGCCATGCTCGGGGTCCTCCTCCACCACCTCGAAGCCGAGGACCGTCGAGTAGAACTTCTTGGACCGCTCCACGTCGGCCACCCGCAACGCGACGTGACCGAGTCGCTTGAGCTGGATCATCGGCCCCTCCTGCCGAGACTCTAATCGGTGGGCTGGCACGGGTCAAACCGCCTGTATGACAGACTGGCTCGTTTCTAACACGGCGGACCCCTGACGCTCCCCCGCCACGTCCCCTAAGGGGTTGAACAGTTTGGAAAGACGCGTCCGCCTGTGCTGGCACGCCGATTGCCACGATATGTGGAAGAAAGCACGGCGATGGGCACCGCATGGCAGCGTCGTGGCAGGAGGACGGTGATGAGGATCAGCATCGGGCTGGCGATCTCGGCGGCGTGGTTGATGCTGGCGCAGGCGGCGGCGGCTTCACCGGCCGTGGGACCGCGTGAATCGGTGGAGTCGTCGCTCGTCCAGGTCCTGAGCGTCCTGCAGACCGGTGAGCTCAACGGCGCCCCCGTGGCCGATCGGCCGGCGGAGGTCCGGCGCATCGCCCGTGAGATGTTCGATTTCGAGGGGATCTCGGAGCGCGCGCTCGCCCGGCACTGGCAGGCGCTGAGTCCCGCGGACCGGGCCGACTTCGTGACGCTCTTCAGGGACCTGCTCGAGCGTTCCTACATGAGCCAGATCGAGTCGTACTCGGGCGAGAAGATCACCTTCGTCGACGAGTCGATCGAGGGCGAGCTCGCCGTCGTGCGCTCGAAGGTCATCACCAAGCGCGGCACCGAGATCCCGCTCGACTACCGCCTGCACGTGCGCGACGGGCGCTGGCAGGTCTACGACGTGCTGGTCGGCGGCATGAGCTTCGTCGCGAGCTACCGGAGCCAGTTCGATCGCGTCATCCGGGCGGAGTCGTATGGTGCGCTGCGCGACCGCCTGCAGAAGAAGACTCTCGACACCGCCGTGGTGGAGCGCCGCCCGCAGGGGTAGGTCGGTCAGCCCCCGGCGACGACGTTGCGGCCCGTCTCGCGCAACAGACGGCGCTCGGCGGCGGCATCGGACTCGGGCGGGATTCGAAGCACGGTGTCCTGCGTCAGCGTTCGGATCACGCCGGCCCGCCCGCGAAGCACCCCCTTCGGATCCCGCCCCGCGGCCACGTCACGGATGCCGTCGCGCACGATCCGCCGCAGCATGATCACGCCCTTGTCGGTCGAGGCCAGGTGTTCGAGCGCGTGGATCGCGATCGGACGCTGGCTCGACTGCGCGTCGTAGTCGCCGGGACGCCGCTGGCGCTCGGCGTACGGGCGATCGCCCGACTGGCCGAAGCCCGGCCGCGCGATGGCGTCCGGGGAGAGATGCCAGCGGTCGTCGATCTGGGCGAACTCGAAGTTCACCGTCTGCGTGTCGTCGATGGGCACGGCCCAGCGGATGATGACGGGGCGGCTCCCGGTCTTCTCGCTCACCGCCTCTTCCAGCTCGCGCGTGAACTGGTGCACGTTCGGCGGCATGAAATCGCACACGCGCACCCACACGTGGTCGCCGACGCGGCGCGTGGCCACGTAGATCATCCCGAACGACGTCTCCTGCCACTCGAGCTCCGGGAGCGCGCCGAACGCCTCCGTGAACTGATAGCCGCTGCTCCGCGCGTGCAGGAACGCGGTGTGAACGGGATCCATGCTGTTGTCCTTCACCTGGAGCCAGTTGCACGGGAGCGTGAACCTCGCGGCGGGCTCGAGCCGATACCCCGGCAGCTCGAACGTGTCGTAGATCGGGAAGCCGGGCCGCCGATCGGGCGGCCCCATGTAGGCGAAGATCATGCCGCGGAAATCGAGGGTCGGATACGCCCCCTGGCAGAGGGTGTCTTTCAGTCGGCTGCCCGCCGGCTCCCCCGGTGTTTCGAGGACCCGGCCGTCGACGTCGAAGACCCAGCCGTGGTAGCAGCAGCGAATCCCCCGCTCACCGACCAGGCCGTACTCGAGCGACGTGCCGCGGTGCGCGCAGTGCAACTGGAGCAGCCCGACGCGACCGCCCCCGTCGCGGAACAGCACGAGATCCTCCCCGAGGATCCTGAGGCGCAGCGGAACGTCCGTCAGGTCCCGCGCGAAGGCGACCGGCTGCCAGAAGCGGCGGAGATACTCGCCGCACGGCGTGCCGGGCCCGACCCCCGTGAGCTCGTCGTCGGGCGGCGGGATCTCGCGCGCGTGATACGCGCCGTACGGCGTGTTGAGGAACTTCGGCGATTCCGTCATCGGGTGTCACCGGCCGCCCGCATAGTACAACACGCCGGCGGCCTATTTGGTCACCAGCCACGCGTCCAGCAGCCGACCTAGCTGAGCCTCGCTATCAATCTGTCATCGCGAGGTTTTGTGCACCGGCCGATCGTCGGCACATCCCGACCCGGCCCACCCGAAGGCAATGCCCGACGAAAGGGATACGACACCGCATTGAGTTTGATTGGTGCCCCCGGGGTGACTCGAACACCCGGCACGCAGTTTAGGAAACTGCTGCTCT
>WNFB01000647.1_pt1 | contig 28679 bp, 23 predicted proteins | sample 5400501 | NCBI WGS metagenome assembly WNFB01 (sample SAMN13153341, study PRJNA577476) | soil metagenome | isolation source: 200 cm saprolite under Douglas fir tree site 2 hole 1 | place: USA:California | collected 2015-04-18
AGACCTTTCACCCCTGATAACCTCGGCACCGTCATTAAATAACGCGGCCCGCGCTCGCTGCATCTGTGAAGGTCGCGGCCTGGCGGAAAGCGCGAGCCCTCCTCTGGGTCGGAATCACGCTCCTCATTCTGCTCGTCATTTTCATCCTCGGCGGAGTCGTCGCGATCCCGTGGCTCCCTTCTCCGAGCCTGGACCTCCGGTCCCTGACGCCGTGGATTTACATCATCCCGATCCTCGTCGCGACGAAAACCCTCCTCGAGGTCCTCCGTCCGGTGTTCCGGGCGGCGCTCCGCAGCCATGTGCGATACGAGGCGGACATCTTCGCACACTTCCAACTCGTGTCGTATGTCGTCTGGGGTACGGCGATCGCACTGGTCCTCTTCGTCCTCCTCGGAGGCGGCACGCAGGGATACAGTCTTCTCGGGACCGGATTGGTCACCGCCGCGCTCATCTACGTCATGCAGGAACCGCTCCTCAACATCGTCGGCTGGGTCGTGCTCGTGACGATGGGCCTCTACAAGCTCGGCGACCGGATCGAGATGAACCAATCGAAAGGGTATGTCGTCGAGATCACGCCGATGAACACGACGCTCCGAGAGTTTGGCGGCTTGCTGTACGGCGACACCTTCACCGGGCGCTACGTGACGATCCCGAACAGCCAGATCCTCAAGGGGAACGTGTTCAACTACACGAAAGATACGCCGTTCGTCTGGGACCAGCTCACCGTAAGCGTGACGTACGAGAGCGACCACAAGCTCGCCGAGAAGCTGATCCTGGAGGCCGCGGAAGACGTCGTCGGCCCGATGATGCGAGAGAACCGCAACCAACTTCGGGCCAAGTACGAGTTCGCCGACTTGGCCGACTACATGGCCGAGGAGCCTCGAGTGGGTTGGGGAATGAAGGACTCCTCCGTGGACCTCACCCTCGTGTATTTCTGTCCCGTCTTCGCGAAGGGCGGATATCGGACCCGGCTCGTGAAGCGCGTCCTCGAGAAGTTCGCGAACGAGTCGCGCGTTCAATTCGCGTACCCCCACATGCAGATGGTCCCGACCGAAGAGAAGAAGGTCAGCGTCCTCCGATAGGCCTCGGGGTCCCCCGCCGCTGCGGGCCATCCGTGCAATCTTTATTCCCGCGGTTCATTGTCCGCGCGGATGGCCCCCTTCCGATCGTTCTCGACTCTGACGCCGGCGGATCACGGCCAGGAGGCGGTGCTCGCGGGTTGGGTCGAAGACGTCAGGAATCTCGGAGGCATCGCGTTCCTCATCGTACGCCAGCGGGACGGGACGTTCCAAGCGACGATCAAGAAGAAGTCCGATCCGGATCTGTTCGTGCGCGCCTCGAAGGTGGTCCGGGAGAGCGTCGTCGCCGTCCGGGGTCGGATCGAGCCGAACCCGCAAGTCCGGAACGGATGGGAGCTCGTCGCAACATCCCTCGACGTCCTGAGCGCGGCGGCGGCTCCGTTGCCGCTGCCCATCGCGGACAAGGTCGGCGCCGACATGGACACGCGGTTCGACAACCGCGCGCTCGACCTGCGGAAGCCGGAGCGCCGCGCGATCTTCCGCGTCCGATCCGCCGTCGTCGCGGCGTTCCGCGCCTCTCTGGACCGCCACGGGTTCGTGGAGGTCCAAACGCCGAAACTCGCGGGCGCCGGCGCCGAGGGCGGCGCGACGTTGTTCGAGACGACGTATTTCGGGCGGCGCGCGTTCCTCAGCCAGAGCCCGCAGCTCTACAAGCAGATGCTCATGTCGACCGGCCTCGACCGCGTGTACGAGATCGCCCCGGCGTTCCGCGCCGAGCCGTCCGACACCGTGCGGCACGTAACCGAATTCACCTCCTTCGACGGTGAGGTGTCCTGGATCGAACGCCAGGAAGATTTCTTCCCGTTCCTCGAGGACGCCGTCGATTCCGCGATCGAGCGCGTGCGCTCCGAATGCAAGGGCGAGCTCGCGCTCCTTCAGGTCGAGCCGAGACGGCCGTCGCTCCCGTTGAAGCGTTTGCCATACTCCGAAGCGCTCGAGATCCTCCGAGGCCGGGGGAAGCGACTTCGGGACGGCGACGACATCGACACGGAGGGGGAGAAGGCCCTCGGGCAAGAGATGGGCCGGGAGGGCCACGAGCTCTACTTCATCACCGAATATCCGACGGCCATCAAGCCGTTCTATGTGATGGCCAAGGAGGACGAGCCCGAGTACTCGCTGTCGTTCGACCTCGAATACAAAGGGGACGAGATGGCCTCGGGCGGACAGCGGGAACATCGGTACGACGTCCTCCTCGCACGGATGAAAGAAAAGGGCCTGAACCCGGAGAACTTCGAGTTCTACCTGAAGGCGTTTCGCTATGGCATGCCGCCCCACGGGGGCTGGGGGTTCGGGCTCGACCGGTTCGTCCAGAAGCTCCTGGACCTCCCGAACATCCGGGAGGCGATCCTGTTCCCGCACGACCGCTCCCGGCTCGTGCCGTGACGTTCGCGCAGGGGTGGGGAAGCCTTTTGTAGCGGCCCCGCCGATTCAGTCGGCCGAGGACGAGGGGGGAGGGCAACGAAAGAGTTCAAGGTGTTCGTAGCCGACAAACCCGGGGAGCTGGCGCGCGTGACCGAGGCCCTGTCGAACGGGGCCGTGAACATCCGCGCGATCGCGAGCGAATCGAAACACGACATCTCGTTCCTCCGCGTCGTGACATCGGACGTGCAGACGACCCAGAAGGCCCTGACGAATGCGGGCTTGAAGTACGAGCTCAACGACATCCTGGACCTCGAGCTCTTGGACCGGCCCGGAGAACTCGCGAAAGTCGCGAAACGCCTATCTCGCGCCGGGATTAACGTCCACTCGATCTACATCCTCGGATCCAAGAACGGGCGGACGGAAATTGCGCTCGTCGTCGACGACATCGAGCGCGCCAAGACGGCGATCAAGTAAACTGGGTCCGGTTCACGCTGCCCCCGGATAGGCTTAAGAGGGGGATATTATAGTAGCACCCAAATACATCCCGTCGTGGGAGTGCACTCTATGGGCGGCACGGTAACGAAGGGAAACCGGCTCCAAGTGTTGGCGAGAAAGGAACTGGAAAAGCAAGGCTACGTCGTCCATACGGCCGTTCGAAGTGTGCAGAAGCGCGGTCCGATTTGGATTAGCCAGGCGACGGACATCTTCAACGCGTTCGACTTGATCGCGACTCGAATCAACCCTCCGCAGCCGTTGCGGTTCGTTCAAGTCACAACGGCATCCCACGTGAGCGAGAGGATTCGGAAGGTCGACCCGGTTCCGATTAATCCCGGTCTCGCGAGCGTGGAGATTTGGGCCTATGTCGGCGGGAGAAAGCGTCTCGACCGCCGATACAAGACACGTCGCATGTGGCTTCCCCGAAACTACTTCCAAATCTATCTCAAGGATCGCAACTGGGAACCGGATCGACGCGACCGTGTTGCCGTGGGCGAGGAAATCGGAGGAGAGCACTGGCCAGAGAATCGCCCAACCGAAGACCTCGTCTCCGTCGCGGTTCCCCCTTCGAGCCGGAGAGCCGCGAAGGCGTAGCCGAGATCGCGCACAGATAGCGAACCGGCCTCACATTATCGCGTTGCGAAAGAACACATTCCTGCAATCCGATTTGGCGCAACGCTTTTGGGGCCGACGCACTTCCTGTTATCGCGAGTTCTTGGGCTCGCGTGTTCGGAGGGGACGAGGTCATGTCTGCGCATCGAGCTAGTGCGAGTGCCATCACAATTGGAATGATGTTCGTCTTGGGAGCGTTGCTCACCGGAATCGCGAGCGCGACCCCGGGCAACGGGAACGGGAATACGACCCCCCCGGAGCAATATGCGATCGTCGAGTTCACGGACAGCCCGGTGGCCACGTATGCCGGCGGCCTCGCGGGATATCCCGCGACCGAGCCGCTCCACGGACACAAACTCGATCTGGCGTCCGCGAACGTCGCCCTGTACGCCTCGTATCTGCACCTCCGTCATGCCAGCTTCCAAGCGTGGCTCAGCTCGAACGCACCCTGGGCGCAGGTCGTGCGGGAGTACAGCCTCGCCTTCAACGGCATCGCGATCCAGACGAACGGCAACTCGTTGAATGCCCTCGCGAACGCACCGGGAGTCGCGTCCGTGACCCCGGATTGGGTCTACTACCCGACCATGGACGTCTCCGTGCCATTGATCAAGGCGAACGCCGTCTGGCCGTCCCTCGGAATCGATCCGTCGACGGGCGCGATCGGCGACCTCGCGGGCGTGAAGGTCGGCGTCATCGACACGGGGATTGACGATTCCCATCCGTTCATCGCGTCGTGTCGCGCCGCGGGGAGCATCACCCATGATGTCTTCTTCAGCGGAACCGGCCTCTTCGATCCGAGCCGCACACTGTTCTTCGATCACGGGACGCACGTATCCGGGACGATCGGCGGGTGCTACACGACCGGGACGATCAGCGTCGACGGCCAGCCGATGGGCCTCGCGGCCCCCATGAGCGGCGTCGCGCCCGGCGTCGCACTCCACGATTACAACGTGTTCCCGGGCTACGGCTCCGCGTTCATCCACCACGGCGGAGGCGCGTTCAGCCACGACATCATCGCTGCGGTCGAGAAGGCCGTCGCCGACGGCATGGACGCCATCAACCTCAGCCTCGGCGGAAACGTCCAAGGCCCCCATGACACGCTCTCGGAGGCCATCAACGCCGCCGTGGACGCAGGGACGATTGCGGTCATCGCCGCAGGAAATTCCGGTCCCGGCATCCTGACGGTTGAATCGCCGGGCAATGCCGCGAACGCGATTACCGCGGCGGCAGCCTCGGATCCGCACTTCGAAGGGATCAAGGTCACCTTCGGTACGACGACGATCGGCGCCGCGATCGGCCAATTCGCGAACTTCAAACCCGCAATCACCGCGGCGACAACCACGACGACGCCCGCGAACGGATGCACGGCGATCTCCGAGGACCTCACGGGGAAAATCGCCCTAATCAACCGCGGCGCCTGCACGTTCGGGACGAAGATCCAGGACGCGCAGGACCGCGGCGCGGCCGGTGTGATCATCCTCAACAACCAGCCGACGGATCCGTTCCCGATGGCCCAGGACGGCGTGCACCACCCGACGATTCCGGCGGTGCTCGTGTCCCTTGCGGACGGCGTGACGCTTAAGGCGCACGCGCCCGGAACGGTTACGGTCGACGGGTCGGCGTTCTTCGACTTCGTTACCACGAACTCGGACATCCTCGCGGCGTTCTCGAGCCGCGGGCCAACGCCGTACGACTTCCGGCTCAAGCCCGATGTGACCGCGCCCGGTGTGAACGTCCTGTCGAGCATCCTCGGAGGCCAGTTCTCGTTCTTCCAAGGCACCTCGATGGCGACGCCCCACACGACTGGCGCGGTTGCCCTCTTGTTGGCGGCGCATCCCACCTGGTCGCCGGACGAGGTCAAGTCGGCGCTGGTCAATTACGCGGACCGGACCGTGACCGGGACCGGCGGCCTGGGCCCGATCGCGCGGGGCGGCGGACGGATCAACGTCCAGTCGTCCGTTGGAGCGGCGATCCTCTTGAGTCCGGCATCGATCAGCTTCGGAGGATTCACCGGAGGAAAGCCAGTCGGCGCCTCGGTTGACGTGACCTTCGAGAACCTGGGCCCGGCGGCCACGTGCGCCGTGAGCCTCACGATCAACGACCCGACGGCGGGCGGTTTCTTCTCGCTCAGCGCGTCCAGCCTCAGTCTAGCCGCGGGCGGGACCGGGACCGTGACGGCGACGTTCAACGGCGGGCAAGCGGTGGGGACCGGCTTCTTCTTCGGGGACGCCATCGCGTCGTGCGGGACGGCGACGATCCGAGCGCCCTGGTTCGCGGCGGTACAGCGCGGCAACGGGGCGCTGAACGGGAACCAGAATTCGCCCGCCCTGTTCGGACTCGACCCGGCCGTGTACATGGACACGACCCTCATGTCCGGCGGGCCGTTTGCGGCGTGACCGAAACCGTGCTGCCTTGGCGATGCGCCAAGACCGCACCCTTTCCATTCCTGAGGGCTGCCGAGTAGGCCAGTGCCACCCGCAAGCCAGGCGATTCCCCCGGCTTCGGCCCGCGCACGGGCGTACTCTTGCGGGCTCCTTCGGTCGGCCGGCGTTTCAGCACTCATAGGGGTCGTCACGACAGTCGTCAGCTGACCCTCTTCTCATCATGAACGCGAAGCAAGGAAATCGTTCCAAGTAGAAAGCGGTTCGTCCGCCGAATTCTTGGATGTCAGAGGTCGCGGCGTCTTGGGCGGGCGACTCCCAAACCCGTCCTTCAATCGGTCCAGCGATGGTAAGTCCCGAATCCCTCAGCCGTCTTTCGTAAGAGGCAGCATATCCAATGCCCGGACACGCGACGGGAGGAGGGTCTCGCGGGCGTGGGGCGCGTTGGGCGCCCCGGAGGCCCGAGCGTCGGCTTCCGACCGCCGTGAGTGGGACGCCTCGTAATGCTCGGAGACCCATGCCTGGCTTTCTCCATCCCATTTCCAGAGGTGCAAGACGTCCCGGGTCATCTGAAGCACGGTGCCCCACCAGGCGTCATTCTTCGGGCTCGACGGGTCGAGGTGGGCGGTGGCCAGGTAGATGTTGGCGAAACCGCAGACGGTGAAACGACCTTCCGAGACCTCTTCGAGCGCCGTCGCGACCATCGATCGATAGTTCTCGTCCATCTCGGCCAACTCCGGGCGTTGCTTCAGTCGGACCGCCAGCTTCCGCAAATCTGCGTGTTTGCTCGCTCTCGCCCGGCGCCGGTCTTGCAGGATCGAGGCCAACGACGCCGGCGGACGATCACCGCGGGGCCGGAGTCTTCGAATGACCCATCTTGAAAACCGAACGAATCCTCCATGGAGCATCGCATCGGCCAACATCTCCTCGGCGCCGACCAGCGTTTCCAGGGCACCGTCCCACTCCTCCAGCTTGGGTTCGAAAATCCCTTCGAACTCCACGACCGACCTCGCCATCCGCGAAGCTAGACTACCGGGCTTCCGGCCCCGGACGACGGCGGCGAGGTACGTGTACGAACCGCGCCGTAGGAAAACTTTCTGGCCCCCGAGGTCGATCCGGCGAATGTCGTGACCCTGCCACTCAACGAAAGCCTCCCGTGCAAATTGCTGTATCGTGGTGAGCATGGCCGCCAAGATATCGCGATCCGTCGCGCTCTTGATTGTCTTCGAGAGATGCACGATGAGGACGCCGCTCCAATGGACCAGGAAGATTTCGTCGATCCGCCCTCCGCGCCAAATCACAAACGCGACGGCAAGCGCCGCGAGGACACCGCCGACCGCGAGCCAAGCAGATAGGTCGACCCCGGCCGAGCCTGGCGGGGCACCGGCGGTGACGAGGATGCTCAGACTCGCCGTGGAACCCGCTCGCGGCAGCCCTAGGAAGTCTGTGTAGTCCAGGGACACCCCGACGACCAGAAACGCGCCTGCCACGACGCCACCGTTGATGGATGCGATCGCACGGTAGAAATGCGATCCGCGCGCCACGTTCCAGAACGTCCAATCCGTCGTGCCCGGCGTCCTCAGGCCGCCAATCGAGCTTGCATTGTCGGATTCGAACGCGAATCCGGACGGAAGCGTGATGTTGATCCAGACCTGCTGGGCGATCTCCGTGCCCGTATTGTTGAACCAGACCGTGAACCGCGCCGAACCGCCCCTCGCAACTTCCGTCGTGTCGGGTGCGATGGACAGACTCACCGTCGTCTCCTCGTAGCCAAAGGTCCTCAGCGTAAAGTCGCCGATGCCGCCGGCACTCCAGGTACCGCCCTCGTTCGCGGATGAGAAACCCTGTCCCGGAGTTAGGTATGTGTCGGCGCGGGTGTTCCACCAATTCCAACCGATGCTCGAGACGCCGGAGGCGTTGCGCATGACCACCCAGTACATCTGGCCCGCGACGAGCTGGATCGGGAGGCTCGGGGTGAAGTTCACCCATCCGTACGCGGCCGAGCCGAACTGCGTATTGGACCCGAGAGGAGGCACGGCCATGTTCGGCAACCCGCCGGCATCGCTACGAACTTCGACCATCGAGGCCTCCGAGACGTTGCTGGAATACTGTGCCCATAGCGAAACGCGCGTCAGGAAGTAGGAGGCGCTCGCCTGAAACGATTGAGCGGCCCACTGAGCGTTGCTGATGGCCACCGCCTTTCCCGTGGACGGGAATGTCGGCGGGGGATCGGAAACGCCATCGTAGAAGTGGTACAAGGATGCGGAGGCCGTCAAGGCTACCAGAATGAGTAACACGAGGAAGAGTGCGGACCCCAATAGGAGCCGCGCGTGAGCCGACATTCCATGGCACTCGCCTGGCGGCACCGAAAGGACTCTCGCGGTGTGTCGGGTTCGTCGCATGTATGCCACCACAGCCCATCTCTGCGGCGAAGGTCCTCGAATTCGTTTCTATGACAGGAAGGACCAATAACCGTACCGGTCCGATTATCACTTGGGGCCGGCCTCATTGCGGAGGTAATCGAACGGCCCCGCCGCGACGCCGCACCCCGGGCGCGGCGAGCCGGCACCTCCGAACGCGCGCTACGCCACCCCGCGAATCCGCCTGGGGGTTTCAGGGCCGCGAATCTCAGGGGAAGGTTCTTTAGTCTGACAATTACCTGACGCGAGCATGGAGGTTCCTCCGGGTCGGGTCGAACGGATCGCCGACGGAGGGCCTGAAGCGATTCGGTCGATCCTCGCCGAGCTTCGGGCAATGAAGTTCAACGGGGTCCTGAAAACCTCCGTCTTTCGCGGTGATACCCCATCGCAAGGCGTCCTCGTCCTGCGACGAGGCGATGGGGTCCTCGCCGAGCACCGATCGGACGTCGACGTGGCCGGCCACGAGGCCGTCCCGGAGATCCTGAAGGACGCGGCGAGCGCGAAGGCCCAGCTCGAGGTCCGCACGTACGACTACGGCCATTCCTCGATCAGCATCGACCATCTTCAGCGGAGCTATCCGGAGGCCGCGGTCGAGGGCATCGGCGACCCGGACCAGGTACTGGACCAGGCGATCGCTCAAGAGGCCCACGAACGCGAGGCGTATGAGAAGGAGCTCGAGTCCCGTCGGGACCAGGAGCGGACGCTCGTCGAGCGCGAAGAGGAACTCTACCGCCGGAAGTGGGAACTCGAGCAGGAGTACCAGCGGAGCGCGATGCGACAGCGCGAGCTCGACTCCCTCCGGGCCGAACTTCAGACCGTCAAGCAGGCGAGCGGCCTGATCCTGAGCCGACTGGAGGAGCGCCGGGCCTCCCAGGACGTCGAGGTCGAGTCCCGGAAAAAGGTCCTCGCGATGGAGGCCGAGAAGGCCCGATCGGAGCTCGAGGCCCAGCGGCGCAGCCTCTCGGAACGGCAGGCGAAACTCGGAGGTCTGGAGCGGGAAATCGCGTCGAAGGAAGCCACTTATCGGGACCGAGAAACGTCGCTCGATGCGCGGGCCACATCCCTCGAACGGGAACGGAAGCAGATGAACGACCTCTACGGGAACCTGCAGGCCGAGGCCGAGAAGATCTCCGAGGCCCGGAAGGTGTTCGAGGACCGGCTCCAGGAGGCGGAACGACGCGAGCGGCTCCTCACCGCCCAAGAGGCGGCCATCCGGGACCGCGAGACGAAGCTCCGCGAGCATGTCGCCTCGGTCACGAAGCGCGAGCAGGTCATCGAGGAACGCGAAAAATCGCTCCCCCGACGGGTGGTGGAGCTCGAATCGCGCGAGGCGGAGCTCGCCGAGAAGACGGCAAAGGTCGGCAAGCAGGCCGAAGCCTACGAAACGCAGGACACAGGCCTCGACGACCGGCGAGAGGAACTCGAGCGGGCGACGAAACGGATGGAGAAGCTCGCGAAGGACCTGGCGGCCAAGGATCGGAAGGTCTCGGAAGAGGAACGCGAAGCGCGGGAGCGACAGATCGACATTCGGCGACGACAGCGGGATCTCGCGACCCGCGGGAAGGCGCTCGACCAGTTGAAGCGTCGGCTCGACCGGATGGACGAGGAGCTCTCCGCCAATCGCTCGAAGATGAAAGCACAGGCCGTCAAGTTGCTTCGATCGGAGCGAGCCGCTCAACACCGGCTCCGGACGATCGAGACGGCCGAGCGTGACCTCGACAAGCGGGAGGCGGCGTCAAAACGCCGGGAGGCCGCAATCGAGAAACGCGAGAAGTCCGCGGCGGCCGTCGAAGAGCGAACCGCGGAACGGTCCGACGCGGCCGAGGTCGTCGAAGGGGATTTGCGATCCCGACGGGCGGCGCTCGAAGAGGAGTACGCCGGCAAGCAGGCCGAGCTCGAAAAGCGGGAGAGCGAGGTCGCCGCCGCGGAACGAGCCCTCACGAAAGAATCGGAGTCGGTCGAGTCGTTGAAGGCCACTTTGGAGGAACAGGAGACCGCGTTCCTCGCCGACTTGCAGGACATCGAGACGCGGAAGACGACTCTGGTGAAGTCCGAGGCCTCGCATGCCCAGGAGACAAAGAAGCTCGAGAAGCGGTCCGATGCGGTGTCGAGTCGCGAGTCTCGATCCAAACAAGAGATCCAACGCCGCGAAGCCGCGATCGAAGCGCGCGAAGGTGAGCTCGAGGCACAGGAGGCCGCGCTGCGCGAGCGGGAAGGGGGCCTGCAGCATCGGTTCGAGGAGGTCGAAGACCGCGAATCCGCGGCGGAAAAGCGCGTGACGCGCGCCGAGACGGACGGGAAGCGACGGCAGGAGTCCATCGCCGCACAACGCAAGAGCCTCGAGGAACGTCTCGCCAAACTCGCGGCCGAGCGGGATCGGATCGGGGCCGAACGGATCGCGTTGCAGACGGCCCAGACGGCCCTCAAGACACGAGAAACAAAGCTGAAGGACCGCGAGGCCCGCGCGACGAAGGCGGATGGCGAGCTCGCCCGCCGAAAGAAGGAACTCGCCCGAATCAAAGAAGGCCTGAGACGCCTGAGCTGATGGAGTCGAACGATGAGCGCGATCGTCACCTTGACCACGGACTTCGGGGCGGGCGAGTACATCGGGGCGATGAAGGGCGCGATCCTCACCGTCGATCCGGAGGCCACGATCGTGGACATCGATCATTCGATCCGGCCCCACGACATGCGTCACGGGGCTTACGTGCTCTACGCGGCGGTCCCATACTATCCGTTCGCCGCTCACGTCGGCGTTGTCGACCCGGGCGTCGGCACGAAGCGCCGTGCGATCGTCTGCGTCTGCGAAGGCGCGTTCCTCGTCGGGCCCGACAACGGGCTCCTGATCCCGGCGGCGCGGCGACTCGGCCTGAAGGAGGTGCGCGAGATCACGAACCGGAAGCTGGGCCGACCCGAACTCTCCGACACGTTCCATGGCCGGGACCTGTTCGCCCCGGTCGCCGCCCATCTGATGTCCGGCACCAAGGTGAAGGAGGTGGGCCCCCCGATCAAGGATTTTGTCGATCTCGATTTCGGCGAACCGAAGAAGCGGAAGGGCGGATTCGACGCCGTCGTCATCACCTACGACCGATTCGGCAACGTCGTCACGAACATCCCGCGGCCGCTCGCGGAGAAAGCGTGGGCGTTCGGCGACCGCCTCGCGGTGACGGTCGGTGGCTATGAAATGACGGTGCCGTTCGTGAGGACCTACGGGCTCGTGGCTCCCGGAGACCTCCTCGCCACCCTGTCCTCGAGCGGGTTCCTAGAGATTTCGCGGCGGGAAGCGAGCGCCGCGGCGCAGCTCGAGGCGACGCCGGGCATGCCCGTATCAGTGGCGAAAGTCGAGTCTCGCACGTAGGACCGCCTGGTTCAGTGCAGGGTGCCGTAAGCCAAGAGATGGATCCCGTCGGACAGCTGGTACCCGAAGCCGGTCGGATAGATCGATGTGTTGATGAGGAGCCGATCCCCGACCGCGACGGGGCCACCCGGTTGAACCGGATCATAAAATGCCCCCTCGGAACTGTAATTGAGGGAACCGAGCGGGGTCGCGGAGAGGGCCGTGACGCCGCCGCTGGTCATGATCGCGAGCGTCGTGTCGAAGGGAGTCAATCCAGTCGGGACCGACGTCAAGGTGAGAACCCAGTTCGTCCCGTCGCTGCTCCTGGCAACGTTTACTCCGATGACCCGGGGAGCAGGCGCGGTCGGGCCGCTGTTCGGCCGCACCGAGAGGACGGCCGCGAGGACGCCGGCCAGAACAACCACGATCGCGACCACAAGGACCGCGACGATCGGGGCCAGGTTCTCCGATGCGGGCGGCGGGGACGGGCTGAACATCACCCCAGGCGACCTCGGAATCGTCCGGGGCGCGATGGACCCCGATAACGAAGTCCCGCACCCCGAACAGAAGCGGTTCGCCAACGAATTCGGCGTTCCACAGCGTGGACAATCGGCGCTCGCGGACATGCAAGCTCTCCAGCGGGTGGAATAGGACCACTGGCAGGAAAAATCTTCGCGTAAATGTTCATGCCACGGACCAATCGCGTTCGGCCCAGCAAAGACATATCTAGGGACCGGACCTTCGGCGGCCGAAATGGATGCGCGGAAGATCCTGCTCGTCATTTTCGACGGCCTAGGGGATCGACCGCTCACCGAACTCGGGCACAAGACACCCCTCGAAGCGACCCCGAAGCCGAACCTCGATTGGTTCGCATCGAACGGCGTGAATGGACTCGTCGATCCGATCGCGCCCGGCGTCGCGGCGGGGAGCGACACGAGCCACCTCGCGCTCTTCGGATACGATCCGCACGAGGTCTACACGGGCCGCGGACCGTTCGAGGCGGCCGGCGTCGGCATCGACCTCCAACCGGGGGACATTGCGTTCCGAGGGAACTTTGCGTCCGTCGACGAGGAGATGAAACTCACGGATCGCCGCGCCGGTCGAATCCGCGAAGGGGCGGACGAACTGGCGAAGGCCCTGGACGGCCTCAAGCTCGGTCGGATCAAGGCGACGGTGCGGGCCGGGACCGAGCACCGCGTGGCGGTCGTCTTGCGGGGCCGCGGCCTTTCCCCGCGGGTCACGGACACGGATCCCCATGAGATCGGCGAGGCGATCGAGGAATCGAAACCCCTCGAATCTGAGGCGAAGGTCACGGCGAAGGCCGTCAACGCATTCACGAAGCAGGCCTACAAGATCCTCAAGTCCCATCCGGTGAACCGCGCCCGGGTCGCGAAGGGCGAACCGCCCGCGAACGCGATCGTGCTGCGCGGGGCCGGCGTCTTTCCCGATCTCGTTCCGATCACCGAGCGTTTCCACCTGACCGCCGCCGGGATCGCGGGCGTCGCGCTGATCCGCGGGATGTTCCGGACGATCGGCATGGACGTGATCGAGGTGCCTGGAGCGACGGGCGGCCTGGATACGGACATGATCGCGAAAGCGGACGCGGCCCTGGACGCCTTGCGGAGTCATGATCTCGTCGTCCTCCATGTGAAGGCGCCGGACCTGTGCGGTCACGACGGGAACGCCTCCGAAAAGATCCGGGTGATCGAGCGGATGGACGCGATGATGGGTCATCTGAAGACGATGTTGTCCACCGACGTGGTCGTGGCCTTGACCGCCGACCATTCCACCCCGGTGGCATTGAAGGACCACTCCGGTGATCCGGTGCCCCTCACGATCTTTGGCGAAGGGGTCCGCGTGGACGAGGTCCTCAACTTCGATGAGCGCAGCATGGCCCACGGCGCCCTCGGTCGGCTCCGCGGGACGGACGTGATGAACGTCCTCTTGAACGTCTCGAACCGCGTCGATAAGTACGGCGCCTGAGCGAGCCGTCAAAGCCTAAATACGAGGAGGAACTTGCGGCCGCGCTCACGGCGGAGGATTGGACGCCATCGCGCAAGTCGATCTGAGCTTCATCATCCCGATCGCGATCCTCGCGGGGCTCGGTTTCGCGGGAATCTTGGCGCGAGGCATCCTCCGACGGGACACCGGCTCCGAGCGGATGCGAGAGATCGCCGCGGCGATTCAGCAAGGAGCCCGGGCGTTCTTGCGGCGGCAGTACAAGGCGATCGCGATCATCGCGGCGGTCCTCGCGGTGGTCTTTGCCGCGGCCATCTTTGGACAGAGCGCGTTGAGCGGCAGGTCGGACGCGATTCAACTGGGCCTAAAGGTCGCCGGTGCGTTCGCGCTCGGCGCGACGTTTTCGGCGTTGTCCGGTTTCATCGGCATGCAAATCGCCATCCGGACGAACGTCCGATCCGCGGCGGGTTCCCTGCGGTCCTTCAACGACGCCCTCGTGATAGCCCTTCGAGGTGGCGCGGTCTCCGGCCTTTCGATCGTCGGCCTCTCCCTTGCGGGAGTCTCGATCCTGTACTACGGCTACGGATACGGGGTCCCTGCGGTTCAGAGCGATCAACGGAATCTCATCTTGTCCATCGTCGGCTTCGGATTTGGGGCGAGCTTGGTGGCCTTGTTCGCCCAACTCGGCGGTGGCATCTACACGAAAGCGGCGGACGTGGGTGCGGACCTCGTGGGCAAGGTCGAGGCGGGAATCCCGGAGGACGATCCGCGGAATCCCGCGGTCATTGCGGACCTCGTGGGAGACAACGTCGGGGATTGCGCAGGACGCGGCGCCGACCTGTTCGAGTCGACCGCGGCGGAGAACATCGGAGCGATGGTCCTCGGGGTCGTGTTGTTCCCGTGGTTCGGCGTCCTCGGCGTGATCTTCCCGCTCGTCGCTCGAGGCTTCGGCGTCCTCGCCTCGATTGTCGGCGTGTACGTCGTGCGGGCACGGGAAAACGAAACGCCGATGGGCGCGTTGAATCGAGGATACCTAGTGACGACGGTGCTCGCGGCTATCCTGTTCGGATTCGCGGCTTGGGCGATGCTCGAGCCCGCCGCGGTCGACGTGAACTCCGCGGTGCCCGGGGTCCAGCTGCCCTCCTCGGAGACCTGGTTCTTCTACTGGCTTTGCGGCATCGCGGGAATGGTGACCGCGTTCCTCTACGTCTGGATCACCCAGTACTACACGGAGGCGCGGTACCGGCCAGTGAAGGAGATCGCACGCGCGTCCGAAACGGGGCCCGCAACGAACATCATCGCCGGTTTCTCGGTTGGCCTCGAGGCGACCTGGCTGCCGGTCATCGTCGTCGCCTCGGCGCTCCTCATCTCGTATTGGCTCGGGCAATTGACCGGGATTCCTGGTGGCGGTCTCTTCGGGACCGCGATCGCCACGATGGGGATGCTCTCCACCGCCGCGTACATCCTGGCCATGGACACGTTCGGACCGATCGTCGACAACGGCGCGGGGATCATCGAGATGTCGGGGATGTCCGAAGACGCCCGCCGAAACATGGACAAACTCGACGCCGCCGGGAACACGACGAAGGCGCTCACGAAAGGGTACGCGGTCGGGAGTGCGGGCCTCGCGGCGTTCCTGCTGTTCAACGCGTTTCTCGAGGAAGCCCATGTAACGAGTGTGGACCTTGCCCACCCGGAGACGTTCGTGGGCGGCTTCATCGGCGCGGCGCTCGTCTTCCTCTTCACCGCCTACGCGATTCGCGCGGTCGGTCGCGCGGCATGGGCGATCATCAAGGATGTGCGGGACCAATTCCACGAGGACCCGGGCATCATGGCCGGCACCTCGAAGCCCGACTACGCGCGCTCGGTCGACATCGTGACTCGCAGCGCGCTCAGGGAGATGATCGTCCCCGGTTTGCTTGCGGTTGTGACTCCGGTCGCCGTCGGCGTGTTCTTCCGGTTCGTGCGCGTCACCCCGGGCCTCCTCGCGGGTGAGCCGCTGGGCGGCACCCTCATGGTCGGGACTATCGCGGGCGTTCTCATGGCGCTCGTCCTGAACACCGGTGGCGGCGCATGGGACAACGCGAAGAAGTTCATCGAAGCGGGCAATCTGGGCGGGAAGGGGAGCCCCACTCACAAGGCTGCCGTCGTAGGCGATACCGTCGGCGACCCGTTCAAGGACACCGCAGGCCCCTCGCTGCACATCCTCGTCAAGCTGCTCTCGACGATCACTCTCGTGATCGCACCGCTGCTCATCTGACGTCGCACACCTTGATGCGCCCCATGGGGAGCCCGGAGATTGTCTTCACGGGGGGCCAATCGTTATATGCGATAGCACCTTTCCGCGGCCCGGAGGAGGAACTTGCAGCCCTCTCAGGACCAACCGGGCAGTGCCTCACCGACGCCGCCGATGCAGGCCGGTGGGAGGAACCCGCGAACGATCCGAATCATTGTGATCCTGATCGTCATTATCCTCGCGGTCTCTGCCGCGACCGCATACTACGTATTCGTTTCACAAAGCTCCGCTTGTAACTTCACCTCGACGAATCCACTGATCTTTGACCAGCCGGAGAAGCCAGACACCCTTGACCCGCACACGACCTTCTCAACGCCCGGCTGGGGAATAGTACAGCAAGTATACCAGAGTCTTATCAATTATAACGGAACTTCATACACGACCTTCGTCCCGGTCCTTGCGAAGAGTTGGACGGTTTCCACGGACCGCTTCAACTACACGTTCGTCCTCCGCCAGGATGTTCACTTCTCCAACGGCGACCCATTCAACGCATATGTGATGTGGTTCAGCCTCTATCGAGCCATCGTGATGAACCGAGCCGGCAGCTTCATTGTCCAGGAGAATTTCTGGCTTCCCGGGGTCAACTACTACTCGAACGCGAACGACAGCGCGAACGCGACGGCCTGGGTGACAAACGCGCTCAACACCTATAACTTCAGGAACCCGACCCTGGCGCAACAAGCAATCATGGCCGCGGACAACAACTCGTTCCAAGCCGTCGACCGGTACACCCTTGTCCTGAAGACGGGCAATGGCTACCTCGGGTACGCGCCTTATGCGTTCCTGCTCGCCTCGATCGCGGGCCCGATTGCAAGCGCGGTCGACCCGATCGTCATCCGAGCGCATGGCGGAGTCACTGCCGACGCGGATAGCACTTGGATGACGACGAACATGCTCGGCACCGGACCGTATGTGCTGAGCGGCGGCTTCCTCGATCCGAGCGCACCCAGCTACACGATCAATCCGGACCCGAACTACTGGGGAAGGAACGCCTCGCTGGCCGAACCCTGGAACAACATCATCCAGCCCGCGGCCTCCTCAATCCAAGTCGACTTCCAGGGCGACCCGGCGATCGCGGTCAACGACATGAAGACCGGGAAGGTCGTCGCCTCCTCATTCGCATACATCGGTCCGTCGACGGTCAACAGCCTGAAGGGAGTCGCGTGCGTGTCGGTGAACGCACTCAACACCGTGTACGGATCCACGGCCGGCGGCTGGTGGATCTACATGAATCAGAACACGGATCCGTTCACTAATTGGTCCGTGCGACAAGCCGTCGTCCATGCGATCAACTACGATCGAATTATCCAGGTCGCGTTCGGCGGCTATGCCGAGCGATGGGTCGGACCGGTTCCTCCGGGGTATCCTTATTACAACCCGGATAACCTGGCGCCTTCCACATACAACCTGACCCTTGCGCGCCAATACATGGCTCAGTCGCCGTGGCCGACGGGCTATCCAAACACAATCAAGTACGAGTACGTGAACTTGGGCGACTGGGCGGATGTCGCGAATCTCTTGAAAGACGATCTGGCACAAATCGGAATCACAATCGAGCCGGTCGGCATCGCGAACATCGACAAGTTGTACGAACTGCAGGTCACGGATGTCAATGGAAACTGCGTCGCCCAAGGCACGGCGGCTGGCGGACCTTTCCCGATCGGGCAGGAATTCTACACATCGGACTACATCTCGCCGGACGACTGGACGCAGAACAACGCAATCAGCTACGGGAGCGCAAATGCGTGCATGGCCGCCTACAACGATCCGAACATTGATGCGCTGGTCTTGGACGCTGCGACTCAGAGCGACCCGAACGTCGCCAGGAGTGAGTACGCGACGATCACCCGGACGATGTATGACAACGCGACGGTCGCGTGGCTCGTGGTCCCCACCCAGTTCCAAGTCGTGAATACCCACCTGCTCGGCTTCGTGGCGAATCCGATGGGAGCCGCAATCCCGTTCGTCGTCGTGCAGAATACGGCCTACGCGAGGCGGAGCTGAGGCGAGTCAGCCAGCGGCCGTCGAACCCTGCGTGGCGGGACTCTCAAGGTTGACGAGCAACTGATCCGGCGGAACGTCCCCGATCTCCTCCGCGCGGTGGCATGCAGCTTCGCGACCTGGTCGACCCGGAATCTCCCGCAACGGCGGATCCTCCACGATACAGCGGTCGATGACGAACGGGCACCGCGGCGCGAACCGGCAGCCCGGCGGCGGGTGGATGAGCGTTGGGACTTCCCCGCCAATCCGATAGCGTGCCCTTCGCCGGCGTGGATCCGGCTGTGGGAGTGCCGCAAGGAGGGCCTTCGTGTACGGGTGGATCGGGCGCTGCATGACCTCTTCGACCGGGCCGACCTCGACGATCCGTCCAAGATACATCACGGCGACTCGGTCCGCGACATAGCGAACCGCAGCCACATTGTGCGTGATCAACAAGTAGGAAAGCCGCAACTCCTGCTGGAGGGTAACCAGGCGGTTCAGCACCTGCGCCTGCACCGCAACGTCGAGGGCGCTCGTCGGCTCGTCCAAGATGAGCAGTTTCGGTCGGACGCTCAGCGCGCGCGCAAGGGACAAACGCTGGCGGCCTCCTCCCGAGAATTCATGAGGATATTGGTCGAGGATCCCCGCTGGGAGGCCCACCAACGGGAGGATCTCCGCGACACGAGCCTTCAGCTCCTCGCGCGAGACCGGTTCCTGGGCCAAAACGGGTTCTCCGACGATTTGCCAGACACGCAGGCGAGGATCGAGTGAGCCGACGGGGTCCTGAAACACGACCTGGACGTTCCGCCGCCACTCGAGAAGGTCTCGTCCCGACAGGTTCGTGATGTCCTGCCCTTCGAACCGGATCCGGCCACCTGTCGGACTGTGGAGTTTCGCGAAGAGCCAGCCGAGCGTGGTCTTCCCAGATCCGGATTCGCCGATGAGACCGAGCGTCTCGCCCGGCTGGATTTCGAGCGATACATCGTCGACGGCGTGGACAAATTCCTCAGGCTCGCGCGCGAGAGCGGCAACGAGTGATCGGGAGAGAGGGAACCGCTTCATGAGGTGCTCGGCCTCGACGAGGGGAGCGCTCATGTCATCCTCGGCACTTCGTCGCTAAAGTAGCACGCGGCGAGGTGAGTCCGAACCGCTGTTCCCTTCGCTGATTCGAGTACGGGGCCGGGATCCGAGGTGCACACGTTCTTCGCGAGAGGACAACGAGGATGAAACGGGCAGCCCGCGGGCACATTCGCCAGGCTCGGGACGGAGCCGGCGAGTGCCGGCAGCGGTCCGCTTCGTTTGTACCCTTCCGGGATCGCACGCAGGAGTAGTTTCGTGTACGGATGGCGAGGGTTCGCGTACACCTCTTCGACCGGTCCGAATTCGACGAGATGGCCCGCGTATAACACCCCGACGTCATCGGCCATCTCCGCGATGACCCCGAGGTCGTGGCTGATGAACAGGATCGAGGTCCGGACCTCCTCCATGAGTTCCTTCATTAGGGTGAGGACTTGCGCCTGGATCGTGATGTCGAGCGCACTCGTGGGCTCGTCCGCGATCAGGAGGGAGGGCTTTGCGCTGAGCGCAATCGCGATCATGATCCGCTGGCGCATTCCTCCGGAGAGCTCGTGCGGATAGAGATCGAGAATCGTCTCTGGGTCGTTAATCCGCACCAATTTCAGGTAGTCGAGGACGTCTTGAATCAGCGCCTGCCTTCGGGCCGATTGCAACCGTTTCGGAAGGCTCGGGAGGACCGCGTGCAGGAGCGCGTCACCACTTCTCACCGGCGCTCCTCGCGAATAATCGTGTGGTTCCGTGACGGGAAAGAGAGTGGGTGATTCACCAGATTCCCGCCTCTTCCGCACCATGACCGCCTCCGCTACCTGGTCGAAGATCCGGTAGGCCGGGTTCAACGAGTTGATCGGCTCCTGGAATATCATCCCGATTCCGGTTCCTCGGAGGAGCGGGAGCTTCCATTTGGGTAAATCCAAGACGTTGACCCCGCGGAAGAGGACCCGTCCGGATCGGATGCGGGCCGGTGGTTCCGCGAGGAGTCGAGGAATCGCGTGGGCCAGCGTGCTCTTCCCGGATCCCGTCTCGCCGACGACTCCGACGACGCGGCCCGGACTGAGCTGCACAGAGACGTCCGTGAGGGCGTGGAACGTTCCGGCTCCAACCTCATAGTCGACGGAGAGGCCCTGCACATCCAAGACCGGCTCGACCATTCCCTTCACGCTTCCGCGGCAACCGCTGCCTTGCCGGGGAGTGTGGACGGGACCGCGGCCTGGACCAGGGCTCGTCGACTCCGCGGGTCGAGGATATCGCGCAGGCCGTCCCCGAACAAGCTGAAGGCGAGGACCGTTACGAATATGGCCGCACCCGCCGAGAGGACGGTCCACGGGAGCGTGAGCAAGAACCGCTCGTACGATTCCACCATCGACCCCCACTCTGGCACGTCCAACGGGACTCCGATGCCGACGAACGAAATCGTCGAGAAGGTCACGATCACCGTGCCGATGTCAAGTGTGTAGTAGACGAGGAGGGGCTCAATCAGGTTGCGTAAGACGTGGCGGAACAGAATTCGCGTCTCCGACGTACCGGCGGCGCGCGCCGCGACGACGTAGGGTTGATGCTTGATCGCAAGGACTTCTCCTCGCGTGAGGCGCACATAGTACGGCCACCACGTGAGTAGGACGGCAATCATCGACGGTCCAGTCCCTCTCCCGAGGGAAGCCGCGATCGCAAGCGCGAGGACGAGCGACGGGAAGGCCAGAAAGATGTCGGTGACCCGCATGATCACGACACTCACCACCCCGCCGAGGGTCCGCGGCTTGTCCCAGTAGCCGGCGACGAGTCCAAGGCCACAGCCGACCAGGAGCGCGAACCCCGTGATACCGAACCCGATCGCTAGGTCTAGAGGGAGCGCCGCGAGGATGCGGGAGAACATATCCCGTCCGAGGTTGTCCGTCCCGAGAAGATGAGACCCGGAAGGCGCCTGACCGTAGTCCGTTGAGAGGCCGTTCGGATCGTATGGCGTGAAGAGCACTCGATTTCCGAGGACGACTTGCGTCACGAGAGGGACGACCACCACGAGGGCGGCGGTGACGGAAATGATCACAACGAGGATGAAACCGATGAGGGTCAGCGGGTTCGCGCGAAGGACACGGTAGAGCCCGCGAAGGTATTCTCGAAGCACCGTCGCTCGAGGCTTCGACGATTCCGACGGAGATGCGGTCCGACGGGCGTTCATGGCTGGCTTGTTCGACCGCATCCTATCGCCAATCCACTCTCGGGTCGAGAACTCCGTACAAGACGTCAGAAATCAGGTTCGAGATGACGACTCCGATCGCGAAGACGATCACGACAGCAATCGTTCCATTGAAATTGTACCCGGTGATCGCGTCGAATGCGTAGGCGCCGATGCCCGGCCACTGAAAGATTTCCTCGATCACGACCGTCCCGGACAAGAGGACTCCGGCCGTCACGCCCAGGATCGTCACGGTCGAAATCAGGGAGTTCCGGAGCGCGTGCTTGTATAGCACAAGAAAGTCGGAAAGCCCTTTCATGCGCGCCGTCTTGACGAAGTCGAGCGGGAGGACTTCGAGCATCGACGTCCTGGTCATTCGGGTCGCGATTCCCAAGTTGAGGAAGGCGAGCGAGGAAGCGGGGAGGAGCAAGTGGAGAATCGCATCCCCGGCGAGAGCGAAGTTCAAATTCAACAGGGCGTCCAGGATGGACATGTGAGTCGGCCCGTTGAACGGAGGGGTGCTCGTGAAGTCGCCTTTCGTGGGGAGGCCGAGCGCCGGGCCAATCGCGATCGCGAGGACCACGCCTCCGAGGTACGTCGGGGTCGCCCAGCCACTCAGGTAGAACGTCCGCACGAGGTGGTCGGCCCAACGTCCCGAGCCGTTCGCGGCGACAACGCCGAGCGGAATTCCGACGACGGTCATGATCAGGAGGGCCGCGAGGACGAGCTCGAGGGTCGCGGGGAACGCCGACGAAATCGAGAGCAAGACGGGCACTCCTCGGGGGCTGGCTCCCCAGTCGCCCGATACAAGGCTGGCCAAATAATTCCAGAACTGGTCGGTGAGCGGCTTGTTGAGGCCAAAGCGGATGACACATTGCTGGATCTGGTCCTGGGTTGCGTGGGGTCCCGCCCAAATCGCGCACGGGTTTTGGACGGCCACGTGAGTGAAGAAGAACGTGATCACGATGACGCCCAGGACGACGGGCAAGAGCTGAACGAGCCGTTTCCCAACGAACACGATGAGGTCGCTCTTGTTACGACCCACCAATCCTCACCTTCCCCGACCCAACGAAGACTCGTGCCGTCCTCCGGAGCTCACGAGCCTCGGAGGGGCCCGGACCGGCTTTCAACTCAACTGGTAAAGCCACAATTCCCATAATAAGCTAGAGGCCGGACCGTTCCTGAAGTCCCGCTATGAGCTCGCCGCCGTGGCCAATCGAATGCGCAAGCATCGAACGGCGTGCACGCACGTAAAGCCCTAAATAGGGGGAACCGGTACAGCCGCCAGTCGATTTTCATGTACCAGCGAGTCCAGCGGGAAGACGTCGTCCGGATCCCGCCGGAGCGCCTCGGGGAAGACATCGACGCGGTCTCCCGGGAGCTCACGCGAACCACGCTGGAAGGCAAGATCGGGGCGGACAAGACCCTCACCCTCATCGCGAGCAACATCGAGCGGGTCGGGGAGGGGCGAATCGTCCACGGCGACGGGGCGGTGTACCAGCGGGTGCGGTACGACGCCCTCGTCTTCGCGCCGGCGCTCCAAGAAATCGTCGAAGGCACCGTGGTGGAAATCCTTAAGTTCGGCGCGTTCGTGAGATTCGGTCCTCTGGACGGCCTCCTGCACATCTCGCAGGTCATGGACGATCGGGTCGACGTCGACGAGGAAGGCCAGCGGTTGATCGGCAAAGACACGAAGCGCGACCTCCGGATCGGCGACAAAGTCCGGACGCGGATCGTCGCGGTTTCCCTCAACGAACGGGCGCCGCGGGAGTCGAAGATCGGCCTGACGATGCGTCAACCGGCTCTCGGCAAGCTCGACTGGATCGAAGAGGACCGCGCGAGGGCGGAAGGCCGCGTGAGGAAGAGGAAAGGCTGAGCCATGGTCGTGAAGATTCCGAAGGCGTGCAAGAATTGCGGTCACGTGACCGACGAAGACAAGTGCCCACTGTGCGGCGGGGAGACGTCGAAAGACTGGCAAGGCTACGTCATCATCGTGGACCACCAGCGGTCCGAGATCGCGAAGAAGATGGGCATCCATGTCAACGGGAAGTTCGCCCTCCGCGTTCGCTGAATTCGCCGACATCACCTTACGACTTCCGGATTCCCTGCGCGAGTATCTCCGTTGGCCGATGGGCGCGCTGGTCCAGGGGCCGAGCATCCTGCCGACGATCGGCCGGGCGAGCCCGGTCGTGACCGTCGGGGACTTCTGCACGCTGGACCTCGTCGCCCGCGGTCGGACGCCGGACATCTGCGTCGTCGACTTCAAAACGAAACGCCAGGCAAATCCGGAGTTGCGGGAGGCGCTCCAGCGGATCGGGTCGAAGGTCCTCCGAGTCACCAATCCTTCGGGGGCGATCATGCCGGATGCGTGGCGCGTTCTCTCCGAAGCCTTTAAGGCGGACGAGCGGGTACGCGTCGAAGTCCGAGGCGAAGAGGACCTTCTCGCCCTCGTCTGCATCGCGCTCGCACCCCCGTCCGCGGCGGTCCTGTACGGCATGCCGTCCCAGGGCGTCGTGGTCGTCCGGGCGGACGAGACCGCGAAATCCAGGGCCCTCGACGTCTTGCGGCGCATGGAACGGTAGCCGATGCAACTCGAGGTCCTCCAGAGGAAGGAGAATCCGCTCCTGAAGCGGGTCGAGGTCACGTTCAAGGCGACGCACAAGGCCGAGCCGACGCCGACGCGCGACGCCCTCAGGGCGTTCCTCGCGAAGGAACTCAACGCCACGAAGGACATCGTCGTCATCGACTACCAGGCCTCCACGTTCGGTCGGTACGAGACCGTCGGCGAGGCGAAAGTGTACAAGTCGAAAGAGGAGGCGCTCGCGGTCGAACGCAAGCACATCCTCGTCCGCAACAAACTGATCGAGCCGCAGATCAAGAAACAGGTCGCGCCGAAGCCGGAGAAACCCGCTCCGACTCCGAGGGCCGAGAAGGGGGAAAAGCCGGCCTCGCCCGCGCCGAAGGCCGAGGCCCCGAAGGCGGAGGCGAAGCCGGAAGCGAAGCCGGAGAAGGGCGCGGCGAAAGAGGAAAAGAAGCCCACCGCTAAGGAAGAGAAGAAACCCGCCGAGAAGAAAGAAGAAAAGAAGGACGAGAAGAAGGCGGAGAAGAAGCCTGAAGGCAAGAAGAAAGAGGCGAAGTGATGGCCGAGGCGAAGAAAGAGAAAGGCACGGCCGGCCTCAAGCGGAAGTTCTACAAGATCGACGGCAACCGGATCACGCGCGAACGGGCGAACTGCCCGAAGTGCGGGCCCGGCGTGTTCCTCGCGAGACACGGCGATCGCGTGTCGTGCGGGCGCTGCGGCTACACGGAATTCGCGAAAAAGTGAGCGCCAATTATCATTTCGCATATCGATAACTGTTCAATCGCTCTTATCTGGGGGCGAGTCGCAGCGGGGCTCCATGAAGACCCTCGTGGCGCTGCTCCTCGGAATCGGCATGGTGGCTTTGGCGGGTTCGTCGGCCGCGGCCGCGGCGACGTCGATTTCCCCGACCCCCTCTGCGGTTTCGCTCTGGCTGAACTACAGCGACCCGGCGAGCGACGTCGTGAAGCTCTGGACGGTCAATATGACGCCGGTCGTGACATCGAATGGAAGTTGGATGTTGAGCGTGACCCCAACCAGCGTGAACATCCGTTGGATCCGATCGGCGAATTCCAGTGGGCATGTCAATTTGACGTTCGAGACGGTCGGAGCCATCGCGAACCTCGACAACACGTCGTACGAGTTTCGGCTGTTCACCCGCGCCGATAACGCGAGCCATTACGTCGTGACGTACACGAACCGAACGACAATGCTGACGTCCAACGCGACTGGATTCACGCCTGTGGACATCAGCGGGAACAGCACGATTACGGCTGCGGGAATGAACCCCACGTTGAAGAATGCCCTCCATATTTCGGTCGCGAAGTCCCTCCTTGGAACGATCGAGACATGGAACCTCGACGGGACCGCGACCCAACTTGGGACGACATACTCGTACCGCGACTTCGGCTGGGAAGTGCCCGGGAATCCAGGGTCCACGCCGACGCCGCCCCCGGCTCCGAGCGTCCTTCCGAGTTGGATATGGTTGGCGATTGTCCCGGTCGTCCTCGCAATTGCAGTCGTAATTGTCTTGGCGGCCCGCCGGAAGAAGACGACGCCACCGCCGAAGCAGGAGCCCGGAAATCGTCCGTGATCCGTCGCCTGGGCGGAAAGCCTTAACCCGCGGCGCCCTTTCGGCGCCTTAGGGCCTGTAGTCTAGCTTGGATAGGACAGTATCCTAGGTCCGACCTCCCTCTAGCGGCCGGTCAGGTCGGAGCCCCGCTGCCCCGAGGGTCTTTAATCCCCCTCCCGATTCCGACTCCCACTGCCCCCGTAGGCTAGTTTGGATAGACTTACAGGCTCCGGACCTGTGGACTTGGGTTCAAATCCCAACGGGGGCGCTTTCTCCGGGATCGGTCCTCTCGTCCGCCCCTACCCCATCTTCAACGCACGGTTTTACCTACTTCTAATCGCGTGGTTGGATCCACTGGAGGTGACCTTCGAGAATCGACATCTAGAAATCTCATCGCTCGAGGGCCATCGCCATGGCGTCCCCGCCCCCGATGCAAAGCGTCGCGAGCCCTCGGTGCGCGTCCTTTTCTTTCATGGAGTGCAACAATGTGACCACGATGCGATTTCCGGAGCAGCCGATCGGATGGCCCAGGGCAACGGCGCCCCCGCAGATGTTGAAGACCTCCCAGGGGATGCCAAGCTCCTTCCTCACGCCGACACTCGCCGAGGAGAACGCCTCGTTATGCTCGACCAGATCGAACTCATCGAGTTCGAGCCCGGTGCGTTTCATGAGCTTTCGGACGCACGGGATCGGCGCGAACATGACCTCCTCCGGTTTCACGGCCTGGGAGCAGAAGTCCCGGATCGTGCCAAGCGGGTCGACCCCGATCTCGCGCGCCTTGCGCTCGCTCATCAGCACCGTCGCGCTCGCGCCGTCGGAAATCTGGGATGAATTGCCCGCGGTGAGCACGCCGTCCTTCTTGAACACGGGCGGGAGCTTCGCCAAGGCCTCGCGCGTCGTGTCCGGCCGGATCCCGCCATCACGGTTCACCGTCACTTCCTTCCCGTCGATCCGGGTCTCGACTGGGATAATCTCTTTTGCGAACCGACCGGACTCGGTGGCCTTGTTCGCGAACGTTTGAGAACGCAGCGCGTATTCGTCGCACACTTCCCGCGTGAGCCCCAGTCGCTCCGCGATGATCTCCCCGCCAATCGCCATGTGGAAGTCGTTGTAGATGTCCCAGAGACCGTCGGTGATCATCGAGTCGAGGACCTCGGCGTGGCCGAGGTTGAAGCCTTGGCGGGCCCTCGGCATCAGATACGGCGCCCGGGTCATGTTCTCCGTGCCTCCCGCGACGACGATCGCGTCGGGGTCGTCCTCGATCGCGCGCACGCCGTCGACCATGGCCTTCATCCCGCTGCCGCAGACCATGTTCACGGTCGTTCCGCTCACACTGTCCGGGATCCCCGAGAAGATGACGACCTGGCGGGCACAGTTCTGGTAGAGCCCCGCCTGGATCACGGAGCCGAAGAACACCTCGCTCACGTCCTTCGGTTCAATGTTCGCCCGGCGGATGGCCTCCCTCACCGCGAAGGCGCCCAGCCGGGGGGCCGGGACCTCGGAGAAGGCGCCCTTGAACCGACCGATCGGGGTTCGCGCCGCGCCTGCGACGACGACCTTGGTCCGAGGCGCCACATTCCGGCGACGGCGAACGATTGATAAGTAACTGCTGGAGAGGGCCATCGACCCATGGCGAGAATCCTTCTCGGTCCATGAGCGCGATGGCTTGGCCTGTGCACGAATCTCATTCCTGGGGTGAATCGCTCCCCGGGTGCTTCGTCGATCGATCCTCTTTCTTGCTGGTTGAATTACTTGTCAGATCCGACGAATAGTCGGGGTGTTCGACTCGCTTGTACGACTCGGCTGGTTTGCCGCCGTTCGGCTCGGTGAGGAGCTTCGCCAGGTAGGCCGTCAACAGGGTCCCCGCGCCGGATCCGTCTCCACCGGACGTGACGAGCGTATCCGGCGTCACGCGGATCTTGCCGTCGCGGACCTCCTCCATGACCTTGACGAGCGCGACCCGGTCGGAGCCGAGCACGTCGGCCTGGGCGTGATACGCATCTGCCTGCGCCTCGCCGACCATCCGGATCGCGGCCGCGTTTCCGTCTGCCTGGATGCGCGTCGAGTCGCGCACCCCTTCCGCCTGCTTGATCGCGGCCTTCGCGAGGTTCTCGTTGATTTGCACTTGGTATGACGCCTCGACGACCTTAGGCTGGAGGTTCGCCCGTGCCGTCATCTCCTGGACCGCGATGCGCCGCTGCTCGGCCACCGCCTGCTGCTCGTACTGCGTCTGCTGCTGGATCGCGATCTCCTTGTTCGTCTGGGTCGCGAGCAGCGTCGGGTCCACGGCGATGTACGAGATGAGCAGGTTCTGCGCCTCGACGTAGTACTTGGCAAACTGCACGCGGGCCCGGTTCAGGGCCTCCTCTTGGAGCTGGGATCGGCCTTGTACGAACTCGAGCGCCTTCTTTTCTCCCGCGTTGTTCCGGAACGACGCGTCGATCAGGGGATGCACGATCTGCTGGATCAGGTTGAACACGGACCCGAACCGCGCAATGACGAACGCCGCGTTCTCCGGTAGGATGCGGATGACCATCCGCACGTCGACCTCGAGCTTGAAGCCGTCCTTCGAGGTCACGAGCAACTGCCCGAAGCGGAAGAACGACAAGCCCTTCTCCCCCTGTTCCGTCAGGTAGGGATAGTCCGATTCCGCGGTCGGAGGATCCGTTGGGCGACGCGACAGACTCGGCGCGTCCGGCCGATCGGATCGAGCCCAGTCGACCATGATGGCCGAGGTCGGCACGAGGTACGCCGTGAACGCGACCCGGTTCAGGTTGTACTTGCCGGGGGCCACGGGATTGCGCCAGATCCCCCGCCGGTTCCGATCTGGGACGAGCAGCCGCTCGACCGCCGCGTGGATCGTCTGGTCGAAGTCCGGGCTGTCCGTGACGGGGACCGGCTGGATGTCGGCCTGGTCGAGCTCCTCCCCGATGTTCGACCGGAGGACCGCCACGAAGCCTGGCGGCACCTCCGCGACGTCGTCGATCTGGACCTGGAAGAGCGTCGGATTCACGTAGTACCGGCCGGGCTGGAGCGTGTCGAGCTGCGGGCCCCGGAAGCCGCCGCTGTCCAGGAACGCTTGACCATCCTGGAAGAAGTTGTGCGGGCGGGCGCTCGGGTGGGCCGCCGTCGAGGTGACGTCGGGCTGCGGCGCCACAATGAACTTCGGCGGGAGCGGCTGTCCGTCTTGGGCGGTCACGACGCCGACCTTGCCGGATGCGACCTCCGTCGCGGGCTGCTTGGCCACGTAGAACAGGAACGGATTGATCCGATACGTCCCCGGTCGGATGATCGCGACCTGCGGGCCCTTGAACCCGCCGTTGTCGAGGAACGCTTCGCCGTCCTGGAACTGGTTGCATT
>WNFB01000649.1_pt1 | contig 28650 bp, 28 predicted proteins | sample 5400501 | NCBI WGS metagenome assembly WNFB01 (sample SAMN13153341, study PRJNA577476) | soil metagenome | isolation source: 200 cm saprolite under Douglas fir tree site 2 hole 1 | place: USA:California | collected 2015-04-18
GGGGATCGCAGGAATGATCAACCTGGCGATGCTGGCGACCGCGGCGGCGGTGTTTCACTCCCGCGGCCTGGTGGACGTCGGCAACGATCTCGGCCAGGTATTCCAGGGCCTTGACCGCTACGTCGGCGGACACAGCGGCCTGATCTTCGGGATCGCGCTGCTGACCTCGGGTATCTCCTCGTCGAGCGTCGGCACCCTGTCGGGCCAGGTGGTGATGCAGGGGTTCATCCGCCGCCGGATCCCGGTCTTCCTGCGCCGGGCGATCACGATGATCCCCGCCCTGGTCCTGATCGGCGCCCACTATGACCCTACGCGCGCACTGGTCCTGAGCCAGGTGTTCCTGTCTTTCGGCATCCCCTTCGCGCTGGTCCCGCTGGTGATGTTCTGCCGCAACCCGGGTTTGATGGGCAATCTCGTCAACCGGCGCCTCACCAGCTGGGCGGCCTATGTGGTCGCGGCCGGGATCATCGTCCTCAACGTGTACCTGCTCCTGCAGACGCTCAAAGTTCCGATCCCCGGGGTGTCGTAAGGGCCGGTCCTGCTAGCCCGGCGCCAGGTCGGGGGGCACCACGAACCACTTCTTGCCCACGTTCTGCCCGGTGGTGTCGCCCGGGGCCTTGTCCTTGATGTAGTAGTAGAGGGGCCAGTTGTTGTACATGACCTGGGTCCCGTTGGCCTCGGCGTTGGCGATGGTGGTCAGGGATCCGATGACGCCCTTGCCGGCGACCGGCTTGGTCGCGTCGGAGGGCAGGAGCAGAGGAGGCCAGTTCGCCAGGCAGGCCGCTTTGCAGTTGATGACCCCGCCCTTGTCGGTCGTCTCGTAGTAGAGGGTCATCCCCTTGGCGTCGACGAGGATGGTCTTGGAGGCGCCGTCCACGGTCGCCGTCGCGGTCAGCACCAGGGCTTTGGGGCTCGGTGAGGCTGCCGCGCCGGTGGTGCCGCCGCCGCCGCAGGCCACGGTCAGCATGCAGACCGCCACAAAGACGCTTCCTGTCGATCTGAAGAGCATGCTCATGACCTCGCTGGTGGCCGCCGTGATCTCTCTTAAACGACTTACCAGAGAGGGTTACTTCCGAAGCTCGTCCCGCCGCCTCACCTCAGCAGGTGATGTGGAGGACGGCGTTGACCTCCCGCGACCTCCTGGCCAGCACGGACAGGGCGTCGGCGGTGGGCAGCGCCAGCACCCGGACCCCTCTCCGCTCGGCCTCCTCGAGCACCTCCGGCATCACCGGGAGGCCGCCCTCGGCGCCGGTGCCGATCACCAGCCGCCGACACTTCCAGGGGATCTTCTCGTCGATCGAGAGCGGCGTGTGGCCGTAATCGGCCCGGTAGCGCTTGGAGGGCTTCTTCTTCCTCAGCCGGACCTCCCCGCGGTCGATGACCACGTCCTGCTCGTAGGCCACGCCGTCGATCTGCAGGTGCCCGAAGGAGAAGTCTTCGAAGCGCATCTTCCCAGTCTAGAGGTGCCGCGTAACATCGCCTGGTGCGGCTGAGCGGGGTCGGCGACGAGATCCTGCGGCCTTACCATCGCAGGGGAGCAGGGCCGGGCGGCCTGCCCGGCCCTCTGGTCAGGGGTCGTTACTTTGCGTTGTTGGCGAACTCGTTGGTGTAGGTCTTGCTGAGGTCCACCTTGGCGCCCTTCATGCTGGGCACGTACTTGAGCTCGATGTCGAGAGCGAGCTGGGCTCCCGCGGGCGGCATCTTGCCGTCCTTGGTGAACGAGCTCTTCTGCGCGTCGAGGGCTGTCACGTAGAGGTCCTTGTCACCGGCGTAGTAGTCGGGCGGCATCTTGTCGGCGATCTCGGCCGCCGTGTGGGTGCTCATCCACTTGAGCGTCTTGACGTAGGCGTTGACCAGCCGCTGGACGACCGATTTGTGGCTGTTGACGTAGTCGTTCTTCATCCAGATGCCGATGAAGGGGTAGTCGCCCCCGAGGGCGGCCCGCGTCGACTCCGGCGTGCGCAGGTCGACCAGGACCTTGCCGACTCCGCTTTTCACCGCGCGGGAGATGGTGGGCTCGGTGGTCATGCCGGCCACGATCCTGCCCTGCTGCAAGGCCGCGATGAAAGTGTTGCCGGCCCCCACGGCCACGTACTTGGCGTCGGTGGGCTGGAGGCCCGCCTTGCCCAGGAGGGCCATGGTCAGGGTGTGGGTGCCGGAGCCGATCGAGGTCACGCCCAGGTTCTGGCCCTTCAGGTCCTTGGCCGAGGTGAACGACTTACGCGCGTCCATAACCTCCGCCTCGCCGGGCGCGATCTGGAACTGGACGATGGTCTCGATGTTCTTGCCCAGTGGCTGCAGCTCCAGCGCGTGGCTGTAGGAGCCGGAGCCGGCGTCGACGTTGCCGGCGATGACCTCTTCCTCCGAGGCCTGGCCCGAGCCCTCGTCGATCAGGGTGACGTCGAGGTTCTGCTCCTTGAAGAAGCCGAGCTGCTTGGCCAGCGTGTTCGGAAGATAGATCTGCTTGTTGAGGCCGCCGACCATGATCTTCAGGCTGGCCGGGCTGTTGTCCTGGGCCGGCGGCGGGTTGGCGCCGCCGCAGGCCGTCACCGTGAGGACGGCGCTGACGACGAGAAACGCGGGACGGGCGAGAAAACGCATACGCATACCTCCTGCTACCACTAGATCTGGATCTCGCTGCCGACTGCGGGTGGCCGCCACTTGATGAGGCGGTTCTCGAGCGCGGTGATGATTGCTTCCGCCAGCAGCGCCATGGCGGCCAGCAGCAGCATCCCCGCGAAGACTCCGTTGGCGTTGAATCCCTGCTCCGAGCTGTAGATCAGCTCGCCCACCCCGGCCGTCGCCCCGAACAGCTCGCCGACCACCGCCCCGACCAGGGCCAGGCCGAAGCTGATATGCAGGCTGGCGATGATCCAGCTCAGCGCCGACGGGATGATGACCTCGGTGGTCAGCCGGCGGCCGTCGGCGCCCAGGATGCGGGCGTTGGCGACCAGGTTGCGGTCCACCTCGCGGACGCCCTGGAAGGCGTTGAAGAAGACCACGAAGAAGACGAGGACGGCGGCGGTGGCGATCTTGGACCTGATGTCCAGCCCCAGCGAGATGGCGAAGAGCGCGCCCAGGACCACGCGGGGGATCGCGTTGGCCGCCTTGATGTAGACGGAGAAGACCTCCGAGAGCAGCCGGTTCCGGCCCAGCAGCACCCCGATCACGACGCCCAGGCCGGTACCGATGAGGAAGCCGCCGACGGTCTCCTCCATGGTCACCAGGACCTGCTCCCAGAGCGGGCCGAGCGCGGTGCCCTCGGTGACCCAGACGTAGAGCCGGAGCGCGATCCCGGACGGCTGGCCGAAGAAGAACCTGTCGACGATCCCGATCTGGGTGGTCAGCTCCCAGCTGCCGACCACCAGGACCGCGACCAGCAGGCGCAGGCCATAGATGTTCAGGCGCTGGCGGCGCCGGGCCCGCGACCGGCGGACGGCGATCCCGGTGGGATCCGCTGCGGCTGGCTCGGGGGCGCTCAGGGGCGCGCCCATCTCAAGCCGCGCCGCTGCGCTTCTGGCGTTCATAGCTGACCAGCACCTCGTCCCGGAGGTCGTTCCAGATCAGCTCGTAGACGTCGGCGAAGCCTTTCTGGAGCCGGATCTCGGCGACGTTGCGCGGCCGCGAGAGCCCGACCGGGTAGTTGCCCTTCACGGTCCCCGGCCCGGCGCTGATCACGAAGACGCGGTCGGAGAGCGCGATCGCCTCCTCCAGGTCGTGGGTCACGAAGACGACCGAGGCTCCGGTCTGCGACCAGAGGTTCAGCAGCTCGTTCTCCATCAGCGAGCGGGTCTGGACGTCGAGCGCGCTGAAGGGTTCGTCCATCAGGAGGATGCGGGGCTCGTTGATCAGGCTCTGCGCGAGCGCCACCCGCTTGCGCATGCCGCCGGAGAGCTGGAACGGGTAGCGGTCCTCAAAGCCGGCCAGGCCCACCCGGCTGATCCATTCCCGGGCGCGCTCGCGGGCATCCCGCGCCGCCACCCCGCGGTAGCGGGGACCGGCGGCCACGTTCTCGACAACGGTCTTCCAGGGGAAGACAGCGTCGGTCTGGAAGACGTAGCCGATGCCCTCGGCGATGCCGGTGACCGGCCGGTCCATGACCCGGACCGCGCCCTCGCTGGCCGGTTCCAGCCCGGAGATCAGGGCCAGGGTGGTCGACTTGCCGCAGCCGGTCGGCCCGACGACCGCGCAGAACTCACCCGGCGAGACCTCCAGGTTGAGGTCCCGCAGCGCCGTGAAGACGCCGCCGCTGGGCGTGGCGAAGCGCTTGGTGACGCTGCGCAGCTCGATGACTGGAGATGGCACTGCCGGCACTCTGAGGCAGCGGTGGGGGGCGTGGAGGCTTTCGGTCGTTGAGGCCTTTTTGGTCGTTTTGGTCGCGCAGCAGCGGCCGTCTGCGCCGTCTAGGATCTTGGCGCAGGCCGGTGAAGACACGCCTCCCTCTCGCCTACCAGATCCTCGCGCTGCAGGTCGGCATCATCGTTCTGGCCGCCGGGGGCGGGGTCGCCGCCGCCGCCTGGCAGGCGAGGCAGCAGCTCTACGAGCAGTACGAGCAGAAGGCGCTGGTGATCGCCCAATCGACCGCGGCCATGATCCCGATCCAGGACGCCCTCCTGGCGGGCGACCGGAGCGGAACCGTCCAGGCCGCCGCCGAGCGGATCCGGCTCGCCACCGGCGCCAGCTACGTCGTCGTCACCGACCGCTTCGGGATCCGCTACTCGCATCCCAACCCGGTCCTGATCGGGCAGCCGGTGGACGAGAACCCGGCGCCGGTGCTGGCCGGCCAGAACTGGGTCGGCGTCCAGACCGGGACGCTGGGGGTCTCCGCCCGCGGCAAGGCGCCCATCTTCCGGGACGGCCGGGTGATCGGGATGGTCTCGGTCGGCTTCCCGGTCGAGCGGGTGGCGCAGCAGCTGCTGGCCGACCTGCCCGGCTATGCCCTCATCGTCGTGCTGGCGGTGGCGCTGGGCGTGGCCGGCTCGCTCCTGCTGGCGTGGCGCCTGAAGCGGCAGACCTTCGGCCTGGAGCCCTACGAGATCGCCGGCCTGCTGCAGGAGCGCGAGGCCCTGCTGGCCGGAATCCGCGAGGGTGCGATCGCGACCGACGCCGAAGGGCGGATCACCTTCGTCAACGACGAGGCGCGCCGGCTCCTCGGCCTGCCCGAGAAGAGCGTGGGCGCCAAGCTGGCCCAGGTGATCCCCTCCGGCCGCCTGCTGCGCTTCCTGTCCGGCGGCTTGAAGGACGAGGACGAGGTGCTGCTGGCCGAGGACAGGGTCCTGGTCGGGAGCCGGAGGACCGTGCGGGTCCGCGAGCGGGAGATCGGCCACGTGGTCACGCTGCGGGACGCCACCGAGCTGTCGCGGCTCTCGCCCGGCCTCGGGGTCGACAGCCTGACCGACGCCCTGCGGGCGCAGGCGCACGAGTTCTCAAACCGGCTGCACACCATCGCCGGCCTGGTCGAGCTCGGGCGCGGTGACGAGGCCATGAAGCTGATCGCCGAGACCTCCGGCCTGCACCAGGAGCTGAGCGAGGCCCTGCTCGACCGGGTTGGGGACCCGGTGCTGGGCGCCCTGCTCCTGGCGAAGGCGGCCGTCGCCTCCGAGCGGGGCGTCGAGCTGCGGGTCTCCGACGACACCATGGTCACCCGCAGCGCCCTGGACAGCGAAGACCTGATCACGCTGCTCGGCAACCTGGTCGACAACGCCATCGACGCGGCGGCCTCCGGCAGCGGAGAGCGCTGGGTCCGGGTCTCGGTCTGCGAGTCAGGCGACGATCTGCAGATCCAGGTCCACGACTCGGGGCCGGGCGTGCCGGCCGCCTCCCGGCACGAGATCTTCCAGGAGGGCTTCAGCACCAAGCCGCGGTCAGGCCGCCGGGCGCGCGGGTTCGGCCTGGCGCTGGTCCGCCAGGTGGTCAACCGCAAGGGGGGCGAGGTCACGGTCGTCAACGAAGGCGGCGCTCTCTTCACGGTCCGGCTGCCCCTGCCTGCGCGCGTCCGGTAGGAGCGCGCGAGCCATTGATCCGGACCCTGGTCGTCGAGGACGACTTCCGGGTGGCGGAGCTGCACGCGGCCTACGTGGAGCGGGTCCCCGGATTCACGGTCGCCGGCCGCGCCCACTCCGGTGTCGAGGCGCTGAAGCTGGTCTCGGCCCTGGCCCCCGACCTGGTCCTGCTCGACTTCTACCTGCCTGACCTGAGCGGGCTGGAGGTGCTGCGCCGGCTGCGCGAGGATGGCTACCCGCCGGCCGACGTGATCGCGGTCACGGCGGCACGGGACGCGGAGAGCCTCCGGGCCGCCATGCGGGGCGGGGTCGTCCACTACCTGGTCAAGCCATTCCTGTTCGCGACCTTCGAGGAGAAGCTCAGCTCCTACGCCGCCATGCAAGCGCGGGTGGCCCGGCTGTCGGAGGCCAACCAGCGGGAGGTGGACCGGGTCTTCGGCGTGCTCCGCGGGGGCGGGCCCGCTGCCCTGCCCAAGGGGCTCTCCGACACCACCCTGGACCTGGTGGTCGAGGTCCTGCGGCGCTCGACCTCTGGCTTGGCCGCGGCGGCGGTGGCCGACGCGGCCGGCGTGAGCCGGGTCACCGCCCGGCGCTACCTGGACCACCTCTGCCGGCTGGGCAAGGCCGAGCTGACCATGCGCTACGGGGGCCCCGGCCGGCCGGAGCACCGCTACCGGCTGCTTACCTGAGCCTCCAGCGCAGGCCGGCAATCGCACCGGCCGCGATCACACAGCCGAGGCCGATCCAGAACCAGAGCAGGTTGCCGGTCATGAAGCTGCCCTTCACGTAGCCCAGCCCCTGGCCCATCCAGAGCAGGCCGATCAGCAGGAGCAGGACTGCGATCACGAGCAGCGCGGGTCTCACCGTGACGGCTTACCCGCCCGGGTTACGTTCGAGCAGCGGACGCCGAGGGCGCCGACCGCCGGACCGAGAGCCAGACGCTGTAGACGTAGACGGGCGTTCCCGCCAGCCAGCAGAGGAACGCGCCCGCCGCCAGCGGGCCCTCGAGCGTCGGGGACAGGCTGCCGAGGCCCACCAGCAGGACGCAGAGGCCAAGGAGGACGGCTGCCCAGCCCTGCAGGCGCAGGACCTGCCGGCTGGTCCGCCTCAGGGGCCAGAGCAGCCAGCGCGGGACCCAGCGGGGTACGGTCGGGTTGATCACCCAGTAGCCGCCGGGGACCAGCAGGAAGGCGACCGCGACCACGGCCAGCGCGAAAAAGGCGATCCAGGGCACGGAAGGCAACACTGGCCGCGGCTCCGGTTCTCGTCAAGCGCCGGGCCGCGTCGGGGACCGGAGCGCGGCCCAGACGCGGTCCGGGGTCAGGGGCATGTCGAGGTGGCGGACCCCCAGGTGAGAGAGGGCGTCGAGGACCGCGTTCCAGACCGCGGGCGTGGCGCCGATGGTGCCCGACTCCCCGATCCCCTTGGCGCCCAGCGGGTTGAGCAGCGTGGGCGTCTCCGTGAAGGCGGTCTCCAGCTGCGGCATCTCGGCGGCGGTGGGGAACCCATAGTCCAGCAGCGATGTCGTGCGCGGCGTGCCGTCCGCGTCGTAGACCACCTCCTCGAAGAGGGCCTGCGCCGCGCCCTGGGCCACCCCGCCGTGGATCTGGCCTTCTGCCAGCAGCGGGTTGATGACGCGCCCGCAGTCGTCCACCGCGATATGACGCAGGTGCGTCACCAAGCCGGTCTCGACGTCGACCTCGACCACCGCCAGGTGGCAGCCGAACGGATACGTCTGGTCGCCCTGGTTGAAGTCCTGGCTGGCCTTCAGGGAGCCGGCCGCCGACGCCGCCAGCTCGCCCAGGGTCAGGGCGCGTGTGGGCACGCCGGCCACCGCCACCTGCCCCTCGGCCAGCACCAGGTCCTGGGCCCGCGCCTCCAGCCGGTCGGCCGCCAGCTTCAGGACCTGCTCCCGGACGGTGTCCGCAGCCTTCGCCAGCGCGCTGCCCGCCAGCTGGATCGAACGGGAACCGGAGGTGCCATCGCCCCGCGGTACGCGCGCGGTGTCGGCCTCCACCACCTCGACCCGGTCGAGAGGCAGGCCCAGCCTGTCGGCCACGATCTGGGCGTAGGCGGTCCCGTGGCCCTGGCCGTGGGAAGCGGTCCCGGCCAGCACCAGGGCACGGCCGTCCGGCCGCAGCTCCACCGAGCCGAACTCGTCGGTGATGCCGACGGCCGTGACCTCCACGTAGCAGCTGAGCCCGATTCCGAGCAGTCGCGGCGACCCGCTCGCGCGCCGCGCCGCCTGCTCGCGCCGGAGCTCGGCGTAGCCCGCCAACCGGAGCGCTTCCTCCAGCGCGCGCAGGTAGTCGCCGGAGTCGTAGGTGGCCATGGTCGCCGTCTGGTAGGGGAAGTCGGCGACCAGGTTGCGGCGCCGGAGCTCGGCCGGGTCCAGCTCCAGCTCTTGCGCCAGCAGGTCCATCGCCCGCTCGATCAGCGCGGCCGCCTCGGGCCGCCCCGCCCCCCGGTAGGCGGACACCGGCGTGGTATTGGTGACGACGCTCTGGCTGCGGTACTCGATGCGGGGGATCGCGTAGGCGCCCGATGCCATCTGGCCGCCGTAGAAGGGTAGGAAGGCGCCCAGGATCGCGTAGGCGCCGGCGTCGGCGGTCACCTGCACGCGCAGGCCGACCAGCCGACCCTCCCGGGTGGCTCCCAGCTCGACGTCCTGGACCAGGGCGCGGCCGTGGTTGAGCGCCAGAAAGCCCTCTGAACGGGTCTCCACCCACTTGACCGGCCGCTTCAGCTTCCAGGCCAGGGCGGCGATGACCAGGAACTCCGGGTAGACCGAGAGCTTGGCGCCGAAGCCGCCGCCGACGTCCGGCGCCACCGCCCGAACCTGGTCTTCGGGCAGGCCGACCGCCTCCGCCACCGCGAAGCGGACCTGGAACGGGCTCTGCGTCGAGGCCCAGACCACCAGCCCGGCGCCCTCCGGGGCCGCCGCGCAGGCGTTGCCCTCCATGGGCACCGCGGCCAGCCGCTGATTGCGGAAACGCTGCCGCACGACGACCTCGGCTCCCTCCAGCGGGTCGCCCTCCCCGCCCGCCTCGACGGTGAAGGCCACGTTGGTGGCCGCCTCTGGGAAGAGCAGGGGGCTGCCCTCCGACGCCGCCGCCTCGGGATCGGAGACCACGGGCAGCGGGTCGTAGTCGACCTGGACGGCCGCGGCCAGGTCGGCCGCCGCCTCCCGGCTTTCGGCCACCGCCACCGCCACCGCGTCGCCGGCGAAGCGGACCACCTCCCCGGCCAGGGGCGGCCTGGCGAACGCTTCGGGCATCAGCTGGAAGGAGAGGAAGGGCCTGAGCTCCAGGTCCTGGGCTACGTAGACGCCGGCCGGCCGCTCCACGCCAATGATGCGCGCGTGGGGCACGGGCGAGCGGACGAACACCGCGTGCAGGCAGCCGGGCAGAGGCAGGTCGTCCACGTAGGCGCCCTGGCCGCGGAGCAGGCGCGGGTCCTCCAGGCGGCGCACCGACGCGCCCAGGATCGAACCGGCCATCCCGCCAAAGTAAAGTGGGCGCCGGTGGCTCGGCGCAAGCGGCTCCTGGATCTCGCCGGCGGCGGTGACGACGGCAGCACCGGTCTCCTGGGCGGCGGGCGGGCGGCCAAGGACGATCCCCGCATCGAGGCCTACGGCACGGTGGACGAGGCCTCCAGCGCGATCGGGCTGGCCAGGGCGCTGAGCCGGGACGAGCGCGTGCGCGAGGTGCTCGAGGAGCTCCAGCGAGGCCTGTACGTCCTGGGCGCTGAGCTCGCCACCGGGCCCGCGGCCCGCCGGCGCTTCGCCCAGGTCTCGGCCGCGGACGTGGAGCGCCTGGAGGCGCTGACGGCCGAGCTGGAGGCGGCGGCGCCGATGCCGGCGGAGTTCGTGCTGCCCGGAACCACCCCGGCCTCGGGCGCGCTCGACCTGGCCCGGACGGTGGCCCGCCGCGCCGAGCGGCGCTGCGTCGCCCTTTCCCGCACCGGCGGCTTCGACAACCTTGAGGCGCGGCGCTGGCTGAACCGTCTCTCGCTGCTGCTCTTCGTGCTCGCCCGCTACGAGGAGGCCCGGTCCGGGCGCGGGGCTAAACTGGCGAAGGGCGTCCGCGGATGAACTACCTCGTGCTGGGCCTCGCGGGGATCGTCTTGCTCGCCAGCTATCTGGCCGTCGGCGCCCTCGTCTACCGGCGCGCGTTCTCACCGCCCCGCCCTTACTTCCTCGACGACTTCACCTTCACGCCCTGGGAGTTCCAGGCCGACTGCGAGGAGGTCGACCTGGTCGCGGCCGACGGGGTCAGCTTCGGTGCCTGGTTCTTCCGCCAGCCCGGCTCGCCGCAGACGATCGTGGTCTCGGGCGGGCACAAGGGCCAGCGCCAGAACCTGCTCGGGATCGCGGTCGCGCTCTGGCGCAAGGGCTTCAACGTCCTCGTCTACTCCTACCGAGGGATGCCGGGCAGCGAGCGGGCGCCGATCACGATGGGAATCAAGGAGGTGCTCGAGCTGCAGGCGGTGATCGCCTTCGCCCGGACCCGGATCAAGGGAGCGCGGATCGGGCTGCTCGGCTTCTCGATGGGCGCCGTGGTCTCGCTCCTGGGCGCCGCCGGCGAGCCGGGTCTGGAGGCGCTGGTCCTGGACAGCCCGTTCAGCGACCTGCGGCTCTTGCTCCGGGAGCGCTTCCGGCGGACCACGCTGCTGCCGGGCGCCCCGTTCGTCTGGCTGGCCGGGCTTCTGCTGCGCTGGCGGGCCGGCTGCAGCCTCGCCGACTGCAGCCCGCGGCAGGTGCTGAGCGCGCTGGAGCCGCGCCCGCTCTTTTTCATCCATGGGGGCGCCGACGAGCTCACGCCGCTGCACCACTCGCGGGCGCTGTACGACGCCTACCGCGGCCCGCGCGAGATCTGGGTCGTGCAGGGCGCGCCGCACAGCGGCGCCTACTTCGCCGACCGCGCCCTCTACGTGGAGCGGGTGGCGGGGTTCTTCGCGCGCCACCTCGGCCTCAACGTCAAGGGCCACCTGCGGCTGGTGGAGGAAGAGGAACCCGCCTAGTTGCCTGCGGGCTGGGCGTATTCAACTTCATCGGAGGCGGCGAGACCCGCCCATATAATCGCCGGCATGGTGGGGCGCTCATGAAGACAGAGAAGGACCGCGTCGAGCTGGGGGTCGTGCACCGGGTCTCGGAGGCGGTGCTGGCCAACGTCAGCCGGGCCATCGTCCACAAGGAGGACGAGATCCGGCTCTGCCTGGTCACCCTGCTCTGCCAGGGCCACCTCCTGATCGAGGACGTGCCGGGCGTCGGCAAGACCATGCTGGCCAAGTCGCTGGCCCGCTCGCTGGACTGCACCTTCCGGAGGATCCAGTTCACGCCCGACCTCCTGCCCTCCGACGTGACCGGGGTCCGCGCCTTCAACCAGAAGCTGTCCGACTTCGAGTTCCGTCCCGGCCCGGTCTTCGCGCAGATCCTGCTCGCCGACGAGATCAACCGCGCCACCCCCAAGACCCAGGCCGCCCTCCTGGAAGCGATGGAGGAGCGCCAGGTGACCATCGACGGCGAGACGCACGAGCTGCCGAAGCCCTTCCTGGTCATGGCCACCCAGAACCCGATCGAGTACACGGGCACCTTCCCGCTCCCCGAGGCCCAGCTGGACCGCTTCCTGATGAAGGTCAGGCTGGGCTATCTGTCGGCGCGCGAGGAGGCCCAGCTCCTGGGCCAGGACAAGGTCGAGTCGCCCTTCGACGAGCTGGAGCCGGTGGTCTCGCCGGAAGAGCTGAGCGCGGCGCAGCGCTCGGTGCGGGACGTCTTCGTCAAGCCGGAGCTGCGCGAGTACGCGGCGCGGCTGGTCGAGCGCACGCGCAGCCACGCCGAGATCGCGCTGGGCGCCTCCACCCGGGGCACGCTGAACATCTTCCACGCGGCCCAGGCGCTGGCCGCCGTCCAGGGCCGCGGCTACGTCATCCCCGATGACATCAAGGCGCTGGTGGAGCCGGTCCTGGCGCACCGGATCATCCTCCGGCCCAACGCCGAGATGCAGGGTCAGAGCGCGGGCAAGATCCTGGCCCAGCTCGTCGAGCGGGAGCATGTACCCCAGATGAGCTACGACGACTGAGGTGACCGGGCTCCAGGGTTAACCATGAGCAAGGTCGTACTCGCCCTGGCGCTCGGGCTGCTCCTGCTGTTCGCGTACCTGACCGCGATCCGGCCCGCCTTCGCCCTCGCCTACTCGCTCTCCCTGCTCTTCGCGCTGGCCTGGGTCTGGCCCTCGGCGGCGGTGCGCGGGCTGCGCATCACGCGCACCCTGGACGCCGGCAACCCCACCGTCGGTGAGGCGTTCGAGGAAACCTTCGAGGTCAGCAAGCGCGGCTGGGTGCCGGCGCCCTGGGTGGAGGTCCGCGACTTCAGCCAGGTTCCCGACTACCAGCCCGGACGCGTCATCTCGCTAGGGAGCGAGCCGGTGACCTGGACGGCCCGCGGCGTCTACAGGCAGCGGGGCTGGATCAGCTTCGGCCCGACGCGGGTGCGCGTGGCCGAGCCCTTCGGCCTTTTCAACCAGCAGCTTCGCCTCAACCAGCGCAGCCAGGTGCTCGTCTACCCCCGGGTCCGCCCACTGCCCGACCTGCTGACGCCGGCCGCGCAGCACGCCGGCAGCGCGCCGCGGCTCGGTCACTGGGCCGACTACCCGCCGGAGACGGGCGGCGTGCGCGAGTACGCGCCCGGCGACTCCTTCAGCCGCATCCACTGGCCGCTGTCCGTGCACCACGAACGCCTGATGTCGAAGACGTTCGAGCAGCCGCTGACCGCCGACCTCTGGATCCTGCTCGACCTCGACCGCTCGGTTCATCACGGCGAGGGGGAGCACTCGACCGTCGAGTACGCCGTCAGCCTGGCGGCCTCCATCGCCATGCAGATCCACAGCCGCGGCCGGCAGGTGGGCCTGATCGCCAACGACGCCCGGGGAACGCTGCTGGAGCCCCACCGCGCGGTCCGCCAGGAGCGCGTCATCCTCGACTACCTGGCGATGGCGCAAGCCGACGGCACCACGCCCCTGGCGAGGGCCATCACCTGGGACCGCGTGCGCCGGCTGCCGCGGCGGGCGATTGCAGTCATCACCCCCAGCGGCGACCACGAGTGGATCAGCACGCTGCAGGCGCTGCGGGGCCGGGGCACCTCGCTGCTCATCTTCTACCTGGATCCGGCCAGCTTCGGCGGCCCCGACGCCACCCTCGGGTTCGACCTCGGCCAGGACGTGGACCTCTACGTGGTCCGCAAGGGCGACGACTTCAGCCGGCTGATGAGGACGCGGGATGCGGTCCGTCTGGTCTAGGGAACCCGGCTCCGGCTACGGCGACGCGGTGGGCGAGGCCTTCGGCCAGCTGCGCTCCAGGCTGCCTGCCGGCACCACCGTCTCGGCGGTGCTGGTGATCCTGCTGGTCCTTGCGATCGCCAACTCGACGGTCGCCGCCCAGTGGGTCCCGGGCTCGGACGTGCTGACCCAGGTGGCGGTTCTGGCGGCGCTGGTGATGGGTCTGCTGGCCCTGATCCGGGTCGTGCCCTGGCCGCTGGCGCTGGCGCTGGGGCTGGCCGCCGCCCCGGCCGCCGCCTACCTCGTGACCAGCCCCTTCCTGAACGCGGCCCACCCAGCCGACCCGCACGGCTTCGGGCTGGCGCGCGTCTGGTGGGCGCGCCTGGTGACCGGCGACGCGGCCGCCGATCCGATCTTCTACCTGTACCTCCTGGCGCTGCTCTTCTGGGTCGTCGGCGGCTGGCTTTCCTGGTGCGTGCTCCGCTGGCGGCAGCCCCTGCTGGGGCTGGTCCCGGGCGCGGCGGCCTTCGCCACCAACGTCCTCAACTACCCGACCGACCAGAACGGCTACACCCTCGCATTCCTGGTCCTGACCCTGGCGCTCCTGCTCTGGACCACCTACCACCGCCAGCTGACCAGCGCCGCCCGGACCCACCTCAAGCTCTCCAGCGACGCCCGCTGGGACTTCTGGGAGGCGGGCGTGGTGGTGACCGCGGCCCTGGTGGCCCTGGGGATCTTCCTGCCTCCGCTCACGACGACCGACCGCAGCGTGGACATCGAGAACGGAGCCTTCCGGAACTGGGCCGACCTGCAGGCCCGGCTCAACCACCCGGTGGTCTTCGGTCGGGGACCAGGCGACGGCAGCTCGGTCGGCTTCAACCCCGACGTGCCGCTGGGCGGATCCCTCCACAAGACGGGCGCGGTCGTCTTCACCTACGCGCTGGAGGGCCAGTTCTCGGGACCGCGCTACTTCCGCGGCGTGGACGAGGTGCGCACGGCGGGGGCAGAGTGGCGTTACGTCCCCGACGGCAACCACTACTTTGTCCGCAAGGACGACATCCCCGGCTACCAGGAGACCTATCTGGACCAGGCGACCAGCTCGGTCGACATCACCATGCTCAGGCCGCCCCGGAACAACGCCGACCTGATCTTCGCCCCCGGGGCTCTCTACCGCATCAGCCGGGACGTGGTCCTCCTGCAGTCGGTGCCCTCGGGTCCGGGCGAGCCCCTCCTCACCGCCGACCGCATCTCCAGCCTGCGGCCCAACTCGGGCGCCGGCCAGTACCGGGTGGTCGTCACCAACTCGACCGCCACCGAGCCCGAGCTCCAGGCCGCCGGCACCGACTACCCGGCCTGGCTGCGGCCGTACCGAAGCTTCAACCTGCCCGGCCAGACCGGGTCCTATCGCTCACCCCAGACGATGGCCCGGATCAGGAGGCTCGCCCAGGAGGTCACCGCGGGCGCCACCAATCCGTACGACATGGCGAGCCTGATCGAGGCCTACCTGCGGACCCAGTACAGCTTCACGCTGACGCCGCCCGAGTCGCCCACCGGCGCCGACCGGCTCGAGTACTTCCTGTTCACCTCCAAGGAGGGTTACTGCGAGTACTTCGCGACGGCCATGGGCGACATGCTGCGCTCGCTCGGCATCCCCACCCGTCTGGTGACGGGCTACGGGGGTGGCACCTACGACGACAAGGTCGGCAAGTTCGTGGTCAAGGAGTCGGACAGCCACACCTGGGTCGAGGCCTACTTCCCGCACTACGGCTGGATCCCCTTCGAGCCCACCAACGACGGTACCTACCTGCCGATCCCGCGAGGGTCGCTGGGCAGGCCGATCTGCACGCGCGACGTCGAGGCCTGTGACGCCGCCGGAGCCGGTGACACCTCGGACGCTCCGGACAGCGCCAACCCGAAGAAGCCCGACAAGGGCGACGTGGTGCAGGGCGACTTCGGCCCCATCTCGTTCGGGCGCGGCGGCCTGCTGGCCCCCGGAGCGCTGGCGGTGATGGCCGCTTTCCTGCTCCTGCTGGCGGCCGCCACCTACCTGATCGTCTCTCGCTACCTGCGGCCGAAGACGGCCGGCGGAGTCTGGAAGCGGACCGCCCTCCTGGCCCGGCTGGCCGGGGTCAGGAAGCAGCCGGGCGACACTCCCCACGAGTTCGGCCGCCGGCTGGCGCGCGAGTTCCCGGAGGCGGCGGGACCGGCCCGGGAGCTGGCCGCCGGCTTCGCGGTGGCGGCCTACGCGCCGCCGCCCGTGGCGCGGCGCAGCCGCGACCACGTGCTCGAGGTCTGGGAGGCCCTCCGCCCGCTGCTGCTGCAGCGCGTCCGCCAGCGGCTGCGGCCGGCCTGAAAACCTATCCCGCCGTCTCCTTCACCCTGGAGCGGGATCAGGTGGCCGCCTTCGCGCGGGTCCTGGGCGCCGACCCCGCCGCCGGAGTCCCGCCCACCTACGCCGCGGTCTACGCGCTCTGGACCACGGCCCCTCAGCTGTTCGAGGACCCGGAGGCCGCGGTCGACTTCGGGCGCCTGGTCCACGCCGAGCAGGAGTTCGCGTGGGACCGCCATCCCGAGGTGGGGGAGACCGTCCGCGCCGTCGGGCGGCTGACCAGCGACAGCCAGCGGCGCGGGGTCCGGATGCTGGGTTTCGAGACCGACGTCAGCGATTCTGCCGGCCGGCCTGTCTGCCGCTCGCGGGCGCTGTTCGTGATCCGTCCGTGAGCCGGCGCGAGGTGACCTTCACCCGCGAGCAGATCGCCGCCTACGCGGAGGCGTCGGGGGACCGCAACCCCATCCACCTCGACGCCGACTTCGCGCGCTCGGTGGGCCTGCCCGGGGTCATAGCCCACGGCCTGCTGCAGATGGGCTTGCTGGCCCGGGTCGCCCAGGAGGCGGCCGGCGGGAAGCCGCTGCGGGCGCTGCGCTGCCGCTTCGCGGGCATGGTCCGGCCGGGCGACACGGTGACCTTCTCCGCCTCGGAGCCCGAGCACGGCCGGATCCGGCTGGAGGCTCGCAACCAGGCTGGGGACGCGGTGCTGACCAAGGCCATGGCAGAGTTGATGTAGGGGGTGGTGCAGTGTTCGACCTGAAAGGGAAAGTCGCCGTCGTGACCGGGGCTTCACGGGGCTTGGGCCGGATGGACGCCCTGACGCTGGCGAAGCACGGCGCCGACGTCGTCATCACCGACATCCTGGTCGAGGACGATCCCGACCTGCAGAAGACCGCCGAGGCGGCCGGCAGCGTGCTCGCGCAGGTGGCCGTCTCCCAGGGCTGGGTCCACTCCAACCAGACCGCGGAGGAGATCCGCTTGCTGGGCCGCCGCTCGCTCGCCATCAAGATGGACGTGACCAACCGCGACCAGGTCCGGGAGGTCTTCAAGAAGGTCAACGCCGAGTTCGGCGGCATCCACATCCTGGTCAACAACGCCGCCACCCTGGACCACGTCGCCAGCATCCCCAAGCAGTCCTACGAGCTGTGGGACCGCGACGTCAAGGTCAACCTGACCGGCTCCTTCAACTGCACCAAGGAGGCCTGGCCCTACATGCAGGAGCAGAAGTGGGGCCGGATCATCTTCATGTCTTCGGTGGCCGGCACCCTGGGTGGGTTCGGCCAGGCCAGCTACTCGGCGACCAAGGCGGCGGTGATCGGCCTGGCCAGGACCTGCGCCCTGGAAGGGGGCCGCTACAACATCACCGCCAACGCCATCGTGCCGGGCATCATCGAGAGCGAGGCCGGCAAGTCGGCGGCGGAGACCAACCCCATCTACGAGCGCTTCAAGGCGCGCACCGTCTTCAAGCGTTTCGGCCAGCCGGAGGACATCGCCAACGCCATCGCCTTCCTGTGCTCCGAGGAGGCGGGCTACATAACCGGGCACGCCCTGGAGGTGGCGGGCGGCATCCCGCTCTTCACCGCCTGATGGGCGAGCTGGTCGACGTCAGGCGGGACGGCGCGGTGGCCACGGTGGTGATGCACCGCAAGGGGAACAACTCGATCGCCGAAGACCTGATGGAGGAGCTGGGCGCCACCTTCGAGTCGCTGGGTACGGATCCTGCGGTGCGCGTGGTGGTGCTGGCCAGCGAGTACGAGAAGTACTTCAGCGTGGGCTACGACCTGACCACGGCAGGCGCCCAGGAGCGCACTGAGGAGGCGATCACGGCGGCCACCCTGGCGATGAGCGGCCGCTTCAACCGCATCGCCGCCTGCCCCAAGCCCGTCATCGCGGCGATCAACGGCCACGCGTTGGGCGGCGGCTGCGAGCTCACGCTGTGCTGCGACTACCGGCTGATGGTGGAGGACGGGCGCTCGAAGATCGGGCAGTCGGAGGCTCCGCTGGGACTCATCCCCGGGGCCGGCGGGACGCAGCGGCTGCCGCGGCTGATCGGCAAGGCGGCTGCGCTGCCGCTGCTGCTGGAGGGCCGGCGGCTGTCGGCGAAGGAGGCCGAGGCGTTGGGACTGGTCAACCAGGCCGTCGCGCGGGGGGAGCTGGACGGAGCGGTCAGGGAGCTGGCTGGGCGCCTGGCCAGGGCGGCCACCTACGCGCTGGGCTTGATCAAAGACGCGGTCAACCGGGGACTCGACCTGCCCCTGGAGGAGGCCCTGGAGGTGGAGGCGCGGAACTTCGCCCGGGCCAGCCTCTCCGAGGACGCCGTGATCGGGATCATGTCGTTCCTGGCGAAGCAGGAGCCCGAGTTCAAGGGCCGCTGAGGGTTCCCGAATAGGGCGCGTTCGCCGTCGGGTGCGGCACTGGGGAGCCGGAATAGGGCGCGTTCGCCCGCGAATGCGCGCTACGGCGTGGGCTGCATCTGCGCCTGGCCGAGGCGGAGCACAGACTCCGCTCCGGCGACCAGCTCCCGCACGATCTCGCCGGCCGGCTGCACCCGCGTGACGTCTCCCACCGACTGGCCCGCGTAGCAGGCCATCGCCCCGATCGCGCCCACGAACATCCGGTTGGGCGGCGCTCCGGCGAAGCGCGGGATCGGCCGCACTCCGGTCCACTCCCCGGCGGTTTCCTGCTTCAGAGCCTCAGCCGCCTCCACGGCCGAGCGCAGCACACCATGCGTGGAAGGGCAGAGGGGGCAGTTGACGTGGAACTGGCTGGTCCGCACGCTGTCCTCGGCCCGCGCCTCGATCAGGGCTTTGACGTACTCGGGGTGGGCGTTGGTCTCCTCCGCGGCCAGGAAGCGCGTGCCCATCCGCGCCCCGGCCCCGCCGGCGGCGATCACTCCGGCCAGGGCGCGGGCGTTGCCGATCCCACCCGCGGCCAGCACCGGGACCTTCACCGCCTCCACCACCTGCGAGAGCAGCTGGAGAACGCCCAGCTGGCCGCGGATGTGGCCGCCGGCCTCGATGCCCTGGGCGATGATGAAGTCGCAGCCCGCCTCCTCGGCGGCGACCGCCTCACCCAGCGAACCCACCTGCCAGCTGGCCAGGGCGCCGCCCTCGTGCGCCATCCCCACCAGCGCCGGGTCCGGGTCGCCCCAGAAGAAGTCGACCACCCGGCACGCCCGGGCGGCCAGCGCGACCGCCTCCCGGTCCAACACCGGGATCAGGAAGTTGAGGCCGAAGGGCTTCCGGGTCCGGCCCCGGATCAGGTCCAGGCGCTCCTCCACCTGGTCCGGAGTCAGCCCGGCGACCGTGTTGATCCCGAGGCCGCCCGCCTCCGAGACCGCGGCCGCCAGCTCGGGGCCACCCACCGTGCCCATGCCCGCCAGCTGGATCGGAGCCTCGACGCCGACCAGCTCCGTGAACGCGGTCCTCAACATCTCCTCAGCCCCCTTCACTCCTCGCTGATACCGACTACCCCTGGGCGGTCATCCCCAGCGCCTCCACGCGCCGGCGGACCAGCTCGATCACCTCTTCCACGCGCTTGGGGTCGTCCCCCAGGCAGCGGATGACCAGCTCCTTGGTCTCGAAGTTGGGATAGCTGCCGACCGACACGTCGGGGTGCGACTCCTCCAGCTCCCGCATGACCGGGTAGAAGCGCGCCTCGACCGCGAAGTTGAACCGGAGCTCACGCACGGCCGCCCCCGTCCGGCCGGCCAGGAACTCTGGCTCCAGCTCCTCGGTGAAGATGCCCTTCAGCTCCAGCGGCACCCCCGGCAGCAGCAGGAGGCGCCTGCCCTCGACCTCGTACAGGACCGCCGGGGCCATGCCCCGCCGGTTCCGGAAGACGTGGGTCGGGCCGGCCGGGATGCGTGCCATCCGCAGGTTGGCCTCCGTCACCTCCGGCGACTCCAGCAGCCCCACCTCGTGCATCCGGCGCACGCGGCGCTCGATGCGGGCCCGCGTCTCCTCCCAGATCACGACCTCGCGGCCGAGCGCAGCCGCGACCGCGGCGAAGGTACGGTCGTCGGGGGTCGGCCCCAGCCCCCCGCAGCAGAGCACCACCTCGAGGTCGGGGTCGGCCAGGTCCCGGCGCACCGCCTCCACGATTTCGGCCGGGCGGTCGCGCACGGTGGTCATCCTCTTGAGCGGGTAGCCGAGCAGCCGCAGCCGCTCGGCCAGCCAGTGTGAGTTGGTGTCCAGCGTGAAGCCGGCCAGCAGCTCGTCGCCGATCGCGATGATGCTCGAAGCCACGCGACGAGGCTACAACCCGCGTCCATAGAATGGCGGAGCTTTGATAGAGGTCGAAAGCCTCACCAAGTACTACGACGACCGCCCCGCCATCCAGGACCTGACCTTCGAGGTGCCCGGTGGCCAGGTCCTCGGCTTCCTCGGCCCCAACGGCGCCGGCAAGACCACCACCATGCGCATCCTGACCGGCTACCTGGGCGCCAGCGCAGGCCGGGCCCGGATCGCCGGCTTCGACGTCTTCGACCACTCGCTCGAGGTCAGGCGCCGGGTGGGCTACATGCCCGAGCTGACCCCGCTCTACAACGAGATGCGGGTGACCGGCTACCTGCAGCTGCTCTGCAAGCTGCGCGGCATCCCGCCCGGGCGGCGGCGGCACAGGATCGACCACGCGATCGAGGTCTGCGGCCTCGAGGAGCGCCGCCACGACGTCATCGGGCGTCTCTCGAAGGGACTCCGGCAGCGGGTCGGCCTGGCCCAGGCGGTGCTCCACGACCCCGACGTCCTCATCCTCGACGAGCCCACCGCCGGGCTGGACCCCAACCAGACCCGCGAGACCCGGGAGCTGATCCGCCGGCTCGGCCGCCAGCACACGGTGGTCCTCTCCAGCCACGTCCTACCCGAGGTCAGCGCCACCTGCGAGCGGGTGCTGATCATCAACCGGGGCCGCCTGGTCGCCGACGACACGCCCGAGAACCTGGGCCGGCGCCTGTCCAGCGGACGCGGTGTCGAGGTGGAGATGATCGTGCGCGGCGACCCGGCCCTGATCCAGCGCCGCCTGAAGGCGGTGGCCGGGGTGGACTCGCTGGAGATGAAGGCCCAGAGCGACGGCGACTGCCGGGTGGTGGTGCTGAGCCATGACAGCGACCTTCGCGAAGAGCTGGCCCGGGCCGTGGTGAAGGCCAGGCTGGGCCTGAAGGAGCTCCGCTCCCGGACGCTCTCCCTGGAGGAGATCTTCCTGGAGCTGACCACCGATGAGGGGGCGGCTTGACCGAAGCGCCGGCGGCCGAGACCCCAAAGAGGAAACGCCGCCGGAGAGCGGCGCCGGCGCCGGCCCCCGAACCGCCGCCGCCCCCGGCGGTCGAGGCGCCCGAGCCCGCGGCCGAGCCGCGCTCCGCGCTGGACACGGTCCACGCGGTCTTCTGGCGCAGCGGCCTGCTCAACGTGGCGGCGGTCACCCGCCGCGAGCTGGCCGCCTACTTCGTGTCACCGGTCGGGTGGGTGGTGGCCTGCATCTTCTTCCTGCTGGTGTCCGTCTTCGGCTACCTCCTGAGCGCGGTGGCGGCGGCCCAGGCGACCATGGACGGGGTCTTCAACGTCATCAACAACTTCCTGCTCTTGATCCTGGTGCCGCTGCTGACCATGCGGCTGTTCGCCGAGGAGCGGTCCACGGGCACGCTGGAGGTCCTCCTGACCGCGCCCCTGCGCGACTGGGAGGCCGTGCTCGGGAAGTGGCTGGGCGCCTTCCTGTTCTATCTCGGCTTGATCGTCCTGACCCTGGCCTACGTGGGGCTGCTCGCCTACTACGTGCCCACCAAGATCACCTTCCACCTGGCCGGCTACAGCCTGCGTGTGGGCAGCCTGGACTACGGGCTCCTGGCCAGCACCTACGTGGGCATGGTCCTGGTGGGGGCGGCCGCCACCGCGATCGGCCTCCTCTGCTCGACGCTGACCCGCAGCCAGATCATCGCCTTCTTCCTCGGCATGGGCCTGATCACCTTCGTCTGGTATGCGGGCTCGGGCCTCTCGGTGCTGGTGGCCGAGCCCTACGCACGCTTCTTCCAGTACATCGGGGGATTCAACCGCTATCAGTCCTTCACGCTGGGCCAGATCCACCTCAGGGACGTGGCCTACTTCCTGTCCCTTACCGTGGGCGCGCTCTTCCTGGCCACCCGCGTGCTGGAGTCCCGCAAGTGGCGCTGACGTCTGGAAGGACCCCATGAAATCCGCGCCCCACCTCCGCGATTTCACGGGGACCCCCCTGTGATGGTCCGCCTGGAGCGGCGCCTGGCGATCCTCTGCGCCGTGGCCGGCGTGCTCCTGCTCTTCGCCGGAGCCGGGATCTGGTTGCTGGAGCGGCGGATGAGCTCAGGCCTCTCCTACGCCATGATCGCCGGGGTGGCCCTCCTGATCGGGTACGCGATCCTGGACCCGAGCGCGGTCACCGACCTGGTCCGCAGCCGCGAGGCTCGTTTCGGCACCCTGTCCGTGCTGGTGACCGCGATCGTGCTCGGGATCCTGGTGCTGCTGAACGTGATCGCCGCCCAGGGCACGCAGGCCTACGACATCACCCAGGCGCGGATCAACACCCTCTCGCCCCTCTCCGTCAAGGCGGTGCGCTCTCTCGACTCGGACCTCAACGTGGTCGGCTTCTACCGGCCGGCGGACCAGTCCTACCAGCGGGACGCGAGCGCGCTGCTCAGCCTCTACTCGGTGGAGAGCCCGCGCGTGAAGGTGCGCTGGGAGGACTACGACCGAGACCTGCAGGAGGTGCGCCAGTTCGGCGTCCGGATTCCGGCCACCCTGGTCCTGCAGTACAAGGGCAAGACCCAGCTGCTGACCCTGGCCACCCAGACCGAGCAGGACGTGACCGCCGCCATCCTGAAGCTGGAGTCCGACCGCACGCCGGTGGTCTGCTGGGCGGCCGGGGAGGGCGAGCGCGACCTGAAGGAGACCAACCAGTCCTTCGGCTACTCAGGCGTCGGCGAGCAGCTGCAGAAGAACAACTTCAAGGAGAAGGACCTGCTGCTGGCCCAGGGCGCACCGGTCCCCGCCGACTGCGACGTCGTGGCCATCGTAGGACCCCAGAAGCCGCTCAGCGCCGCCGCCGTCAGGTCCGCCGACGAGTACCTGGCCGCCGGCGGCAAGCTGCTGCTGGTCAGCGAGCCCTGGGTGGACCCGCCCGTCACGGCGTCCCTGAACCAGCTCCTGAAGCCGGTCGGGGCCACCTACAGCGGGGGCCTCGTGATCGAGCTCGACCCCGCCCATTCGGCGCGCGACGACCCCACCACCCCGGCCGTGCTCAGCTACGGCAGCTCGCCGATCACGCGGACGTTGGCCCAGGTCGTCACCTTCTTCCCGCAGACGACCAGCCTGGGCGGCCAGCCCAACCCCGACTACACGGTGATCCCGATCGCCGTCACCTCGGACAACTCCTACGAGATCCAGCAGCCGCGGCAGCGGTTGGAGAAGCAGGCGGGCGACAAGGCCGGGCCGTTCACCCTGATGGAGACCCTGGAGCAGCAGACCGGCAGCCGGCGGGCGCGCCTGGTGCTGGTGGGTACTGGCGGCTTCGCCGAGAACCGGACCCTGCCGCCCACCTCGGCCGACGGCAACCTGCAGCTGGTGCTCTTCTCCCTGGACTGGCTGGCCGAGCAGGAGAGCCTGATCGAGATCCCGCCCAAGCCAGGGCGAAACCTGCCGCTCGCCCTCACCCAGCAGGACGTGAGCGTGAACGCTTTTGTGACCGTGTTCGGGCTGCCCGGCCTGGTGGTGATCGGCGGCCTGCTGGTCTGGTGGCGGCGCCGGCTGACGCGCGGCCTGATCCAGCCCTGATCAACTGGAAGGCCGCCCTGGCGCTGCTGGCCGTGCTGGTCGGGCTGGCGGTCTTCCTCTATCTCTCACAGCCCAGGCCCGTCGCCGGCAAGCCCCCGCTGATCCCCTGCGACCAGTTCAACTCGCTCTACGTCGACGTACGCGGCCAGGGCAAGGAGACGGAGCTCGAGCGCCCGCGGGCCGGGGATCCCTGGCGGGTCACCCGGCCGGTGGCCGCGCCCGCCGAGCCGGTCACAGTCCAGTTCCTGCTGGACGCGATCAGGGCGACCCGCGTCATGAACACGCTCGACCGCCCACAGCCGCTCGCCGCCTACGGGCTGGTGACCCCGCGCCTGGTCTTGACGTGCCGCGTCACGAACGGCGGTTCATATACGCTATCGGTCGGCGACCAGACCTTTGACGCCTCCGGCTACTTCGCGCAGAGGGCGGGCGACAGCAGGGTGTACGTGATCTCCGGCGTCGAGGTCGACCGCTTCCAGCGCACCCTGGACGAAGCTCCGGTCCGGGCGTCGCCGTCGCCGAGCCCCTCCACGTGATCATGAGGTAGCGCGCGGAATGGACGACAACGCGGTCTGGCCGGCGGTCGCGGGTGGCGTCGCCGCCGTGGCCTACGCTCTGGTCCTGATCTGGGTCGTGCTCAGGCGCTCACCCGGCAACCAGCGCATGCAGGAGATCGCGGCCGCCATCCAGGAGGGCGCCTCGGCCTACCTCAACCGCCAGTACACGGTGATCGCCGTGATCGGGGTCCTGATCGCGATCATCCTCGGGGTGGCGCTGGGGCCGCTGACCGGCGGCCTCTACGTGGTCGGCGCCGTGCTCTCGGCCGCCGCCGGCTACATCGGCATGAACATCAGCGTGCGCGCCAACCTGCGCACCGCGGAGGCCGCCCGCGGCGGCCTCAACGCCGCCCTGCAGGTCGCCTTCCGGGGCGGCGCGGTGACCGGGCTGATGGTGGTCGGACTGGGCCTCTTCGGGGTCGCCGTCTCCTACTGGATCTTCCGCAACCCGGCGGCGCTGGTGGGCCTGGGGTTCGGCGCCAGCCTGGTCTCGGTCTTCGCCCGCCTGGGCGGCGGCATCTACACCAAGGCGGCCGACGTCGGGGCCGACCTGGTGGGCAAGGTGGAGGCCGGCATCCCGGAGGACGACCCCCGCAACCCGGCCGTGATCGCCGACAACGTGGGCGACAACGTGGGCGACTGCGCGGGCATGGCGGCCGACCTCTTCGAGACCTACGCCGTGACCATGATCGCGGCCATGCTGCTGGGCTCGCTGCTGTTCAAGGACCAGACCGGCTGGGTGGTCTACCCGCTCCTGCTGGGCGCGATCTCGATCGTGGGCTCGATCGTGGGCACCTTCTTCGTCCGGGTCTTCAACCCGGCCTGGATCATGGGCGCCCTGTACGCCGGCCTCCTGGTCGCGGTCGCGATCTCGCTCGCCGGCTTCTACGCTCTGACGCAGTACATGGTCGGCAGCGGCTTCCTCAAGGCGAACAGGTTCGTCTCCGATCCCGGCAACCTCTTCTGGGCGGGCGTGGTGGGCATCCTCATCACCGTGCTGATCGTGGCCATCACCGAGTACTTCACCGAGGCCCGCTACCGGCCGGTGCTGATCATCGCGCGGGCGTCGGTGACCGGGCACGCGACCAACATCATCGCGGGCCAGGCGATCGGCATGCTGGCAACCGCGCTGCCCGTGATCACGATCGGCGCCGGGATCGTCGTCAGCTCCTACCTGGGCGGCCTTTACGGCATCGCCATCGCCGCCACGGCGATGCTCTCGATGACCGGAATCATCGTCGCCATCGACAGCTACGGGCCCATCACCGACAACGCCGGCGGCATCGCCGAGATGGCCGACCTGCCGGAGTCGGTTCGCCAGGTCACTGACCCGCTGGACGCGGTCGGCAACACCACCAAGGCCGTCACCAAGGGCTACGCGATCGGCTCCGCCGGGCTGGCGGCCCTGGTGCTCTTCTCCTCCTACGTGCAGGAGCTGCCGGGCAAGTTCAGCTTTGACCTCAGCGACCCGCTCGTCATCGTCGGGCTGTTCCTGGGCGGCATCCTGCCCTTCCTATTCGGGTCGCTGGCCATGCTGGCCGTGGGCCGGGCGGGGGGGCTGGTGGTCGAGGAGGTCCGCCGGCAGTTCCGCGAGATCCCGGGGATCATGCAGGGCACCGCCCGCCCCGAGTACGGCACCGCCGTCCGGATCGTGACCGCGGCCGCCCAGCGGGAGATGGTCGTCCCCGGCCTGATCCCGGTGCTGGCGCCGCTCCTGGTCGGCTTCATCCTCGGCCCCAAAGCGCTGGGCGGGATGCTGGTGGGCGCGATCGTGACCGGGCTCTTCGTCGCCCTCCAGATGACCAGCGGCGGCGCCGCCTGGGACAACGCCAAGAAGTACATCGAGGAGGGCCACCTGGGCGGCAAGGGCTCGGAGGCCCACAAGGCGGCCGTCACCGGCGACACGGTCGGCGACCCCAACAAGGACACCGCCGGACCGGCGGTGAACCCCATGATCAAGGTCGTCAACATCATCGCGATCCTGGCCGCGCCCGCCGTGGCCGCCCACTCGCTTCTGCGCTGACACCGGCCGGGCGTAAGCTCGGCTCCGAGGAGGGTGTCGCCATGGACGACTACCAGAAGGAGATCCGGGAGCTCGAGGCCCAGATCGACGCCCTGGTCGAGGAGGAGGGCGACGCCAGGACCATCGCCGAGCTGGGCATGCAGCTCGAGATCCTGAAGGCCCTCTACGCCCGGGCGCGGGACCTCTTCGGGGAGGGCGAGCGCGACCAGGAGATGCGGCACTCGCTCGCCATCCGCGGTTACGGCGAGTGGACCCTGGAGAACGTGTACGCCTTCGTCTACGAGCAAGCCGTGGACCTGGAGCCGAGCGCCCACGCCGGCTTCGTGGCCGGGATCCGGCGGGCCGACTTCGCCTCGCTGCTGGCGGTCTGATTCCTGGCTGCACGCTACCTCCGGGCGCTTCGGGCGTTTCTTCAGGTGTGAAGCAGCTCTGGTTCCTTCTGGCCGCTCTCCTGCTGGCCGCCTGCGGGTCGGGCCAGATCCAGCCTCCTGGCTTCCCCCTCAACGAGGTCGAGCTCCGGTACCGGCTCATCGCCCAGGTCGGCGCGCCGGTCTACTGCGACCGGGACGAGTACCCCGTCGGCCATCCGATCACCCAGCAGGAGCTGGACGCCTTCGTTCAGCGCGAGGGCAACACGCAGTTCTTCAAGGACATCGTCAGCCATCACGGCTACCTGCTCGGCCAGCTGACCCACGACCAGGTGCTGGCCGTCTACGTGGACTGGAAGCAGCTGCAGGCGGTCCCTCTCAAGGCTGACGGCCAGGTCTACGACTTCGACTACACGGCCGGCAAGGGCAACTCCCTCGCTCACGTGGTGGGCACGATCGATCACTTCGGCAGCATCAAGATCGTCTCCCAGAGCGCCGGCCGGCCCCCGCCCTGCCCCATCTGCCTGGACGGCTCGGCCCGGATCGCGACCCCGGCCGGAGAGGTGCCGGTCAGCGAGCTGCGTCCCGGCCGGCTGGTCTGGACCGCCGACAGCCGCGGCCGGCGGGTGGCGGCGCCGGTGCTCGAGGTGGCCAGCCGTCCGGCCGGGCCCGGCCAGCTGATCATCAGCCTGGCCCTGGACGACGGCCGCCGGCTGGCGGTCTCGGCCGGGCACCCGACCGCCGACGGCCGCCGGGTCGGCGACCTGCGGCCCGGTGACGTCCTGGACGGAGCTCGAGTCCTGGCGGCCCGGCCGCTACCGTTCGGCGGCGACGCCACCTGGGACCTGCTGCCGGCCGGCCCCACCGGCGCCTACTGGGCCAACGGCATCCTGCTGGGCAGCACGCTCGCACCGAACTAGACTCAGGGCGGGATGGGCCCGCAGCTCGACCTTCCCGACCGCTACAACGCCGCCACCGACTTCCTGGACTCCAACCTGGAGGCGGGGAGGGGTGGCAAGGTCGCCCTGCGCACGGACGCCGGCGACCTGACCTACGCCCAGGTGGCCGCGCAGGCCAACCGCGCGGGCAACGCGCTCCGCGAGCTGGGGATCGAGCAGGAGAACCGGGTCCTGCTGGCGCTGCTGGACACACCCGAGTTTCCGGCCACCTTTTTCGGGGCCCTCAAGATCGGCTCCATCCCGATCCCGGTCAACACCAACCTCAAGTCCCAGGACTACGCCTACTTCCTGAACGACAGCCGGGCCAAGGCCGCGGTCGTCAGCGCGCCGCTGGCCGACCTCTTCCGCCCGGTCCGAGGCGAGCTGAAGCATCTGAAGCATCTGATCGTGGTGGGCGAAGCGGGACCGGGCGAGCTGGGCTACGCGGAGATCACGGCCGCCGCCGCCGACCGGCTGAGCCCGGCCGACACCGGCCGGGACGACATGGCCTTCTGGCAGTACAGCTCGGGCACCACCGGCTTCCCCAAGGGCGTGGTCCACCTGCAGCACGACATGCGGATCTGCACCGAGCTCTACGCCAAGGGCGTCCTCGGCATCGGCGAGAGCGACGTCTGCTTCTCGGTCGCCAAGCTCTACTTCGCGTACGGCCTCGGCAACGCGCTCTACTTCCCGTTCGCGGCCGGCGCCACCGCGGTGCTGCTGCCGGGGCCGCCCGCGCCGGCGACCGTCATCGACGTGGTCCGCCGCTTCCGGCCCACGCTCTATTTCGCCGTCCCCACCAGCTACGCGAACACCCTGGCCGCCGACCCCGAGGTCTGGAGCCAGGCCGACTTCAGCTCCGTCCGGATCTGCGTCAGCGCGGGCGAGCCGCTCGCGGGGTCGCTGCTGGAGCGCTGGCGGGCCAAGACCGGCAAGGAGATCCTGGACGGCATCGGCACCACCGAGATCTGCCACATCTTCGTTTCCAACCGACCCGGCCAGGTCCGGCCGGACAGCAGCGGCACCGTGGTGCCCGGCTACGAGGTCAAGGTCGTGGACAGCGAAGGCGCCCTGGTGCCGGACGGCGAGGTCGGCACGCTGCTGGTCAAGGGCGACAGCATCTGCGCCTTCTACTGGAACAAGCACGAGCGCACCAAGAAGACGATCCTCGGCGAGTGGATCAACACCGGCGACCAGTACCTGCGCGACCCGGACGGCTACCTTCACTACCAGGGCCGGGCCGACGACATGCTCAAGGTGAGCGGAATCTGGGTCAGCCCGATCGAGGTGGAGACGGTCGTCAACGCGCATGACGCGGTGCTCGAGTGTGCCGTGGTCGGGATCGCCGACGAGAACCAGCTGG
>WNFB01000650.1_pt1 | contig 28630 bp, 31 predicted proteins | sample 5400501 | NCBI WGS metagenome assembly WNFB01 (sample SAMN13153341, study PRJNA577476) | soil metagenome | isolation source: 200 cm saprolite under Douglas fir tree site 2 hole 1 | place: USA:California | collected 2015-04-18
GCCGCTGTGTCCGCCGACGTAGCGGTCAAGGCCCTGGAATACCTGGCCGAGATCGTTGCCGACGTCCACCAGGCCGCGGGAGTGAAACACCGCCGCCGCGGTCGCCAGCATCGCCAGGTTGATCATTCCTGCGATCCCCATCGCGATCACGACGTCGATGAGCTCGAACCTGTAGATCTTTCGTTTCGCTTCCGGATTGGCGCCCACGATGCGCTTCTGAGTCAAAGCTGAATGCAGGTAGATCACGTGCGGCATGACGGTGGCGCCCAGGATGCCGACGGCCAGCAAAATCGACTCCTCGCCCCTGAACTGGGGGATGAAGGTCCCCTGCGCCATCCCCAGAGGTGAAGGACCGGCGCTGAAAAGCTGGATTCCGAAGGCGATGACGATGACGCCGACGAGGGCGCTGATGGTCGCCTCGAGGCGGCGGAAGCCCCAGGCCTGCAGCCCGAGGATGCCGAACGCAAGCACGCCCGTGAGGAGCCCGGCCACGAAGAGCGGCAGCCCGAAGACGAGGTAGAGGCCGAGCGCGGCACCGACGAACTCGGCCAGGTCGGTCGCCATCGCGATCAATTCCGCCTGCACCCAGAGGAAGATGACCACCGGGAAAGGGAAGCGATCGCGACAGACCTCGGCCAGGTTGCGCCCGGTCGCGATGCCCAGCTTGGCGCTCATCGACTGGATGAGCATCGCCATCAGGTTGGCGCTGAGCACGACCCAGAGCAGCGTGTAGCCGAACTGCGAGCCGCCTGCCATGTTGGTGGCGAAGTTGCCGGGGTCGACATAGGCGACCGCCGCGATGAAGGCTGGGCCCAGGAACGGCAGGACCGCCCGGAGACCGCGCCTCTGGCCAGAGAGCGCACGTTCGGCGGCCTCCAGGACCCGCGCCTCACCGGGGAGCGCGTCTTCGACGCCGATGACGTGGCGCAGGACGACGGCAGCCTCAGCCATGGGCCGCCTCATCGACGAAGATCGCCCGTGCAAGACCGAGCGGGACGCTGAGCCGCTTGCCATCCAGGACGACCTCGATCGGGCTCTCGTACCTGGTGCCCGCCACCACCCGCAGCCGGGCGCCGGGCATGAGCCCGCGCCGCTCAAGCTCGCGGAGCCGGTCGGGGTCGTCGTCGGAGACGACCCGGACCACGACCTGATCGCCGGCGCGGCACTCGCTCAGGGGGCGCTGGGTGACGAGACGCACCCGGCCCCCGCGACTGGGGATCGCGTGCCCGTGGGGGTCCAGCTCGGGCCGGCCGAGCAGGTCGAAGATGCGCTCCTCCATCCGCTCCGAGATCACGTGCTCGAGCCGCTCGGCTTCCTCGTGCACCTGGTCCCAGCCGTAGCCGAGGACTTTGACCAGGAACATCTCCAGCAGCCGGTGGTGGCGGACCAGCTCGAGGGCCACCTTCCTGCCTTCCCGGGTCAGGCGCTGCCCGTGGTAGCGGTCGTGGTCGACCAGGCCCTGCTCCGAAAGGCGGCCGACCATCTCGCTGACCGAGGGGGAGGAGATGCCCAGCCGGTCGGCCAGCTCCTTGGTGGGTACCGGCCGCTGAGCTCCATGGAGGTGGTAGAGCGCCTTGAGGTAATCCTCCTGGGCCTGCGTGAAACCGCTGCGGCGGGCCTGTTCGAGCATCATCACTAGCTAAACCTACCCATATTATTAGGCTTGCCTAACTCTGGGTCAAGGGTCTAGGCGACCGCCGGTCAGAGGCGACCGCTCAGGCGGGTCGCTTGGGGAGGAGCTCGAGGATTTTCCCCTGCTGGTCCAGGATCTCCCGCTGCTGCTCGAGCATCTGCAGCTGGCGCACGTTCAGCGAGTGGAGAACGGTCAGGGTCTCGTGGTCGGCTTCAGCGCGCGCGTCCTGGCTGGCGGAGATGACGTTCTGGCCGACCAGGATGATCGGCAGCAGGACCAGCTGGAGGAAGGACTGGCTCAGCCAGGAGACGCCGATCACGGTGTCGCCGTGCAGAAAGGCCGTCAGCGCCTGCGGGAAGGAGACCAGCGCGATGAACATGAACACGTAGGCGGCCCACATTGTCCCGACGCTCTTCGTGATCCACACCGCCAGCCGGCTGTTGAAGCGCCCCGCCGGGCCCTCGCCGTGGACCTCGCGGCGGCCGTGATGGGTCGTGACCAGGCGGGGCACGTGCTCGGCCGGCGCGGCCTGGGCGGCGGCAAGTGCGGCCTGGTGCCGGCGACTGGTCGGGGCCAGCTCCTCGGGATGGTCGGTCATTTCTCCTCCTTCTCGATGGTCAGGCCGTCGCGTCCCTGCGCTCGAAGCCCAGGATGGCGAGCAGGGCGCACAACGCTGTGATCAGCAGCAGCACCGCCATCGGGGCTGCCTCCAGCCGGCCGTCCTCCAGCGCCGCCTGGGGCGTGTAGGCCGTGAACACGGACACATTCTTGAGCCATTCCCAGTCCCGGGACAGGTTCGCCACCACCCAGGCCAGATAGGAGGCCATGGTGATACCCAGCGAGAGGCCGGCCGCGTGCGCGCGCGAGCTGGTCAGCGAGGAAAGCAGGCAGGAGTAGGCGCCGACCGTGAACAGGAAGGCGGTCATGACCGCCGCCATCGCCAGCAGGCCGGCCGGCGTCAGGCTGGCGTGCACCAACGCCGCGCCCAGGACGAGTGCGATGACGCAGGCGGCCACGGTGGCCAGCAGCCCAACCGCGAGGGCGGCCAGCTTGCCCAGGAGTAGCCGCCAGCGCCGGGCTGGGACTGACAGCCAGAGCTCGACGGTACCGTCCTCAACCTCCTTGGCCACCACCGCGCCCCCGGCCATGGTCGCGAAGACCAGGATGATCGCCGGCCAGATCAGATTGAGCGTCTCCGCCCCCATGAACCCGCTGAAGGTGGCCAGGTCGCGGATGCCGAAGAGGGCCAGCAGCGCCTTGGGGTAGGTGGCGATCAGCTTCTGGATGGTGGCCGCCTGGTCGCGGACGACCGGGAAGTAGAGGGCGATCAGGAACGTATAGGAGGCGGCTCCGACCGCGTACCAGAAAGTGGTCCAGCGCAGGTCCCAGAGCGCCTTCCGGAACATGGGAATCACGAGGCGCCGTCCGGCGAGGGCTGGTAGTAATGCAGGAAGACGCTCTCCAGGTCCGCGTGGGGATAGACCAGCTCGAGCACCTCCTCCCGGGCCAGGCGCTGAAGAAGGGCCTGGGGGCTGCCCCGAACCAACAGCTCCACGCGCCGCCCGTCGTCGTGGGAGGCCAGCAGCCGCACCCCCGGCAAGCCGCTGAAAAACGTCCCGTCCAGCGGCCGGCCGAGGGTCAGCTCCATCTTCCTCTCCCGCAGCGCGGCCAGCTTCTCGACTTCCTCGACCGCGACCAGCCTGCCGTCGCGGATGACAGCCACCCGGTCGGCCACCCGTTCGACCTCGGGCAGGAAGTGCGAGGACAGGAACACCGTCTTCCCGCGCGACCGTTCGTCCCTGAGCAGCTCCAGGAAAGCCGCCTGGCCGAGCGGGTCGAGCCCGCCGGTCGGTTCGTCGAGGACCAGGAGCGGCGGGTCGTGCATCAGCGCCTGCACCAGCAGCAGCTTCTGCCGGTTGCCGCGCGAGAGGTGGCGGATCCGGGGCTTCAGGTCGAGGTCGAACTGAAGGGCGAGCCGGCGCGCGCGGGCCAGCGTGCCCGGAGCCCGGAAGCCGGCCAGAAACTCAAGGAAGTGGCCACCGGACATGCGCTCATAGAGGCGGGGGTCACCGGGGACGAATCCGATCTCCGCCCGGGCTGCCGTCGACTCCCGCCAGCAGTCGCGCCCGAACACGCTCAGGCTCCCGGAGGACGGCCTGAGCAGCCCGAGGATCACCCTGATGGTGGTCGTCTTGCCGGCCCCGTTGGGGCCGAGGAATCCGAAGATCTCGCCGGCCGCCACCCGGAAGTCGAGCTCGAAGACGCCCTTGCCTCCCCGGTAGACCTTGGTCAGGCGCTGGGCGCTGATGGCGTCGGCCACGCCGTCAGGCGGGCACGGCCTGGCCGCCCCGCCCGGCGCCGCAGTTCACCTCCGAGCCCAGGTGAAGCCGGTCGTAGTGCCGGCGCCAGCTGGCGCCGACCGAGGGAGCCGCCTCCAGGACCTCGACCAGCAGGCCGCGGCGGTGTGCTTCGGCGGCGGCGGCCAGGCCGGCCGGGCCGGCCCCGGCCACGATGACTTCGGCGTCGGGCATGAAAGGAACGTTACCCGTTACCGCCGTCGGCCTCAGGCAGGCGCGGACTCCAGAATTCGGACCCTGCCGCCGCCATTTGATCGCGGCTGCGGGGGGATGGGCAGAGTGAGCGCAAAGACCGTGCCTTGGTCCGGCCGGCTGCTCTCGATCACCAGGCCCCCGCCATGCTCCTCGGCCAGACGGCGGCCGATGTAGAGGCCGAGGCCGGTCCCCGGGACCTTGTGGAACCTGGGGTCGCCGCCCCGCTGGAAGCGCTCGAAGACCCGCTCCCGGTCGCTCTCCGCAATTCCCACGCCGTTGTCCCCGACCCGAACCGTCGCCTGCCGGGGCTCGGCGGTGGCGCTGATCGACAGCCGTGGCCGGCGGACGCTGTAGACGAGCCCGTTGGCGATCAGGTTGTCGAGGATGCGGCCCAGCTGGTCGGCATCCGCCTCCAGGAGGATGGGGCGGGGACCCACGCGGGTGACGATCTTCGCCCTCAGCAGATCCGCCCGCGGCCCTGCGCGCCTCACCGCCTCCCGGATGACGCCTCGCAGGTCCACCTGCGCCCGCTTGGGCGGTATGGCATTGGCCTCGATCCGGGATGCCTCGAGGAGGTCGTCCACGATCTTGTTCAGCTCGGCGGCCTGGGCCAGAAGGATCTCGAGCGGCTCGTGCCAGCCGCGCGGGGCCGACCCCAGCGACCCGTCGTACAGCATCGACAGGTATCCGCTCAACACCGTGAGCGGGGTCCTCAGCTCGTGGGCGGCCAGATTCAGAAAGGAGCTCTTGGCCTCGCCGGCGAGGCGCTCCGCCGCGTAAAGGCGTGACATCTCCTCCTTCCTCTCCCGGGCCTCCACGAAGATGGCCAGCACGAAGGACGCGAGCGCCAGGGTGACGTTGAAGGCCTGGAGGCTGAGCATCCTCTGGAACAGCGACTCGCCGGCGAAGGCGCCGATCCCCTTGCTCGCCGCCCAGACGGCGACGCCGGACGCGATCAGGGCGGCTGGCGCGGCGCCTTGCAGGCGGAACCGCCAGGCTGCTATCAGGATGAAAGGGAAGGCCAGGTATTCCAGGCGCAGGGCACTCTGGAACACCAGGTAGGTCACGATCGCGGTGCCCGCCAGGAGGCCGGCCAGCTCGGCCGAGCGCCACCACGTTAAGGACCGCCAGCGTGGACGCGCCAGCAGGCTCAGCAGGAACGGTGCCACCAGCAGCACACCCATCGCGTCCCCCGTCCACCAGACCGCCCAGGTGGCCCAGAAGAAGCTCGGCGGGATGGCCCCCGAGAGGACCAGAACTCCGCTGCCCAGGGTGGCGCTGATCGCCATGCCGGTCAGCGCTCCCAGCACGACCAGAGCGATCGCGTCCCGGAACCGCGCCAGCTCGAAACGGAAGTCCGCCCGTCTGAGGAGCTCGGCCGACACCATCGGAGCCAGGGTGTTGCCGGCCGCGATGACGAGCGCCGCCGCGGGGGTGGGACCGATCGGGAGGTTGACCGCCAGCGCGCCGATCGTGATGGCCGGCCAGACCCGGCGGCCGATGACCAGTACCGCCACCAGCGCGATCCCGGTCGGGGGCCAGATCGGCGTCACCTGCCCGTGCACCAGGGCCAGGTTCAGGCTCAGCCGGGCCGCCAGCCAGTAGGCGGTGGCCACCAGGCTCAGGGTGAGGAGATGCCGGGCAAGCCCCGGGGCGGTTCTCGACATGTACCCCCCAAACATCCACGCCGGCCTCGAGGCCGTGAAGGCGCGTCAGTTGTCTAACGTTCTGACCGGCCCCTTCCTGCTGGCCTCAGATGGATAAGTTCTGATAGCGCCCCCATCAGTGAAGGAGGCGACCGAAGGGTAGCCGTCCCGCGTCAGGTCGGGTGCCTGTAATCCTAGGCCGCACTGGGCAGGCCGGCCGCCGCCAGGGAGGTCACGAATTCAGCCGCGCTCTGGTAGCGCTCGTCGGGCGCCTTGGCCAGGGCCTTGTCCAGGACCTGGGCGACGCCCGGCTGCAGGCTCGGGTTCGACTCGTGCGCCGGCGGGAGAGGGTTCTGCATGTGCGCCACCATGGTCGCGCCGGGCGTGGGTCCCTTGAAGGGAACGGCTCCCGTCAGCATCTCGTAAGCGACCACCGCCAGCGAGTAGCGATCCGCCGCTGATCCCGCCGGCTCGCCCAGGCAGACCTCGGGCGCCATGTACTCCGGCGTGCCCATCACCTGCCCGGCTTGGGTGATGGTCTGACCCTGGATTAGCTTGGCCAGGCCGAAGTCCGTCAACACGGGCGTGCCGTCCCCCAGCAGCATGATGTTGGAGGGCTTGAGGTCGCGGTGCAGGATGCCCTGGCCGTGGGCGTAGTCGAGGGCGGAGGCGATCGGCTCCAGCAGCCTCACCACCTCCCCGACCGCCACCGGCTGGCCGCTGAGCTGGTCGCCCAGCGTTCCGCCGTCCACGAACTCGCTCACGATGTAAGGGATGCCGTTCTCCTCCCCATAGGCGAAGACGGAGAGGATGTTCAGGTGGCGGAGCTTGGCGATGGCGACCGCCTCCAGCTGGAACCTGAGCCGGTAGTCGACCGCCTCGGCAAAGAACTCCGGCAGGACCTTGATCGCCACATGACGGTCTAGCGGCGGTTCATAGGCCTTGTAGACGGAGGCCATCCCGCCGCGGCCGATCTGCTCAACGATCAGATAGGCTCCGATGGTCGTGCCTGGGACCAGGCTCATGAAATTCTCCCGCCCCTGTGGCCACCGAATGGCCGCTGGTGGCCGCATTCATTAGAACGCGCAACCGACTGCTTGTGGGCAAATTGCCAGGTAAAGAATTGCCAAGCCCTCCCGGTCGATCGTGTGAAGGCGCCGATCCGGTCCTACGCCCTGGATCGGCCGCCGAACGAAAGAGCCCCGGCGGGGATCCCGCCGGAGCTCTCGGCTGCAGTTCTTTCCGACTAAGCCGGAACCGGGGCCCTGGCCTGCAGATCGACCTTCAGCTGCTTGGGCCGGATCGCGGCCACCAGCTCGAAGACGAAGGAGGCCAGGACCACCAGGGTCGCCAGCGCCATCACGGCCGCCCCGTAGAGGGCGTACTGGCCGACCTGCCACCACCCGTAGGCGTTGAGCAGCATGCCGCGCAGGGTCTCGCCCATGAACAGCGTCTGCTTGGCGGCCGCCAGCTTGGCGTCGGTCGGGCTCTGGCGCTGCAGGGTGCTGACCTGCGAGTAGGTCATCCCGTTGTAGACGCCCTTCAGGTGGATTGCGATGTAGTTGTTGGCGAACTCCCTCGCCTTGGGGCCGTTGTCGACCTGCTGGCCGGCGTACTGCCGGACTGACTGGGGGTAGACCGCGGGGTCGAACGCGCCGCCGGCCTTGATCTCGCTGGCGGGCGGGAAGAAGATCTGCTGCGCGACCAGCTGGTCGTCGACCTGATTGGTGACGAAGGTGCTGCCCCAGTAGAGGAAGCCGGCGGCGGTGGCGAGCACGATCACCAGCACCCCCTGCAACGTCATGATTCGCCACCTCATCGCCTTGCTCATCGAACGAGTCCTCCTTGGTTGCCGCGCCTTTTGGTGGCGCCGGCGCTCTGTTTCGCTGGCCTCAGTCAACCGGATCCCGGGCGGTAGGGCGAGGGCCAGGCGGCCTGCTTGGGGCAGGTCCTGGGCCCTGCCCGGGAGGGGACCCGCCGGGACCTTCGGCCTGATCGACAGGGGCCGTTAGCCACCTGCCGGCTGGCAGGCGGCGCCGCAAGCTGGCGACGTGTACGTAAGTTCATCGATCCTGGTCATGCATCCAGTGGGGAGGTGCGCCGGCGCGCTGACCTGGACCGACGGCCGGTGGTTCCCCAACCTGGTGTCGAGCGCCGGCGAACGCTCTGGCAATCAGCCGGCTGCGGTGGGCTTCAAGATCGCCGGACACCTCGTCCGCAAGCGGGTCGAGATCCAGGTCGGCCCGCCCGTCACTGTGGAGGACGGGCTCCAGGTCCCGTTCTCCTGGAAGCCCACTTGTCCCGCCGGCCTGTTCCCCACGTTGACCGGAAGGCTGGTCCTGTCCCGACTCGGCCCAGAGGAGACCAGGCTGACTGTGAGCGGGACTTACCAGCCGACGATCGGCGCCCTCGGCCGCAAGCTCGACGAGGCGTTGATGCACTCCGCCGCCGAGGCGACCTTCAGGAATCTGGTGGAGTCGATCGCCGCCAAGCTGGAGCGGGCACTGGTCGCCGGCTGACGCCCTCCGCAGCTGGCGCTCTACAGCGGGATCAGGACCCTGACCGTGGTTCCGGACCCCGGCTCCGACAGGACGGTCACCGACCCGCCCAGCCGAATCGCCCTTTCCTGGAAGTTGCGCAGGCCGTGGCCGCTGGACTCGACCCGCTGGACGTCGAAGCCCTGGCCGTCATCCTCGACCTCCAGCAGCGCGTTCGAGCCTTCGCCCTGGAGCCTGAGGCGGCAGGTCTGGGCCTGGGCGTGCCTGCCGACGTTGGAGAGGGCCTCCCGCGCCAGCTGGAGTACGTCGGCTGTGCGCGGCCCCAGCTTCTCAGCCACCCGGGGATCGATGTCGACCACCGCCACGACCCCTTCGTTGGCCTCCAGCTCGGCCGCCAGCTGTCGCAGGGCCTGGTCGAACTGGCGATCGCCGAGAATCGCCGGGCGCAGCTCGAAGATGTAGTTGCGCAGGTCGCGGATGACTTCGTCAATCTGGGCGACCGCGCCTTCCAGACGGCGGCGCAGGCCGGCGTCAGCGGCCACGATGGCAGCTGCCTGCAAGCCCATACCGACCGCGAAGAGGGCCTGGATGGCTCCGTCGTGCAGCTCTCGGGCGATTCTCTCCCGGTCCTCGACGACCGCCAGCCGCTGCAGCTCCTCACGGATGTGTGCGTACTCGACAGCCACCCCCGCCTGGGCGGCGAAGAGCAGCACCAGCGTCAGGTCGGACTGGGCGAAGGGCCTGCCCCCGTGCCGGTTGCCAAGCAGCAGGCTGCCGAGCACACGGCCGCCGGCGACCAGAGGCACGCCCAGAGCCGGCCCCAGGTCAACCTTGCGCATCACCGGCTGAAAGGCCCGGGGGTCAGCCGCCAGGTCGTCGAACAGCATCGGCCCGCCCTCGGCCAGGACCAGGCCCCACGTGGAACCTTCGAGCGGCACCTCCATGCCGCGTAGGTCCCCGGCGTCCAGGCCGTCGGTGGCCCGCAGCACCAGTTGATCCGCCTGGTCACCTGGCGTGGCGATCATGGCGGCGTCCGCCTCCACCAGGGTCCGCGCGCGGTGGGCGATCAGCTGGAGGACGGTGTCGGCGGGATCGCCCGAGAGGATGGCCTGGGAGACCTCCAGCACCGCTTCCAGCCGGTCCTGTGCGCGACGGCGCTCCGAGATGTCGCGGATGGCGGCCACCACCAGCTGCCCGGTAGGCGTCTCAACCGGGCTGAGCGCGATGTCGACCGGCACCTCCAGTCGATCCTTCCGTCGCAGGCTGATCTGAAGACCGGTGCCCATCGGCCGGACGCCTTGTCCAGTGGAGAGGTAATCGTGGCGATGCTGCCGGTGGCCGGCGCGCGTCGCCTCCGGTACGAGCATCTCGATCATGTGCCCGACCAGCTCCGACCGCAGGTAGCCCGTCAAGGCCTCGGCCTGCCGGTTGGCGTAGACGATGCGACCCCGGCGGTCCGAGACAACGATCCCGTCGGGCAGAGCCTCCAGGAGCCTTTCGAAGAGGTCGTTCTGCTGCAGCGTGTCCGCGGCGGTCTCGGTCCGGGCCTAGGCTTTCAACCCAGGAGGGCTCACTCGCCGGGCCAGGTAGGCGGCGGCCTCCGCCCGCCGGGCCACCTCCAGCTTGGCGAGGATGCTGGAGACGTAGTTCTTGATCGTCTTCTCGGCCAGCTTCAGCTGGTGGCCGATCTCGGCATTGGTCCTGCCCTCCGCGATCATGCCCAGGATCCGCTCCTCGGTGGGCGTGAGGCGAGCCAGCCTCTCGTCCTTGAGTGCGCCCTTGGCCCGGCGGAGCTTCTCGAGCACGCTGCGGGTGAGGGCGGGATCCAGCAGGCCGCCCCCAGACGCAACGGTGCGGACCGCCCGGACAAGCTCGCCGCCGCTGATCTGCTTCAGGACGTATCCCGCGGCCCCAGCCAGGATCGAAGCGTAGAGCGCCTCCTCGTCGGCAAAGGAGGTGAGCATGATTACCTGCGTCTCGGGCCGATGAGCGCGGATCTGGCGGGTGGCCTCGATTCCGCTGCCCTCCGCCAGCATGACGTCCATCACGATCACGTCCGGCCGGGTCCGCTCGGCGTGCGCGACGGCGTCGCGCATGCTCCCCGCCTCAGCCACCACGCTGATGTCACCCTCGGCCTCCAGCAGCGAGCGAACGCCTCCGCGAACCACCTCGTGGTCGTCGACTACCATCACGCGCAGCTGGCGCTGAGCCGCACCCATGGGGACCGAAACGCTAGCACGCAGGAAGCGGGTGGCTCGGCTCCTCGGTTTTGAGCGACGTCCCGGGTGCCGTGGACCTTCATCCCCGGCTCGTGCGCGCTCGGATCCTCCAGGCGAGAAGCGCGGCCAGCACTACCATCGCGGCGCCGCCCAGCGCGTAGCCGTGCGCGGCCAGCCAGGCTCCCGCCCCGGTCGCCGCCAGGGCCCCCAGCAGCAGCGGAGCGGCGCAGCAGATGACGGCGAGGATCGCGATCACCGGGGTCGCCAGCCAGCCCTCGCGCCGGGGCGCGTGATCGCGTGGCCCGGAAGGATCAGCCGGCGCTACCGTTCGCGGGTCTTCCCTCACACCCACTCGGGTCCGATACGCGTGCAGGTGGCGAGCCGCTCGGTGATCGGTGCCATCGCCTCCGACGCTCGCTCCACGATTCCCTCCAGGCCGTCCAGCGCAAGCCGATAGACGACTTCCCTGCCCCGCCGTTCGGTGCTCACAAAACCGCAGTGGCGCAGGCAGGCGAGGTGGGTGCTGACCCGTGGCTGCGGCTGCGCGACCGCCGAGACCAGCTCGCCCACGGTTCGCTCGCCCTGACCGAGGAGCTCCAGGATCTTCAGCCGGGTCGGGTCGCCCAGGACGCGGAAGAATCGCGCCGCGGCGCTGGCCTCGGTCGGAACCAGGATGGAATTCATATCTGGCAAGCAGGATATCATAGTCATCGTCCGGTAGGCCGGACACGACGGCACTTACAGAGCGGAGGAATCGCAGAATGGCAACCAGACAAGACCGGCAGGGCCGCGAAGGGGTCACGGTGGAAGAGATGGCGGAGGCCATCAGCGCGGCGATGCCCGCCCTGGATGTGACCGGTCAGCGGATCGCGGTCGCCATCCATCGCCTCATGGCCGGCGGTGAGCCGGTGACGTCAGAGGCCATCGCCCACGCGGTCGCCGGCTCGGTTGACCGGGTCGAGCAGGCATTGAACTCATGGCCTGGGGTCTACCGCGATGACCAGGGCCGAGTGGTCGGCTTTTGGGGTCATGCCATCGCCCCGCTCGACCCGGAGTACCGCTTCCAGGTTGACGGCAAGACCACGTACGCCTGGTGTGCCCTGGACACTCTTTTCATCCCACCCCTCCTCGGAAAGAGCGTGCGCGTCGAAGCAACCTGCCCGGTCACGGGCGAGCAGGTGTCGCTCGTGGTTGATCGCACCGGAGCGCGCGAGGTCAGGCCGGCCGGCGCGGTGGTTTCGATGGTGGTCCCTGATGGTCCCTTCGGTTACGACGTGATCGAAAGCTTCTGCCACCGGGTCCTCTTCTTCGCCTCTGAGGAAGCCGGGGCGAGATGGGCCGCCGAGCACGACGGGACCACCCTGCTCTCGGTTCAGGAGGCCTTCGAATTGGGGCGCCGGTTGACGGAGCGGGTCGATCCCGATCTGCTCGGCGCGGAGCCAGGGCGGGCGTCGTGAGCGAGTCACGATACGACTACGACCTGCTGGTGATCGGCTCCGGGTCGGCCGCCTTCGCCGCCGCCATAAGGGCAACCGAAGCGGGCGCGCGGGTGGCCCTGATGGAGTCCAACTTGGTAGGCGGCACCTGCGTCAACGTGGGCTGCTTGCCCTCAAAGGCAATGCTGGCGCCGGTTGATGCCCACTTCCGAGCCGGCCACCATCCCTTCGTCGGCATCGGCACCTCTGCCAACAGCTTCGACCTCGGCGCGATGGTCGATTCCAAGGCCGAGCTGGCCGACCAGATGCGAGCCGAGAAGTACGTCGACCTGGCCGAGGCCTACGGCTTCACCGTCTGTCACGGCCTGGCTGAGTTCGTCGACACCGAGACAGTCGAGTGCGCTGGCGCGCGAATGCGCGCCCGTGCCTACCTGATCGCGACCGGCGCTTCGCCGGCGATACCTGCGATCGATGGGCTGGAGGAGGCCGGTTACCTGACCAGCACCACGGCTCTGGAGCTGAGGGAGCCGCCGCGAGAGCTGGCGGTGATCGGGGCCAACGCGATCGGTCTGGAGATGGGCCAGCTCTTCTTGCGCCTGGGGAGCAAGGTGACCTTCCTGGAGGCCATGCCCAGGATCACGCCCCAAGATGAGCCCGAGGTGTCGGAGGCGGTGCAGGCGATCCTCCAGGAGGAGGGTGCCCGGGTTCTGACCGATGTGAAGATCACCTCAGTGCGACGCGCAGGCGACCGGCGGACGCTGACCTTCCAGCATGCGGGCGGGCGCCGCGAGCTGGCCGTCGACCAGGTCCTGGTCGCCACCGGCCGCCGGCCGAACACCGCCGGCCTGGGCCTGACCAGGGCGGGGATCGAGCTGACCGAGAGAGGGGCGGTCCAGGTCGATGACCACCTACGGACGACCAATCCCCGGGTCTGGGCGGCCGGTGACGTGACCGGCCATCCGCAGTTCGTCTACGTCGCCGCCTACGAGGGCAACCTCGCGGCCCGCAACGCTCTGGAAGGCGAGGACTTGAAGGTCGACTTCACGGCCCTGCCCCGGGTCATCTTCACCAGCCCGACCGTGGCCGCGGCCGGGCTGACGGATGAGCAGGCCAACGCTCAGGGCATCGTGTGCGAGTGCCGGGTCCTGCCCCTCTCCGCTGTTCCCAGGGCCCTGGTCAACCGGGACACTCGCGGTTTTGTGAAGATCGTCGCGGAGCGGGAGACAGGTCGGATCATCGGGGCGACCGCCGTCGCCGACGGCGCCGGCGACGTGATCCAGGCGGCTGTCTACGCGATCCGGTTCGGGCTCACGACGGATCAGGTGGCCAGCACCTGGGCGCCCTACCTGACATTCGCGGAGGCCTTCAAGCTGGCCGCCCAGACGTTCAAGCGCGACGTGTCCAAGCTGAGCTGCTGCGCGGCATGAGCAGGCTGCCTCCTCGGCGACCGGGGACGATGCCGAAACCGCCGGTTGACCTCGAGGAGCTGCTGCGAACCGTGGCCTTCCGGCTCCTGTTCACAGGTGCCGAACCGATCGCGCCCGAAACGCTCGCCAGGGCGAGCGGGATCAGGCTCGACCAGCTGGCCCCACTGATCGATCAGCTCGACCAGGCGGGGCGCATCCGGCGCGACGGCGCCGGGCGCGTGGTCGGTTCAGCCGGTCTTAGCGTCACTCCCGACCGCCATGAGATCGTGGTCGAGGGCCGCCGGTTCTGGACCTGGTGCGCCTACGACATCCTCGGCATCTTTGGCGCCCTGGAGGCGACCGGTACGGCCCTCTCGCGCAGCCCTGCCAGCGGCAACGTGATCCAGCTCCACTTTCGCAGCGGTCGGCCCCTGCCGAGCAGCGTGGTCCTGTCTCGCCCCGACGAGACCTATCGCAGCTGCTGCACCAGCGTCTATGGGGAGTGGTGCCCGAACAGCAACCTCTTCGAGGATCCGAGCGCTGCCGAAGCGTGGCTCCGCCAGCGCGAAATCCCGGGTCAGGTCCTCGGTCTCGATGAGGCCGCCAGCGCGGCCGCCAAAGGGTGGCATTCGCTGGTCGCCGGGATCCGGCAGCAGAGGGCTGCCGAGTGATGCCTCGGCCCCTTCACGGCTGCCCGATGGTGGGCCGCGGCCGGAAGTAGGGTAGCCGCGGCTCGCCCTCAACGCTGACCTCGACCTGCATTCCCACCCGAACCTCGGCCGCCTCCACGTGCCGGAGCCGCGTCAGCATGCGCACGCCCTCCTCGAGCTCGACCAGGGCGACCACGTAGGGAACCTCCGCCTGGAACTCGGCCGGCGCCCGGTGGACGACGGTGAAGGAGTAGACCGTCCCCCTCCCGGCGACGCGCACCCACTCCAGGTCAGCGCCGCCGCAGTGCGGGCAGAGCGAACGCGGGTAGAAGACATGCCGGTGGCAGCTTCGGCAGCGCTGCAGCTCGAGCCGGCCCGCGGCCACCGCTGCCCAGAAGGGTGCGGTCTCGGCGTCGGGAACCGGGTAAGGCTTCTCCATCAGTCGCTTCCCAGGACCAGGGTGGCGGCCGAGCTGAGCACGCCTCCGGTCCCGTTGGCCAGCGCCAGGCGGGCGCCCTCGACCTGGCGGGAGCCGCACTCGCCCCGAAGCTGGCGCACGGCCTCGATCATGGTGAAGATCCCGTACATGCCGGGGTGGCAGTAGGAGAGGCCGCCGCCGTTGGTGTTCATCGGGAAGTCGCCCCCGGGCGCCGTGCGCTGGCCGGAGACGAAGGCGCCGCTCTCGCCCGGGCGGCAGAAGCCGAGCGCCTCCAGCGTGAGGAGGACGGTAATCGTGAAGGAGTCGTAGACCTCGACCACGTCGATCTCCTCCGGACGCAAACCGGCGGTCTCGAACGCGCGGCGGCCGCTGAGGGCGGCGGGAGTGGTGGTGAGGTCGGGCATGCTGGCTATCCCCATGTGCGTGTGCGCCTCGCCGTGGCCGAGGATCCAGACCGGGGGCCGGGCCAGGTCGCGAGCCCTCGCCTCGCCCGCGATGACGACGGCGCCGCCGCCGTCGGTCACGAGGCAGCAGTCCAGCAGATGCAGAGGCTCCGCGATCCAGCGCGAGGCGAGCACGTCCTCGATGGTGATCGGGTCCTGCAGGAAGGCCTTCGGGTTGAGGCCGGCCCACCGGCGGGTCGCCACCGCGACCTCGGCCAGGTGCTCCGGGCGGGTGCCGTATTCGTGCATGTGGCGGGTGGCGGCCAGGGCGTAGGCGCCCACGGGGGCGGGAAGACCCCAGACGCGCTCGAACTGCAGAGGCCCGGAGACGGCGCCGCTGCCGCCCAGGGCACGCGTCCGCTGGGACCGCTGGCGGCTGGCGTAGGTGATCAGCACCGCCTGGCACTGGCCGGCCCGGATCGCCTCCACGGCGTGCCCGGCGTGGGCGACGAAGGAGGCACCGCCGATGTTGGTGCTGTCGGTGTAGCGGGGCTGGACGCCCAGGTACTCCGCCATCAGCATCCCGGGCGCGTAGATTCCCTCGCCCCCGGCGGTGGCGATGCCGTCCACGTCCGACAGGCCGAGCCCGGCGTCGGCCAGCGCGGCCAGCGCCGCCTCCGCCTGCATCTGGAGGACAGTCTTGGCGGGAACCTCTCCGAGGTCTGACTCGGCCACCCCGGCGATGGCAACCCTCAGCGCAGCACCACCAGCGCGTCCCCCGCCAGGGCCCCCTCGGGCAGCGCGAAGAGGGGGTTGACGTCGAGCTCGGCCAGGCGTTCGCCCAGGTCCAGCGCCAGGTCGCCCAGCGCCACCAGGACCCGCGACACGGCAGGCAGGTCGGCGAGCGGCCTGCCCCTGGCTCCCCGCAGGACTGCCACTCCCCGCAGCTCGCCCAGCATCTCGCGGGCGGTCTCCTCATCCAGCGGCGGGAGCCGGAGGCTGACGTCGTTGATCGCCTCCGCGAGGATGCCGCCCAGGCCCACCAGGACCACCGGGCCGAAGTGGTCGTCCAGCTTGACTCCCGCGATCAGCTCGGCGACGGGGAACACCTGGCGGGCGACCAGCACCCCCTGGACCCGCGCGCCTGGAGCGCAGCTCGAGACTTCCACATAGGCCTGGCGGACCTCGTCCGGGCTGCGCACGCCGAGCTTCACGCCCCCGGCCTCGGTCTTGTGCGGGATGTCCTCCGACTCCACCTTGACCACCACCGGGAAGCCGATCGCCTCGGCCGCCGAGGCGGCTTCGTCGGGGGTGTGGGTCAGCCGCTCAGGCGGCCCCTTGATGCCGTAGGCAGCCAGCAGGCGCTTCGCCAGCGGCTCCGCGAGCACTCCGGTGCCAGCGGGGAGGAAGGTTGGGGCCCGGCGCCGCCGCCGGGGAGGCGCCGGCCGCCGGCGCGCTCTCGCCTGGCTGTAGAAGATGGCATGGTCCAGGGCCCGGACTCCCAGGGCCAGGCCGTTGGCGAAGTGGAGATGGTGCCTCGCCAGCGTCTCCAGTCCGAATGGGCTGAGCTCGGTGGGCGCGGTCGCGGCCACGGCGGTGAACAGAGGCGTCCTGTGCACCGCGTCTGCCAGCAACGCCACCCGCTCCTCGATCGCCGCCGGGTTGGAGCCGGGATCGCGGGGGACGTCGGAGTTGATGAGCAGGGCGTCGAAGCCGTTCTCGGCGGCCACCGCCTCCACGCAGGCGGCGAGCAGCTGGGGCTGGTTGACGATCACGCCCGTGGTGTCGAGGGGATTCTGGGGATGGCCGAAGCTGGGCAGCAGCGCAGCCAGCCGGGCCTTCGTCGCGGGAGCGAAGTCGGGGATCTCCACCCGGGTCCCGAGCGCGAGGTCGGGGATCAGGCTGGAGGCGCCGCCGGAGGTGGTGACCACCGCCGTGCGGCCGCCGGGCGGCCAGCCGCTGGTGGCCAGCAGGGCGCAGGTCTCGATCAGCTCCTCCGGGGTGTCGACCCGGACGATGCCGTGCTGCCGGAAGCTGGCGTCCACCACCGCGTCGGCGCCGGCCAGCGAGCCGGTATGGGCGATGGTGGCTCGGTGGGCCACCTGCGAGCGGCCGACCTTCAGGATCACGAGCGGCTTGCCCGCCTCCTGAGCCAGCCCGGCGGCGCGCAGGAACCCGGCGGGGTCGCGGATGCCCTCCAGCAGCGCCCCCACCACCCGGACGTCGTCGCGCTCCAGGAAATGGGCCAGGAAGTCGCTGGCGGTGCACATCCCCTCGTTGCCGATGGAGACCGAGACCGCCAGGCCGATGCCACGGGAGAGGGCCAGGCGGTGGAAGGGCAGCAGCATCCCCCCACTCTGGCTGGCGATGGCGATGCCGCCGGCCAGGAGCGGTCCGGCGAGGAGCAGCCCATAAGCCGGGATCCTTTCGCGGTAGTTGACGAAGCCCAGGCAGTTGGGGCCGAGCAGTGTGATGCCCAGCTGCCGGCAGCGCTCGACGAGGACTCGCTCCCGCGCTGCGCCCTCGGCGTCGAGCTCCTTGAAGCCCGCGGTGAGCATGACCAGGCTGCGCACGCCCTTGCGTCCGCAGTCCTCCACCACCTCGGAGGCCGCCGCGCTGCCGGTCATCACGTAGGCGCAGTCGACCTGGTCGGGGATCGCATTCACGGAACCATGGCAGGCGAGGCCGAACTGCTGGGAGTGGCGAGGATGGACCAGGTACAGCCGGCCCTGGAAGCCGAGGTTGGCAAAGTTGGCGACCAGCGCCTGCGACCAGGAGGAGGTTTCGGACGCGCCCACCAGCGCGATGGAGCGGGGAGCGAGGAGCGCCCGAAGATCTGCCACGCCGCCGTAGGTTAGCGCGGCCGCCCGAGCGGCCGCCTTGCCTCCCCGATTCGCCGAGAATACCATCGGTGAATGACCCAGGCGGCGAGGGTCCGTTGAGCCTACCCGCCAGCTCATCGCCACGCCCGGGCCCACTGCTTTCAGTCCTCGACGTCAGCGTTCGCTTCGGCGGCATCTCCGCCCTGGATCGGGTCAGCTTCGACGTCCCCGAGGGCAGCATCCTGGGCCTGATCGGACCCAACGGAGCCGGGAAGACGACGCTCTTCAACGTCGTGACCCGCCTGTACCGCGCGGACTCCGGAGACGTCCTCTTCCAGGGTCTCAGCCTCCTGCGCTCGGCGCCGCACGAGATCCCGCACCGCGGCATCGCGCGGACGTTCCAGAATCTCGAGCTCTGCACCCGCATGACGGTGCTGGAGAACGTGCTCGTCGGCTACCACTGCCGGCTGAGCGGCAGCCCGTTCTATTTCGTCCTCGCCGGGCTGGGCTGGCCGGCCGTCGGTGGGGCCGAGCGCGAGGCCGTCAAGAGGTCACACGAAGCCCTCGAGTATGTGGGCCTGGGCGGCGTCGGCGGGCATCGGGCCGCCGGCCTCTCCTTCGGCACCCTCAAGGCGGTCGAGCTGGCGCGCGCGCTCGTGGCCAGGCCGCGCCTGCTGCTCCTGGACGAGCCCGCCGCCGGCCTCAGCCACGGCGAGGTCGGCGAGCTGGGTGAGCTGATCCGGCGGATCAACCGCGAGCTGCGTCTGACCGTGCTGGTCGTCGAGCACCACATGAACCTGGTCATGGCCATCTCCGACAAGGTCGTGGTCCTCGACTTCGGCCGCAAGATCGCGGAGGGCACACCCCAGCAGGTGCAGGCCGACCCGCGTGTGATCGAGGCCTATCTGGGGTCGGAGGACGACGGCTAGTGGTGTTGCTCGAGCTGAAGGAGGTCACGGCCTCCTACGGCTCGATCCGAGCCCTGCACGGAGTCTCGGTGTCGGTCGACGAAGGGGCCGTGGTCGCGATGCTGGGGGCCAATGGCGCCGGCAAGACGACCACCCTGCGCGCCATCTCAGGCATGGTCAGGACAGAGGGCGCCGTCGAGTTCGCCGGCCGGAACATCGCCGGCCGCCCGCCCGAAGAGGTGGCCCGCCTGGGCATCGCGCACGTGCCCGAGGGTCGCGGCACCCTGGCGCAGCTGACCGTGCTGGAGAACCTGCAGATGGGGGCCTGCCTGCGCCGGGACGGGGCTGGAGTCAGGCAGGACCTGGACCGGGTGTACGGCTACTTCCCCTGGATGCCGAAGCGCCTGTCCCTGCCGGCGGCTCTTCTCAGTGGAGGGGAGCAGCAGATGCTCGCCATCGCCCGGGCCCTGCTCATGCGGCCCCGACTCCTCCTGCTCGACGAGCCCTCGCTGGGCCTGGCCCCCGCGGTCGTACGGACGATCTTCCAGATCATCCGGTCGATCAACCAGGAACAGGGGGTGACCATTCTGCTGGTCGAACAGAACGCGCGCACCGCGCTGCGCGTGGCCGGCCACGCCTACGTGCTCGAGGTCGGCAGCGTGGCGCTCTCGGGCGCGGCCGGCGAGCTGGCCCGGGACGAGAAGGTGAGGAGGTCGTACCTTGGGTACTGAGCTGCTCCTGGTCGGCAACCCGCTGCCCGGCTTCATCCAGCAGGTCGTCTTCGGGATCGCCACCGGCAGCATCTACGCGAGCCTGGCCCTGGCCCTGGTGCTGATCTACCGCGCCATGGACGCCATCAACTTCGCCCAGGGCGAGATGGCGACCTTCTCGACCTTCATCGCCTGGACGCTGCTGACCGTCCTGCACCTCCCCTTCCTGGTCACCTTCGTGGTCGTGGTCGCGCTCTCCATCGCGGGCGGGATCGCCCTCGAGCGTTTGATCATCCGGCCGGTCGAGAAGGCGCCGCTCCTGACTGTCGTGCTGGTGACGCTCGGCCTGTTCGCCATCTTCAACGGCCTCTCCGGCCTGATCTGGGGCTACACCATCCGCACCTTCCCCACGCCCTTCCCGGTGACTCCGATCTTGCTCGGGGGCGTGGCGATCGGCGCGCAGGACCTCGGCCTGATCGGCGTGTCGCTGGTGCTGCTCTTCTTCATCTATCTCTTCTTCTCGCGCACCCGGCTCGGCCTGATGATGCGGGCGGCCGCCCTCTACCCGGACGCGAGCCGCCTGCTGGGGGTGCGCGTGGGCTGGATGCTGGCTCTGGGCTGGGGGCTGTCGGCCGGGGTCGGCGCGGTCTCCGGGATGATGATCGCCCCCATCACGGTGCTCGACCCGGGGCTGATGCAATCCGTTCTCCTCTACGCGTTCACGGCGGCCGTGCTGGGCGGCATCGACAGCCCCCTGGGAGCGGTGCTCGGAGGCGTGGTGGTCGGGGTTCTGCTGGCCTTGGTCGGGACCTACATCCCCGGTGCCAACGACCTGCGCATCGTCTTCGGCTTCCTCGTGATCGTCTTCGTGCTGCTGTTCAGGCCGGGCGGGCTGGTCGGCCGCGCCCACGTGCAGAGGGTCTGAGGTGCGCCTGCTGCGGAGGCCCTCGCTCGCACTGTCCGGATTCCTCCTGCTGCTGGCCGCGATCGCGCCGATCTACGTCCTGGGCAAGTTCCCGACCCTGGAGTGGACCTATGTCTGGGCGTTCCTGATCGCGATCCTGGGGCTGAACATCCTGACCGGCTACTGCGGGCAGATCTCGCTCGGGAACAGCGCCTTCATGGCGATCGGCGGCTACACCACCGCGATCCTGGTCTCGAAGCTGGGCTGGAACTACCTGGCAACGCTGCCGGCGGCCGCCGCCCTGGCCGCCCTGGGCGGGGTCCTCCTCGGGCTCCCCGCGCTCAAGCTGCGAGGCCTCTACCTGGGCCTGGCCACCTTCGCCCTCGCCATCTCGACCCCCACCGTGATCCGCCACTTCGACACGCTCAGCGGAGGCGACCAGGGGATCACCTTGCCGCTGCCCACCGATCCCTTCGGCCTGGTCGACTCCGGGCAGCTGACCCTCGAGCAGTGGCTCTACTACGTCGGGCTGCTGCTGTTCGTCCTCCTTTTCCTGTTTGGACGAGCCCTGCTTGGCTCGAAGGTCGGCCGCGCGTTCAAGACGATCCGGGACAGCGAGACGGCCGCGGTCGCCAACGGGATCAGCCTCACCTACTACAAGACGCTCGCCTTCGGGATCAGCGCGTTCTACGCCGGCATCGCGGGCAGCCTGGACGCCCTGGCTACGGCTTACGTCGGCCCTGATTCATTCGACGTCAATCTGTCCCTGGCGCTGGTGGTGGGAGCCGTGATCGGTGGCCTGGGCACGCTGGTCGGTCCGATCCTGGGCGCCATCTTCGTGGTCTGGAGCCCCATCTACGCCCAGATCATCTTCAAGGCCCGGCCCGACATCGTGTTCGGCGTGCTGCTGATCGTCCTCATGTACACGATGCCGTCGGGTCTGGCCGGCGGCCTCTACCGGCTCTGGGCCTGGTATCTGCGGCAGCGCGCCGGGAAGCGGCCGGAGCTGGTCCTGCGGGCGCAGGCCTAGCCGGGGGTCGGGCGGGGCTTTCGAGTCCGCTTGCGCGGCCGTGACTCGACCGGCGGGCGGACTTCCCCCTGCCACTCGCGGAGCAGCCGGGTTCCGCGGGTGACGAGAACCAGCATGTCGACGAGCTCGTCGAGGTCGGGGTAGCGCCCGTTCAGATGCCCGACGGCCAGGGCCTCGGTGGCGGCGATGTGGATGTCGGCCACCATCTCCAGGCGCCGGCGATCGGCCGCGGTCGCGCTCGGATAGCCGCGTTCGACCAGCTCGTCGACGAGGTCGGTTCGCAGGCTGCCCGCCAGCGCGCGGCTGGAGTCACCCAGCGGAGAGCGGGGCTGGTGCCGCACCCGCAAGGCCAGGCGGAACAGCGCCGGGTTGGCCGCGATGATCTCGAGCGGCCGCCGGAACTGCTGACGCAGCTTTTCCTCGTTGCTGGGGGCGGCGATCGCCTCCCGCCTCGGCTGGCGGAGCTCCTCGCGGATGCCGGTGAAGACGTCGTCAGCCAGCGCCCGCAGCAGGTCTGCCCGGTCGCGAAAGTGCTCGTAGAAGGTGGCGCCGGCGACGCCCGCCCGCCGCGCCGCCGCGCTGGCGGCCACCTCTGTCTGGCCCCTGGCCAGGACCAGCTGCCTGGCCGCGGCCAGCAGCCGGCGCCGGGTCAGCTCCTTGGCCTCCTTGCGCGTCAGCTGGCCGTTGCGGCGGGCGCGAGCCCCGTTGGCTTGCACAACCTGAAACCCTAGCAGGGCGCCCCCTTCAATTCGGAGCTTGTCAGCCCTGTTCGCCGAGATTACTATCGGCGAACCGGCGGTGGCGCGCCGGCAGGCCGAGGCCAGGCGCGAGCGGCCTCACAAGGAGGTTGGGCATGACCTGTCCGCTCAACGGGTGGCGAGGGCTGGCAATCGCGGCGGCGGGGCTGCTGGTCAGCCTGGCCTGCGGCACGACCCAGGGCCAGACGGGACCGACCAAGTACGACCCCGGGGTCACCTCTGACACGATCACGATCGGAACCACGACGCCCCTCTCGGGGCCGGCCTCTTTCTATGCCCCGGTCAGCAAGGGCGCCAACGCCTTCTACCAGTACGTCAACGCCCATGGCGGCATCAACGGCCGGAAGATCAAGTACGTCATCTACGACGACGCCTACGACGCGGCCAAGGCGGTGCCGCTGACGCATCAGCTGGTCGAGCAGGACCAGGTCTTCGCGGTGGCCGGCCAGCTGGGCACGCCGATCAACACGGCGACGCGGCCATATCTGAACCAGCAGAAGGTGCCCGACATCTTCGTCGCCACCGGCGCTACCAAGTGGGGCGGCGAGTACAAGACATTTCCCTGGACGATCGGGCTCCAGCCTGACTACCAGTCCGAGGCGAGGGTCTACGCCAAGGACATCGTCACGGCACACCCCAACGCCAAGATCGGCGTCCTCTACCAGAACGACGACTTCGGGAAGGACTACTTGAGGGGGCTGACGGACGGTCTGGGTTCCAACGCCGGCTGGATCGTCGCCACCCAGAGCTACGAGGCGACCTCGGTCGACGTGTCCTCGCAGGTCGCGGCGCTCAGAGACAAGGGCGTCGACCTGCTCCTGATCGCGGCCATCCCCACGCAGGGCATCAGCGCCATGAAGACGGTGGCCAAGCTGAACTGGAAGCCGGCCATCTACATCACCAACGTCCTGACTTCGACTGTCAACACCAACGCGGTCATCGCTGCCGGCGGCGGAAACGCGATCGACGGGATGACGAGCACGTTCTACGGGAAGGACGTCAACGACCCGCGCTGGGCCGGTGACCCCGTCATCGCCATGTACAAGCAGATCCTCGCCCAGTACTGCACCCCGCAGCCGTGCGATCCGGCCGACGGCACCTACGCCGCGGGCATGGGAGGGGCCTGGGTCGTCGTCCACGAGCTGCTGAGCCTGGGCCGAAACGGCGTCACGAGGGACGGCCTGATGCGCGCGGTTCGCACCATGACCATCAAGGCCTGCCCAGATCCCAACCCGAGCACGCTGGACAAGCTCCCGACCGGGGCCTGCGACCCCTGGCTCTTCCCGGGTCTCACCATCCACACGTCCGGCGACGACCAGTGGCCGATCACCCAGCTGGCGCCGGCGCACTTCAGCACGGCGCGCAAGAACTGGGTCATCGACTACAAGAACATCATTCAGGCTCGCTAGCGTTTGCCGGACCCGTGCCAGCGCTCAGGCTCGTACGCGTAGTCCACGCGGCCTAGCTGACGCTCACGACCTCAGCGTCCCCGCTCCTCGACCTGGTCAGCTTGGCCAACAGAGTGAGCGAAGGGGCAAAGTAGAAAGAGCCGCTCACCGGACGCGAAAAGTCCATTAGGCGGTCCGACTGACCATCTTCGGCGCCAAACATCCGGCTGAGCATGCGCTCGTAACGCGTCGGCTCCGAGCTGAACGCGACGAAGTAGAGGCCATGCTCCTTGACGCTGCCATAGGGCACGCTGCGCCGGTAGATCTCCAGCTCCCTCCCCTCGGAGTCTTCAAGTTCGACTCGTGCGATGTGCGCTGTTCTCGGCTTGACCTCCTCCGCGAGTTCCGCGCCGTGCGGCTTGGTGCGCCCGAAGACACGCTGCTGATCCGCGACCGGCAGCTTCTCGAAGGCCGCTAGGTCGTGGATCCAGCGGATGGCAATGACGTGGCTGCCACCCTCACCGACCTGTCCCTCAGGGACCAACGCCACCAATGGCGCGTCCAGTTGCTGGGGGTTCGCGGTCCCGTCGATGAAGCCAGTGAGATCTCGGCTGTCGCGGTGCACGAAGCAAGGCTGCTCGACAGCCAGCGTCGCCACACTCTTGAGCACCTTGGTCGCCGCTCGGGCGTGCTCGAAGACGACATCCGAGGTGCTGCCGCTGATCCACAGCCAGATGTCGTGTTGAGTGGCGGGCACGACTCGGCCGTCGGCTCCAGTCACGCCCGGGAACGGCTTCAGGTCTGAAGGCGCGTCATTCGGCGCGATCTGCCTCCAGAGATGTGCCCCGAAGGCGACCACGAGGTTCACTCCGCCGGCGGACACCGCTGGCGTGCGCAGCCGGCCGATGGCATCGAGCTGGCGGTCGAGGTCGACCCCCCGGCGCAGATCGAACTCCAGGAAGTAGTGGGCGACCGTGCCCTGCGCGAAGATTCCGAACTGGGGGACACTCATGGCCACGTTCCTCGGCTGCTCACGCGGATCGCCGGACGGCGGGGCGATTCTAAACGCGAGGTGTTGGTTTTGGACGCGTGTGCGCCGGGCGCTTACGAGCCGCTTCTCAGAGCCAGGCGTCCACCGAAGTTGAGGCCAACGATCGCACCCCCCTCACGGACGAAGATGCCTCGGCCACCCTTTCCGAGGCCCTCGGTAACCCTGAACTTGTCGCCCGCCTGGATCGCCAGCGGCATGGGGGGTGGCAGAGGTCGCTCCTGATCGCCGAGGAAGGCCCGCATTGCCTCACGGCCGCGTTCAGTCGGTCCAGCGTGGGCGACCAATCTGCCGGACTCGAGCTCGATCCGGACTCTGGACGTCTCCGTCTCGTAGGTGCCGGCATACTCCGCAAGAGCCTCGGCGGTCAGCTCCAGCGGCTGGGGCTCGGCCTCGACGACCCCCAGGAAGGCTTCCAGCGCCCAACGCAGCAACTGGCCGTGGAGCTGGGACCCGTTGGTCGAGTTGGTCATGATGGTGATCGCGAAGTCGCGCTCCGGGATCATCTGGAACGCCGACAGCTGGCCATTGGTGCCACCGCCATGGCCAACCATGCGAAGGCCTTCGACGTTGCGGATCAGCCAGGCGAGTCCGACCTGGTCGCCGAGCGCGGTGCCTTCCAGGCTGTAGGTGGCTCGCTTCATCAGATCCAGGCTCTCGCGGCTCAGGATCCGTTTACCGTCGGCCGTACCGTCGCCCATGTGAAAGCGGGCATAGCGGAGCTGGTCGGACGGCGTCGAAGCGATCGCGCCGGCCGGGCTCGACGATCGCGGAAGATTCCAACGACGTGCCACCTCGAGACCGGAATCACGGTTGTAGTGACCGACCGCGAAGCGCCTGGTGATCACGTCTGCCATGAACAGGAAGCTGCTTTGAAGGCCGAGCGGCTCGAGGACCAGCTCCCGCAGCGCCGCCTCGAAGACCTGGCCGGTGACCTTCTCGATAACGCGGCCGGCGAGGCTGAAGGCTGCGTTGTTGTAGGACGCACGGCTTCCCAACGGGCTCCGTTGCTCGAGCTCGACCATGCGCGCGACGAAGCGTTCGAGGGCGTCATCTCCTTCTCCCGTATCCATGAACACGTCGCCCGCCCAGCCGGCGCTGTGATTGAGGAGTTGCAGGAGCGTCACCGAGGACGCCACGCTCTCGTCCTTCAGTCGCAGCTCCGGCACGTACTCGCGAACGGGCGCGGCCAGGTCGAGCCGTCCCGCCTCGACCAACCGCATGATCACCGTCGCGGTGAAGGTCTTCGTGGTCGAGCCGATCTGGAACAGGGTCTGCTCGTCCACCGGGAGCGGGTTCTCGACATTGGTGACACCTTGAAAGGCGTAGAGTTCCCGGCCCTCGAGCGAAACGCCGATGGCGACGCCCGGCACGTTGAGGGTCGTCGCTCTCTCCGCGACCGTTCTTTCTAAAGCTTCCTGCAACCGTTCGGTGTCGATGGTCGTGGACATGCCTGTCAGGTTAGCAATCGGAAAAGCTCGCTACGGCGGGGGGGTGATTGCGCCGAGTTGGATCAACAGGCTGAGGTCGTCCCGCGCCGCCCAGTGCTCCGCGATCAGGCCGTTGGCGATTCGGAAGACATGGATGTGCTTCACCGAGTAAGGCCTCCCCGCCGCCGATGCCGAGACCAATGCCGTGCTCTCCACCCCAACCCAACCGGCCGGTATGGGATCTGGAGGTCGTTCCGGGGGGGCCCCGAATGTCCCGCTGACCGTCATCCGGCAGACAACCTGGTCGCCCTCGGCGATCATGTCGTCGATCTGCCAGCGCCGATCGGGAAAGGCCACGCGGAGGACCTGCATGACCCTCTTGATCGCCTCCCGCCCACGCGGCGTTTCCGGCCCATACCGTCCGGATGCGTGGTTGACGGCATCGGGAGCCCAGAAGCCCACCGCTTCATCCAGGGCTCCCCGCTCAAGGGCATCGAGCCAGCCCTTGACCACGTCCTTGTTCGCCTCTTCCGCCGGTAATCTCCTTTCTCCGCCCTTCGTGTCCATTAGCTTTGCTCCTCACTGGGGCTGATGGAGACGCTGGGATCGACCTGCTGACGGCCCATGGCGGGGGCTGAGACCGGGTTCGAGAGCGTCCGCATCATGAGCTCCATCCGACTGATCACTGCTTGGGGATGGAGTAGGACTGAAGGACGTCCGCGTAGTCGAACAAGCCTCCCCCGCCCGCCACGGAGATCGTGCCGGCGTTCTTCACGCTCCCGATCCCCGCCGCCCACCACAGGGTGGCGTCGTAGTTGCCGTTCGAGGTGTAGCCGCTCTGGGTGTACTCGATGGCCGCGGCCACGGAGACGCGCATGGCGTTGAAAGTCCCGGCGGGCACCGCTACTTGGTCCGGGCCGAGGGCCTTGAAGTTGGCGGTCTGCCTGACCGTTATGGCCACGTCGTGGACCTGGATGTCGAAGGCGGTCTTCTGCGTCCAAGTGTCGCCGGCCTTGACGTTCGCGGGGACGGTGATGCCGGTGTTCTCGCGCACGGTGACCGTTGCGCTGCCGGTCGGCCCGCGCAGGACGGCTCCGAAGGCGCCTCCACTGTTCTCCTGCCTGAGGAGACCCTCCTTGGTGCAGGTCCAGACCTCCTCGGCGCTGAACTTCCCGACCGCGGATAGGATCTTGAATTGGGTCGGACCGACGTCGGTGATGGCGTTGTCGATTCGGCTGGACGTGCTCGACAGGCTGTTCGTGCGCTCGTAGGACCAGGTAGCGCCCTTTACGACGGGCAGGTACTGGTTCGCGCAGAGACCGGTGACCTTCGTGCCCGCCGGTGAGCTCTGGGCTGGAGAAGCCTGGGCCTCCCCGGGCGTGGCGCCGGCCTGGCCGCCCCCGGCCCCGCAGGCGGCCAAGCTCAGGGCCGCCAGCACGAACAGCGTCACCGCGGACTCGCCTGCAAGTCTCAGCCTCATATGTCCTCCCGTTTCCGCCGGTCGACCGAGAGCAGCCTTAGGTGGTGGCCGGGCGCCGGCCAGGCGGCCGCGGCCGCCGGTGATTTTCGCAGACGGCGGTGCCATGCCGGGGTCGGGGCTGGCCGCCAGGGCTCGACTTTTGGCTCCGGAGCACGGATTCGAACCGTGAACCTTACGGTTAGCAAGTGGCCTGGGGCGGCTTCGGACGGGTCCGATCGTATTCGCTGAGTCCCGCTGAGTACCGCCGTTTGTCCCCTCTTGTCGCCTGGGTTGTTACAAGGCTGCTACAGTCAGCCGCCGCATAGGGGATCGTGCTCAGCCCCGCCTGACTTCGTTCAAACGGACGTCGATTAGCTTCTTCACGAGCGACTCTGGCAGCGGGCGGTCGACTGGAAAGTGCAGGGCACTCAGCGTCTTGTCGTAGCCGGCAAGCTCTTCGGGAAGCTGGTTGAGCACCGAACCGCTGAAGGGCAGGTAGCTCAGGTGGTTCTTGAAGGCGGCAAACCCAGCGATTACCTTTCCGCTGACTCGAAAGGCGGGGACCTGGTACGAGATGCACTCCTCAGCCTCGGGGACGATGCTCAGGATCGTCCGCCTAAGCTGTTCGAGCGTCGAACGCTTCGGCTCCTGGACCTTGGCGAGATAGGCATCAACCTCCTCGTGCGACATGTCGTGATTCTGCAATATCGAGGAACTGTTCGGTGCACGGCTCCGCTAGCTCGGCGGCCCCACCGCGACGTCATCGCCTTCTACGCTCGCGGTGCGGCCTTCTACTTGCAATCAAGCGACTCGCCCGGTCCTTTCTACAGTCGTGGCCACCTCAACGGCGAGGTAGTCATAGAGGTTCGGCTGCAACACGAAGACCGGCAGTTGGGCCATCGGCTTCTTCGGGCTCACCCTCGCCCCGATTGGGCGCGTCTGTCTACCTTTCCTTCATGGCCCAAAGGTGCTGCATCTAGCCTTCCACAATGAGAACCTTTCAATTGTTCTTAACAGCAGCAGCCAGATCATCCTCTCCACCATCCACGCAAAGGTTCGGCGCGTCTACCCCGGCGTGGCCGGTGCCCGCTTATCCGACCAGCGCGCAGCAACGACCGCGACAGTCCAAGTCAGTGCGCCACAAATCGCCGCTCCCACCACCAGGACCAGGCCGCTCACCGCGAGAACGAAAGCTCACTCCAACCACCAATTCGCGTAGGTCGGCCAGATCAAGACCCTGCCGAAGATCGGACTCCATGGGCTGAGGCATACCCACGCAACCTTGCTGCTGGAAGACGGGGTCGATGTCAA